>Ga0209075_1000051_pt1 | contig 88832 bp, 85 predicted proteins | sample Stecom2011_FD_187523 | JGI IMG/M metagenome (GOLD analysis project Ga0209075, IMG submission 187523) | Agricultural soil microbial communities from Utah to study Nitrogen management - Steer compost 2011 (SPAdes) (version 2) | ecosystem: Environmental > Terrestrial > Soil > Agricultural land... | reverse complement strand
GCGGTTTGTAATTGTACGGCGTCCTGGCTCTCCTGCGCATCACCTTCCTCGCCGGCGGTGTCGGCCACCTCCGGGGTGGTTGGCTCCACTGCGGCTGGTGGTTCAGCAACAGGCTCCGGAGCAGGCTCGGGCTCGGGCTCGGGCTCGGGCTTTGGTTCTGGCTTAGGCTCTGGTTTTGGTTCAGGTTTGGGCTCTGGCTTAGGCTCCGGTTCGGGCTTTGGTTGTGGTGCCGGCGGCTCAGGTTCCGGTGCGGGCTCAGGTGGGACCGGTGCCGGAGCTTTGCGCCCCGCCAGGCTGATCTTGATGGCCGGGGCCGCGTTGACCGCACTGTCACCCAGAGCGGCCAGTGGCAGCGGTTTGGCCGGTGCTGTCAGAATCAGACCAAGGGCGGTCAGCAGGATCGCGAGGGCAAGCAGCAGCCACTTCGCGCCTTTGTGATCCGGCATCATTGCCCTGGCTCCGTCAGCAGCAGCACGTCGGTGTAGCCGCCCAGCTCCAGCAGCCGCAGGAGCGACTCCAGGTCTGCCATGGTCAGGGACTGATCTGCGGCAATCTTTAACGGGTTGCTCTGGTCTGGCTCTGGCAATGCGGCCAGCAGCTGGTCTTCGGTCAGCACCGTGCCCTGCACTTTCCACACCCCTTCCGCCGACACCATGAGATCGGCCGAAGGCGGCTGCTCCTGTTTCAGCGTGGTGGTGCCCGGCAGTTCGGGTAACGGCTCGTCGGCCAGCTGGCCGGCGACAATAAAGAAAATCAGCAGCAGGAAAACCAGGTTGATCAGCGGCAGGAGTGCGTCTTCAACCCGGTCCAGAAGACCTTTGCCAGAAGTGGCGGGCGGTGGAACCAGCTGGGTCATAGGTCGGTGCTACTGTCACGGTTCCAGTGGGGTTCGACGCCTGCTGTGCTGAGAGCACTGAGCGTGCGGGTAAAGTCAGACAGCCGGGTCTCTGGCGTGGTGCTCAGGTTGGCCTCCCGAATCCCCGCGGTTTGCAGCGCCGGCAACAGCTCATTCAGGGCGTAACCCTGACCGTTCCACAGGACTTCCCCGCTGGCCATTACCTGAAGTTCCGGCAAGGGCATGCCGGTTACACTGCTTCGGCTGGCGGTGTCGTTGCCCAGCTCCAGATAGTCGACGGGCATCAGGCGAGTGGTCAGCATAAAGAAGACCAGCAGAATGAACACCACATCAATCAGTGGCGTTATCCGGATCGGCAGTGGCCGGTTTGGCCGGGGTTCAAGTTCAGCCAGCTGCATGAGCGAAGCGCGGTTTCTCGCCGCCAGCGTAAATCCGATCTTCCGCCGCAGGCACGGCAACACTGGCACTGGCGTTTTCGGAAACGCCGGTGGCGGCACCGGCCGGAACCACATTAAACACGCTGACCAGCGCGCTGTTGATGGTTTTATGAATACGGCGCAGGCGGAACTCGATCCAGGCTGCCAGGGCGGCAAAGGGAATGGCTACAATCAGGCCGCCGGCGGTGGTCATCAGGGCTTCGTAGATACCGCCACTCAATTGCGAAGCGTTGGCACGGCCTTCGGTCGCGGCCATGGCACTGAAGGCTTCCATCATGCCCATAACGGTGCCCAGCAAGCCCAGCAAGGGTGCAAGGGCGGCAATGACTTCGATGATCTTGAGGGGGGCTTCAAACGGTTCCAGCGCACCTTGCGCATCCCGAACGGCGGTTTCCCGGACGGCAGCGGTGTTGGGGTTCTGCTGGCAGGCGCTCATGGTGTTCACCAGCAGGTGCATCAGCGGATTGCTGCGGCCCATAAAGCCCGCCTGCGCCCGTACCTGCTCGGGCCGGGCCTCGGAAGGGCAGGCCTGCCACTGATCAACCAGGGTGCGCAGCTTGCGGGTGTATCGGGGGGCGTAGACGCTGCCGTACAACATCAGATAGACAAAGGTAACCACACCGATGACCGCGAGGGCGATCAGTACAATCATGGTGGGGCCGCCCATCTCAACCAACTGATTCAACGGAGAAAAACCCGGCAGATTCTCGGATGCAGCGCTGATGGAGTCCATATCAAGAGTCACTCGGCGAAAGAAAACAGAGCTAAATAGTAACCATTCTCAGTCTAATTGCAAGTGCAGATGCAAACCGTTTTCTTTTATAACCTTGTCAGCCGAACAGGCCCATGGAGGCCCCGGCCTGGGTCAGAAGCCGGAGTGCCAGCAGGGTCAGGACAATGTTGAAAGCCAGGCTGAACCAGCGGTTGCTCAGGCTGCCTAACAGCCGCACGCCCAGCCAGGTGCCGATAAATCCGCAGGCAATCATGGCGATAATGAACAGCAGCCAGTCCGCAAACACAAAACCGGCAAACCCGAACACCAGGGCCTTGGGGGCGTGTTGCAGGGTCATGGCGGTGGCAAAGGTGGCCACGGTCTTGAACCGGTCCTGATGGATCTGCTTGATAAAGGCGGCCACCAGCGGGCCGGTGGCGCCAACAAACAGACTGACAAAGCTGGTTACGCCGGCAGCCACAAAGATACCCCCGGGGCCGAAGGAGGCTTTCGGCAACCTGGGGCCCCAGCACAGATAGAGGACAAAGCCGGCGATGGATACCTGCCAGATATGGGCGGGCAGGTCTACCAGTAACCAGGCTCCGAGCGCGGCACCGGCAACGACCCCCGGGGCAAAGGCGGCAATCACCCGCCAATCGACATGGCGGAAAGTAAGGAACGCCCGTCCGATGTTGGAGCCCAGCTGGACCATGCCATGCACCGGGATAATGGCCGCCGCCGGCATCCAGCTGGCCATCAGTACCAGCAGCAGCACACCCCCTCCGGCCCCCAGGGTCGCGGTCAGCATGGAGGTAACAGCGGAGGCGGCCAGCAGGAAAAAGCCGGCACCGGGGCCCAGGGTGGCAGGAAACAGCAGGTCCATGGAACTCACTCAACGATTGTCGTAAGCTCCGAAGTTTCCGGATTACAGCTGAAAAGTCCAGCTGGGGTCGAGGCAATAACAACAACAGAGGCGCCCATGAAACAGTCTGACTATCTGAGTTGCGATGCGACCGCGCTGGCTGAACTGATCCGCCGGGGCGAGGTGAGTTCCCGGGAAGTCGTTGAGGCTGCGGTTACCCGTGCAGAAAAGGTCAATGGCAGGCTCAATGCCATCTGCTGCCCGCAGTTCCGCGAGGCGCTCGTTCAATCTTTTCCCAAAGACGGCACATTTGCCGGTGTTCCCTTGCTGCTCAAGGATCTGGCCCAGGAGCAGGCAGGCTATCCGTGTACGGCTGGCAGCCGGGCATTGCAGGCCAATGTGCCGGAGCAGGACTCGGAGTTCGTCGCCCGGGCGCGCCGGGCCGGGCTGGTTTTTCTGGGCCGCACCACAACCCCCGAGTTCGGCCTGAAGGCAGTCACCGAGTCGGAACTCTGGGGGCCGTCCCGCAACCCCTGGGATACCGCGGTGACCCCCGGTGGCTCCAGCGGTGGCTCCGGTGCTGCCGTGGGCGCAGGTATTGTACCCATGGCGGGCGCCAACGATGGTGGCGGCTCGATCCGGATACCGGCAGCCTATAACGGGCTGTTCGGGCTCAAGCCCTCCCGGGGCCGGATTTCGGTGGGCCCGCATATGGGCGAAGCCTGGACCGGGGCCTCAACCGATCATGTGGTGTCGCGCACGGTGCGTGACAGTGCCGCCATGCTGGATGTGCTCTCAGGCCCGGCCGTGGGCGACCCTTTTTGTCTGCCTCTGCCGGAACAGTCGTTCATGGGCCAGATGCAGCAGTCACCGGGTACGCTCAGGGTCGGCGTGTTTACGGACTCCCCCTATGGCACCGAGGTGGCGTCCGAATGCGTTCAGGCGGTGGAAGACACGGCGCGATTACTGGAAAGTCTGGGCCATAAGGTGGAGTACGCCCAGCCCCAGGTGGATGGCATGGCGCTCGCGCGCTGCTATCTGGCGCTGTATTTTGGCGAAGTTTCCGCCCTGATCGACAGGGCCCGTGAGCAGTTTGGCGCCACCGACAAGGACCTGGAGCTGGACACGCGCCTGCTGGGCATGCTGGGCCGCACCATGTCGTTACCGGAATACGTGCGCCAGCGCCAGCGCTGGAATGAGTTCGCGCGGGCGCTGGGCGGGTTCTTTGCTGACTTTGATCTGTATCTGTGCCCCACCACCGGCCAGATGCCCGCCCGGATTGGTCAGCTGGATACCCCGGCGCACCTGAAACTGGTGGCCCGTCTTATGCTGGCGCTTAAGGCCGGCAAGCTGGTGCACAGCAGTGGTCAGGTCGACAGGCTTGCGCTGGAGAGTCTGGCGCGGACACCCTTCACCCAGCTGGCAAACCTGACCGGTACCCCGGCCATGTCGGTACCTTTGAGCTGGACTCCGGCGGGCATGCCGGTGGGCGTGCAGTTTGGTGCGGCTCATGGCGCAGAAGGCCGGCTGCTGCAACTGGCGGCGCAACTGGAAGAAGCCAGCCCCTGGTTTGGCCACTATGAACGGCTTGAGCGTACCCTTTGAGGATGCCGGCGGGGAGTGAGAGCCAGGGGTTGTGATCCGGGCGTGTTGTCTCCACGTTTATCTTTCGCAGTGGAACAGGCTATGCTGTAGGGCAGGGACTAAGCTCCCGTGTTACCCTGATGGCATCGAGGAGGCGAGTATCTTATGAACCAATCGATGGCAATCGACGATCTGGTATCCGTAGCACAGGCCGAAGCCATGGGGGAGCTGGATGCCCCGATGATGGCAATAGTTCTGTCCAATGATCAGAGCTACGACCTGCCCATCAACTCATTGGAAACCGATGCCGACAAAGCCCGGTGGGGGCTGATCCTGCGGGCGGCCCGTGAGCATGTCGAGGCAGATGCCGTGGCGGTGCTCTATCCGGCATGGACCACCATCCGGCGCAAACCCCGGGACAGCGACGCGGCCGACGCCCAGCCCGAGTCTTCCGACGCCAGCGAGGAAGGTGGCAGCGATGAAGACGGCGGGCCCATCGACACCCTGTTTGTCCAGTTACACACCCGCGATCGCATTTATTGGCGGGGGTTCGAGCAGATCCGTGACCCACGCCACCAGCGTATTATCGGTTTTCGCCGGATCAAGGCGTTATCCTCCGAATACGATCGCGACAGCGCGCCGTCGGTGGCGGCCTGGCTGAGTACGCTCTTTGAGCCGTTGCCGGAAGAGGGCGAGCAAACCGATCTTGATCAGGAGCTTGCCAGCGTGCTTGAGGAGCCGGAAGTGACCGCGGCGCTTTACCCCAGGCAGTTGCGCGCCCTGCATTGAAAGATAAGGGCAACTACACACGCCAGTGATTCAGGTTCGGTTGGTAAATAAGCTATAATCGCTTGTTTTACTCTGCTTATCCAAGCATCGGACCAAGGCACTGACCGTGATAGTATTTGACCAGGTACAGAAGGCGTACCAGGTGGCGGGCCGGGCAATACCTGCCCTGCATCCTACCAGTATGACCATTGAAGCCGGCGAGGTTTTTGGAATCGTCGGCCATTCCGGGGCGGGCAAGTCGACACTTGTCCGTCTGATCAACCTGCTGGAGCCGACGACCGGCGGCCGCATACTGATCGACAACGAAGACATCACCCGCTACACCTCTGCCGAACTCAGGGCCTTTCGCCGCAAGGTTGGAATGATCTTCCAGCATTTCAATCTGCTGTCTTCAAAGACCGTGGCCAGTAATATCGCGTTTCCGATGAAGCTGGCGGGCATTTACTCCCGGGCCGAGATCGAGAGCCGGGTTGAGGAATTGCTGGCGCGGGTAGGCCTGAGTGAACATGCCCGGAAATATCCGGCGCAGCTGTCTGGTGGCCAGAAGCAGCGGGTGGGCATTGCCAGGGCGCTGGCCTGCCGGCCGTCGATCCTGCTGTGTGATGAGGCCACCAGTGCTCTTGATCCTCAAACGACCCAGTCGGTGCTGAAACTGCTGTCCGAGCTGAACAAGGAGCTGGGGCTGACCATCGTCCTGATCACCCATGAAATGGACGTTGTGCGCAGGGTCTGTGACCGGGTGGCGGTCATGGATGCCGGCCGGGTGGTTGAGATGGGGCCGGTCAGCGATGTGTTTTTGCATCCCCGGCACCCCACGACCCGGGATTTCGTGTTTGAAAGTGAAAACATTGACCACAACGAGCTGCAGGAAGATCTGCAGAAGGCGGAGGGCCGTATTCTGCGCCTGACTTTCCGTGGCGAGTCCACTTACAAGCCTCTGCTGGGCCGCGTTGCCCGGGAGTCCGGTGTTGACTTCAGCATCCTGTCTGGGCGGATTGATCACATCAAGGATACCCCCTACGGGCAGCTGACCCTGTCGCTGGTCGGAGGCGACCTTGATCTGGCCATGACCGCACTGCAGGCCGCGGATGTTGATGTGGAGGTGGTGCGCTGATGGAAGCTTTATTTGCCAACGTAGACTGGCTGCAGATCGGCGAAGCCAGCTGGGATACCCTGGTTATGGTGGGCCTGTCGCTGTTGTTCAGCGTACTGATCGGGTTGCCCGTCGGGGTTCTGCTGTTCCTGTTTGGTAAGCGCCAACTGCTGGAGCAGCCGGTGGCCTACGCGATACTGTCGTTTGTGGTGAATGTGTTGCGCTCGGTGCCGTTTATCATTCTGCTGATTGTGATGATCCCGTTTACCGTGATGCTGATCGGCACTTCCCTTGGGGTGGCCGGTGCCATTCCGCCGCTGGTGGCCGGGGGCGCGCCTTTCTTCGCCCGGCTGGTTGAGACCTCGCTGCGGGAGGTGGACCGTGGCATTATCGAGGCTACTCAGGCCATGGGTGCCAGCGTGCGACAGATCATTTTCGGAGCCTTGCTGCCGGAAGCGCTTCCGGGCATTATCGCGGGTATTACCGTAACCGCCATTACCCTGGTGTCCTATGCAGCGATGTCGGGCGTCATCGGTGGTGGCGGTCTGGGTGATCTGGCAATCCGGTACGGGTATCAGCGTTTCCAGACGGATGTCATGGTCATAACCGTGGCCTTGCTGGTGATCTTTGTTCAACTGCTGCAGATGGCAGGCGATCGCCTGGTACTGTACTTCAGTCGCAAATAATCGAATCAGGAGTTGCTAATGAATCTCAAGAAAACCCTGGTGGCGCTGGCCGCCGCTGCCACTTTTTCCTCCGCCGCTGTCGCTGAGAGCCTGTCGGTTGCTGCGACGCCGGTTCCGCACGCTGAGCTGCTTGAATTTGTCAAACCCGCTCTGGCCGGGCAGGGCGTCGAACTGGACATAAAAGTCTTCACCGACTACATCCAGCCCAACGTACAGGTTGCCCAAAAACAGATGGACGCCAACTTCTTTCAGCATCAGCCCTATCTGGATGAGTTTAACGCCGGTCGCGGTACTGAGCTGGTGATGGTTGCGGGTATCCACGTGGAGCCTTTTGGCGCCTATTCCACCAAGATCCAGTCTCTGGATGAGCTGAAGGACGGCGCGCAGGTTGCTATCCCCAACGACCCGACCAACGGCGGCCGTGCCCTGTTGCTGCTGCAGAGCGCGGGCCTGATCACCCTGAAAGAAGATGCCAGGATAACAGCGACGCCCCGGGATATCGCCGATAACCCTAAAGGCCTCAAGTTCCGTGAGCTGGAAGCCGCCACCGTACCGCGGGTACTGCGCGAGGTCGACCTGGCCATGATCAACACCAACTATGCTCTGGAAGCGGGCCTGAACCCGTCAGAGGATGCGCTGGTGATTGAGGGTGCAGAGTCTCCTTACGTCAACATCCTGGTTGCCCGTCCGGACAACAAGGACAGCGAGGCGCTGAAGAAACTGGCAGAGCTGCTGCAGTCTGAGGAAGTAAAAGATTTCATTAACGAGAAGTATCAGGGCGCGGTCGTTCCGGCGTTCTGATTTCCCGGCCGGCCAACCCCATGAACGGAAAAGGGCAGGTGAAAACCTGCCCTTTTCTATTTGCTGGCCTGACCGGCGGTGATCAGTCACCGCTCCAGTTGGTGGAGGGGTCCGGGGTCATGCGCAGGTAGGACTTGACCGCTTTATAGCCTTTCGGGAAGCGCTGTTTGATCTCGTCCTCATCCTGTAGGGACGGCACAATGACGACGTCGTCGCCGCGCTCCCAGTTACCGGGGGTGGCTACCTTGTGGTTGTCCGTCAGTTGCAGGGAGTCGATCACCCGCAACACCTCGTTGAAGTTACGGCCGGTAGAGGCGGGGTAGGTAATGATCAGGCGGATTTTCTTGTCCGAGTCGATCACAAACAGCGACCGTACGGTGGCGGTGTTGTCGGCATTCGGGTGGATCATGTCGTACTGCTGGGCCACCTTGCCATCGTGGTCTGCAATGATCGGGAAGTCGACCGTGCAGCCCTGGGTTTCGTTGATGTCCTTGATCCAGCCCAAATGGGAGTCGACCGGGTCGACACTCAGGGCGATGGCTTTTACGTTGCGTTTGGCGAATTCGCCCTTGAGCTTGGCGGTCAGACCCAGTTCGGTGGTGCACACCGGGGTAAAGTCAGCAGGGTGCGAAAACAGGACCCCCCAGCTGTCACCCAGCCACTCATGGAAGCGGATAACGCCCTCGCTGGAATCCTGTTCAAAATCCGGTGCCGTATCTCCAAGACGCAGTGTCATATTACTCTCCTTATGCAGGTTGTTCACCCGTGGTTGTCTATCCGAGCCTGGCCCCGCTTTTTATTTTGTGTACCCCGGGGCCTTCTGTTGTTCAAAATAGTCTCTGGTCAGCCTGAACACGACCGGGCTGAGCAGCAACAGTGCGATCAGGTTGGGTAGCGCCATCATCGCATTGAGGGTATCAGCTACCAGCCAGATAAAGCCAAGGTTAACACTGGCACCTATCGGAATAGCAATGATCCAGATCACTCGGTAGGGCTTGATGGCTCGTACGCCAAACAGGAAGGCAATGGTACGCTCGCCATAGAACGACCAGCCGATGATGGTGGTAAAGGCAAAAATTGCCAGGGCGATCGCGACAATATAATTGCCGAAGCCGGGCAGTGCAGCCTCAAACGCCAGGGAAGTCAGCGCCGCCCCGGTTTCGCCGGAGGTCCAGACGCCGGAGGTAATAATCACCAGGCCGGTAATGCTGCACACGATGATGGTGTCGATGAAAGTGCCAAGCATGGCCACCATGCCCTGACGTACCGGGTTGTTGGTCTGGGCTGCAGCGTGGGCAATGGGCGCGGAGCCAAGGCCGGCCTCATTCGAGAAAATACCCCGGGCGATACCAAAGCGGATGGCGGCCCAGACCGCGGCACCGGCAAAGCCACCCTCAGCCGCGACCGGGCTGAAGGCGTAGCTGAATACCATGGCCAGCGCCGCCGGCAGCTGATCGGCATTGATGACCAGCACAATCAGGCCCACGAGTACGTAAGACACCGCCATAAACGGCACCAGGGCACTGGCCACCTGGCCGATCCGCCGGATGCCGCCAATCAGCACCAGGCCCACCAGGGCCATGAGGATGACGCCGGTCAGCCAGTGGGGCAGGCCGAAATTGACGTGCAGCACATCCGCGACCGAGTTGGCCTGCACTGTGTTACCGATACCAAATGCCGCGATGGAGGCGAAGACCGCGAACAGCACCCCGAGCCAGGCCCATTTACTGCCCAGTCCGTTGCGGATGTAGTACATCGGGCCGCCCACGTGCATGCCACGTTCATCCACTTCGCGGAAGCGCACCGCCAGCACCGCCTCGGCATACTTGGTGGCCATGCCGACCAGCGCCGTCAGCCACATCCAGAACAGGGCCCCCGGCCCGCCCAGAAAGACCGCCGTGGCAACCCCGGCAATGTTGCCGGTACCTACGGTGGCCGAGAGCGCGGTCATCAGAGCCTGGAACGGCGGGATATCTCCGTCGTCATCTGCACTCCGGGACCGGCCGTTCCACATCAGGCGGAAACCGGCCCCCAGGGTCAGGATCGGCATCAGCTTGAGCCCGATGCTGAGAAACAGGCCCACGCCCAGAATCATCACCAGCATGGGCGGACCCCATACGAGGCCGTTGACGGTGTTTACGAAATTGGAAATGGTTTCCATGCGGGCTCCGATTCTTGTCTGTTTATGGCCGAAGGAGTGGGGTGGCCGTTCTGTTAGATAACCTGTTGAGTTTAGTCAGCTATTTGACAGTGTAAACCGATATTTCGGGTTTTTGCCCGGTACTTGATAAAGTCCGGCCTGCGGGTATGGTAGTCAGAACCGCGTCACCCATTATTCAGGATCAGGATGCTTATGGAACTGTTATCCACCAACGTCTGTTTTAGCGGTGAGCACCGTCGCTACCGTCATACTTCGGCCAGCCTGGGCTGTCCGATGGAGTTTGCGGTTTTTCTGCCCCCGGCAGCCGTGGGAGCCGGGGCCAGGCCGGCCCCGGTGCTGTACTGGCTGTCCGGCCTGACCTGCACAGACCAGAATTTCATGCAGAAGGCCGGAGCCCAGAAGCTGGCCGCCCGGCTGGGACTGGCAATCGTCTGCCCGGATACCAGCCCGCGAGGCCTGGCTCTTCCTGGTGAGGACGACAGTTACGATTTCGGCTCCGGTGCCGGTTTCTACCTCAATGCCACGGAGCAGCCCTGGGCGTCCCATTATCGCATGTATGATTATGTGGTTCAGGAACTGCCACAACTGGTGGAGAAGGAACTGCCGGTGACGGCAGACCGGGCCATCAGCGGGCATTCCATGGGTGGGCACGGGGCTCTGGTCTGTGCGCTCAGGAATCCGGGGCGCTACAAGTCGGTTTCCGCGTTTGCGCCTATCGTCAACCCGATGGACTGCCCCTGGGGCCAGAAAGCGTTTGCCGGCTACCTGGGTGAGGATCACGGCCAGTGGCAGGAGTGGGATGCAAGCCGGCTGATTGCCGGTGCGCGGGAGCGTCTGCCGTTACTGGTGGATCAGGGCACAGCGGATGAGTTTCTGGAGCAGCAACTCAAGCCGGAGGCGCTGGCGACGGCCTGCCAGGAGCATGGCCACCCGCTCAGCCTGCGCATGCAGCAGGGCTACGATCACAGCTATTTCTTTATTGCGTCGTTTATCGATGAGCATCTGGAGCATCACGCCCGGGCTCTTGGCCTGAGCGTCTGATGCGCTAATGCTGCGGTTGCATGTCGGCGTGGTAGCTGAAGGCCTGCCGGATGTGCTCCCGCAGCTGTTTCTCATCCCAGGGTTTGGTCAGGAACTTGTAGATCGCACCCTGGTTGATGGCCTCGGTAACTGATTTCAGGTCTGTGTAGCCGGAGAGTACGATCCGCACGGTGTTGGGGTGGATGGCTTTCACCTGGCTGAGAAAGTCGGTGCCGGACATCTCCGGCATGCGCTGGTCTGAGATGATCACCTGTACCTCATTCTCCGCCAGCAGGACAAATGCCTCGCTGATACTGGTGGACGACAGTATCCGGTAGCCGTCGCGCCTCAGGGTGCGGGTCAGGGCCTTGATGATGTTGACTTCATCGTCCAGCAGTAAAATGGTCTTCTGGCCGTCGTCCGGGCTCTCGGTGCTGGCAGCCGCTCGGTGGCCATGCAGGTTCATGTACTCTGTCAGTTGCCCGAAAGGCATAGGCCGGGAGATTGCGTAACCCTGCAGCAGGTCACACTGGTTCCGGCGCAGGAAGTTGGCCTGGGCCTCGGTTTCGACGCCTTCTGCCACCACCTCCAGCGACAGGTGGTGGGCCATGGATATTACCCCCCGGGTGATGGCGGCGTCGCTGCGGTTACGGATGACCTCGGTGATAAACGAATGGTCGATCTTGATGCGGTTGGCAGGCATCTGTTTGATGTAGGTAAGGCTGGAGAAGCCGGTGCCAAAATCATCAATGGAAATCTGGACCCCCAGATCCCGGAGCCTGTGCAGGGTTTCCACCACCTGAGTGGTATCGTGAACCACCGCCGATTCCACCATTTCCAGCTCCAGTGCCTGGGCTGGCAGGCCGGTCTGGGCCAGTACCCGTTTTACCGTCGTCAGAAAGTCGGTTTTACGAATCTGTACCGGCGAAATGTTCACGCCCACCGAGCAGTCACTGAAGCCGGCCTGATGAAGCCTGACGATATCCTGGCAGGCCTGCTCCAGAACCCATTCCCCAAGCGCAATGATCTGACCGGTTTCCTCGGCCAGGGGCACAAAGTCTGCGGGGGATACCAGTCCGAGTTCGGGGTGTTCCCATCGCACCAGCGCCTCAACCGACCGGGCCTGCCCGGTGCGGGCGTCCACCATGGGCTGGTAGTAGAGGGTCAGGGCCTGGTTGTCGATAGCGTCCTGCAGCTGGTTGCGTAATCTGACCCGGTAACTGGCCTGGGTATTCATGGCCTCTTCAAACCATTGCCAGGTATTGCGGCCCAGTTGCTTGGCCTGATACATCGCCAGGTCTGCCTGCTGGATCACGGCGGCCGGGCTGGTGATGTTGCCGTCGGTTTCGGTGATGCCGATGCTGGCCGTCAGGTGCAGGGTTACACCACCAATGCGGTAGGGGTGGGCCAGAGCGCTCCCCGCCTGCTCGACCACCATCTGGGCTTCGCTGCCCTGGTTAAGGCCCGAGAGCACCACCACGAACTCATCGCCACTGACCCGCGACACCGTATCGCCGGAACGGACCAGACCCTTGAGCCGTTGGGCCACCTCGATCAGTACCTGGTCGCCGGTGCGGTGGCCAAGGGAGTCATTGATGAGCTTGAAACCGTCCAGATCGATAAACAAAACGGCAACGCGCCGGTTATAGCGGTGGGCAAACTGGCAGGCCTGGGCCAGGCGATCCTCCAGCAGGGCCCGGTTGGGCAACTGCGTGAGTACATCATGGCTGGAGTTATAGGCCAGCTGATGTTCGATCGACTTACGTTCCGAGATATCGTTCAGCACACCGACGTAATGGCTGATCTCTTGGGTTTCGTTACGGATGGGTGACAGGTGTAGCTCGTTCCAGAAGGGCGTGCCGTCTTTGCGATAGTTGCGCAGCATCACCGAGACTTCTTCGCCGGCAGCCAGCCCCTGCCGGATCTGCTCCAGCGCGTCGGTGTTGCTGTCATCCGGGGGGCTGCCCTGCAGGAACCGGCAGTTACGCCCCAGGACGTCGGCGGCAAGGTAGCCGGTGATCCGTTCGAAAGTGGGGTTTACATACACCAGAGGCATGTCGTCGGCGCGGGCATCCGCCACCACCATACCATTGGAGCTGGTTTCGATGCAGCGCTGCAGGAGTTTCAGCTGGCGGGTATTTTCAATCTGCGCGGTTTTGTCGGTCAGGGTGAACAGTGACAGTTCCCGGTGGCCGATAGTGATGCGCTGGCGGGCGACCTCGACGATCAGTTTGCGGCCGTCACAGGTCCGATGGCGCTGCAGGCTGGCACCGGAGGGTATCACGACACCTTCGCCTTCGGGCTGACCCACGGCAGAGGCGTCTGCCAGGTCACCGATGGTGTATCTGCTCACGTCTTCCTGGCTCACGGCATAGAGCTGGCGGGCAGCCGTATTCATGCCGGTGAGGCGGCCGCTGTGAGGCAGAGCCAGGCACATGGGGGTGGGGTTGCTCTCGAACAGCAGCCGGTACTGCGCTTCGCTGCTGGCAAGGCTTTCGGTGGCGGCAGCGCGGTCGATGGCGTAACGAAGGCTGCGTACCAGGGCATGACCGTCGAGCCGGCCCTTGACCAGATAATCGGCGGCACCGAGTTCGACTGCCCGGGCATCGAGTTCCTCATCACCCTGACCGGTAAGCAGGATGAAGGGGGTGGTGATGCCTTCGGCTCTGGCCTGATGAATCAGGTCGATGCCCGAGTCCGGGCCCAGGCGCAGGTCGACTAATGCGACGTCGACATTTTCCCGGTGCAGGGCAGCCAGCCCGGCGCCCATACTGTCCCGCCAGATCAGACGAAAGGCACCTGGGCTGGCGTCGCTCAGCAGGTCATCTGTAATCAGGTAGTCGTCTTCGTCGTCTTCGATGAGAAGGACGCGCAGCGTGGAATTGGTCATCCGGGGGCCCACCAGGTTGCCAGGGATTGCACGATGTTGATCAGCTCGGTATAGCTGGCCGGTTTTACCAGGTAATCATTGGCGCCCCGGGCCAGACAGAAAGCCCGGTCCTCGTCGTTCTTCGAGGTGGTCAGGATCACCACCGGCAGCTGGTGCAGGCCGGGCAGGTTGCGGATTTCCTGCAGCGCCTGGCGGCCGTCTTTTAACGGCATGTTGAGATCCAGCAGGAGCAGGTCCGGAACCCGGGCACTGACATCGGGCTGCTGCAAACGGGCCATCAGCTCAACGCCGTCGGAGACGAAGCTGAGGACACAGGCAGGGCAGGATTCCTCGAAGGCTTCCTGCAGCATCACCTGGTCGTCCGGGTCGTCTTCGGCGATCAGGATCTGTGGCGTGTGGTAAGGACGGTTCATATCAGGATGTCCGCTGGCCATGGCGCAACCGGATGCGGAAAGTCGTACCGGCACCGGGTTTACTGTTCAGGGTAACCGAAGCACCGTGGCGATCCAGTATTTTCTTGACAATGGCCATGCCGATCCCGGTGCCGGGGTAGCCCTCTCTCTGGTGCAGTCGCTGGAACGGGTGGAACAGCTTCTCTGCGTAACGTTCGTCAAACCCGATGCCGTTGTCGCTCACCACCAGAGTCCAGCACTCGGGGCCGATATCCTCCGCCTGCACGGAGACCACCGGTGGCCGGTCCGGAGCGTGGAACTTGATGGCGTTGCTCAGCAGATTCTGGAGTACCTGGCGTAGCTGGGTGGCATCGCCCCAGGTGGATGGCAGAGGACCGGCGTCTACGCGCCCGCGGCTGCGGCTGATGCTGGTCTCCATGTCGGTCAGCACATCGCGCAGGATGGCCTCAGTATCGCAGCTCACCATGGGCTTGGCCCGGGTGGTCACCCGGGAATAGGACAGCAGGTCTTCAATCAGCGCCTGCATACGGCCGGCGGCAGACTGCATTCGCCGGAGATAGTCTTTTTCCCGCTCGTTCAGTTCCTCTGAACGGGCCACCAGCCGGTCAGAGAAGGCCTGGATCTTGCGTAAGGGCTCCTGCAGGTCGTGGGAAGCCACGAAGGCAAAGTCCTCCAGTTCACGATTGCTTCGCTCCAGCTCGTTCATGGTGGCTTCGAGCTGCTCCATGGTTTTGCGAAAGGCGGTAATGTCCTGGCACGCACCCTGCAGCCGGTGGATGTGGCCATCCTCGTTGTAGACCGCATGGCCGATGATTCTGACCCAGCGTTCGCTCTGGCCGGTGAGGACCTGCACTTCCTCATCAAAGGACTCACCGGTCTGCACACACTGACGGATGGCATCGGCAATGAGCGGCCGGTGTTCGGGTATATAAAGTTGCTGGGCATGTTCCAGCGAGGGCGTCTGGCCCGGACGAACCCCGTGTATGGCGCACACGGCGTCAGACCAGATGGATTTCCCCGTGTCCAGATCAAACGCCCAGCCGCCGAGCATGGCCACCCGTTCGGCCATCCTGAGCAGGGCTTCGCTTTCCTTGAGCTTCTGTTCGATCAGGCGCTGTGCGGTGGTATCCCGGGCCACGACGTAGATCAGGTCATCGGCGCTGAGAATGGCGTTGATGTCGAGCCAGTGGGCTTCGCCCTGCTGGTCCAGGATACGGATCTTCAGGTCATTGATGTCGATGCCTTCGCTCAGGGCCCAGACGGCCTCCTGGACCTTGTTCCGGTCCTCCGGGTGGACCAGGTCGAGGTAGGACGTGCCCATAAGTTCATCCCGGGTATAGCCGAGGGTATCCACAAACCGGGCGTTCATCTCAAAGAAATAGCTGTTCAGGTCGATGATGCAGAACATGTCAGGAGACAGGGCAAAGAACTGCTCCCGTTCCTGGGTCAGGATTTCGGCCACCAGTTCGTTGCTGATATCGCGGCCGACACAGAACAGGGTCTGGTCCTGGGCGGACCACTCCGCAATCCAGGCAATGGTAACCACCTGGCCATTGCGGTGGTTAAGCCGGGCCCGGAACTCAATGGCGCTGTCATACTCGCCGGAGACCAGGCGGGCCAGCTCGTCGCCGGTGCTGGCCTGATCCTCCGGAACCAGAAGATTCCGATAGGCGAGGCCCTGCAGTTCTTCGGGTGTATAGCCAAGAATGGCGCGACAGGCAGGGCTGACCTGCAGAAAGGTACCCTCGGCGTCGAGGGAGCACAGGATATCCCGGGAGAACTCGAGAAACCGCTCGTTGCTGTAGCGCAACGCCCGTTCCTGTTCCAGATGGAAGTTCAGGGTGTTATTGAGTGCCTCCAGCGACGCCGACCGCTGCCTGGCCTGTTGCCAGAACCGGTAGCTTGCAATGGCCAGTGAAACCAGCAGGAGGGCGGTGCTGACGACGAGCAGCACCAGCCAGAGACTGAAGCCGGAGGATTCTGCCATGCCTAGCCGGGGTAACTCGCATCGTCGTCCAGCAAAACCGAGCCGTCGGCATCACGGCGAATCCGGGTAATGCCTGGAATATCCGCTTCAAGGCGCAGGAGCTCTTCGTCCCGGGCTTTAACCATGGCCCGGAGCGCCTGGTTTTCGTTGCGGAGTTTCCGGTTGTCTTTCTGTAGCTGGTAGAGTTCAACCGCAGAGCTGATGGTGGCTATGACTTCGTGGTCGTCCCAGGGCTTGGTGAGGTAGCGATAGACTTCGGCCTGATGGATGGCCTTGGCCATGGCCTCGTTGTTGCCGTGGCCGGTCAGCACCAGACGTATCGCATCGGGCTGCTTCTGTTTGGCAAACTTGAGATAGGTAACGCCGTCTGCCATGGGCATTTTATAGTCGGTAACAATGACGGCATAGTCATGCTGAAGCAGCCCGTCCAGGGCCTCTTCAACATCGCTGAAGGTGTCTACCTGCCAGCCATCCCGCCGCAACAGGCGCCTGAGGCTGTTGAGGATGTTGGGTTCGTCATCGACCAGCTGGATTCTGATCATATCGGTTTCTCTTTATCCTGAGCGGGCACCAGCGGCTCGCTCGGTTGGGTTACAGGCAGCGAAATCCGGAACAGGGTGCCCTTGCCAGGCTGGCTGTGTACCTCGATCTCACCGTTGTGCTTCTTAATGATATTAAAAGAAAGCGACAGCCCGAGACCGGTGCCTTTACCTATACCTTTGGTGGTAAAAAAGGGCTCGAAGATGCGGTTCAGGTGCTCCTGCTCAATTCCCCGGCCGGTGTCTTCGACCTCAAGAATCACCTGCTCATCCGCCAGCCTGGTGCGAAGGGTGATCCTGCCAAACTCCTCAATCGCATGGGCTGCGTTGATCAGCAGGTTCATGACCACCTGGTTGATCTGGGACAGAATGCACTCTACCTGAGGCACGTCGCCAAATTCCCGCACGACTTCTGCTTTGTACTTGAGTTCGTTGTTAACCACATTGAGCGTGGTTTCTATGCCGCGGTGAAGGTCGGCCAGCCTGAACTCTTCCTCTTCGATATGGGAGAAGTCCTTCATGGCCGAGATAATGGTCTTTACCCGCTCGATGCCTTCCCGGGACTCGGCGAGCAGATCGCGAAGATCTTCACGAAGGTAGTTATAATCGATGTTGTCCCGGATCTGCCGCAGGTCTTCCAGTGAGCCGCTGGTGCCAATGGCGTCGGTCAGCCTGAACAGATCATTGAGGTAGTTCTCGAGGGTTTGCAGATTGGAGTAGACGTAGCCTACGGGATTGTTGATTTCGTGTGCGACACCGGCCGCGAGCTGGCCGATGGCGGCCAGCTTCTCGGACTGCAGCAGTTGCCGGTTCGCCTGCTCCAGGCGGGCATCTAGCGAGGGCTGTTCCTGCGCTGGCAACGTGGGTTCTGTCATGTCGTCGTAGACCGCTCCAATCCGGTATAGATAAAGTTCCAATTGCCCCAGTATAGATGCAGTGGCAGGCTTTGTGCGTAACGATTGGTTTCTGCTTTTAGCGCCAGGCTATTCATTGTTGGTGAGAAAGATGGATGTCATGGTTTAGTTTTGTTAAGAATCGTTGTTCCGGGGCGAAGCCATCATCCGCTTCGGCTATTCTTGAATGAAAATTCAGTCTTTCGCTGGATCCGATCCGCATGTTGCATCGTTTGAAGAATGATTTTCGTCTGTCGATTATTACCCTGCTCGGTGCGTCGGCCGCGCTGGGTATCACGCCCTTTGCGATGCTCCGGTTCATGCAGGGGAATACGCTGGCAGGCCTGCTCGACCTCCTGATTATCGCAGGCATCAGTTTGGGGTTGGCTACTCCTGGGTAACGGGCAATACCCGTGTTGGTGGTCTGGTGCTGGCGTTCATTGCCTGCGGCGGTTGCGTTTCGGTAGGCCTGGTCGTGGGTGAGCCAGGTCTGTTCTGGCTCTACCCCTGTCTGGTGACCACGTTTTTTCTGGTCTCACCACGCATCGCTATTGTCCTGAATGTGGCTTCGGTGCTGGTGCTGATACTGGTGGGTAGTCCGTTCAGCTCCCAGGTGCAGATGTGGTCTTTCGCCTCCACCGCGATGGTGGTGAGCGCCTGTGCTTATGTCTTTGCTCTCCGCAACAAGGACCAGCGGGTCAGGCTTGAACAACTGGCTACGATCGACCCCCTCACCGGGGTAAAGAATCGACGCTCAATGGACGAGGCGCTGAATCTGGCGGCAGCCACCGCTGAGCGGACAGGCCAGTCCTACGCCCTGGTGCTGCTTGATCTTGACCACTTCAAAGCCATCAACGATACCTACGGCCACAGTGTCGGAGACGCCGTGCTGATGGAGCTGGTGGCACTGATTGAACACAACACCCGCAGGACAGACCAGATGTTCCGCTACGGTGGAGAGGAGTTCGTGTTGCTGTTGCCCGGTGTGGACGGAGTCAATCTGCAAGGGGTGATGAACAATCTTCAGCAGTTATTGCGCAAGCGCCTGCAGCACCCGGGCGGGTCGGTTACCGCATCGTTTGGTGTGGCTCTGCTGGGCCACGGAGAGAGTGTCGGCAGCTGGTTGCATCGGGCCGATAATGCCCTGTACGAAGCCAAGGAAGCTGGCCGGGACCGGATCATTTATGCCGAGACGCTGGGTCCGGCCGGGTCTGCCGAGGGGCGATACAGGAACAGTCGCCAACCCAGCAGTATGCTGGCCGAGGTCAGCCCGGCGGTGAGCCCCACCCAGAACCCGGCTGCGCCCAGAGCGGGTACCAGCGCATCGGTGAAGGTCAGCGAGTAGCCCAGGGGCAGGCCGATACCCCAGAATGAAAACAGCATGATGACCATCGGAACCCGGGTGTCCTTATAACCCCGCAGCGCACTGATGCAGGTAACCTGGATCACGTCGGCAATCTGGAAGATTGCGGCAAAGGTCAGCAGCCGGATGGTCACCTCCTGGACCGCCTGATCGCTGGTATAGAGCGAGGCAATCGGCCCGGACAGCAGGTGCAGAGCATTGGCAAAGGCCAAAGCAATGACGGCGGCCAGAATCAACGAACTGCGGGAGAGTAGCCGGGCGGTCTCCGGCGCGCCTGCCCCTACCAGAAAGCTGACGCGCAGGGTCAGAGCCATGCCGATACTCAATGGCAGCATGAACATCAGCGACACCACGTTCAGGGCAATCTGGTGACCGGCCACCACAATCGGACCAAGCGGTGCCAGAAACAGAGCAATCACCGAGAACATGCTGGCTTCGACAAAAATGGTAAAGCCGATAGGGAGGCCGATACCCAGGATGTACCGAATGCCGGACAGACTGGGCCGGACCCAGCCGGAGATCAGATGGAACGGGCGGAATGTCCGGTTGTAGTTCAGGTAGACCAGCAGGCATACGGCGGCGATGCCGTTGGACAGGGACGTGGCCCAGCCGCAGCCGATACCGCCCATGGCGGGTAACCCCAGCTTGCCGTAGATGAAGATATAGTTCAGTGGCAGATTGAACAGGGTGCTGAGCAGGGAAAAGGCCATGATGACCCGGGTATGGCCCAGGCCGTCGGTGAGCCCCCGCAAGGCGTTCATCACCAGCATGGCGGGGATGCCCCAGGCGAACGCGTTGAGATAGCCCTGGGTGATGGCAGCGGTGGCGGGTTCCAGGTTCAGCATGGCCAGGATGGGATGGACGTTGGTGAGCAATAACACCATGATGACGGTGCCAGCGCCCGCGATATAGAGACCCTGCCAGGTGGCCGGCAGGATCCTGGTCGTTGCCCGGGCGCCGTTGTAACCGGAAATAATGGGTTGCAGCGCGCTGAGCATGCCCATAAAAAACAGAAACAGGGGCATCCACAGGCTGCTGCCGATACCCACACCTGCCAGGTCCCTGGCGCTGGCATGGCCCGCCATCACGGTATCGATGACGCCATTGGCCATTTGCGCCAGCTGGGCAATGAGAATGGGGCCACCCAGCAGCGCCAGGGTTTTCCATTCCGCCAGGATGCGTGTGGGCAGTGATTGTCGGGCCTGAGGTAGCGGCTGTCGGGTTTCGTCCATCGTATTCTGGCAGTGTTGAGTGATCGGACTGGAAAGCAGCGCATTCTACGCTATTTCCAGCTCGCATATTTATAAGCAAATGTCCGGTGTCGGCGCTGCAATTGCCGGATAAACCCAGTAAAGTGGCAGCCCGGTTTTTGACAGGTGCGTGTTAATGAAACTCCTGATTCTGGTTACCATCTTGTGGGCGTTTTCGTTCAGCCTGATCGGCGAGTTTCTGGCGGGTCACGTCGACAGCGATTTTGCGGTCCTGAGCCGGGTGTTGTTGGCGGCCCTGGTGTTTCTGCCGCTGACCCGCTGGCGCGGCGTGCCGGGAGCGCTGAAGCTGGGTGTGATGGCAACGGGGATGCTCCAGTTCGGCATCACCTATCTGTGCCTGTACCGCTCCTTCAGTTACCTCACCGTGCCGGAAGTCTTGTTGTTCACTATTTTTACTCCCTTGTATGTCACCTTGCTGGATGACGCCCTGTTCCGCCGGTTTTCGCCGGTGGCGCTGGCGGCCGCTGTGATCGCAACGGTGGGTGCTGGTATCATCCGCTACGATGGCCTGAGCGAGGACTTTATCCTCGGGTTCCTGCTGTTGCAGGTGGCCAATGTGAGCTTTGCGGCGGGTCAGGTTGGCTACAAACACATCATGCAGCGCTACCCGGTGGATCTGCCGGGTTACCGCACCTTCGGTTATTTTTTCTTCGGTGCATTGGTGATTGCGTTGCCATCCTTCCTGATCTTCGGTAACCCGGAAAAACTTCCCGACACAGGCCTGCAGTGGGGAATTCTTGCCTGGCTTGGTTTCGCCGCCTCTGGCCTGGGTCTATATTTGTGGAACCGGGGCGGATGTCAGGTCGATGCCGGTACCCTGGCGATCATGAACAATGCGCTGGTGCCTGCGGGCTTGCTGGTCAATCTTCTGATCTGGAACCAGAATGCCGATTTCCTGAGGTTGGGGCTGGGGGGCGCGGTTATTGTTTTTTCGCTTTGGCTGAACAACCGGTACCGGCCGCGCCGACAGGCGTCTGCCTGGTAAAAACAGCTGTGCTACCCAGGGCTGATTCTCTTTTCTGCGCTGGCATCATAACGCCAGTGCTGGCAAAATCCGGCCCCAATTGCCCATACGCGTGTGTGTGAGCATTCACAATCCGTAATTTCCTCAGCCAAAAGCACAGGAAGAACATCATGACTCAGTCCAACTCCACGGTGGACGGCGGTAAAGAGACCAGAGCCTTCTGGTCGTCCCGGCTGGCGTTTATTCTCGCAGCCACAGGCTCTGCTGTCGGTCTCGGTAACGTGTGGAAGTTCCCTTATGTCACCGGCGAGAACGGTGGCGGCGCCTTTGTTATCGTTTATCTGCTTTGTATTTTCATCATCGGCCTTCCTATCATGATGGCCGAGGTGTTCATCGGCCGAAGTGGCCGACACAACCCCATCGCCAGTTTCAGCCTGGTGGCCGAGCGCAACCTGGCATCCACCCGGTGGCGGATTTCGGCCATTATCGGGATGTTTGCGGCGTTCATCATCCTGTCGTTCTATTCCGTTATCGGTGGCTGGGCTGCTGCCTATATCGGTTATGCCACCACGGGTGAGTTTGCCGGTTCAACGGCAGACTCTGTCGGGAATCTGTTCGGCGGCTTACTGGCCAACCCTGGCCTGCTGCTGTTCTGGCATACGGTCTTTATGGGGCTGGTTATTCTGGTGGTTGCCCGGGGTCTGAAAGGCGGGCTGGAGCGGGCGGCCACCATCCTGATGCCGGCGCTGTTCCTGCTGCTTCTGGCGCTGGTGGGCTATGCCACCACCACCGGTCACTTTGGCGAAGCGGTCAGTTTCCTGTTCACCCCGAATTTCAGTGCGCTTACCATTGACGGGGTACTGGTTGCTCTGGGGCATGCCTTCTTTACCCTGAGTCTGGGCATGGCCATCATGCTGGCTTACGGCTCGTACCTGAGTAACGACGTAAAAATTGGCCCCACCGCTGTCAGTATCGGGATTATGGATACGGTGGTGGCATTGCTGGCGGGCCTGGCCATCTTTCCGGTGGTTTTTGCCAACGGCCTTGAGGCCGGTGCGGGCCCCGGTCTGGTCTTCCAGACTCTGCCGCTGGCGTTTGGCAGTATGCCGATGGGTAGTTTCTTTGGCGCACTGTTCTTCATTCTGCTGTTGTTTGCAGCCTGGACCTCGGGTATTTCTCTGCTCGAACCGGTGGTTGAGTGGGTGGAAGAGAACTTCGGCCTGGGCCGGGTGGGAGCTGCGGTGCTGGCCGGTGGCGCCTGCTGGGCACTGGGTATTGTCTCGATCCTGTCGCTGAACGTCTGGGCCGGCTTTACGCCGCTGGCCATGTTCGCGGCATTTGAGGGCATGACTATGTTTGATCTGCTGGACTACTTTACCGCTAACATCATGCTGCCTCTGTCCGGCATGCTCACCGCGGTGTTCGTGGGCTGGTTTGTTGCCAGGGAATCCCTGCAGAGCGATCTGGCCCTGGGCCAGATGGCGTTCCGGTTGTGGTATGTGCTGATCCGGTTCGTCACTCCGGTGGCGGTGGCGATTGTGTTCATCTACAACCTGACCGCCTGATACGCACCGTCTATCGGCGCTGACCGGGCAACCCCGTGGCTGGTATCAGCCACGGGGTTCACTTTTTCAGTCAAACCCGTCCTTACTACCCTCCATGGCGGCCTTGAGCTGCTGTACGTGTGGGCGTACGGCGTTCTTATCGGCTTCGGTAGCCTGCCGGGCACTGTGCATGGCGGCGGTAATGGCCTGCACACTCTGCTCCATCATGGCCCGCATCTGGGCTTTGCTCGCTTCCGGAAGGTCGGGGTTGTTCTCTAGTTCTGCAAGCGCCTTTTCGAGCTCTGCCATGTCCGGTGCTGAGGTTTCCTGCCCTTCCAGCTCAATGGCAAACCAGGCGTTGATTATGCGGTCGCCTTTTGCCGCCCAGGTGTCCGGATTCCGGAAGCCGTAATCATCCACCAGACTGTCCAGGTCGTCGTACATGGCATGGCCTTCAACCTGCTGCACCATGGAAGACATCATTCGGGACATGTCGGGTTCGGTCTTATTCTGAACGGAATCGATAAACGTTTTGTGTTTGTCGACCAGCGGCTGCATGGCCTCCATGCTGCCGATAAAGTTGAGCACCTCTTCCTCCGTGAGATTGTCACTGTGAGCCAGCGGGGCCAGTAAAAAGCCCGTCAGTATCAGGCAACCTGCAACGAAGATCGACAGACGTTGTGTGGACGGGTGAGCAGAAGGGTGAGACATGATGCGTTCCTCGCGTTGATTTCCCTGACAGTGTTCAAGAGACTAATCCCAGCCGCCACAACTTTCTAGTATTTTCAGCCCTCAGACTTTACCGCCGAGCAGAATGCGCACCGCCGTGCAGGCATCTTCGAGCTCTTCTTCCCGGGGTTCATGGCCGCCGATGATGTCGCTGTACAGACAGGATTCGGCAATGCGGACCATGAAGTAGGACAGGCTCTGAATGTTCATGGGGGGGCTGAGATGCCCGGCTCGGACTTCGTCCTTGAGTAAGCGGGTGTTCACTTCAACGGTGCGGGCATGCAGCGTGGAGTGGGAGGAGGTGAGCATTTTCAGCGCGTACTCGGGGTCCTGATGGAGGAAGGTCCGCAGGGGTGAGAAATGCAGAATGGTGGTGTTGATGTGCCGGAACACACCCACCACGTAATCCACCCCATGGCCCGGGGTGGTCTCCCGGGCTTCCTTGTACAGCGGCTCATACAGGGACCAGAGTATCTCGCCAATCAGAAGGTCCCGGTTCCCCACCCATCGAAACAGAGTGGCACGGCCTATGTGCAGGTCGTCGGCCAGGGCCGCCAGGCTGATTTTTTCGCCTTTAAGCCACAGGCGGCGGGCGCGTTTGAAGGCGTCCAGAGGCGTGGTTTTGATACTCGGTGTAGTCACTTTGGTCCCTTTCGCTGATCCAGGGATCATTCTAGCGGGTGCCCGGCATGGGGGCTATGGCCATCCTCCCTTATACCCAAAGGTCTTTGAGTGGCGTGTCGACACTGAAGTGATGCAGTATCTGGGCCTGCAGCAGTTCGGCGGTCGCGATGGCGTCGATCAGCGCGTTATGGGTTGCGTAGTGAGGCAGCCGGTAGCGCAGGCGGCTGTCAGCCAGCCTGATCGAGACCGGCTTCTTGCCCATCAGCTGCTGCCAGCGGCTGGGGTTGCGGTCCGGGTTCAGGTGGGCCTCAATGGCCATGGTATCGATCACCGGGAACCGGATCTGTTCATTGATGGCGTCCTTCAGGGCCGAGTTCAGGAAGGGCCGTTCGATATTACGATAGTGAACCACCGGGATGCGACCTTTCAGGTGGTTGAGCAGGGTGCCCAGCACCTCGTCAAACTCCGGAGCCTGTTCGATCTCACTGTGGGTGATGCCGTGGATGGTCACTGAGGTCCGGTGCAGGGCATTGGTGGGGCGGATCACCTGGTGCCAGCTGCCGGCGAGCTGGATTGCCTCCAGCGTAAAAGGCACCAGCCCGATGCTGACAATGGAATGATGCTGCACCTCCAGACCGGTAGTTTCAAAATCCAGCGCCACCAGCGGTACTTTTCCGATGGCGGTATCCGGGGCCGGGCAACCCTCGTCATAGAAAGCCCGCAAACGGGCGTCCCGCACCTCTGCCGCGGCTTTGTGGTAGTGCGCAGGCCAGTCGGTTTTCCGGGGGCGGCCGTGGATGCCGCTAGACATTGCGGGTAGCTCCCGCGTTGTATCGGAAACGCAGGAATTTCTGGGCGTTGCTGACAATCTGGAAGGCGTCTTTCAGATGGCTGCGTTCAAACGGGGAAAGGTCTTCGGGGCGGACGTTGTTATCCGGTTCCCGGCCTTCTTCGATGGCCAGGGCCTGGTGGCGGATCCGGACGATGGAGATGAACTCCATCGCGTCCCGAAGGTTGCCGGCGTCGTCTTCCAGCATGAGCCGGGTTTTGGCAATGTCCCGCAGGCGCTCAAAGGAGTTCTGGGAGCGCGACCCGCAGGCCAGGGCGTGTACGCGGATAAGGTCGGAGACAGGCGCGGTGCCCCTGCGCTTGAGGTTGAAGGTTTTCTGGTGTTTGCCATCTTCCTCAAGCACGAAGGTCCGGAAAAAGCCCAGTGGTGGTGTGCGATACAAGGCATTACGGGCCAGGAAGGTGAGGAAGCGCTGGCTGCCGCTGGCCTTTTCCGAGATCAGGGTTTTCAGCTGCTCGGCAAAATCGGTTTCGCCGTAAATGCCGTCCAGATCAAAGAAAATGTTGCTGTTGAGCAGGGCCTCGGCCCGGGGGTTGTCGATCCATTCCCGGAAGTAGCTTTTCCAGACCCGCAGCGGCTGGCGCCATTTGGGGTTGGTGGCCATGATGTCACCGGTACAGTAACTGTAGCCGCACTCTGCCAGGCCATCGGAGACAAACTTGGCGAGGGCCAGGAAGTATTCGTCGTGCTCCTCGGGCACAAAGCTGTCATCCAGTATCATGGCGTTGTCCTGGTCGGTTACCACCAGTTGTTCGTCCCGGGCCATCGAGCCCAGCGCCATATAGCAGTAAGGGATGGGTGGCGGCCCCAGCTTTTCCTCACCCAGTTCCAGCAGCCTCTGGCTGAAGCTCCGGCCGATACCGGCCATGGCGCTGCCAATCATATGGGAGTTGGCGTCTTCGTTGACCATCCGCACAAAGCTGTTGCGCACATCGCGGCTGATTTTTTTCAGCCCTTTGACGTGCTGCTGGTGGAATATATTGCTGACCAGATACAGGCTGCTCTGGCTTTCGTATTTGACCAGGTCTGAAAGGGCGATGACGCCCCGCACCTCGTCACCGTCCATCACCGGCAGGTGGTGGACATTGTTGTGCAACATGGTGAGCATGGCTTCGAAGATGTAACTGCGGGCACTGATGGTAATCAGATCCCCGGACATGATTTCACTGATCGGGGTCTCGGACGCGAGCGCGTGGGTTACCGCGCGGGTACGAAGGTCACGGTCGGTGATGATGCCCTGCAGCCGCGGATGATCTCCGGACTCGTCCATCAGCAACAGCGCCGATACGCCTTTATCGGTCATCACTCTGGCTGCTTCCTGCAGGCGCACCGTTGTGGGCGCGCAAACCGGCGCCCGGGAAATCAGGCGGGTCACCTTCGCGGTCATCAGCAGGTTGGACTTTTCTCGCCGGGAGACGGCGGTACGCAATCGGCTGCGATCCTCAATCTCGACGAAATCAGCAAAGTTTTCATCGTTTTCCCACAGGTATTGGAAGGTGGGAGCGGGTATACGATAGATCAGGCTGTCTTCAATGGCGCGGGCCGGAAACCGGACTTTCTTGTTGATCATCAGGCCAAACTGGCCGAAAACGTCGCCTTCCCCAACCCGGTTGTAGAGCTCGCCCGAGCGGCGAAAGATCTCGACGGCCCCGCTGCGGATGTAATGGAGCCAGTAATTTTCCTGGCCCAGCGTCAGAATCTGGCTGCCCGCGCGAAAGTACACGACTTCGAGTGTCTCCACGGTTCGGTCCAGAAGCTCATCGGGCATGTCATCAAACGGTGGGTACTGGGCAAGATGATTACGGATGTCCAACAGCTCGGCCTGCATAAAAGTCCCTGATCTGGCAGTGAAGCGGAGTCAAGTGATGAATATAGCAGTGCAGAAGGGGCAGGGCTACGTACGTGATGGACGTTGACCGCGCCCTCTGACGTTGCTAGCCTTGCGCAACTTTGACCAGGTGCCCGCTGTAAAGCGCAGTGGGTGAAACGGGAAATCGGTACGCCAGTTTTGGCAACTCCGATGCTGCCCCCGCAACGGTATGCAGGTTAACGGCAATCTGATGCGCCACTGTGCTACGGCATGGGAAGGTGATTGCCCTGGAGCTTACGCTCTGCCTGCAAGCCCGGAGACCGGCCTGGCCAAACACCCGGAGCTGCGGTGGGCTGCTTGGGTGGGCGATTCCCGGCCTGCAGCCCTGCATCCCACCCGCCCGCCCTGCTGTCCCGCAGTCTGTTTTTGATAACCCGTGCGGGTGCGCACGGGGCGCGGAGTACAGCCATGTCTGTTTTGAAGTTTTCTGCCGTGATTGCCGGCGTTTGCGTAACCACCTTTCCTCTGGCCCTGGCCGCCCAGAACGCCACCCCCGAGGGGGAGCTGGATCCGATCGTGGTCACCGCCACCCTGGGACCAAAAACCATCGGTGAAAGTCTGTCATCGGTCACCGTGCTGGATGAGGCCGAGATCCGTCGTCTGCAACCGACAGAGTTCCGGGATCTGCTCCGGGGCCAGCCTGGTGTCCATATGGTATCTGACGGTAGCTTTGGCAAAACCACCAGTATGTTCCTGCGCGGTGCCGGCAGCTCGGGCACGGTGCTCCTGCTGGATGGCATCCGGCTGCGTTCGGGCACTGCCGGTATCCCGCCCTGGCAGTTTCTGCCGCCGGAACTGATGGGTCGTGTTGAGCTGGTGCGGGGTGCCAAGAGCTCTCTGTATGGTGCAGACGCCGTGGGCGGGGTGGTGCAGGCATTCACCCTTGAGCCGCGTTCTGGCCGCCAGGGCTGGGCTGAACTGTCGGGTGGCTCCCACCGGGCCCGGGAATCCTCGCTGGGGGTTTCCGGAAGCAGTGGCCAGACCTCCTTCCTGGCCGGTGGTACCTGGTCTGAGACGGATGGCACCAATCTCCGGGCCGGTGGTGAGGACCGGGGTTTTCGCAATGTCGGTGGCCTGGGCAAGGTTCAGCACAGGTTTGCCAACGGTGGCGGTGCCGGGGTGACGGTGTTCCAGTCTGAAGGTAATACCGAGTACGAAGGCGGTGATACCGATTACATGATCCGCGCAGCGGGACTTTACGTTGAGGCGGTAGCCAGTGATTACTGGCGTACCCGGATTCAGTTCTCGGAAGCCCGGGACGAGCAGGAAACCTTCGGAGCCTACCCGAGCATCTATAACAGCCTTTCCCGCTCCGCACGCTGGGACAACACACTGACGGCCGGTGTGCACGAGCTGGTTCTGGGCACCGAGGTCATGGTCGATGAGGTTGAGGGTACTGATACCTTTACCGAGACCAGTCGTACCAATGCTGCCGTGTATGGACAGGGACGGCTGAACTTCGGCGCCAGCGACGTCCTGCTGAGCCTGCGCCTGGATGACAACGAAGCCTTTGGCAAGGAAGAAACCGGTGGGATCGCCCTGGGGCACCGGTTTGACCGTTCTCACCGGGTCCGGGTGAGCTATGCCACGTCGTTCCGGGCCCCGACGTTCAACGACCTGTATCTGACTGCGCCATACTATGCCGGTAACCCGAACCTGAAGGCAGAGCAGGGCGAGATGATTGAGCTTGGGGCCTCGGGCCGTTACCAGCGGTGGTTCTGGGACGTTGCCGTGTACCAGAATGACATTGATGATTTGATTACCTACGTTTCGGACCCGGTCACCTGGGATGGCACCATGGCGAACGTGGAAACAGCCCGGGCCCGGGGGGTGGAGGTTGCTGTCGGCATCGCAACCGGTGACTGGGACCTTGCCCTCGCCCTGAGCTATGCCGATACCGAGAATCGTGATACCGGTGCCCGCCTGCCCCGGCGAGCCGAAAGAACCGCGCGCCTGGATGTCGACCGGCTGTTTGACCGGTGGTCCCTTGGCGCCAGTCTGGTGGCAGAAAGTAATCGCTACAATGACGCGGGCAATACCCGTTTGTTGCCGGGGTACGGTACGGTGGATCTCAGGGCGGTGTGGACCTTCCTTCCGGGCTGGTCCGCCAGCTTCAAGGTGGATAATGTGCTGGACCGCCGGTATACCACCAGCCTGGGCAGCGACAATGTGACCTTCGCGCCCTTTGATTACCTGGCGGCTGGTCGGACCTATATGGCTTCGGTACGTTATGATTTCAATCTGTAAGGACTTTCTCTGCTCCCGGGAGCGCGGCTGATGTGGCGTGGCTGTTCCCTGATGCTGACTGGCATGTTGCTGGCCTTGATGCCGGCTCTGGCCCGTGCCATCTGCGCTGATGACGCGCTGGGCCGGGAGCTGTGTCTTGCCGGGCCGGCAGCGCGCATCGTCTCTCTTTCTCCTGGCGCGACGGAGCTGCTGTTTTCCGCCGGTGCCGGCAGCAAGGTGGTTGGGGTCGGAGCCTGGAGTGACTACCCGCCGGAGGCGGAGCAACTGCCCCGGGTGGGCGACAGCAGCCGGCTGGACCTGGAAGCCATTGTCGCGCTCCGGCCGGATCTGCTGGTGGCCTGGGTCGATGGCAACTCCCGGCAACAGGTGGAGCGGCTGGAACAGCTTGGCCTGCCGGCTTTCTGGCTGGCTCCGCGGGAGTTTGAAGACATTCCGCGGGCGATAGAGAGCCTGGCGGTACTGGCGGGTACGGAGCAGCCGGCCCAGGCCGAGGCACAGGCGTTCCGTGCAGGAATCCGCCAGCTTGAATTGCGTTATCAGAACGCCGGGCCGGTCCGGGTATTCTACCAGGTCTGGGATCAGCCCCTGATGACCATTAATCGCGACGAGTTGATTGGCAAGGCCATCGAGCTGTGCGGCGGTATCAATGTTTTTGGCCATTTGCCCCGGCTGGTGCCCAGAATCAGTAAGGAGGCTGTGCTACAGGCCGCGCCAGAGGTGATCGTGACCTCCGGTCGCGAGCCTGGCGACAGGCAATGGCTGCAGGCCTGGCAGAGCTATGACAGCCTGCCGGCCGTGGTTGCCGACAATCTGTTTCTGGAACCGCCGGATATCCTGGCACGGCCCACCGTGCGCATGCTCGATGGTGTGACTCATCTGTGCCAGACCCTGGAGACGGCTCGTGCCCGGCTCTAGTATCGTGCGGCCGCTGGCCGGGCTGGTGTTGCTCAGCATCCTGGTGATGATGTTCGCGGTAACGGTTGGCAGTGCGCAGTCGGGCATGTTCAAGGTGTTGTGGGTGTTTTCCGGCGGCGGTACCGGGCTGGAGCGGACCCTGATCCTCGATTTGCGATTGCCCCGGGTACTCAGTGCCTTTGCGGTGGGCGGGTTGTTGTCGGTGGCGGGGGCGCTGATGCAGGTCCTGTTACGTAACCCGCTGGCGGACCCCTACGTGCTGGGACTGTCGGGGGGTGCCGCAGTGGGTGCCCTGCTGGCGATGCTGGCAGGCATGGGCGGGTTTGTGGTATCCGGCTCGGCTTTTGCCGGCGCTCTGCTGGCAACCCTGCTGGTGTTTGGTCTGGCCCATGGCAGTGGCAGCTGGACGCCCTCACGCTTATTGCTGACCGGTGTCGTGGTGGCCGCTGGCTGGGGCGCTCTGATAACCCTGATCCTGGCGATGACTCCGGCAGCCCGCCTGCCGGGCATGCTCTACTGGTTAATGGGCGATTTGTCCCACTCCGGCCAGCCCTGGCCCGGGTTGCTGGTGTTATTACTGGCGTGTTTGCTGGTGCTGCCGCTGGGCCGCAGTCTTAATGTACTGGCCCGGGGTTCCCTGCAGGCGGCGGCGCTGGGCGTGGCGGTTCGGCCGCTGGAATGGCTGGTGTATCTGCTGGCCAGTTTGCTGACCGCCACCGCTGTGACCATGGCCGGTGCTGTGGGGTTTGTTGGTCTGGTGGTGCCGCATATGCTGAGGCTGGTGCTGGGCAATGACCAGCGTCTGATCCTGCCGGCCTGTGCGCTGGCCGGTGGTATCCTGCTGGTGCTGGCGGATACCCTGGGGCGGACAGTGATCGCTCCGGAGCAACTGCCGGTGGGAGTGATCACCGCCTTGCTGGGCGTACCAACGTTTCTGTATCTGTTGTACCGGAGCCGCTGATGAGCTGTCTGAAAGCCCGGGAGCTGGTGGTTGATATTCCGGGGCGGGCCTCGGGCGCGCCCCTTGGCTTCAGCGTCAAACCCGGCCAGGTATGGGGTGTGCTGGGCCCCAACGGCGCTGGTAAAACCACGCTGCTGCACACCCTGGCCGGCCTCCGGCCGCCCCGCGGAGGGCAGGTGCAGCTGGATGGCAGAACACTGGCGGTACAATGGCGTAAGCAGGTGTCCCGTCGCATCGGGCTGGTATTCCAGGACCGGCAGGACGGCTTCCCCGCAACAGTACTGGAAACAGCCCTGATTGGCCGTCACCCCTGGCTCTCGGCCTGGCAAATGGAATCCTCGGACGATATCGCTTTGGCGGAACAGGCCCTGCAGGCGCTGGATGTCGGACATCTGCGGGATCGCCTGGTCAGCACCCTGTCCGGCGGCGAACGCCAGCGGGTCGCAATCGCCACCTTGATGACGCAGAACCCGGATATCTGGCTGCTGGACGAGCCCACCAATCATCTGGACCTGCACCACCAGGTGGCGGTGATGAATCTGCTGACCACCCGAGCCGGCAGCGGTAAAGCGGTGTTCATGTGCCTGCATGACCTGAACCTGGCCGCCCGCTGGTGTAACCATCTGCTCCTGCTCTATCCCAATGGTGAGGCCTGCTGGGGCCCGGCCGAAACCATGTTGGTGCCCTCGTCCCTCGAACAGTTGTATAACCAGAAGCTGGAAACCGTGGAGCTGGATGGCGCGCCGTTCTTTGTACCCGCTCGTGGTTAACCGGCCGGCCACGCAGTCTGCGCAAGCAATCCCGGTTCAGGTACGATAGGCCCTTTCGGGGTCCATTTATTCGGGAGCAAGCATGACCTTCTCGGAATTCCATAACGCAGCCATTGCCCGCAAAGGTGGTGAGGACGCACTTCAGGCACTGCTTCCACCGGTGATGGAGAAAAGCCGGCTCACGACGATGACGGATGACCGGTATCTGTCAGAAATGACCCGCTGTATCTTCAAGGCGGGCTTTGTCTGGCGGGTCATCGAGAACAAATGGCCTGGTTTTGAAGCTGCCTTCGAGGGTTTTGTGCCGGCCTACTGGCAGCAGGTGCCACCGGAAGTGCTGGAACGGCTGGCGACGGATGAGCGCATCGTACGGAATATGCAGAAAATCCGTACCGTGCCGGAAAACGCCCGGATGATCATGGAGGTGGCCAGCGACCATGGCAGCTTCGGGCAGTTTCTGGCGGACTGGCCCGGTGACGATCAGGTCGGTTTGCTGCTGTACCTGAAACGCCACGGTGCGCGTCTGGGCGGTAACTCGGCGCAGTATTTTCTGCGCCGTGTCGGCTGGGATGGTTTTATTCTTTCCCACGATGTGGTCACCGCACTGACCCGCGCCGGCATTCTGGACGCCTCGCCGGCCAGCAGGAAGGGCCTGACTCAGGCCCAGCAAGCCTTCAATCGATGGCACCGGGAAACCGGCCTGCCGGTGAGCCATCTTTCCCGTATTGTGTCTTTTACCGTGGATAACTAGCGCCGTTGTGCGCCCTCAGAGGTAAGCCTGTGACGCAACCCTTCGCTCAGCATGTCTTTGACGACCCCACGGACCGGGTATGGGCCTGAAATCGTACCTGCCCGTTCTCCAGTGGGCGCCGCACTATACCCGCAATGAGGCGACCAGCGACCTGATTGCAGCGGTGATCGTGACGGTGATGCTGATCCCCCAGTCACTGGCCTATGCTCTGCTCGCCGGCCTGCCGGCCCAGATGGGGCTTTACGCAAGTATCCTGCCCCTGGTGCTCTATACACTCTTTGGCAGCAGTCGCACGCTGTCGGTAGGGCCGGTGGCCGTCATCTCCCTGATGACGGCGGCGGCGCTGGCGCCTGTGGCAGAGGCCGGCACCGGGGTATACATCGCGGGCGCGGTTATCCTGGCGCTGATGTCCGGCGTGATGCTGGTACTTATGGGGGTGATGAGGCTGGGGTTTCTGGCCAACTTTCTCAGCCATCCGGTGATCTCCGGGTTTATCACAGCCTCCGGTATTGTGATCGCCGCGTCCCAGCTCCAGCATTTGTTCGGCGTCCTGAGCTCTGGCCATAACCTGGTGGATATCCTGCATTCCCTGTTCGAAGCGCTGCCGGGCACCAGCCTTCCTACCCTGGCGATGGGTCTTGGTGCGCTGCTGTTCCTGATCGGTTGCCGGCTCTGGTTACCGGCGTTGCTGGCGACAGCCGGCGTACCGGTGCGCCTTGCCGATATCATCAGCAAAACAGCCCCCATCGCAGCCGTGGTAGCAACCACCCTGATAGCCTGGGCATGGCGCCTGGACCTGCAGGGCGTGCCTCTGGTGGGAACTGTTCCCGGCGGCCTGCCGGGGTTGGTGATGCCGGTACTGGAGCCCTCGCTGTGGCTTCAGCTGACCGTCAGCGCAGCGTTGATTGCCGTGGTCGGCTTTGTGGAGTCGGTCTCGGTGGGGCAGACGCTCGCCGCCAAGCGGCGTCAGAGAATAGATCCGGACCAGGAACTGATCGGTTTGGGCGCTGCCAACCTTGGCGCTGGCCTGGTGGGGGGCATGCCAGTCAGCGGCGGCTTTTCCCGCTCGGTGGTCAACTTTGACGCAGGCGCCCGAACCCCGGCGGCCGGTGCCTACGCGGCCGTCGGGATTGCCCTGGCGACGATGTTTTTGACGCCGGCGATCGCCTGGTTGCCCCAGGCTACTCTGGCCGCGACCATCATCGTTGCGGTCGCCATGCTGATTGATCTGCCTGCGCTGATGCGCACCTACCGGTATTCCAGGGCCGATTTTGGTGCCATGCTGGCCACGATTGTACTGACGCTGCTCCACAGTGTAGAGGCCGGTATTATTGCCGGGGTTACCCTGTCGATTGGCCTTTTCCTGTACCGGACCAGCCGGCCTCACAGCGCGGTGGTAGGTCGGGTGCCGGGTACCGAGCAGTTCCGCAACGTGTTGCGTCACAACGTGGAAACCTGCCCGGCCGTGGTGTTCCTCCGGGTAGATGAAAGCCTGTACTTTGCCAATGCTCGGTTTCTGGAAGAAACCGTGCTCTCGCTGGTGGCCGACAACCCCGAGCTTCGGGATCTGGTCTTGGTGTGTGGAGCCGTCAACCTGATTGATGCCTCGGCGCTGGAAAGCCTGGAGATGATCAACGAGCGCCTGAGTGATGCCGGGGTCCGGCTACATCTTTCCGACATAAAAGGGCCTGTGATGGACCGGTTGAGCGGCACCTCGCTGCTGGCAGAACTGGGGGGAAGCGTTTACCCGAGCAGCTATCTGGCATGGCTGCATCTGGTCCCGGCCCCGGAGGGGCGATGACCTGGATAGCCTGCCGGCATTGACCGGAACAGGGCGATCCTGAACACTGGCGCGGTATTTTCTCCTGCTATCCGGTGATCACTGATGGGCATGACCGACAACATACTCTCCACGGGCCTGTGGCTGTTTACCGCCCTGTTGTTTGGGCTGGTTCTGATTGCGGCTTTGCGGGCCGTGGACTGGCGTGCCTTTCGCACCGACAATGCCACACAGCACACCCTGTTTGGTGCGGCGGTAGTGCTGGGGTTTGTCTGGCAACTACGGGCGGGCATTTCACCAGGGTTGGCGATTCACATATTCGGAATCACTGTGATTACCCTGATGCTTGGCTGGGCGCTGGCGGTATTTTCGGGGCTGCTGGCTTTGGTGATCACGGTGATTACCGGGCGCGAGCCGCTGGTCATGTTTGCCGCCAACGGTTTGGTGACGGTCATGGTGCCGGCCTTGGTGAGCCACGGCATCATGCTCTGGGAACGCCGCCGGAATTTTCGCAATTTCTTCGCTTACATTTTCTTCTGCGGGTTTTTCGGGGCCGGGCTGTCGGTGGCGGCGTCAGGACTGCTGATGTGCCTGTTGCTATGGACCAGCGGAGTCTACAGCCTCGACACGCTGGTGCACGAATACCTGCGCTATCTCCCTCTGTTCATGTTTCCGGAAGGCTTTGTCAACGGAGTGTTTGTCACCGGGCTGATGGTGTTCCATCCGGACCGGTTGAGTACTCTGGACCCGCGTCGCTATCGTTAGCGCCTAGCCGCAAGCGGGCGCAGTGCGCCAGCTTTTGTCCGGGGTCAGTCGGTGAAGTAGCACACCAGTTGCTGGCTGATGACATCGCCGGTCAGTTGCAGCCTGCCCCGGGTGATGTCATGAATCCGAACAGCCGACACGGGCCGGTGAGGGCATTCACAGGGCGGCAGGCGGTTCGGGAAGTACTGGCAGTGTTCTGTGTCCGGGAACAGCGCGGCGTAGGCAATACCACCTTCCACCAGATCCTGGAAAAAATGCGATCCGTAGGACAGGTCTGGCACCATCTCGCCGGCATTTTCGGACACTTCCACCAGCGCTGCCACACCGGCGATGTCAGAGAACCGGACGGGCACACCGAGCTCCGGGCTGCTGGTACCCCAGCGACCGGGGCCAATGAGCAGAGTCCGTTCGTCAGATGCGCGCACGGCTTCGCCCACCTGATGGGCAATGTCATAGCGTTCGCGGTTACTCAGGCCGGCATAGATTGTGGCGTCTACGCGGATCACCCGGGTAATGGCAAGGTTGATGTTGCCTCCCATAAAGTGCCCCCGGGTCCGAAAGAGCAGTCTGTGTTCCGGCAGCGGGTCCGGAATCTGCACCGGACCGGTTTCCCCGATGGTGGCCAGAGGCCGGCACTGAACCAGGTTGAAGGAGGGAGCACCCTCCGGGTTCAGGTGCAGGGTGAATTCAACATCCACCGGGTGCCGGTAAGCGGCCTCAAGGGTTGCCAGCAGGGCAGATAACCGGGCAATAAACGGGCTGTTGCGCACCAGTGGCCGGAAGGTCAGGCGCCAGATCGGGCCTTCAAGGCCGATCTGTTCGGCCCGGGCACTGGCGGCCCGGTCGACCTCCGCCAGGCGCTCCATGGGCAGGTCTTTGGCGGCGGCCAGCAGCTGGTTCAGAGGGAGGGTTTCAAGGGCACCGGTTTCCAGGTCCAGCAGGTCAACCAGGTGCTGGGAGAACCGGAAGCTCTCGTCCTGGTTGCTGAATGGTTGCCGGGTGGGGTAGTCGAGTGCCATCACGCAGGCATGGTCACCTTCAATGCGGTCCACCGCCCGAGTGCCCAGGCCCATCACCAGCCGCACCATGCCGGCTTTCGGGTCCATGCTGCGGTCCCAGGCAAAGGTATTGCGGGATACGCCCACGCCGGCCGCATCTGGCAGGTAGTAGCGGTTGTGAAAGCGGCCGTTAACCCGCTGGATCAGCAGCGCCATGGGCTCTTCCCGCTGATCCAGCCCCCGCTGGGTGCGGTACACCAGAGCGTCTTTGCTCATGGACGAGGCATACACCTGCCGGATGGCATCTTCCAGTGCAGACAGCCGCTGCCCGGGCGCGCCCTGGTTGACCAGGAACACGCTGTCGTATTTGCCCGCAAAGGCGTTGCCGAAACCGTCTTCCTGCAGGGAGGAGGAACGTACCAGAATCGGATACTGGCCGTAATGGTCCAGCAGTCGTTCAAAGTCAGCGCGGAGCTCATCCGGGAACTGACCGGCGAGAATGCCGTTTTGCAGAGCCGGGGCTTCCGCAAGGTAACCGCTAGCCGAGCGCTGGCGCATGATCGCCGGCCACAGGCCGTTGTGTACCAGGAAGGCGTAATAGGCATCGGTACCGAGGTAGCTGGAATCGTGGGGGTCCAGCCAGTGTTGCCATTGCTGTGGGTCGTCTTTCAGCAGGATATTGCGGGCAATCAGCATGCCGGTGGCCTTGCCGCCGATATAGCCGCTGCCGACCAGCCGGCTGCGTATGGTCAGCAGGTCTTCCAGTGACAGATAGCGCCGGGCCAGTTCCAGGATTTGCGGGTCCCGACTGACCAGAACCTGCAGCACCTGCTCCTGCAAGCTGGCTATGGCCTCCGGGTCCTGTTCCGACAGGGCCCGGCTGGCGTCCTGGAACAGCCTGTCCCAGTAATCCAGCAAGAGCTGGGTGTGCCGATTCTCCTGCTCCAGGCTGGCCTGTAACCGGGTGGCCTCGCTGCTGTCGGTGATCGGGCGGAACTGACCGTTGTGCTCCCGATGAGGCAGGAACATGGTGGGTGACTGCCGGCGCCAGGCCTTGATGGGCTGAACCTGCACCGTGTCGCCATGGCGGCGAACGTCCAGCATCACCTGGGTGGTCTGGCGGATCCGGTCCAGGGTCACCCTTGAATGACGGTCCGGATGCAGGGCAAACCAGGCCACGGTCTCCAGCTCGTACAGGAACGGGCACACCACCCGGAAGAAATTGCCCACCATGGTATCGGTCGCCCAGGCATTGAGCAGTTCGCTCAGGCTGTCGCACACGTAGAAAGCCCCGCGGCCGTGTTGCTCGATCAGGTGCCAGATCCGGCTGGTAAAGCTTTCGAAGCCGCCAAGAGCGTCGATCTCGATGGTGCGGACGGCAGGGTGGTTTTCAAGAATCGGCGAATGCTCGCCAAAACGCAGATAAAGAATCTGCCGGCCTGAATCGGCGGCGGCATCAACAAAGGGGAGCACGAAACGGCGATAATCATCCAGGTGGGAAACCCGCCAGACAACATTATCGCCGATTCTGAGGTCATCCAGAACCTCATCCAGCCCGGTCAGACCGGTAGAGACCCGATCGGGTGGCTGGCGAGGTTCTTCGCCGTTCATGGCCGGATCAGATAACGCCCATGGCGTTCATGGCCTTGGCGACCCGCAGGAAGCCATTGATATTGGCGCCCAGCACGTAGTTACCTTCAGAGCCGAATTCGGCTGCGGTTTCGTAACAGTTCTTGTGGATATCAATCATGATCTCCTCAAGACGCTTTTGGGTGTAATCGAAAGTCCAGGAATCGCGGCTGGCGTTCTGCTGCATTTCCAGCGCGGAGGTGGCGACACCGCCGGCGTTGGCTGCTTTGCCCGGGCCGTAGGCAATCCCGGCATCCTGGAACAGGATGATGCCTTCAGGTGTGGTTGGCATGTTGGCACCTTCGGCCACGGCAATACAGCCGTTTTCGATCAGCATCCTGGCGTCTTTTCCATTCAGCTCGTTCTGGGTAGCGCAAGGCAGTGCTACGTCACACGGTATGCTCCAGATGTTGCCACCTTCCACATATTTCGCGTCTTTGTGGAATTCAGTGTAGGCACTGATGCGGCGGCGCTCAACTTCCTTGATGCGCCTGAGAGTCTGCAGGTTGATCCCTTTCTCGTGCACGATCATGCCCTGGGAGTCGGAGCAGGCGATAACCTTGGCGCCGAGCTGGTGGCACTTGTCGATGGCGTAGATGGCCACGTTGCCGGAACCGGAAACCACGACCGTCTTGCCGTCCAGCGAGTCGCCACGAGCCTTGAGCATCTCGTGAGTAAAGAACACGGCGCCGTAACCGGTGGCTTCGGTACGGGCGCGGCTGCCGCCCCAGTCCAGACCCTTGCCGGTGAATACGCCGGATTCATAACGGTTGGTGATGCGCTTGTACTGACCGAACAGGTAACCGATCTCACGGCCACCCACGCCGATGTCGCCGGCGGGGACATCGGTGTACTCGCCCAGATGGCGGTACAGCTCGGTCATCAGGCTTTGGCAGAAGCGCATGATTTCGTCGTCGGAGCGGCCTTTGGGATCAAAGTCGCTGCCGCCTTTGCCGCCGCCGATGGGCAGGCCGGTCAGGGCGTTCTTGAAGATCTGCTCGAAGCCCAGGAACTTGATGATGCCCAGGTAAACGGAAGGGTGGAAACGCATGCCGCCTTTGAAGGGCCCCAGCGCGCTGTTGAATTCCACACGGAAAGCGCGGTTGATATGAATCTCACCGCTGTCGTCCTGCCAGGGTACACGGAAGATGATCTGGCGCTCTGGTTCACAGATGCGCTGAATGATCTTCTTGTCGGCGAACTCGGGGTACTTCACCAGCACAGGCCCGAGAGTTTCCAGCACTTCATGAACCGCTTGATGGAACTCTTTCTCGCCAGGGTTGCGGTGCAGCACATCCTGATAAATAGGTTCCAGCTTTTCGTCGAGTTTTGCTGTCATGGGATAAGCCCTCGGAATTCGCGTATTGAAAGTCGCAAGATTTTGCGGCTGCCCAAAAAAAGGGACGAGATTTCACCACATATGACGGCGGCTGTGCAAGTGCATAGACAACATATTAGGAAGCGCAACAAAATGGAGGGTGAGAAGGCTCAGGTGCCGGACCGGGTTGCGACCTCTTGTTGCAGCTCTTTCCAGGCGGCATAACGGTGCAGGTCCGATTCCACCATTTTCAGGCACAGGGCCACAACGCCTGCGTCGTCGATAAAGCCGATGCCCAGAATCAGGTCCGGAATCAGATCGATCGGATTCATGACGTAAAGGAGGGCGCCGGCGATGGCCGCGACGGACTTCCAGGGGATTTTCCGGTAGTGCCCCTGCCAGTAATCCCGGAGCAGCGAAAACATCAGTTTAACGTCCGTTGAAAACCGTTTCAGCCGGCCGCTGCCCCGGACCTTTTTCTCAATGGCCTTCTGACGTTCCAGCAGCGTTTCAAGGTCGTCCTGGCGTACGCTGCGTGCTTCTTTATCGAGCTGTACAGCCGCGGCTCTGCGGGAGAATAAGGCCATGGTTCTGGATCCTGAGGTCGTGTTGTGGATAGCGGCTATTATAACGGATTGCCGGTGTCTCAGCCTGCCAGGATGCGCCTGGCCAGGCCGGCCGCTTTAAGGCCCCTGATCGCCAGGGTGGTTACAAAACCGCCGATCATGGCGCCAACCACGCCGCAGGTGAGCACATCCTGTCCGGTCAGGTACAGTCCGGGCAGGCCGGTTTTGGGTTTCAGCCACTGCTGGCTGAAGCGCTCGGGTGTGTGCTCCAGACCATAGAGTTCGCCCTGCTCATAACGACAGAACCAGGCGGTAGAAAGTGGCGTGGAGGTTTCCACATAGTCAACGTTACCCCGTAACTGGGGCAGTTTCTGGTATACCGCCTCCATAAGTCGCCCGGTGATCTGTGCCTTCAGAGCGTCGTAATCTTCCCCCCGCTTGCCCCAGGTGGAGCCCTGCCAGGGCGCGAACATCTCCCGGGAGATGGGCGCAACCACTTCGATGGTGGAGGTGCCGGGCCAGCGGTTCTGATAGTCCGGATCTTTGGCCGCGGGGAAAGAGATATACACCACGGGGAACGGACTGGATTCGGGGGCCGACAGAAAACGCTGTACGTTACCGTCATGGTCCGGCCCCGGGTAGATCCAGAAGTTGGTTCGCGGCAGGTCAAGTTCGACCGGCGTCCCCCTGAGGCCGATGTACAGCCCGATATGGCACATGGAGGGTTCGATCCGCCGGCGTTTTTCCGGATAGCCGAGGTCCCGGCTGACGGCCGCCGGCAGCAGGCGTTCGAAAGTGTTGATTACACCGGCGTTGCTGATTACCAGAGGGGCCCTGATCTCATGGCCATCCGCCATGCGTACGCCGGCGGCTCTACCTTTTCTGACCAGTATTTCCACAACATCCGCGTAGGTCAGCACATCGCCACCGCCGGCCTGGATCACCGGAATAATGCTTTTGGCAATCGCCGAGGCGCCACCGATCGGATAAAAGCCGCCGTAAAGGTAGTGTTTGGCAATCAGGGCATGGATCAGAAAGCTCGACTGCCTGGGTGTGACGCCACAGTCTCCCCACTGGCCGGTAATGGCGCCGATCAGTTCTTCGTTGCTGGTCAGGCCCCGCAGCACGTCATACGTGCTCTGGTTGAAGCAGTCCGGCAGTACCATGTTCAGCCCTTTGGCCACCATGGGGTTGGCAAAACCGGGTACCAGCTTGGACGTGGTGTACCACTGCATGCCCCGGGCGACTTTGCCAAGCAGGCCCAGGTACTGGTCAATGGCGTCCTTCTCCTCAGGAAAGGCTTCGAGCAGAGAGTGCCGCAGTCCTTCCCGGCCGGCCCGGAGATTGACCACCTTGTCGCCCAGGAAGAACCGGTCGTAGTTCTCGTCCATTGGCGCCCACTTGAGCTTGCCGTTGGTGATGTAGTCAAACAGCCGGCGCCCGATTGTACGGCGGCTGCCCATGTCGCCGATGTAGTGCACGCCCACGTCCCATTCATAACCATTGCGGGCGTAGCTGTGGGTGTAACCGCCAGCGGTGTAGTGCTGCTCCAGTACCAGTACCCGCTGGCCGGCCTTGGACAGGCAGGCGGCGGTGGTCAGCCCACCGATGCCCGAACCAATAACCAGGGCATCGTAGCTGCCTTTAACCCGGCTGGCCCGGTAGCGATTGCCTACCCGAATCGTGCTTGGTTTCAGTGCTTTTGTTGTTGTCACCACTCGTTCTCCGGGAGTCGGTCTGGCTGATGGGAGCGGAATAGGAGTGGGCTATACTTTATCACGGGCGGGGGTCCTGTATAGGTCGCTGGCCTAGCCATTGAGGCCAGGGTGATCCAGCCATGATAGAGTTAGACGTGGAATGGTTGTCGGTGCAGGCCGACCTTAGTGGATGACAGGAGACTGAAAGTGATCAAATCCCGTGCTGCGGTGGCGTTTGCCCCCAACAAACCCCTGGAAATTGTCGAAGTGGATGTGGCACCGCCCCAGGAAGGCGAGGTGCTGGTGCGGATTGTGGCCACCGGCGTATGTCATACCGACGCCTTTACTCTGTCTGGTGCTGATCCGGAAGGCCTGTTCCCCACGATTCTGGGCCATGAAGGCGGCGGTATCGTAGAAGCGGTAGGCCCGGGTGTGACCGGTCTGGAAGTAGGTGATCACGTGATCCCCCTGTACACCGCCGAGTGCGGCCAGTGCAAATTCTGCACCTCGGGCAAGACCAACCTGTGTGGTGCCGTACGCGAAACCCAGGGTAAGGGGCTGATGCCCGACGGTACCTCGCGCTTTTCTTACAAGGGTGAGCCGATCTATCACTACATGGGGTGCTCAACGTTTTCCGAGTACACCGTACTGCCGGAAATCTCACTGGCAAAAATCCCCAAAGAGGCACCGCTGGATAAAGTGTGTCTGCTTGGTTGTGGGGTCACCACCGGGATCGGTGCGGTACTGAACACGGCCAAGGTTGAGGAAGGGGCGACCGTCGCCATTTTTGGCCTGGGCGGTATCGGTCTGGCAGCGATCATTGGCGCAAAAATGGCCAAGGCAGGGCGGATCATCGGCATCGACCTTAATCCGGGAAAATTCGACATCGCCCGGCAACTGGGTGCGACGGATGTGGTCAATCCCAGGGATTACGACAAACCTCTGCAGGAAGTGATTGTCGGGATGACCGATGGCGGCGCCGACTACACCTTTGAGTGTGTGGGCAACGTTGATCTGATGCGGGCGGCGCTGGAGTCCTGCCATAAGGGCTGGGGTGAGTCGGTCATTATTGGCGTGGCCGGAGCCGGGGAGGAAATCAGTACCCGCCCGTTCCAGCTGGTCACTGGCCGGGTATGGCGTGGTTCGGCCTTTGGTGGCGTGAAAGGCCGTACCGAGTTGCCGTCCTATGTTGAAAAATCCGAGGCCGGAGAGATCCCGCTGGATGTGTTTATCACCCACGAGGTGAAGCTGGAAGAGATCAACAAGGCGTTCGACCTGATGCACGAGGGTAAGAGCATCCGGACCGTCGTCCACTTCTGACTCGACAGCAACCCTCCCGGTGGAAGTACCGGGAGGGGCGCCTGCAGGCGGTGGCAGATCAGGTGCGCGAGGCGATTCGCTAACCCCTCAGGGGTAGCGTCCGGTCAGGCGGTTATCCACCAGTTCGGCCAGAATGGTGTTGGCCAGGCGCATGACCGCACTGGGGCTGTCGCCCTTGCGACGGGAGGCGATAACCGGCGTGGTGATGTTGTTGTCTTCCAGTGGCAGATAATCCACATCCTCCCGCTGCATCCGCCGTACTTGCTCCGGTACCAGGCTGAAGCCCATGTCTGAGGCCACCAGTGACAGCGCCGTCTGCACTTCATTGACCTGCTGGATCACCTGGATTTTCAGGCCGCGGCTGTGGAACAGGCTCTGGGTAATGTCAGAAAAGTTCGGGCCGGCCCCGGCCGGAAAGGTGATCAGGGGCAATTCCGACAACTCACGCATCGAGGGCGGACGGTGGCTGAGCCGGTGGCCGGCTGGCAGAGCGGCAATCATGGGTTCGTCAAACAGCCTTTGTTGCTCGACCGCGGGGTCCTCAATGAACAGCCGGCCAAAGCCGATATCAATCTTGCCCGTTTTGAGTGCCTCCACCTGATCCAGGGTCTTCAGCTCGTGCAGCAGGATTTCCAGGTTCTTGTTCTCCCGCAGCCGGCGTACGAGCAAGGGCAGCTGGCCATAAAAAACCGACGGAACAAACCCGATTGAGAAAATGGTCTTGTGATGACGGGCGATGCGCCGGGTGTCCTCGACGGTTGAAGTGATCTTGTCCAGGATCTGTTTGGACTGTTCCAGAAAATACTCACCGCTGCTGGTAAGTTCCAGCCCCCTGGGCTTGCGGGTAAACAGCCTGACCCCCAGCTCTGCCTCCAGCTGTTTGATTGCCCGGGTCAGTGGGGGCTGTGCAATAAACAGCTTTTCGGCGGCCCGGGTCAGGTTGCCTGCTTCTGCCGCTGCCAGAAAGTATCTCAGGTGTCTCAGCTCCATCCATACCTCCAGGGTATTGGTTGCTACTTAATCAATATTGGTTCGCGTTTCCCAAACTTCGTACTGTTCGGTTCACGCCACTTTGATTGGCCAATCCGGATGGCTGCTGAGTGTAGCCATACCTTTGGAGTAAGGGTAGACGGCGTCCGCTGAGGTAACAACCTACCCCCATACTCCGAGTCCGGGTACTTGCTCTAAACAACAACAAAATGGAGTTACCGAACATGACTCGCCAACTCGACCGCCTGGAAAAACAGGTTCGCGGTGCGGTGGAAGCCGACCCGGCGACCGGCCACTACCGTTGCGACCGCAGCATTTTTACCGACGAAGAACTGTTTGAACTGGAGATGAAACACATCTTCGAAGGTAACTGGATTTTCCTGGCCCACGAAAGCCAGGTAGAGAATCCGGGTGATTACTACACCACGACTGTCGGCCGCCAGCCGGTGCTGGTCACCCGTACCAAAGAGGGTGAGCTCAAGGCCATCCTCAACACCTGCACCCACCGGGGTGCCACCCTGTGCCGAAAGAAGCGCGGTAATAAAACCTCATTCACCTGTCCGTTCCACGGCTGGACCTTCAAGAACGACGGCAAGCTGCTGAAAGCTAAAGACCAGAAAAAAGGCGCCTACCCCGATAGTTTTAATCTGGAGGGGTCCCATGATCTCAGGCAGCTGCCGAAATTCGCGAACTACCGTGGTTTCCTGTTCGGCAGCCTGAATGCCGATGTGTTGCCGCTGGAGGAGTTCCTGGGTGAAACCACCAAGGTGCTGGACGCTATTGTTGATCAGGCTCCGGAGGGACTGGAGATCCTGCGCGGGGTGTCCACCTATACCTATGAGGGTAACTGGAAGCTCACTGCCGAGAACGGCGCCGATGGCTACCACGTGAGCACCGTCCACTGGAACTACCTGTCTACCATGGGCCAGCGTAACTATGAAAAGGGCGGCGTGGAGGCAGTGGATGCCAAAAGCTGGTCCAGTGAAGGCGGATTCTATTCCTTCGACAATGGCCACATGATGCTGTGGACCCGCCTGACCAACCCGGAAGTGCGGCCGGTCTACAGCCAGCTTGAGCGGCTGGAGCAAGAGCTGGGTGAAGCACGGGCAGACTTTATTGTGCGGACCACCAAAAACCTGTGCCTTTATCCCAACGTCTACGTGATGGACCAGTTTTCTACCCAGATCCGGGTACTGCGCCCGATCGATGTCAACAAGACCGAGATCACCATCTACTGCTGGGCACCCAAAGGTGAACCCCGGGAAAACCGGGCCCGTCGCATCCGTCAGTACGAAGATTTCTTTAATGTCTCGGGCATGGGTACGCCGGACGACCTGGAAGAGTTCCGCAGCTGCCAGGAGGGCTACTACGCCAGGGGCGTCAAGTGGAACGACATGAGTCGCGGCGCGAAGCACTGGATTGAAGGCGCCGACGAGTGGGCCAGACGCATTGACCTGAAGCCACTCCTCAGTGGTGCAAAGCCGGAAGATGAAGGTCTGTATGTGACCCACCATCAGCACTGGGTGAATGAGATGAGCAAGGCGATCGAGACCGAGCGCGCCCGCTTTATTGCCCTGTCAGAGGAGGCCTCAGCATGAGCATCTCCTACGAGCAGATCCAGGCGTTTGTGCACCGTGAAGCCCGTCTTCTGGATGACCGGCAATGGGATGAGTGGCTCAAGTGCTACCACGAGGATGTGACCTACTGGATGCCGGCATGGGACGATTTCGACGAGCTGACGGAAGATCCGCAGACCGAAATCTCACTGATCTATTACCCGAACCGCACCGGGCTGGAAGATCGGGTGTACCGGCTGAAAACCGAGCGTTCCGGCGCCAGTTCCATCCCCGAGCCCCGAACCGTGCACCTGACCAGTAACCTGGAAATCCTTGAGCGGGACGGCGACACCCTGAAAATCCGCTTTAACTGGCAGACCAACAGCCATCGTTATCACAAGAGCCAGTCGTTCTTCGGCGTGTCCTTCTACACCCTGGACTGCAGTGGCGAACAGCCCCTGATTACCGAAAAGAAAGTGGTTCTGAAAAACGATTACATCAATCAGGTGATTGATATCTACCACCTGTGAGTGATGGGGAGAGTGTCATGATGAGTTACAGCGTCGCGCTTAATTTTGAAGATGGTGTTACCCGGATGATCACCTGTAATGAAGGTGAAACGGTGCTGGATGCCGCCTACCGGGCCCAGATCAATCTGCCGATGGACTGCTCCGACGGGGTCTGCGGTACCTGCAAGGGCTCCTGCCACCAGGGCGAGTTTGATATGGGGGATGAATATATCGACGAGGCCCTGTCTGACGAAGAGGCCGCGCAGGGCATGGTACTGACCTGCCAGATGGTTCCGTCCACAGATTGCGTGGTGGAAATTCCTGCGGCCTCATCCCTGTGCAGCAAATCCGCCAACCAGGCGGTTACCGGCACAGTGACGGAGGTCTGCCTGCTATCCCCCACCGCCATTGAGCTGAAAGTCACCGCCAATGCCGACATCGGTTTCCTCCCGGGCCAGTATGTCAACATTCAGGTTCCGGGCACCGAGCAGGTCCGCGCCTACTCCTTCAGCTCACGTCCGGGCAGCCGGGACCTCTGTTTTCTTATCCGTAACGTGCCTGACGGCCTGATGAGTTCCTGGCTGGTGGGCAGCGCCCGGGCCGGGGACGAGATCACCCTGACCGGACCCATGGGGGTGTTCTACCTGCGCCCGGTGCAGCGTCCGGTGCTGATGCTGGCCGGAGGCACCGGGCTGGCTCCGTTTCTGGCAATGCTCGAGAGCCTCAGGGAGAAGGGCTGTGATCAGCCGGTACACCTGATCTACGGGGTTACCCACGATGACGACCTGGTGGCGGTTGCCCAGCTGGAACAGTTTGCCGGGGCCATTGAGCACTTCAGCTTCACCACGGTGGTGGCCAGCGAACAAAGCAGTCATCCGCGCAAAGGCTATGTGACCAACCATATGGACGAGGCCCCCATCAACGACGGTGATGTCGACGTGTATCTGTGTGGGCCGCCGGCGATGGTGGATGCGGTACTGGGCTACTTCCAGGCCCAGGGTATTGAGCCCCACTCGTTCCATTATGAGAAATTCACCCCCGGCATTGCAGCCGTTGAGGAGAAGGTTGCATGAGCCTGCGCTTCAGCAACAAGGTGATGGTGGTGACCGGTGCGGCCCAGGGTATTGGCCGGCGGGTGGCTGAACTGGCGGCAGCCGAAGGTGCCCGGTTGGTGCTGGTTGATATCGCTGACTATGTACAGGGTGTGGCCGCAGAGTTGCGCGACCAGGGGGCCGAAGCCCTGGCCGTGCAGGCCGACCTGGAAACCTGGGACGGTGCCGAGGACGTCATGGCCCGGGCCAGTCAGCACTACGGCCGCATCGATATCCTGATCAATAACGTGGGTGGCACTATCTGGGCCCGGCCGTTCGAGCACTACCAGCCGGAGCAGATCCGGAAAGAGATCCAGCGCTCCCTGTTCCCCACACTCTGGTGCTGCCGCGCCGTGCTGCCTTATATGGTGGAACAACGGCACGGGGCCATTGTGAACGTGTCTTCCGTGGCTACCCGGGGGCTGATGCGAGTGCCCTACGGCGCAGCCAAGGGTGGCGTAAACGCGATGACGGTAAACCTGGCATTTGAGTATGCCGACCACGGCATCCGGGTAAATGCGACCGCGCCGGGTGGAACCGAGGCGCCGCCCCGGCTGACCCCGCGCAACACCGAAGCTCAGGGCGAACAGGAAGCCGCCTGGTATCAGACCCTGGTCGGGCAGACTCACCAGACCAGTTTCATGCAGCGCTACGGCACCCTGGACGAGCAGGCCGAGCCGATCCTGTTTCTTGCCTCTGATGCCGCCAGCTACATCACCGGCACCATCCTGCCCGTTGCCGGCGGCGACTGCGGTTGACGGGCATCTTATCCAGCCTCCGACAAAAACAAGATATGGAGATCCAACCCAATGAAAAACCTCGACGTCAACGACGTTATCGACAATGCGACCTTCACCGGATTTCACTGGCAGGTGTTGTTCTGGTGCACTCTGATCATCATTTTTGATGGCTACGACCTGGTGATCTATGGCGTGGTCCTGCCATTGCTGATGGAGCAGTGGAACCTAAGCCCGCAGGTAGCCGGCCTGATGGGCAGCAGCGCGCTGTTTGGCATGATGTTCGGCGCCATGGGGTTCGGCATGTTGTCGGACCGGCTCGGGCGTAAGAAGACGATTCTCATCTGCGTGGTGCTGTTCAGCCTCACGACGGTCATAAACGGCATGGCCACCAATCCCTGGCAGTTTGGAGTTCTTCGCTTTATCGCCGGACTGGGGATTGGCGGGGTGATGCCCAATGTGGTGTCGCTGATGAGTGAGTATTCGCCCAGGCGTAGCCGCAGTACGCTGGTGGCCCTGATGTTCTCCGGTTACGCCGTCGGCGGCATGATGTCGGCAGGCCTGGGCATCTGGATCGTGCCCAACTTTGGCTGGGAGATCATGTTCTACCTGGCGGCGGTACCCCTGGTGATACTTCCCCTGATGCTCCGCTATCTGCCCGAGTCGGTGGCTTTCCTGATGACCCGGAAGCGGGAAGCCGAAGCCCGCGACATTCTGCGCAAAGTTGCCCCCGCACTGGATATCCGGGAGACAGACACTCTGACCGTACCGCCGACTCCGGAGAACAAGGCGCCGGTACTGGAGTTGTTCCGGGACGGCCGGGCATTCAGCACCATGATGTTCTGGGTCGCCTTCTTCTGCTGCTTGCTGTTGGTGTACGCGCTGGGGTCCTGGCTGCCCAAACTGATGTCGATGGCCGGTTATGAGCTGAGCTCCAGTCTGATGTTCCTGATGGTGCTGAACATCGGTGCCATCTTTGGTGCGGTTGGCGGCGGCTGGCTGGCGGACCGCTGGTCATTGCGCAGTGTGCTGTCTTCCTTCTTTGTGCTGGCTGCCGGCTCTCTGGTGCTGTTGGGCTTTGAAAACCCGATCTGGTTCCTTTACGCCCTGGTCGGGGTGGCCGGCGCCACCACCATAGGCTCCCAGATCCTGCTGTACGCCTATGTGGCCCAGTATTACCCCACCAGTATCCGCTCTACCGGCCTGGGCTGGGCTTCGGGTATCGGTCGTAACGGCGCCATTGTTGGTCCGATCATCGGCGGCACCTTACTGGCGCTGGCCCTGCCGCACCACATGAATTTCATGTTGCTGGCCATTCCCGGCGCCATCGCAACCATCGCGATTACCCTGGTCGGCCGTCGCGCTGGCAGGGGCCGGGCAGCAACGTCGGGATCGGCCGGCCTGGCGGTCAGCAATTAATGCCATAAACCGTATTGACCTGACCGTGAGGAGGGCCGGTGTGCTCACCGGACTCCTGCTTGCCCCGGCATGAACATGGCCGGGGCTTTTTTTGAGCATAAAGTCATCCGTGAACACAAGGAGCCGGGCAATGCCTCGTCTGTTCCGGGATTTCTCCCTGTCTGCCGTTGCCGCCGGTTTTCTGGCGGTACTGGTTTCTTATGCCGGGCCGCTGGCGATTTTCTTCCAGGCCGGGTCCGCGGCCAATGTCTCGCCCGAGATGATGACCTCGTGGGTCTGGGCCATTTCGATGGCGGCGGCGGTGTCCGGAATACTGTTGTCAATCTGGCTGAAGACACCCATTGTGACCGCCTGGTCGGCTCCGGGCACGGCCCTGCTGGTGGTGCTGTTTCCGGACCTGTCCCTTAATGAAGCGATTGGCGCCTACCTTACCGCCGCCATCATGCTCCTGCTGATCGGCGTGTCGGGAAGTTTTGATGCGTTCGTTGGGGCGATTCCCCGGGGCGTGGCCGCCGGGATGATGGCGGGCATTCTGTTCCAGTTCGGGCTTGGAGCGTTCAGTGCCGTTGACGAGGCGCCGGTTCTGGCGTTGGGGATGCTGGCCGCTTATGTCATCTTCCGGCGGCTGGCCCCCCGATATACCCTGGTGCTTCTGTTGCTGGTGGGTGTGGGGTTGGCGGTGCTGCTTGAAAACGTTTCTCTGGCTGGCGTAAAGCTCAGCCTTGCGGTGCCGCAACTGATTTCCCCGAGCTGGTCTTTAGCCTCCACCCTCAGCCTGGCTGTGCCGCTGGTGCTGGTCAGCCTCGGCGGGCAATTCCTGCCGGGCATGGCGATCCTGCAGGGTGCCGGGTACCGGACCAGGGCCAGGCCGGTGATCATTGTTGCCAGTCTGGTGTCGATGCCGGCGGCATTGTTTGGCGGCATCACCACGGTGGTGGCGGCAATAACGGCCGCAATCTGTACCGGAAAGGATGCCCATGAGGACCCTCATAAACGTTATGTGGCGGGGGTATTCAATGGGGTGTTCTATTTTTTTGGCGCACTCTTCGCCGGTACGATTGTGGCGCTGTTTACTGCTCTGCCGGCGACGTTTGTGGCGGTGCTGGCCGGCCTGGCATTGCTGGGGGCTATCGGTAATAACCTGTTTGCGGCGCTGGAGGCGCCCGGCCCGCGGGAAGCATCACTGATCGCGTTTCTGGTCACCGCTTCCGGCCTGACGCTGTTCGGGCTGTCGTCTGCCTTCTGGGGCGTGGTTATTGGTTATCTCTGCTATCGGGTACTGGATGGAACTTAGTATGCTTAGCATTGTCTGCAAAGCGGATCGGGCAAGAGCGTAAGGAAAAAGTATGACAACCATCCGGTTATGGGATCTACCCACCCGTTTGTTCCATTGGTTGCTGGTGCTGTCGGTCGCCGGGGCCATCGTCAGTATCAAGACCGGTGCCATCAGCTGGCACGAGCGGTTTGGCCTGCTGGTGCTTGGCCTGCTGGTGTTTCGGCTGGCCTGGGGCCTTGTTGGCTCCACCTATGCCCGCTTTGGCACGTTTGTGCAAGGGCCGGGTGCCGTTATCCGCTACCTGAAGGGTGGGTGGCAGGGTGTTGGCCATAATCCGCTCGGTGCCCTGTCGGTGCTGGCTCTGATCGGGCTGTTCGGGTTTCAGGCCGGGAGTGGCCTGTTTGCCAACGATGACATTGCTTTCACGGGCCCGCTGTACCCACTGGTTAGCCCGGAATGGAGCGACACGCTGAGCAGCTGGCACAGGCTGACCGAATGGTGGCTGTATGGCCTGCTGATCCTGCATGTGGCGGCCGTGGCGTTTTACGCCAGAGTAAAGAAAGACAATCTGGTCAAGCCGATGATTACCGGCAAAAAGCTGGTCCGGGCCGGCCAGGCACAGGATGCCCAGGGCGGTGGCGCGCTGGCCTTGCTGGTTTCGCTGGCCTTTGCGGTGATTGTCGTGGCAGGGGCCAGCGGCAGTCTGATGACGCCACCGCCGGCACCTGAGCCCGCACCCCAGGATCTGGGGTGGTAGCCTGCGCCGGAATTAACGGGCGCGGAAGTTGTCGTGGCAGGCTTTGCAGGCCTGCCCGACAGCGGCAAACTGGCGAGCCAGGGCGTCTTTTTCGCCGGAAGCGGCTACTTGCTGAAGCTTGTTGGCTTCGCGTCCAAAATTAACGCCAACTTCCCGGGCTTTTTCCGGCTGCTGGAAAAACTCCGGTTTCAGGCGGGTGTTCTCTGCTTTGTCCATGGCAGAGTCCGGGCTGTAGAGCGCGCCCATGCCGGAGTTCGCCACCGCCGCAATGGCATTGGCGGCGGCTTTCATCTGATCGGCATTGAACGCAACGCTGCCGTCAACCGCCTGCGCCTTGATTTTTCCCATGTTCCAGGACATGAACTGGTAAGCTGCCTTGCGGGCTTCAATCTGGTCTTCAACACTCATGCTGGCGGCAACTGGCAGGGCAAACGACAATGCCAGAGCGGCCACGGTGGCGATACGCGCTTTCTTCACTTCAGGTCTCCTTCGTCCGGTGTGATTGGTTGTTGACTGCAAATGCCTTATAAAGGTTTGGTTATAAGCATGCTACCTGTATAGACTCAGTGCTGACAGTTATAAGAGTATAAAGTTCAATTTTGGAGGCGAGCTGCAATGGCTATTTGGACAACCACCCCGGACCTCGGGCAATTGATGGCCGCAAGCAAAGATACGGCGGTCAACCACATGGGTATCGAGTACCTGGAAGTGGGCGACGATTACGTCAAAGGGCGGATGCCGGTGGATCACCGTACGGTTCAGCCCTTCGGTATTCTGCACGGCGGTGCCTCGGTACTGCTGGCGGAGACACTCGGAAGCATGGCCGCCAACTGTTGCCTGAAAGACAAGAATACGGTCGCGGTAGGTCTGGACATCAACGCCAACCACATACGGCCGGTCTCAGGTGGCTGGGTATACGGAACCGCCCGTGCGATGCATATCGGCAGTGCCACCCAGGTGTGGGAAATCCGGCTGGAGAACGAAGAGGGCAAGCTGACCTGCCTCTCCCGGCTCACCATGGCGGTCACCAGGCGCCGGTGACTCTCTCATGAGCAAGTTAATGCCGGAAACCGGCAAGGGCGTGGCCTATGGCCTGGGCGCGTACGTTTTCTGGGGGAGTTTTCCCCTGTATTTTGCCTTGTTCGAGGGCATCCCCGCCTGGGAGGTCGTCACCCACAGGGTGATCTGGTCGTGCGTGTTTCTGGTACTGCTGATTAGCGTGCTTAAACGGTGGGCCCCGGTGACTGCAGCACTGAAGCGTCCGGCAGAGCTGGGCTTTGTGCTGGGTTGTGCGGTGCTGATTGCCATTAACTGGGGAGTGTATATCTACGCAGTAGAAACCCGGCAGGTGTTACAGGCAAGCCTGGGCTATTTCCTGACGCCGCTGGTTAACGTTGCCATGGGGCTGATGGTGCTGGGGGAACGCATTTCCCGGCTGCAGAAAGTGGCGGTGATCATGGCGGCGGTGGCAATTCTGTATCAGGTGTTGCTGTTGGGTGAACTGCCCTGGATAACCCTGGCTCTGGCCTTCAGCTTTGGCACTTATGGTTTGCTGCGCAAAAAGGTTGAGCTCGACGGGCTCTCCGGCCTGTTTGTGGAAACCCTGTTGCTGCTGCCGCTGGCCCTGCTGGCGGTGGCCTGGCTCAAGGCCCGGGGCCTGTCCCACTTTGCGGATAGTCCGTGGAGCATGATGTTGCTGGTTTCCAGCGGCATCATGACCGCGATTCCGCTTCTGCTGTTTGCCGGGGCAGCCCGGCGCCTGAAGCTGTCCACGGTGGGGTTTCTGATGTACATCAATCCCACCATCCAGTTTCTGATCGCGCTTTACGTTTTTCATGAGCCGCTCAGCACCGCCAAGCTGGCCAGTTTTACAATAATCTGGCTGGCGCTGGTGCTCTACTCCGGATCAGCCTGGGCTGGCAGGGCCCGGGCCTGAATCCGGCGTGACTATGCTCCGGCGCTAGGCCAGCGGTTCCAGGTAGGCTTCGAGCTCGTTGGCCAGCCAGCCGACGACCGCACCGCCCTGGGCCTGCTCGGACTCCAGAGCGCTGAAAACCTTCCACCACCGGGCGCTGCGGTGATGAATGGTTTTCAGCTGTTCTTTGCGCAAGGTCTCGGCAATCAGGGGCAGGGGCAGATCTGCCCACCCGGCCCCGTCAATCACCGCATCCCGGATCAGTTCGTACTGGGTAAAGGCCAGATAGTTCGCGGTCTCCGGAGACTCGGCCACCAGTTGGGCATCGTCCAGATAGGCGAGCGTGATTTCGGTGTGATTGATCAGGTCATCCTGGGTCACACGCCTGAGCTGGCCCAGAGGATGCTCCGGCGCGGCCACCGTCAGCATCCGCACATCCGCAAGCTCGTGGAACCATTCATACCCTTCGTTCGGCAACTCCGGCATCAGGCCATAGGCAACGTCGACTGACTGGTTGCGTACCAGGGGCGGTAACTCCCGGGGAGAAGCCAGATAAATCGAAAGGCTGGTGTGCGGAAACCGCTGTTTGAGCCGGCGCAGCAGATCACGCCACACCTCTTCCGGAATAGAATCGTCCCGGGCAATGCGCAGTACCGACTCTGCGCCACTGAGGTGGTGCTGGCAGCGGGCCCGGATCTGATTGGAGACCTGATCAAAACGGCGGCAGTCGGTCACGATTGACTGTCCCACAGCCGTCAGCTGGAGCTGGTTACCACTGCGTTCAAACAGTTCCACACCCAGCTCGTCCTCCAGGGCGGCCAGCATGGTGCTGACGGTAGTGCGGCTGCGATGCAGCTCCCGGGCTGCGGCAGCGACGCTGCCATAGCGGACGACTGCCAGAAAGGCCTTGATCTGAGAAGTTTTCATTGCGGGCTCCAGCGCCGGAGTTTACGTCGCTCAGCGACTCACGGATTTATGAAGATGGCAATACTATGGCCGACATTCTCAGGAGGTCAAAATGCTTTCTTCTCTGGCGCGGGAAAACCTGGCGCTGACAGTTTCTGCAGTGGGTGCCGGCCTGTTTGCTGTGGCTGGTATTGTCTGGGGGCTTTGGGTGGACTCGCTGGTCATCCTTTTCGACGGCGCGTACTCGCTGGTAAGCCTGGGTCTCTCTCTTCTCTCGTTGTATGCCGCCCGTCTGGTGCGCCGCCCGGCCAATGCCGATTACCCCTACGGCATGGGGGCGGTGGAGCCGCTGGTTATCGCCATTAAGGGCCTGGTCATCGGTTTGGTGTGCGTGCTTTCGCTGGTCTCTGCCGTGATATCGCTGATGCAGGGTGGTCGCGAAATTGCGGCCGATATGGCGGTTCTGTTTGGTGCGGTTGGTGTGGCAGGCTGTCTGGCGGTATGGGCTTATCTGCGTTGGGCCAGCGCGCAGCAGGATTCCGGCCTGGTCAGGGCAGACCAGCGCCAGTGGCTGATGGACTCTGTGCTGAGTGTGGCGGTCATGCTGGGTTTTGCCGCAGCCTGGGTGCTGGAGCGCACACCGTGGGCCGACCTGGCCGTTTACGCGGATCCGGTGATGATGATCCTGATCTCGGGTTACTTTATTACCGTACCGGTGAAAATGGTGATCGAATCGGTACGTGAGTTGTTGCTGGCCAGCCCCCGGGGCGAAGCGCTGAACGAGGTTCAGGAAACACTGCAGGACCTTGGCCTGAATCCCGATCAGGTACGGGTGGCCAAGCTGGGCCAGACGCTTCTGCTCGAAGCCCGCCTGCACCGGATGTGAGAGGCATCCGGCAGCCCGCTGGCAGGTGTTGATAAGTGGTCTAGTATTGGTGATGCGCGTCCGGATAGCCTGATGGTTCCGTCAGCTGCGAATGCACCGGCCATGACAGCGGAGGCGTGGGGGTAATCCGAAACACTCGCGCCCCTTTCTGTTCCGGGCGGTTTCTGGAAAAATACGCCGCTCATACTTTGGGCCGGGCTGATGAAACAAACACTGCTGTCTCTTCGCAACCTCTCGAAACAATTTGACGATCGCATTGTGCTGGACGCGCTGGATCTCGAAATCCTCGACGGTGAGTTTATCACTCTGCTCGGTCCCTCTGGCTGTGGCAAGACGACCCTGCTGCGGATGATGGCGGGGTTTGAGCACCCGGACGAGGGCACGATCACCCTCAGCGGGCAGGGCATCACTCACACGCCACCGGAACACCGGCCACTGAACACCGTCTTTCAGCATTATGCGCTATTTCCCCATATGTCGGTCTTTGACAACGTGGCCTATGGCCTGAAAATGGAGAAGCGTCCGAAAGACGAGATCCGCCAGCGGGTCGAAGAGGCCCTGGCCATGGTCCAGCTGGAGGATTTTGCCCGCCGCAAACCACACCAGCTCTCTGGTGGTCAGCAGCAGCGTGTGGCCATTGCCCGGGCGGTGGTCAAGCGCCCCAAGGTGCTGTTGCTTGACGAACCTCTGTCGGCTCTGGATTACAAGCTGCGCCGCACCATGCAGGTGGAACTGAAGCGTCTGCAGCGGGAGCTGGGCATCACCTTTGTCTTTGTGACCCACGACCAGGAAGAAGCCCTGTCCATGTCTGACCGGGTGGTGGTACTTAAAGACGGCCGTATCCAGCAGCTGGGGACGCCGCGGGAGGTCTACGAGCGCCCGGCCAACTTGTTCACCGCCCGGTTTGTCGGAGAAACCAACTTCTTCCCTGGCCGGGTAGAAGCCGCCAACGGTGATAACACCATTACCGTGGACGTGTTCGGGCTGAAGCGTACCTTCCGCCGGCCGGATTTTGCCGTGCATGAAGGTCAGGACCTGCACGTACTGCTTCGCCCGGAAGATATCCGGGTACTGGCGCCGGACTCCGATGAAGGGGTGGCCGGCAAGGTGGTAGAGCGTAACTACAAGGGCAGCACACTGGATTCGGTGATCCATCTGAACGACGGCACCGAAGTGCTGGCCTCCGAGTTTTTTGACGAAGACGATCCGACCTTTGACTATCGGCTGGGCGAACCCGTGCGCGTAAGCTGGGTGGATGGCTGGGAATGGCTGTTGCCTGAAGAGCACGACGGTGCGCTCGACGCAGAGCTGGCTGATGAATAGCGTACGGCAGCAGCCATTCCGTACGGCGGTGCTGGTTCTGGTCTGGGGCTGGCTGCTGTTTCTGGTGCTTACTCCCAACCTGCTGGTGGTGGGCAGCAGTGTGATGACCCGGGACCCGGCGACGTTCATCTCGCTGCCCCTTAACCTTGATGCCTACCGGCAACTGCTGAATCCGCTGTATCTGGACGTGTTCCTGCACTCCCTTTACATGGCGGTGATCACCACGCTGGTGTGCCTGCTGATCGGCTACCCGTTTGCCTGGGCGCTTTCCAAGGTGTCACGCCAGCGCCAGCCATTGCTGATTTTCCTGCTGATCGTGCCGTTCTGGACCAACTCGCTGGTGCGCACCTACGCGCTCAAGTTATTGCTGGCAACCAATGGCCTGATCAACAATGCCCTGATGTCGGTCGGACTGATCGATCAGCCCCTGAAGATGCTCTATACCGAGGGCGCGGTGATTGTGGGCCTGGTTTACCTGTTGCTGCCGTTCATGATCCTGCCCCTGTATGCGGTTTTTGACGATCTGCGGGAAGATTACCTGCGTGCTTCCCACGATCTGGGGGCAGGCCGCCTGTCGACGTTTATCCATGTCATCATCCCGCTGACGCTGCCGGGTGTTCTGGCCGGGGTCATGCTGGTGCTGCTGCCGGCGATGGGCCTGTTCTTTGTGCCGGACATTCTGGGTGGCTCCCGCAACCTGCTGGTTGGTAACGTGATCAAGAATCAGTTTCTGGATGCCCGTAACTGGCCTTTCGGCGCCGCCGCCAGCATTGTACTGACCCTGGCCATGGCATTTCTGATGCTCGCCCACCGGCTGAGTAAACGTCGGATCGGGGAGGATGGCGTATGAATCTCTGGCTGCCCCGTACCTACCTGGCCCTGGTGTATCTGCTGCTGTACATACCCATCGCCGTGCTGGTGGTGTTCTCTTTTAATGACTCCCGTACCGGTTATGAGTGGGGCGGGCTGAGCCTGCGCTGGTACGAGGCACTGTTCAGCAACCGGGCGATGGTGCAGGCCATGTGGAACTCCCTGTGGCTGGCGCTCTCTGCCGCTACCGTCTCCACCGCGATCGGCGCCCTGACGGCGCTGGCGCTGCACCGGTACCGGTTCCGGGGCAAGAAAGTGCTTAACGGGATGCTGTTCATCGTAATGATGTCGCCGGAAATTGTGCTGGCGGTGTCGCTGCTGGCACTGTTCATGCTGGTGGGGCTCAAGCTGGGCTATGTGTCACTGCTTCTGGCCCACGTGACATTCTGCCTGCCCTTTGTGGTGATCACCGTAATGGCCAGGCTGAGCGGATTTGACGAGCGGCTGCCTGAAGCGGCCCGGGATCTGGGTGCGTCGGATTTTACCATGACCCGTACCGTGTTGATTCCGGTTATCATGCCGGCACTTATGGCCGGCTGGCTGCTCGGATTTACCCTGTCGCTGGACGATGTGGTGGTGAGTACATTCGTTAGCGGGCCGAGTTATGAGATCCTGCCCCTGCGCATATATTCGATGGTGCGGGTGGGTCTGAAACCCGAAGTAAACGCCTTGGGGACACTGCTGCTGGTGTTTTCACTGATGATGCTGATCTTGTCGCAATGGATACTGTTGAGGAGTAAACGATGAAGAAACTGGCACTGGCTGGCTTGCTGGCCGTAGGCCTCACTGGCTGCAGCGGGTCGGAGGAGACCCAGGTACTTAATCTGTACAACTGGTCTGAGTACATGCCCCAGGAAGTTCTGGACCGATTTACCGAAGAGACCGGTATCGAGGTGGTTTACACCACGTACGACAGCAATGAAGCCATGTATGCCCGGCTCAAGCTGCTGGACACCAGTGCCGCCTATGATCTGGTGGTACCCTCCACGTATTACGTGAGCAAGATGCGGCAGGAAGATCTGCTGATGCCCATCGACCGCAGCAAGATCGACGGGTTTGAGCAGCTGGACCCTGAGCTGATCAACCTGGACGTCGACCCGGACAACCAGTACAGCGTGCCTTTCCTGTGGGGTACCACCGGAATCGGTGTCGACACGGCGGATGTTGAGGGTGACGTAACCGCGTGGGCGGACCTGTGGGATGAGCGCTTCAGGGGCAGGCTGATGCTGACCAATGACATGCGCGAAGTGTTCCACGTGGCATTACGGGTTCTGGGTTACTCCGGCAACAGCACCAACCCCGCTGAAATCGAAGAGGCTTACCAGAAACTGACCGAGCTGATGCCGTCGGTGCGTACCTTCAATTCGGACGCGCCCCGAATGCCATACCTGGAAGGCGAAGCCGATGTGGGGATGATCTGGAACGGCGAGGCCGTCATGGGCCGGGAAGTATTGTCCACTCTGGAGTATGTGTATCCCGACGAAGGCATCATTGCCTGGCTGGACAGCTTCGTGATCCCGAAAAATGCCCGGAACCCGGATGCTGCGCACGAATTCATCAGTTTTGTGCTGAAACCCGAAATTTCTGCGCTGATCAGCGACGAAATCGGCTACGCCACGCCTAACCTCGCGGCTCGGGAGCTGCTGGGCGAAGACACCGCGAATGACCGTGCCGCTTACCCGATCGCGGAAGACATGGAGAATGCCGAGTTCCAGACCGACATTGGTGACGAGGCGCTGCAGGTCTATGCCAGGTACTGGGAAATGCTGAAGTCCGGCAAGTAACGGCCAGCGACCATACCGATCCCGCAGGGCCCGGGGTTTACGGGCAGGGTTTGCCCCTGCCCCAGACACCGGCCCCTGCGGATAATCCGGCGCCGATGCCGCTGGTTCACACGAGCTATACCACCAGAACGGGGCATTTGGCCTGGGAAGCGATCCGGTGAGAAACGCTCCCGAGAAACACCCCGTCTTTGTCGCTGTTTGTTCCTTTAGTACCGACCACAATCAGGTCTGCTTCTTTGTCCTGGGCAAACTTGACGATGACCTTTGAAGGCCGGCCTCCTTTTACGAAGCCGCGGACTTTGGTAGCTCCGTGCTCTTTGGCAAACTCCTTGGCGTGATTGACGACTTCCTTGGCATAGTCTGACAACACCTTGTCAGGAATTTCCAGATCATCGGGCCTGCCAATGGACAGCGAGGCCTCAAACAGGCTGTGGTGCTTGTACACGCAGATGATAAAGATCTCTGCCTCAGGGATCAGCTTCTGCAACCCGATCGCTTTATCCAGGGCCTTCAGAGAGGACTTGGACCCGTCTACCGCTGCGAGAATTCGTTTAAACATAACAGTCTCCGGTTACCGCCGGCATACCGGCGTGCTATCGATAAGCCAGGTCTCGCAGGAACAGGGCGATCTGCGGGAACGCTATGATCAGGCCGGCGGCCGCGACCAGCATAATGATAAACGGCGGTGTACCCCGGATGACCTCAAGATAAGGGCGTTTGAAGATCGCAATCGCGGTGAATATGTCACACCCGAAGGGCGGTGTGGCGGACCCTATCGCGACCTGAAGGGTAATCAGGACACCGACAAGAACCGGATCCAGGCCGGTGGCCTGTACCGCCGGTGCGAAAATCGGTGTAAGCACCAGGATAACCACGATCGGGTCAACAAACATGCAGGCAATGAAGAAAGCGATACAGATGGCGATCAGTACGCCAACCGGCCCGGCATCGTTTACGCCCACCGATTCCAGAATTGCCTGCGGAATCTGAGCAAAAGAAATGATCCACGAGAAGCCGTTGCCCACGGCCACCAGTATGAACACCACGGCGGTAATCAGGCCGGTTGACTTGGCAATCCGGTAGACATCCCGGAGTTTGAGAGAGCGGAAAATGACGAACTCAAGCAGGAAGGCATAGAGCACACACACCGCTGCCGCTTCGGTCGGGCTGAAGATCCCGCCGTAGATACCCCCGACAATGATCACCGGGAACATCAGCGGCCAGGAGGCATCCCGGATCGACAGGGCCCGCTGTTTCCAGGAGGCTTTTGGCTCGGTGGGCACGTTGTTCTTGTAAGCGTAAATCAGGCAGTAGACCGAGAACATGGCGAGGATCAGGATTCCAGGCCCGATGCCGGCGATAAACAGCTCTGCGATCGAGGTTTCAGAGATCACCCCATAAATGATCATGCCGATACTGGGCGGGATCAGAAAGGCGATATCACTGGCATTGATAATCAGTGCGAGGGAGAACGAGTCCGAATAGCCTGCCTTGAGCATTTTCGGGCGCAAGGGCGAGCCTACCGCGACCACGGTCGCCTGGGTAGAGCCGGAGACGGCACCGAAGAGAGTGCAGGAGGTTGCGGTACTGATGGCCAGCCCCCCTTTGACGTGGCCAATAAAGGCCATAACCATGTTGATCAGACGGTCTGCCGATTGCCCCCGGGTCATGATGTCAGCCGCCAGGATGAACATGGGAACGGCGATCAGCGACGCCGGCCGGATGCCCCCCATCATCTGCTGGATGAATGTCTGCATCTGGCCGAAGCCATCAAACATCATCACAAAACCCACCACAGCGGCGGTGGTGAGAGGAATCATCATCGGGAAGCCCATAAGCAGCAGCCCGATCATGATAATCATCATTATTGTTGCCATGGCGCGCGTATCCTTATGCGTTCGGGTTCATGCTGCTTCAGACCTCGGTTTCGGTGTCGGCGTAGCCATCGATTACCCCGGTCGACAGGTAGACGTCTTTGCTGGTGAGGTTTTTAATGGCCGTGAGGAAGTACTGGGTGCCGGTGACGGCAAAGCCTATCGGTGCCCATACATAGATCCACCAGATCGGGAGGCCCAGAGCCGGCAGAATCCGCCCCCGGCTGTACAGGGTTTCGATGTAGCCGTAGGAGTGGTAACACAGAAAGAACATCACCACGGAGGTAAACAGGGCGATAATGACCATCAGTGCTTTGCGCCCCATGGGGGGGAAGGCATCGTACAGTGCCGACATCCGGATATGGCGGCCGTGGCGAGCGGCATAGCCGATCCCGGCAAAAGTAATCAGGATGATGAGAATCCGGTTTATCTCACCGGAGAAGAACATGCCTTCGCCGAAGACAAAGCGGGCGATGACATTAGTGCAGGTGTTGAGTGCCATCAGGATAACGCCGACGGCCAGGATGACCGCTTCCACCTTGGCTATCCACTCGTCGATGGTCCCCAGAAACCCGGGCAGACCGGACTCATACGAACCGGTGTCGTCTTCAACAACCTCCTGGGGATGCTCAGACATGGAAAGGGTACTCCGATAGGGCCGTTCCCGGCCGGGGTAGCCCCCGGCGGGACGGAGTTGATCTCTGGTCCGGCCCGGAGACGGCCAGGGCCGCCGCCTGGCGCCGGGTTGTTAGTCTTCTTCTACAGCTTTGAGGTCTTCCTTGAACTGCTCAAGCAGTTCCTTGCCGCGCTCACCGGTCATCTCGATGAATTTCTTCTCGACCTGAGGCGCCCGCTCCCGGAAGGCGTTGACCTGTTCCTCGTTCAGGCGTGTAACCGTAACCTGGTCACTGGCGGCCTGGATTTTCTCAAGGGCTTCGTCGGCAAGCCCGTCGATGTGCTTGACGATTTCTTCGAAGGCATAATCGGCGGCATCGCGGATCAGCTTCTGGTCTTCTTCGGGCAGGCCATCGTAGAAGTCCTGGTTGGCCATCATCGCGGTGGTAAACCAGCCGTGGCCGGTGAACACCAGGTTGGGGGAGACCTCATACAGCCCGCCGGACTCGATCCAGAAGATCGGGTTTTCCTGGCCCTGGATCATGTTGGTCTGCAGCGCACCGTAAACTTCGCCCCAGGGCAGAGGCGTGGGGGTGGCTCCAAAGGCCGAATAGGTTTCTGACAGCAGGGGGTTGGTCATGACCCGGATTTTCTTGTTTCTGAAGCCTTCCGGGGAGGTTACCGGCTCATCCACGGTTATGACGAACTCGCCCTCCGGATACATCTTCAGCAGTTCCAGGCCCTGGTCGGCATACAGTTTGGGAAAGTCTTCATTAATGGCTTTGGATTCCCGGAAGAACTCAATGACCGCATCCATATCGGTGGGCATCAGGTAGGGGATAAAGAAGATCTGGGCTTCGGGAATCAGTGCTCCGGTAAAACCGGGGGATTGGTTAACAAAGTTGAGAATGCCCGCCTGGGCCTGCTCCATGATGTCGTCTGACTCTCCCAGTTCGCCAAAGCGGAATACCTGCAGCGTATGATCAGAATTCTCTTCGATGTATTCCTTGAATTTGTAGGCGTAGACGTCCTGAACATCATCTTTATATTCTTCGTGAGCGTAGCGCCAGTTGGCGGCGTGTACCGCGTTTGCCGCAGTAAGCCCGGCAAATGCCAGGGCAGAAACCCCGACCAGCTTCCGGAATCCAGTTGTGCTGTTCATCACGTTGTCTCCGTTTTTTTTCTCAATTAATTCCTTGTTACTTTTTTAGACTGGCAAAACAACGTCGTTTACGCAAGGATTTGGCGGAAATCAGCAACCGGGGTTCGTGCCGGCGTGGGAATCAAAAGTGCATGAATTTCAGCACGCTTGGCGCTGGGCCGGGTGGCGTCCGGGATATCGGGGGTGCTCGCGTCGCTGAAATATCAGCGTCACGAAAGCGTCATACGGATGGGGTATTCTGAGTGTTCATCAGGACAATGCATTGTGTTGGTGCATCGTGTGATTATTTCAGCCGGGGCTCTGCCCCGGTTTTTTTTTGGCTGAGGGGCAGTACTGTCGTTCGGGACGGCCCACGCTGCCATAGGCGACCTCGGCCGAGAGTTCGCCTTCCCCTACCAGAAATTCCAGATAACGTCTCGCCGTGGTTCGGGATGCGCCCATCTGCGTTCCCATTTCTTCCGCATTCCACCGTTTCCTGGAGGGCAGAAGGTTGCGCACTTTTTCCAGTGTGAGACTGTCGACTCCCTTCGGAAGCCGGCTTTGAGGGCTGGCAGCGGCGGTTGAGCCGGTTCTGGGCAGCAGCGCGTCCACTTCGTTCTGGCCCAGCTGCCGGAGCGACGCAAGTTTGGCCTGGTGTTCCTGATAGCGGGTAATGGCTTCGTGCAAACGCTCAAACACCAGAGGCTTGAGAATGTAATCGAATACGCCACTGCGAAGCGCGGCGCGCAGAACGGCGACTTCTTTGGCAGCGGTGATCAGGATCACGTCTGAGTGACTGTTATTTGCCCTGAGCTCCCGCAGCAGCTCCAGACCATTGCCGTCTGGAAAATAAACATCCAGCAGCACCAGGTCTGGCTCCAGAATATCAATCTGTTCGCGGGCATCCGCAAGGCTGTGCGCAATACCGCAGAGTTCCACCATCTCCAGCCGCTCGATAAAACGGCGCTGGATTTCGGCAATACGCCGGTCGTCTTCGACGATAAGAAGCCGTGTGGCTATCACAGGCTTACTCCTTCTTCGTCCCTTTTAGGCACGTACAGTGTAAACCGGCTGCCGCCCATGGGAAGGTTTTCTATGGTGACTGAGCCTTTCCAGAGGGTCACAAACTGCTGTACCAGATATAACCCTATCCCGTGATCGTAGCCCTTGGCGCTGACGCCCTTTCTGAAGATGGCTCCCTGCATGGGCTCTGGTACGCCGGGGCCCTGGTCCTCGATCTCGAAGATCAGTTCCGTGCCCAGATCGGTCATTGAGAGGTAAACGCAGCCTCCTTCGCCGGTATGGAGCCGGGTGGCTTCCAGGGCGTTGTCGATAAGATTGCCCAGAACGCTGACGAGCTGTTCCCGGGACAGGCGGGCGGGAATGTCTTCCATTGCACTATCGGGATCGATTTCAAGCCGCAGCCCCATCTCCCGTGCCCGGTTATATTTGCCGAGCAGGCAGCCCGCCACAATCGGATCGGGCACGGCCTGCAGGAGCAGTTTGAACAGGGACTGATGCTCACTTACCTCGCTGCCGATAAGCGCAAGCGCTTCCTCTTTGGCGTCGATCTGTATGAGGCCGGAAATGGTATGCAGCTTGTTGGAATATTCATGGGTCTGGCTGCGAAGGGTATCGGCATATTGCTGAATCCGGGTTAACTGCTGGCTGACCTGGTGGAGTTCGTCACTCGGTCTGAAGCTGGTTACCACGCCCATGATAGTGCTGTCCTGCCGCACCGGCAGGCGGTTAACCACCAGCTTCCGGCCATTGAGAATAATCTCCTGGTCAAAGTCAGGTTTGCCGGTTTCCAACACGGACAACAGGCGGCTTTCAGGCAGAATGTCCAGAACGTGCCGGCCGGCCAGCTGGGTGTCGGCCGGTAAGCCGAGAGTCGCGCACGCGGCTCGGTTGGCGGTTGTCACCATGCCGTCTCTGTTGACCGCGATGATGCCCTCGCGGACCGACTGGAGCGTGGCTTCCTGTTCACGGAAACGGCGGGCAATCTCTTCTGGCTCAAGGCCGAAGATCGCCTTCTTGAAGTGGTCTGAGATCAGGAGGGCAGATAGCACGGCACCCAGTATCATGAGCCCGACCACCCCGTAAAACACCAGGTTGTACCGGGCCAGGGTGGCGTCCACCTGGGCCAGGCTGTAGCCCACCGAGACAATGCCGATAATCCTGCCGGTATCGGGGTGAAAAACCGGAGTTTTCGCCCGCATCGACTCGCCCAGGCTGCCTTTGGCCCGGGCCACATAAGACTGGCCATTGACCAGTGCCCGGCGCCCCAGATCGCCATCATCATCGGCCATGGAGTGGCCAATGCGGTCCGGCTCCGGGTGGGCCAGCCGGGTGGAGTGTTCATCTCCGACCACCACAAACAGGGCGTTATTGGTGGCCGCAAGACTGGATGCAATCTGGTTGAGCCGGTCAAGGTCGCGCCGGAGGATACCGTCAACGAGTGAAGGCGCGGCGGCGACAGTCCTGGCCACCATCAGAGCCCGCTGTTCCGTCTCCTCGTAAAGTGAGTGGCTCAGATAATAACCGGCAATGCCCCCGATGATCAGGGTCTGGAGTACCCCTGCCAGACCCAGGGTAATCATCATCCGGGTTTTCAGTCGGAGTTTACGCATGGAGAAGGGCAGCGTCGGTGGTTGGCTTTAGTGATTGTTGATTGGAGAGTAATACACCTGTTGCTGATATTCCCGTGTTCTTTATGAACAAAATACACTTTTTGTTTTTTAAGAGGTTTACGCACAGAAGCTTAAATCAGGGCCCGTTTAACTTTTAACCTGCTGCAGGTAGTCCACAACAACAACTTGTTTGAGGCCTTAATCATGCTGATGAAACGCACCCTCGGATTTATCGCAGCTGCAGCTGTCTCGTTTTCTGCCTTTGCCTGGCAGCCTTCCGGAAAAGTCGAATGCCTGGCACCTGCCGACCCTGGCGGTGGCTGGGACTTTACCTGCCGTAGTGTCGGCAACGTCCTGCAGGAACTCGGGCTGGTCCGTGGCAGTGTGCAGACGGTTAACATGGCCGGCGCAGGCGGCGGTGTAGCCTACGCCCACACGGTAAGCAAGCGTGCTGATGACAGCAAGCTACTGGTTGCCGCATCGACCGCTACCACCACCCGTCTTGCCCAGAACCAGTTTCCCGGAATGACGGCAGACATGGTGACCTGGGTAGGCGCACTGGGCGCCGACTACGGCATCATTGCTGTGGGTAAGAATTCACAATACCAGACTCTGAACGAACTCCTGGAGGCGGTCAAAGCGAATCCCAGGTCGGTCAAGTTTGCCGGCGGCAGTGCCCGCGGTGGCTGGGACCATCTGAAAGTGCTGATTACGGCCAAGGCCGGAGGTGCAGACAAACTGCCCTCAATCCCTTATCTGTCATACAACAATGGCGGCGAAGCCATGAGCCAGGTTGTTGGTGGTCAGGTTGATGCATTTACCGGGGATCTGTCCGAAGCCACGGGCTTTATGAAGTCTGGTGATCTGCGGGTACTCGCGGTGCTGGCCGAGGAACGGCTGGAGGGGGAGTACAGTGATCTGCCAACCGCCCGGGAACAGGGTATCGATGCGGTGGGTCCTAACTGGCGCGGGTTCTATGTGCCCAATGGTGCTGATGAAGCGGCGAAAGAATACTGGACCGACGCCATCAATACCCTGTACGCCAGTGAGCAGTGGAAACAGATAATGAAAAACAACGGCCTGATTCCGTTCCATCCGCCGGCCGACGAATTTGAGGCGTTTGTACATAACCAGGTACAGGAAATCGAAACCCTGTCTCGCGAAATAGGGCTGTTGAGATGACCGGCCTGGGCGATCGTATTCTCGGTTTGGGGTTGCTGATCCTTGCCATCGCCTACGGCTGGGCTGCGCAGCAGTGGCCGGAACCCTTCGGCGGCGCAGAAACAGTGGGGCCGGAGACCTTCCCGACCATTCTGGCCGTGGTGCTGGCCGCAGGCAGCCTTTATCTGATGCTGAAGCCGGATCCCGATGCACAATGGCCACTGGGTAAAACCGCGCTGGAGCTGGTGATCGCGGTGGTGATACTTGTGGTCTATGCCGTGCTGATGGAGCCTCTGGGCTTCGTGATTGCGACCACCTTTGCCGTCAGCCTGCTGAGCTGGCGGATGGGGGCGGGTCTGAGACCGGCTTTTCTCACGGGTCTGGTTAGTGCCGTGGCCGTGTATGTGTTGTTTAACTTCGGTTTGTCGCTGAGCCTGCCGGCCGGTTTGCTGGAGGTGCACTAATGGAAACGATCGGATTCCTGATGCAGGGATTTGCGGTAGCGTTGACGCCGGAAAACCTGATGTTTGCCCTTTTCGGCGCCTTCGTAGGCACCTTGATCGGGTGTTTGCCGGGGCTTGGGCCGGCCAATGGCGTGGCCATTCTCATACCGCTCGCGTTTACCCTGGGGCTGTCCCCTGAAACCGCCATGATACTGCTGACCGCTGTTTACGCAGGGGCCATGTACGGCGGTCGTATTTCTTCCATTCTGCTCAATATACCCGGTGACGAACCGGCCATGATGACCTGCCTGGATGGCTATCCCATGGCGAGATCGGGGCGCGCCGCCGATGCCCTGGCAATCTCTGCGGTAGCCTCCTTTGCCGGCGGGCTGATCGGTACCCTTGGGCTGATCCTGCTGGCTCCGGTACTGGCCAGGTTCGCGCTGACCTTCGGCCCTGCGGAGTATTTCGCATTGTTCCTGCTGGCGTTTGCAACGCTTGGTGGAATTACCGGCAAAAACCCGATGAAAACCGTCATTGCCGCGGCCCTGGGCATTATGGTGTCAACCGTTGGCATTGATATCTCGACCGGTACGCAGCGTTATACGTTTGGCGTTCTGGAACTCTATGAGGGCATCGATTTTATCCTCGCCATCGTTGGCCTGTTTGCGATCTCGGAACTGCTGTTCTTTATCGAGCATAAAGCGGGTGGCGGCCGGGACCGGGTATTGGTTGGCAAGCTCACCCTGACCCTGAAAGAGCTGGTAAGTACCATCCCGACCCAACTGCGTGGCGGCGTGCTCGGTTTCATAGCCGGGGTACTGCCGGGTGCCGGTGCCTCGCTTGGCAGCTTTATCAGCTACACCCTGGAGAAGCAGGTTGTGGGTAAAAAAGGCAAGTTTGGCGAAGGTGATATCCGCGGTGTGGTAGCGCCAGAGGCGGGTAATAACGGCGCATCCTCGGGGGCTCTGGTGCCGATGCTGACTCTGGGGGTCCCGGGCAGTGGGACCACCGCGGTGCTGCTGGCGATGCTGATTTCGCTGAACATCACTCCGGGGCCATTGATGTTTACCCAGAATGCCGACCTTGTGTGGGGTGTCATTGCGGCACTGCTGGTAGGCAACCTGCTGTTACTGGTCCTGAATATCCCGATGATCGGCATCTTCGTCAGACTGCTGTCGGTACCGCCGATGTACCTGCTGCCGATCGTTACCATGGTTGCTTTTGTGGGCATCTACTCGATCAGCAACAGCGCCTTTGACCTGTACTTCATGGTCGCTTTTGGCGTGGCCGGCTATTTTCTGCGCAAGCTGGAAATACCTTTGGTACCGATCATCCTGGGGCTTCTGCTGGGGCCGGAAATGGAGAAGAACCTGAGTCACGCCATGGTCCTCTCGGATGGTGACTGGAGTATTCTGTGGGCCAGCCCTCTGGCGATGGGCCTGTGGATTTTCGCCGGGCTCGGGCTTGCCCTGCCGTATCTGGTGGGGCCGCTCCTGCGCCGCCGGATGCGGGAAGCGATCAAGGAGTCGCCGGTGAGCGATTGATCGGTCTAACCGTCAGCAAATGAAAACCGGGGTACGCCCCGGTTTTTTTATGCCCCGGACCTGGTGGCGGTGTCCCGGCGCAGTGCACGCTCGCGCCGAAGCCGGCTTTCCGTGTGCTCGGTGATCGCGTGTTGCACAAATTCAATATGCTCTGAGGCTATCTGGCGGGCGTCGTCAGCACGGTGTTCAACAATTGCCCGGTAAAGCTTCTGGTGCTGTTCGATGAGGCCTTGCCGGGTCTCGGCATTTTTGGAATACATTCCACCGATGTTGGTCACGATGCCGGATTTGAGCAGGCTGAAGAGGTTGCGCATGGTGTGCAGCAAGACCACGTTATGGCTGGCCTCGGCGATGGCCATATGGAAGTGGGCATCGGCGGCCCCTTCCTGCTCGATACTGTCCTCACTGGGTGCCTGATAGCAGGCATCCAGCTCCCGCCAGGCCACCGTGAGCCGTTCTATATCGACTTCGGTTGCCCTTTTGGCCGCATAAAAAGCACAGTCGGCTTCAAGCGTGCGCCGGAACTCCAGCAAATCCTGCTGGGCATCCGGGCGGTTCTGAAGCAGCAGCACCAGAGGGTCGCTGAAGCTGGCACCCACGCCCTCGGTCACAAAGTTTCCGCCACCCTGGCGGCTGGTCAGCAGGCCCCGGGCGGCGAGGCGCTGTACGGCCTCCCGCAGGGACGGCCGGGACACACCAAACTGCTCCGCCAACACTCGCTCCGGCGGCAGGCGCTGGCCGGCTTTCAGGGTGCCCTCAAGAATCATGGTCTCGAGCTTTTCCATGATGGTGTCGGCCAGGCGCTTGGGTGCGATCGGACTGATGGACATAAAAACTTTCCCCCGCCTGGAATTGGTAAGACCAACTATATCAGAAGCTTGGTTGTACCTGATTTCAAAGTATAACTGCAAGACCATGCGACTAATGTCTAGTTTGTCTACTTTGACAGAAGCCCCTGGCGAAAATAATGTGCTCGTAAGCTCGTTGTAAATTGGTCAGACCAATTGTGTAGCCTGAACCAAAAACAAGACTCAGGAGAATGCCTATGTCGTCCGGTCTGCTAGCTTTGCTGGCCTTTGCCCCCATCCTTCTTGCCGGAATTCTGTTACTCGGCCTGCGCTGGCCGGCAAGGACCGCCATGCCAGTGGTTTTTGTTGCCACGGCTGTGATCGCTCACCTGGCGTGGGACGTGACCCTGAACCGGATTCTTGCCTCAACACTGCAGGGGCTGGTGATCACTATCGGAGTGCTATGGATTATCTTCGGGGCGATTTTGCTGCTGAACACGCTGAAGCACTCCGGAGCCATTGCGACGATCCGTGCCGGATTTACCAATATCACGCCGGATCGTCGGATTCAGGCCATCATCATTGTCTGGCTGTTTGGCAGTTTTATTGAGGGCGCATCGGGTTTCGGCACGCCGGCGGCCATTGTCGCGCCACTGTTGGTCGCGGTTGGCTTCCCGGCCATGGCTGCGGTCATGCTGGGCATGATGGTACAGAGCACCCCGGTCTCGTTCGGGGCGGTGGGCACCCCCATCATCATCGGCGTGAGCACCGGGCTCGATCAGGCATCAATCGCGGGGCAGCTGGCTGAAAGTGGCTCAAGCTGGGATGCCTATCTGCAAATGATTACCTCAGGTGTTGTCATTACCCACGGTATTGTGGGGGTTGTCATGCCGTTGCTGATGTCGGTGATGATGACGCGTTTCTTCGGGCATAACAAAAGCTGGCGGGAAGGGCTCGAAGTGCTGCCCTTTGCGCTGTTCGCCGGAGTGATGTTCGTGGTGCCCTACATGATTACCGGGATTGTTCTGGGGCCGGAGTTTCCGTCACTGCTCGGCGGCCTGATCGGCCTGGCGATTGTGACCACGGCGGCAAAAAAAGGCTTCCTGATTCCAAAAAACACCTGGGACTTTGCGGACCGGAAGGATTGGCCGGCCGACTGGCTGGGCCGTCTGGAAATGAAGCTGGAGGACATTGCCTGCACACCCATGAGTGGACTGCGTGCCTGGTTTCCCTATGTTCTGATGGGTGTGCTGCTGGTTATCAGTCGCACCGTAGAGCCGGTTAAGGCGCTGTTTCTCAGTATCGGTGTGGCATTCACAGACATTCTGGGTGAGGCGGGCGTCAGTGCCAGTATCGAACCCCTGTACCTGCCGGGGGGCGTTCTGGTGATGGTGGTGATCGCGACCTTCTTCCTGCACCGTATGAGCCGGCCGGCGATGACCGAGGCAGTGAAAGAGTCCGGCAGTGTGCTGCTGAGCGCCGGCTTTGTCCTTCTGTTTACCATCCCGATGGTGCGGATCATGATCAACTCCGGGGTTAACCTTGCCGATCTGCCCAGCATGCCGCTGGCAATGGCCAGTTGGGTGGCAGACTCGGTGGGCGGCATCTACCCCGTGCTGGCACCTACCGTCGGTGCGTTGGGCGCATTTCTGGCCGGCTCCAATACCGTGTCCAACATGATGTTCAGTCAGTTCCAGTTTGGGGTGGCCGAGGGCCTGGGGCTGTCGAGTGTGCTGATCATCTCGGTGCAGGCCGTGGGCGCGGCGGCGGGTAACATGATTGCGATACACAATGTGGTGGCCGCGTCTGCGACGGTGGGTCTGCTGGGCCGGGAAGGGCAGACGCTGCGCAAAACCATTCGCCCGACGATTTATTACCTGACCGCGACCGGGCTGGTCGCACTGGCAGGAGCTTACCTGCTGGGGATCACGGATCCCCTGATGAACTGATACCAGGAAACGGAAAGGGGTGCCCGAGCCTGGCCCCCGGAGGCAATGACTGATGACAGACCTGTTCTATGATGCCGCGCCAAACGCGACCCGTGTAGCTCCCGAACGGCCGGGACCGAGGCAGTATCCGGCCAAACCGGCAGAGGTCACCCTGTTCGGGACCTGTGTGATGGACCTGTTTTTCCCGCAAGCGGGACTGGATGCCATTCGCCTGCTGGAGCGGGAAGGGATTCGCGTACACTTTCCCCGGCAGCAATCCTGTTGTGGCCAGCCGGCGTGGACCTCAGGCTATGTCGACGACGCCAGGACCGTGGCCAGGGCTCAGCTCGAGCTGCTCGATAACGGCCTGCCTGTGGTGGTGCCCTCCGGCTCCTGCGCGGGGATGTTCCGGGAACATTACCGGGAGGTGTTCGCGGACGAGCCGGAGACCTTGACGCGGGTGAGTGCCCTGGCCGAACGCACCTTTGAGCTGACCGAGTTTCTGCTCCATGTGTGCCGGGTGGACTGGCAGGACCTGGGGCAGCCAACCCGGGTTGCCCTGCACACATCCTGTACCGCGCGCCGGGAGATGAACACCCATCTGCATGCGCGGGCGCTGCTGGATAAGCTGAGTAACGTTCAGCGCCTGGATCACGACCACGAAAGCGAGTGCTGTGGGTTTGGCGGGACGTTTTCGGTGCGTATGCCGGAAGTGTCCGGAGCCATGGTGCTGGACAAAACCCGCTCGCTGCGGGAATCCGGGGCTGCGGAAATGGTGACCGCCGATGGCGGCTGCCTGCTCAACATCAATGGCTCCCTTGAAAAGCAGAAACAGGCGTTTCGCGGCCGGCACCTGGCCAGCTTTTTGTGGGAGCGGGTCAGCGGGGAGAGCAGATCATGAGCCAGCGTATTCCGGTTACCGAACTAGCTGACAGTTTTCGCGGCAGGGCGGCGGTGGCCCTGGCCGACGACCAGTTGCGCACCAATTTCCGGGTGGCCATGGACTCACTCATGCAAAAGCGTGCCGATGCGTTTCCTGATGCGGATGAGCGGGAAGGGCTGCGCGAGCTGGGGAATCACATCAAGGCCCGGGCGTTGTCCCGGTTACCGGAGCTGCTTGAACAGCTGGAGGCGAGGCTGACCGCCAACGGAGTCAAGGTCCACTGGGCTGAAACCACCGAAGAAGCCAACCGGATTGTCCATTCCATCATTGCCTCCAGAAACGGCACTCAGGTGGTCAAGGGTAAATCCATGGTCTCCGAAGAGATGGAAATGAACGACTACCTGGCGGAGCGTGATATCGAATGCCTGGAGTCGGACATGGGCGAGTACATCGTCCAGCTCGATGGTGAAAAGCCCTCCCACATCATCATGCCGGCCATCCACAAGAACCGCTTCCAGATCGCCAGGCTGTTTCATGACAAGCTCGGCGTAGAGGAAACCGAGGACGTCAATGAGCTGATCCAGATCGGCCGGAGGACCCTGCGGCAGAAGTTTCTGGAAGCCGATGTCGGAGTCTCCGGAGTCAACTTTGCCGTTGCCGAAACCGGCACGCTGCTGCTGGTCGAGAACGAGGGTAACGGGCGGATGAGCACCACGGTGCCGCCGGTTCATATTGCCGTTACCGGTATTGAGAAAGTGGTGGAGAACCTGCGGGACGTGGTGCCGCTGGTGTCGCTGCTGACCCGCTCAGCCCTCGGCCAGCCTATCACCACCTATGTAAACCTGATCTCCGGCCCACGCAAGCCCGATGAGCTGGACGGACCGGAAGAAGTGCATCTGGTGCTGCTGGATAACGGCCGCAGTGGTGCGTTTGCCGATGCCCAGATGCGCCAGACTCTGAACTGCATCCGTTGTGGTGCCTGTATGAACCATTGTCCGGTGTATACCCGGGTGGGCGGGCACACCTACGGGGAAGTGTATCCGGGGCCAATCGGTAAGATCATCACCCCGCACATGGTGGGTCTGCACAAGGTTCCGGATCATCCCAGTGCCTCATCGCTGTGCGGTGCCTGTGGTGAGGTGTGCCCGGTGAAGATCCCGATCCCTGAGATGTTGCGGCGTCTGCGCCAGGAAAACGTGAAAAGCCCGGCCGAACAACCCAAGGTGAAAGATGGCGGCGCGAAGTACTCCCGCAAGGAGCGGGCGATCTGGCGCCTGTGGGCCTGGCTGAACACCTCACCGGTGATCTACCGGCTGTTTTTATGGGGCGCCACACGATTCCGCAAACTCACTCCGAAAAACGTCGGCCCCTGGACTGATCATCATACCGCGCCAGTGCCGGCCCGCCGGTCGTTGCACGATCTGGCCAGAGCCCATCTCAACCAGGGAGATCCGTCATGAGTGCCCGTGGCAATATTCTTGATAAGCTTCGCGCAGGGCTCGCCGGTAGCGTACCGCGCCCTGATCATTTTGATGAACGCCTGGTGACCGAGCCCTGGCAGTATGCCCCTGGCGACCGGATCGCGCAGTTGCGCTCGTTAATGGAAGCGGTACAGACCGAGGTACATCAGCTGGCCAGTGCCCGGTGGCCGGCAAAAGTGCAGGAGTTACTGGAAAGCCGCGGGCTTGCCAATCTGCTCTATGCGCCGGCCACCGGGCATGGGGCCAGGCTGGCGGAACACTGGCAGGCGGCGGGTGCCAGACCCCGCCTGCTGGCATACGACCGGCCCGCCGAACAATGGAAGGAAGAGCTGTTCTGGAAGGTGGACGCGAGCCTGACCGGCACAGCCGGCGGCGTGGCGGCTACCGGGTCGCTGGTGCTCTGCCCGGATCGTCATGAGCCACGGCTCATGAGCCTGCTGCCACCGCTGCATATTGCCCTGCTCAAGGCCAGCCAGATCGAGGATAATCTCTATGCCATGATGCACAAGCAGGACTGGGCCGCCGGGTTGCCGACCAACCTGCTGCTGGTCTCTGGCCCGTCCAAAACCGCGGATATCGAACAGGTACTGGCGTATGGTGCCCATGGGCCCCGGGAGCTGGTGGTCCTCATCCTTGAGGACGCCTGACGGGGATTATCGGACCCCGAAGCCCCGCTTGTTGAGAAAGTCCTTCATGTGGGGCCGGAGCTTGCTGGTAAACAGAGGTTTGAGCTGCTCAGACCAGTTGGTGTCCTTGTTGCCACCGGTGCGCTCCTGATAATACTGCTTCATGGTAGCGTCAAAACCGGCGACCAGCGCCTCATCGTCTGACGTATCGTAGGCATCTTCTTTCAGGATGGCAGCCAGCGGCAGACGCGGCTTCACCTCGGGGTTCTGGTCCGGATAGCCCAGACACAGGCCGAATACCGGGTAGACATGCTCGGGAAGGCGGAGCAGTTCGCTCACCTCTTGTGGGTTGTTGCGGATGCCGCCAATGTAGCAGATACCCAGGCCTTCGGATTCGGCAGCCACCACCACGTTCTGGGCGATCAGGGCGGCATCGATGCTTGCCACCAGCAGCTGTTCCGTCATGCCCCGGACGACGTCGGCCCCGGCTTTCTCGGCCGACTCGGTCGCGCGTTTCATATCCGCACAGAACACCAGAAAATCAGAGCAGGTTTCAACATACGCCTGGCCGCCGGACAGTTCGGCGAGCAGCGCGCGCTTCTCCGGGTTCACCACATGGATAATGGTGTAGGCCTGTACATGGTTGGAGGTGGCGGCACACTGCCCGGCCCGGATCAGCTCTTCGAACAGCTCGCGGGATATCTTCCGGTCTGTAAACCGGCGGATAGAGCGGTGAGATTTCAGGAGTTGGATGGTCGTGTTCATAGCCCCTCGTCTGGATACGGAAAAGCTAGACGATAGCTTGCTTAGCACGACCTTCGCAATCGGACCATGGTGGGTACTTGCCGCTATGCCCGGCAACAGAAAAGACAAAGGCGCGCCGGGGCGCGCCTTTGTGGTGTGCCGGACTTGCTGGTTCAGGGAACCATGTCCACCGGCCGCGGCGTGGTATCCGTACTGGCTGGCAGAATCGGATAGGTCAGTTCCGGTACCTTGCCTGTCAGCGTTTTCAGGAATGCTACGATAGACTTGACCTCGTTGTCGTTAAGCTCGGTACCCAGCTGGGCTGTGCCCATCACCGAGACCGCTTCTTCCAGGCTCCAGACTGCACCGGAATGGAAGTAAGGGGCGGTCAGCTCGATGTTACGCAGAGGCGAGGCGCGGAACACGTACTCGTCTGAGGCAGTCGCCGTAACTTCAAAGCGGCCTTTATCACCCTCTGGCAGAATCTCACCACCTGGGCGGGTTACCAGGCCAAACGGGAAGTAAGCCTGACCACCAACGTTTACGCCACTGTGACAGGCAGTACAGCCACGGTCCATGAACAGCGCGAGCCCCTCTTTTTCTTTGGCGGTCAGCGCATCGCTGTCACCCCGGAGGAACTTGTCGAAACGGGCTTCCGGCGTGATCAGGGTAGCTTCAAAGGCCTCGATCGCCAGGGCCATGTTATCGAAGGTAACCGGGTCGTTCTGGCCCGGGAACGCTGCCTCGAAGTGCCTGACGTACTCCGGCATGCTCTTGAGCGTGGCTACGACCCGGTCGGGCGTGCTGCTCATTTCTACTCCGGCCTGAACCGGCCCTTTCGCCTGCTCGGCCAGATCGGCTGCCCGACCGTCCCAGAACTGCGCTGCGTTGAACACGGCGTTGAACACGGTTGGTGAGTTCCGGGGGCCTTTCTGCCAGCCGTGTCCGATGGACACCGGTAACTCATCGTCGCCGCCCAGGCCTACGTTATGACAGGTGTTACAGCTGATCAGGTGGCTGGAGGACAGGCGTGGTTCAAAGAACAGCATTTTGCCGAGCTCCACCTTCGGCTGAGTCAGCTCATTACCGTCAATCACCGGCGGATACTTGGGAACCGGCTCGAAGGTGGTGTTGGCGCGCTCAATCAAAGGGTCTGCCATGGCAGAACCGGCGACCACAGCAAGACCGAGGGCCAGTACTTTTAGCAGCGGAGGTTTGATCATCTTTCTCTCCTTATGAGAAGGATTGGTCTGTCTGAAATAATAGCTCAACGGTACCAAACCACAGGAAATTCGCACCTAGAACGAGTGAAACTCGATCATAGAATTGACGCTGCTCAATTTCTGCAGGGCAACGCGCACCGGCACCGGAGATCAGCGGACATCGTGGCTCTTTTTAGGGAACAGCCAGAACGCGAACCAGCGGGTCATCCGGGGCATCAGTACGTAACTCATCAACAGCATCACCACAACGGTGACAGCCATCGTCCGCAGCAGCAAGGGCATCTGCGCGAGCAGGTCGCCAAACAGTACAAATACCAGTGTCACGGCTGGATACAGCGCCAGCCAGCTGACGAAGGTCATTTTCCACTTGGGTGGCGGTTGTACCGGGTTCTGGCCCGGCAGGGTAAACCAGGTAACGATGCCCGAGGTGACTTCCCGCTCGCTGGGGACCACCAGCAGACTTTCAATCTGCGTCAGCAGCTCCGCCCGCTCCTGTGACTCTTCCCATACGGTCAGCGAGTCCCGGTCCCGGAATTTGAAGGCGATGCGGTATTCGGGGTCGGCCGGTGAGGCAGGGCGAAACATGGTGGCGCCCAGATACCCGGGAAAGGTCGAGGCACGCTGGGTCATTTCGGAGCTGAGTGTCTCGAACTCAGATTCTTTACCCTTGATAACCCGACGGGAAACGACAACGGTCAACGCAGTGTCCAGTGATGTGTTCATGGTATGTCCTTTTTGCCAGGGTTCTTCCCCGCGTACATAAAAAGAGCCCGTGAAGGGGCTCAGGTGGGGTGGGAATATTCAGAGAGTTGTTTCCCACAAGCAATACCCGTGCCTTATGAAAACCGTCGCCTTAAGCCGGTACCAGCCACGGGATGAGGGGTTTCGGTATGGCAGGCGGAGGGAGCTCTGGCTGCCGGAGTTGATCATTTGATAAGGTGGCGCTGGTCCGGGTTGAGGAAATGATCAGTTTCGGGCCGGTTACGTCTCCGGCGTCAAACCGGCCTTCTTCAATCGATAAGCCAGCGCCGGGCGGGTAAGGCCCAGAATACGGGCGGCCTTTGAGACGTTCTGGCCTGCCTGCTCCATGGCTTTCTGCATCAACAGTGTCTCCACCTGATCCAGGCTGACCTCATCCTGCAAAATCGCATTGGACCAATGGTCCGGCGCGTCCGGCTCACCGCCGATGATCACGTTGCCCGACGGGCTGACCAGATCAGCCCGAACGTCGTGCTCCGCGGGCTCCGGAATGGCGGTAAACAGGGATTCCTGGCTGATGGTCTCGTTATTGTCGGTCAGAATCACGCCCCGCTCGATTACGTTCTCCAGCTCCCGGATGTTGCCGGGCCAGCGATAGTTCACACAGACTTCCAGAGCTTTATCAGAAAGGCCCAGAGTACGTTTGCCGTATTCCGAGTGGAACTTCTTGAGGAAGTGCTCAACCAGTAACGGCAGGTCTTCGATCCGCTCCCGCAGCGGGGGAATACGGACAGGGAAGACATTCAGCCGGTAAAACAGGTCGGCGCGGAAGCGACCGTCTTCGACCGCCTGCATCAGGCTCTCGTTAGTGGCCGCGATAACACGCACATCGACTTTGCGGGTACGGTTATCGCCAACCCGCTCAAGCTCGCTTTCCTGCAACACCCGCAGGAGAGAGGCCTGGGCACGGGGTGTCAGCTCCACCACCTCGTCCAGGAAAATGGTGCCGGTGTGGGCACGCTCAAAGCGGCCTTCCCGGGACTGGTTGGCGCCGGTGTAGGCGCCTTTTTCGACCCCGAACAGCTCCGCCTCGATCAGGTCTGGCGGGATAGCGGCACAGTTGACCGCAACAAATGGCGATTCGGCCCGCTCACTGCGCAGATGCACACTGCGTGCAATCACTTCTTTTCCGACCCCGGTTTCGCCCAGCAGCAGCACCGAGACCTTGCCCCGGGCTGCCTTGTCGATCATCCGGCAGACCTTGTTGTAGGACGGAGACTGGCCGATGCCGTAATACTGCCCCTCCTGCTTCTCGAGGCTGGCCCGCAGGGAACTGATCTGGGCCTGGAGGCTGTAGACCTCTTCCATGATCGGGTCTTCCCGGAAGTATTCGGAGAACTCTTTGGCATCCTCCCACTCTTCTGCGGGCCGGCCCTCAATGATGCACTTCTCGTCGCCGCAACCCCGGCAGCTGGTTTCGCGGAAAATAATCTCCCGCCCCATGAACGCGGAGGTAAAGGCGCAGGCATAGCCCACCAGCGACCAGCAGGCAGGTGCGGTCATCGGGCCAAGCTCGGTCTGGCAGATCTCGACTTCGAAGGAATCGATCCACTCCAGGCGGCCGAAAAACTCCCCGGTCTCCTGATCCAGTTCGATCTCGATCGGGACCACCTTGACCATGCCTTTGAGTGAGTGCAACTGAGGCCCGGCGAGGAAGATATCCATGTCGCGGGCCTCGGGGCGGAGCTTTCGGGCCAGCTCGGCGTCCTTGATGCCTGACTGGTAACCCAGACGCATGAAAAACCCCTTGGCTCTCTCAATGCCCAGGCTGTTCACGACCTCGCGCCGGAACGCCGCCATGGCACTCAGGTGCATCAACAGCATTCGTTGCTCGCCGAACCAGATCTTTCCTTCTGTGCTCTGAAACTGGATCTGGTCGGTCAGGTCTTTGTAGGTGATGGTGTTCAGCTGAGGTTTATAGCTGACGCGCATAAACGCCCCTCGTTTTTTATTTTCCATGGGGATAACTACCGGCCGTTCTTCAGGACAGGGTGATTCAGGCACCTATCTAGGCCACGTCACCGGGCAAAAATCAACCAAATCGTTAAGGCCATACGACTCATTGACTACGCGGGCCGGGTGTTTATTTGATGACGGCGCCCGGGAAGTTGATCTTTTGATAAAAATCATGCCTGGAGGTTCCATGGTGATCCGGTCTTTCTGGCTGACACGTTTCATGATCAATAATTTAAATTCTCTTTATAATCAAGTGGTTATTGTTTTCATGTACGGGTAAACCACGATCTGGCACAGCCGTTGCTCTAACCGTTTACGACAAAAACAAATCCGACGGTGAACGCAATGAATACAGCGACTGACACCAGCCAACCCCAGAGTTTTGACGAAATGCCCCGGTATATCCGGGTACGCAGTGAGCCGGGCGACAAGTTTGTAGAGTTTGACTTCGCCATCGGTCATCCCGAGTTGTTTGTTGAACTGGTCCTGCCCAAGGACGCCTTCGAGATTTTCTGCAAGCACAACAAAGTGGTCCACATGGACTCCGACATGATCCGCGAAATTGACGAGGATATGGTCAAGTGGCGGTTCGGCGAGCGGGGCCAGAGGTACTGATCCGAGCAAGACAAACCACCAATCTGATACACAAAAATAAAACGGAAAGGTTGATATGAGCATCGAAATCAAAACCACGTCGGTGGAACCCATCCGCCACACATACAGCCACACGGCCCGTCGCTTTGGCGACAAGCCTGCTACGCGTTACCAGGAAGCCAGTTACGATCTGGAGGCCAAAACCAACTTCCACTACCGTCCGCAATGGGATGCCGACTACGAGCTGAACGATGAGCGCCGCACCGCCATCCGGATGGCTGACTGGTACGCGGTATCCGATCCCCGCCAGTTTTATTACGGTGCCTACGTTGGCAACCGGGCCAAGATGCAGGAAGCCGCAGAAACCAGCTACAGCTTCTGCGACAAGCGTAACCTGCTCAGCCGCCTGCCTGAGGAAACCCAGAAGCTCCTGCTCCGGCTGATGGTACCGCTGCGCCATGTTGAGCTGGGTGCCAACATGAATAACAGCAAGATTGCGGGTGACGCCACCGCCACCACCGTAGCCCAGATGCATATCTATCAGGCCATGGACCGGCTCGGCATTGGCCAGTATCTGTCGCGTATCGCGCTGATGCTCGATGGCAGCACCGGGGCCGCTCTGGATGAGTCCAAGGGCTACTGGTTAGACGACGAAATGCTGCAGCCCCTGCGCAAGCTGGTGGAAGACTCCCTGGTGGTGAAAGACTGGTTTGAGCTGAGCCTCCTGCAGAACATCCTGATCGACGGAATCATGTTCCCGCTGGTGTACGACAAGATGGATGAGTGGCTCGAAAGCCAGCGCGCCGAAGATGTCTCCATGCTCACGGAATTCATGCGTGACTGGTACAAGGACACGTTGCGCTGGACCAACGCCATGCTGAAAGTGGTGGCGGGCGAAAGTGAGGCCAACCTGGCGCTCATGCAGCAGTGGGTGGACCAGTGGGAGCCGCAGGTTTACCAGGCGTTCCAACCGCTGGCGGAAGCCAGTGTGGGCATTGAGGCGCTGGATGAGGTGCGGGCCGGGCTGTCTGCCCGTCTGAAGAAAGTCGGTTTGCAGAGTAAGGGAGTATCCGCATGAGCCAGCTCGTTTTTATCTGTTTTCAGGACAACGATAACGCCCGCTACATGGTCGAGGCCATCGAAGAGGACAACCCGCAGGCAGAAGTTCAGCACCAGCCCGCGATGATCCGGGTTCAGGCCGAAAAGCGCCTGGTGATCAACCGGGACACGGTGGAAGAGAAGCTGGGGCGCGACTGGGATGTCCAGGAAATGCTGATCGACGTGATCAGTATCGGGGGCAACGTAGATGAAGATGATGACCACTTCATTCTTGAGTGGAAATAATCGGGAGAACGATCATGGCTGTTAAAAACAAGAAGCTGAATCTCAAAGACAAGTACCAGTACCTCACCCGGGACATGGCCTGGGAGCCGACCTACCAGAAAAAAGAAGACATCTATCCGGATGAGCGGTTTGAAGGGATCAAGATTACCGACTGGTCCCAGTGGGAAGACCCGTTCCGTCTGACCATGGACGCCTACTGGAAATATCAGGCCGAAAAAGAGAAAAAACTCTACGCCATCTTCGATGCGTTCGCCCAGAACAATGGCCACCAGAATATCTCGGATGCCCGTTACGTCAACGCCCTCAAGCTGTTCCTCAGTGGTGTGTCTCCGCTGGAGCACGCGGCCTTTCAGGGTTACGCCAAGGTTGGCCGCCAGTTCAGCGGTGCCGGTGCCCGGGTAGCGTGCCAGATGCAGTCGATCGACGAGCTGCGGCACTCCCAGACCCAGCAGCATGCGATGAGCCATTACAACAAGCATTTCAACGGTCTGCACGATGCCCCGCACATGCACGACCGGGTCTGGTTCCTCTCGGTTCCCAAATCGTTCTTTGACGACGCCCGCGCTGCTGGCCCGTTCGAGTTCCTGACCGCGATCTCGTTCTCGTTCGAGTATGTGCTCACCAACCTGCTGTTTGTACCGTTCATGTCCGGCGCTGCCTATAACGGGGACATGGCCACGGTAACCTTCGGTTTCTCGGCCCAGTCCGACGAAGCGCGGCACATGACCCTTGGGCTGGAAGTGATCAAGTTCATCCTGGAGCAGCACGAAGACAACGTGCCGATCATCCAGCGCTGGATCGACAAGTGGTTCTGGCGTGGCTTCCGTCTGCTCAGCCTGGTCAGCATGATGATGGACTACATGCTGCCCAATAAAGTGATGAGCTGGGCCGAAGCCTGGGAGCTCTACTACGAGCAGAGTGGCGGGGCGCTGTTCAAAGACCTTGAACGTTACGGCATCCGCCCGCCCAAGTATGAAGAAGTGGCCAACGATGCCAAGCATCACCTGAGCCACCAGCTGTGGACCACGTTTTACCAGTACAGCCAGGCCACCAACTTCCACACCTGGATTCCGGAGAAGGAAGAAATGGACTGGATGTCCGAGAAGTACCCGGAGACTTTCGACAAGTACTACCGTCCCCGCTATGAGCACCTGGCGAAGGAAGCGGCAGCGGGCCGTCGCTACTACAACAACACCCTGCCGCAACTGTGCCAGGTGTGCCAGGTACCGACGCTGTTCACCGAGATGGGTGAACCCACCAAACTGAGCCACCGTCAGCTGGTGCACGAAGGTGAACGTTACCACTTCTGCTCAGAAGCCTGCGCCGACATCTTCCGGTACGAGCCGGAAAAATACATCCAGGCCTGGCTGCCGGTGCACCAGATCTATCAGGGCAACTGCGAAGGCAGTGATGTGGCCGAGGTGGTGCAGAAGTACTACCACATCAATATCGGTGAGGATAACTTCGAGTACATCGGCTCTCCGGACCATCAGCACTGGCTGTCCATCAAAGGTGTGAAACCGGCGGACAAGGATCAGGACGCTGCCTGACACAGATCCGGGAAGTGGCCGGGGCCCGGGGCCCCGGACTACTCACCCACAAAAGCAACAAGGTGATCATCATGACTGTTAACGCGTTATACGATTACAAATTCGAGCCCAAAGACAAGGTAGAGAACTTCAACGGCATGCAGTTGCTGTACGTCTACTGGCCCGACCACCTCAAGTTCTGTGCACCCTTTGCCTTACTGGTGGCGCCTGACATGACCTTCAGGGCACTGGTTGAGGACATCATCAAGCCGGCGACCGACGCCCACCCAGACGCCGCCAAAGCAGACTTTCTGGAGGCTGAATGGCAGCTTAACGGCGAGCCGTTCACTCCGGATGCCGACGCCGGCCTGATCGGCCAGGGCATTGACCACAAGAGCATGCTGACTGTCACCACCCCCGGGCTGACAGGCATCGAGAACGTCGGATACTGAGGGCAAAGTTATGAGCCACACCGTAACGATTGAGCCGATTGGCGAGCAGATAGAGGTAGAGGATGGCCAGACCATCCTCCAGGCTGCCTTGCGTCAGGGCGTGTGGTTGCCGTTTGCCTGCGGGCACGGCACCTGCGGCACCTGCAAGGTGCAGGTAGTGGAAGGAGACGTTGATGTCGGCGAGGCTTCGTCCTTTGCCCTGATGGATGTCGAGCGTGATGAAGGCAAAGTGCTTGCCTGCTGCGCGTTGCTTGAGAGCGATGCCACCATCGAGGCCGACGTAGATGTGGACCCGGACTTTGAAGGCTGTCCGGTGGAGGACTACACCGCCACCGTCACGGATGTGGTTGAACTCTCGCCGACCATCAAGGGAGTCCACCTGAAACTGGACCGCCCCATGGCATTCCAGGCTGGCCAGTACATTAACATCGAACTCCCCGGTATTGAGGGCGCGCGGGCGTTCTCGCTGGCCAACACCCCCGGCAAACCGGATGAGGTTGAGCTGCATGTCCGGAAAGTGGAGGGTGGTGCTGCCACGACCTACATCCATGATCAGTTGAAAGCCGGCGCCCAGCTGAACCTTTCCGGCCCCTACGGTCAGTTTTTTGTGCGCCGTTCCCAGCCGGGTGACCTGATCTTTATGGCCGGGGGCTCCGGTCTGTCGAGCCCCCAGTCCATGATTCTGGACCTGCTGGAGCAGAACGACGACCGCAGGATCGTACTTTTCCAGGGTGCCCGTAACCGGGCCGAGCTCTACAACCGTGAGCTGTTTGAGGCGCTGGATCGGGACTATGAGAATTTCACCTACGTTCCTGCCCTGAGCCAGGCCGATGACGATACGGATTGGGCTGGGTACCGGGGCTATGTGCATGAAGCCGCCAAAGAGCACTTTGGCGGCCGGTTCGCCGGCAACAAAGCCTACCTGTGTGGCCCGCCGCCGATGATTGATGCCGCGATTACAGCCCTGATGCAGGGCCGGCTGTTCGAGCGCGATATCTTTATGGAAAAGTTCCTGACCGCGGCCGATGGCGCAGAAGGTACTCAGCGCTCGGCATTATTCAGAAAAATCTGATCCGGAGGGTGGAGCATGGGTGCATACCAGGTTTTTAACCGCACCACGGGCGAGCGTTTCAGCTGCGATGAGGGGCAGAGCGTACTCAAGGCGATGGAAGTCAAAGGGCGCAAATGTGTGCCGGTAGGCTGCCGGGGTGGTGGTTGTGGCTTCTGCATGATCAAGGTGGTAAGCGGCAGTTTTGAATGCGGAAAGATGAGCAAGCGTCATTGCCCGCCAGAAGCGGTGGAGAATGGTGAAGTGCTGGCATGCCGCGTGTATCCGACCAGGGATCTGGTTATTGAGTGCCCGTCGGTAGCGGAATCCACGACCGCGTAACCAGACCGCGGCGTAAACAAGAACAAAGCAAGAGAGGCAATAGTCATGATTAAAGGTGTAATGCGCCCAGGCCACGTACAAATCCGGGTTCTGGACATAGACGAAGCAGTTAAACACTACGTAGAGTTGGTCGGGCTGATCGAAACAGACCGCGACGAGCAGGGCCGGGTTTACCTGAAAGCCTGGACCGAAGTGGACAAATTCTCCGTTGTCCTGCGGGAGGCCGATGAGCCGGGTTGTGACTTCATGGGCTTCAAGGTGCTGAACGAAGACGTTCTGAACCAGCTGGAAAAAGACCTGATCGAGTTTGGCCTGGACGTAGAGCACGTCCCGGCGGAAGAGCTCAAAGACTGCGGCCGCCGTATCCGCTTTACCGTGGCCTCCGGCCATGCCTTTGAGCTGTATGCCGACAAGAAGTACACCGGCAAGTGGGGCGTGAGCGATGTTAATCCGGAAGCCTGGCCCCGCGGCCTGAAAGGCATGAAAACGGTACGCTTTGACCACTGCCTGTTCTATGGCCCCAACCTGGCGGAAGTTTATGACGTCTTCGTGAATGTGCTGGGCTTCACCCTGGCAGAGCAGGTGGTCGACCCGGAAGGCACCCGGATTGCCCAGTTCCTGACCGCGTCCATGAAAGAACACGATCTCGCGTTTATCCACAGCGACAAACCGGGACAGTTCCACCACGCCTCATTTTTCCTGGAAACCTGGGAAGACGTGCTGCGCGCAGCAGACCTGATTTCGATGACCGATACCTCGCTCGATATCGGCCCCACCCGCCACGGCCTGACCCACGGCAAGACCATTTACTTCTTTGATCCTTCAGGCAACCGCTGTGAGGTTTTCTGTGGCGGTGACTACACCTACCCGGATCACAAGCCCATCACCTGGAAAGCCGAAGACCTGGGCAAGGCGATTTTCTATCACGACCGCGTACTGAACGAGCGCTTCCTGACGGTGTTGACCTGACGCCGGAATTGTCCCCGGACTGAGTCCGGGGACAAATGCTCCGTTCCACGATTTGCTGAAAATGAAAGAGGTCCTCATGAACGCTCCTGTAGACAGTCCTGAACTCGGCCGTGAAATCCTTGCGGCCGGCTACCGCACCAATGTCCATGATCGGGGTGAGGGCTTCCCCCTGATGATGATCCATGGTTCTGGCCCCGGGGTAACCGCCTGGGCCAACTGGCGTCTGGTCATCCCGGAGCTGGCCAAAAAGCGCCGTGTAGTGGCACCGGATATGCTCGGTTTCGGGTACAGCGAGCGGCCGGCAGACCAGATCTATAACCGTGAACGCTGGGTCGCCCACACGATTGGTGTGATGGATGAGCTCGGCCTGGAACAGGTGGACCTGGTGGGCAACTCCTTTGGCGGGGGCCTGGCTCTGGCGCTGGCCATTGAGTATCCCCAGCGGGTACGCCGGCTGGTGCTGATGGGCTCGGTCGGGGTCAGCTTCCCGATCACCAAAGGTCTGGATGAAGTCTGGGGCTATCAGCCGTCGTTAGAGGCCATGCGTCGTCTGATGGATGTTTTTGCCTACGACAAGAGCCTGCTGACCGATGAACTGGCAGAAATGCGCTATCAGGCCAGCATCCGCCCGGGCTTCCATGAGTCGTTTGCCGCCATGTTCCCGGCACCGCGGCAGCGTTGGGTAGACAGCCTGGCCAGCTCCGACGAGGCCATCCGGGCACTGCCTCACGAGACCCTGATTCTGCATGGCCGTGAAGATGAGGTGATTCCGTTAGCGACGTCACTCAGGCTGGCGGAACTGATCGACCGGGCTCAACTGCACGTGTTCGGCCGCTGTGGCCACTGGACACAGATTGAACATGCCAGTCGCTTTGCAAAGCTGGTCAGTGACTTCCTGGACGAGGCGGAGTGACCGGAGGCTCCAGTTCTGAAGACTTGCGGATCACGAAGTCGACAAACGACCGGATCTTGTTGGGCAGCTGGTCCCGGTTTGGGTACAGCATGTGGATGGTCCGTTTTTCGGACACCCAGTCGTCCAGAAGGCTGACCATGGCACCTGACTCCAGGTCAGCCTGAACGATGTAACGGGGCAGCCAGCTGGCGCCCAGATGACGTCGGACTGCATCGGTCGCCAGCTGAATTTCGTCGGTTCGCAGTTTGGGTTTGGGTGCGTAGGTTACCGAGTGGCCGTCCTGATCGTGGAAACGCCAGTATGGCTGACGCTTCAGGGAAACCAGGGGCAGATCATCCAGCTGTGACGGATCGGCTGGCTGCGGATAACGCGAGAGCAGGTCCGGCGTGGCGACCAGCACGAGTTCAGTGGCGTGAAGGTCCCGGATGACCCAGTCGCTGACGGTCACACCGCCAAGCCGGAAAGCAACGTCGATACCGTTGGCCACCAGATCAATGGGTTCATTGGTAAACAACAGGTCAACACTGACCAATGGGTTTTCTTCCATGAACTGAAAAACCCATTCTTTGACAAAAAAATGCCCGGCTGCAATCGGAGCGGTTATCCGGATGTCACCGGAAATGCCCGCCAGGTCAGATTTGACGTTTTCGGCGGACAACTCCAGGTCGTTAAAAATGCCCGCCAGGCTTTTATAGAATCGCTGGCCGGATTCGGTCAGGCCAAATTTCTTGGCGCTTCGGTGGACCAGCTTATAGCCGAGGTCCTGCTCAAGAGCCTGGAGTCTGCGGGAAAGCGTAGAGGTGGGGATTTTCAGAAAATCGGCGGCCGCAACAATGCTGCCTTTTTCGGCCACTTTGATGAAGTAGAACAGATCCTGATAGTTCATGGGGTGATTTTCCCGGCCGATTACAAACATAATCAATAGGTTATTGGTGGATAACTTTAGCACAAAGGTGCCAGGGGCGCCTGCTCAAGCTTCCATTTTCGGGAATTCCAGCGCCCGTCTTGGTGGCTCTTATCCTAAGGGGTAGTCCCTATAATCGAGAGCAGGTTCCACTAAACCGAACAAAAAAAACACGCAAGAGGTACTTGTCATGATTAAAGGTGTAATGCGCCCAGGCCACGTACAGATCCGCGTTCTGGATATGAAAGAGGCCCTTCAACACTACGTCGACCTGCTCGGGCTGATCGAAACAGACCGCGACGAGCAGGGCCGGGTTTACCTGAAAGCCTGGACCGAGGTGGACAAATTCTCCGTTGTGCTGCGCGAAGCCGACGAAGCCGGCTGTGATTTCATGGGCTTCAAGGTGCTGAACGAAGACGCTCTGAACCAGCTGGAAAAAGACCTGATCGAGTTTGGCCTGGACGTAGAGCATGTCCCGGCGGAAGAGCTCAAAGACTGCGGCCGCCGTATCCGCTTTACCGTAGCCTCCGGCCATGCCTTTGAGCTGTATGCCGACAAGAAGTACACCGGCAAGTGGGGCGTGAGCGATGTTAACCCCGAAGCCTGGCCCCGCGGCCTGAAAGGCATGAAAGCGGTGCGCTTTGACCACTGCCTGTTCTACGGCCCCAACCTGGCTGAAGTTTATGACGTCTTTGTGAATGTGCTGGGCTTCACCCTGGCAGAGCAGGTGGTCGACCCGGAAGGCACCCGGATTGCCCAGTTCCTGACGGCGTCGATGAAACAGCACGATGTCGCGTTTATTCACAGCGACCAACCGGGGCAGTTCCACCACGCCTCATTTTTCCTGGAAACCTGGGAAGACGTACTGCGTGCAGCAGACCTGATTTCGATGACCGATACCTCACTCGATATCGGCCCCACCCGCCACGGCCTGACCCACGGCAAGACCATTTACTTCTTTGATCCCTCGGGCAACCGCTGTGAGGTTTTCTGTGGCGGCGATTACACCTACCCGGATCACAAGCCGATCACCTGGAAAGCCGAAGACCTGGGCAAGGCGATCTTCTATCACGATCGCGTGCTGAACGAGCGCTTCCTGACCGTGCTGACGTAACCCGTTAGCAAGAAGCGGCGGCTGATCAGCCATTAAAGAGATCAAACTGTAGCGCACCAGGGGGAACCAGATGGAGCAGCAGAAAATCCAGCAGTTCGGGGACGAACTCTACGAAGCCATGATCCGGCGGCAAGCGGTTTCTCCGCTCACCAGTCGTGGCGAAGATATCAGCATTGACGATGCCTACCACATCTCACTGCGCATGCTCGAGCGCCGGCAACAAGCCGGAGCCCGGGTGATCGGCAAGAAAATCGGTGTTACCAGCCAGGCGGTGATGAACATGCTTGATGTGCATCAGCCCGATTTTGGCTACCTCACCGACGACATGGTGTTCAACAGCGGCGAAGCGGTACCCATCAGTGATCGTCTGATCGCGCCCCGTGCCGAGGGCGAAATCGCGTTCATCCTGAAAAAGGACCTGATTGGCCCGGGTGTGACCAACGCCGATGTGCTGGCGGCCACCGAATGTGTGATGCCGTGCTTCGAAATTGTCGACTCGCGCATCCAGGACTGGAAGATCGCGATTCAGGACACCATCGCGGACAACGCCTCCTGTGGTCTGTTTGTACTGGGTGATAACGCGGTGTCCCCGCGCAATATCGACCTGGTGACCTGCGGCATGGTGGTTGAAAAGAACGGCTCAATCATCAGCACCGGTGCCGGCGCGGCAGCGCTGTCGTCTCCGGTTAACTGTGTCGCCTGGTTAGCCAATACCCTCGGCAAGTTTGACATCGCCCTGAAAGCCGGTGAGGTCATCCTGTCCGGCTCGCTGGTTCCGCTGGAACCGGTACAGGCGGGTGATGTTATGCGCGTAGATATCGGTGGAATCGGCAGCGCCTCAGTGCGTTTTGTCTGATCAGAGCCGAACAGGAGAATCCCATGAGTAAAAAACTGAAAGCCGCGATCATCGGCTCGGGCAACATCGGCACCGACCTGATGATCAAGATCCTGCGCCACGGCCAGAATCTTGAAATGAGCGTGATGGTGGGCATCGACCCCGCCTCCGACGGCCTGGCCCGCGCCAGCCGCATGGGCGTGGCCACCACCGCCGAAGGCGTGGATGGCCTGGTGAACCTGCCGGAATTTGCCGACATCGACGTCGTCTTTGACGCCACCTCCGCCGGCGCCCACACCTACAACGACACCC
>Ga0209075_1000050_pt1 | contig 90581 bp, 82 predicted proteins | sample Stecom2011_FD_187523 | JGI IMG/M metagenome (GOLD analysis project Ga0209075, IMG submission 187523) | Agricultural soil microbial communities from Utah to study Nitrogen management - Steer compost 2011 (SPAdes) (version 2) | ecosystem: Environmental > Terrestrial > Soil > Agricultural land... | reverse complement strand
ATTGTCCAAATCGAACCATACGAACGGTGTCGCCATATTTTTCACCAAACAAAGCCATAGCTCCTTCTTCTAAAGCTTGCTCCATTGGAATATTTCTTTTTTCTTGAAGTGGTAATTTCCCAGCAATTCGTGCATTTACAAATATCTCGACATCGCGTAATTCCTCAGCTGTTAATTTTGAAAAATGCGAGAAGTCAAAACGTAGATATTTTGAATGTACTGCACTTCCCTTTTGTTCCACGTGGCTACCAAGAACCTCTCTTAAAGCCTGATGCAATAAGTGAGTAGCTGTATGGTTACATTCGGTTCTATAACGTTGTTTTGAATCTACAGAAGCTGTTAAAACTTCATTTAAGTTTTCTGGTAATTCCTTGGCAAAATGCATCACAACATTATTCTCCTTTTTAGTATCTAGAATATAGGTAATATTCCCATTTCCATCTTCTAAATAACCTTTGTCTCCAACTTGTCCACCACCTTCAGCATAAAACGGTGTAAGATTGAAAACCAATTGATACATATCGCCATCTTTTTTAGACGTTACTTTACGGTAGCGTGTAACTTTAACTTTGGCTTCTAAAGTATCGTAACCAATAAATCCTTGTACTGGATCATCAATTAAAATAGTCCAATCGTCTGTGGACATTTCACTAGCTGCTCTAGAACGTTTCTTTTGTTTTTCCAACTGTTCTTTAAAACCTTTTTCATCAAGTTTTAAATTTTGTTCTGATAGAATTAATGCTGTTAAATCTATTGGAAATCCATAGGTGTCATATAATTCGAAAGCTCTTTCACCCGAAACTGTGTCGCCCGAAGTACTTTTCACAATTCCATCTAAAAGCACCAAACCTTGATCTAAGGTTCTTAAAAAAGAAGCTTCCTCTTCCTTTATAACATTTTCAATTAGTTGCTTTTGAGATTTCAATTCAGGGAATGCATTTCCCATTTTCTTACTTAAAACGTCAACCAATCTATAAATAAACGGTTCTTTTTGATCTAAAAATGTAAAACTATAACGAATGGCACGACGTAAAATTCTACGAATTACATAGCCCGCACCAGTATTACTTGGCAATTGGCCATCGGCAATAGAAAAAGCTACCGCACGAACATGGTCTGAAATTACACGAATAGCAACATCTACCTTCTCGTCTTTCTCATAATCCTTACCAGTAATTGCTTCAATTTCACGAATAATTGGGGTAAAAACATCAGTATCGTAATTACTTTGTACGCCTTGTAAAACCATACATAGACGTTCAAATCCCATACCTGTATCAATATGTTTATTTGGTAATGGCTCTAAAGATCCATTTGCTTTTCTATTGTGTTGCATGAAAACCAAATTCCAGATTTCCACCACTTGAGGATGATCCATATTGATTAGAGTTTTCCCATCAATTTTGGCCTTTTCTTCTGCTGAACGAATATCTACGTGAATCTCACTACATGGCCCGCATGGTCCCTGCTCTCCCATTTCCCAGAAGTTATCCTTTTTGTTCCCCATAAGGATTCTATCTTCCGAAATAAACTGCTTCCATAAATCGAAAGCTTCTTGATCCATAGGAATCCCATCGGCTTCATCTCCTTCAAAAACTGTTACGTATAGAATGTCTTTATCTATTCCATAAACTTCGGTTAACAATTCCCAAGCCCAGGCAATGGCTTCCTTTTTAAAATAGTCGCCAAAACTCCAATTTCCAAGCATCTCAAAAAGTGTGTGATGATAGGTGTCGTATCCTACTTCTTCCAAATCGTTATGTTTACCAGAAACTCGCAAACATTTTTGGCTATCAGCAATTCGGTTATTTTTTGGTTCAGCATTTCCTAAAAAATATTCTTTAAAAGGCGCCATCCCAGAATTGACAAACATCAGACTCGGATCGTCTTTTAAAACCAAAGGTGCAGAAGGCACAATACTATGTTTTTTCTCTTTAAAAAAACTTAAAAATTTCGAACGTACTTCTTGAGATTTCATCTATTTATTTTGAAGGCTGTTGTGTTAAATTTTGTATAAAACCACTTTTTTTTACAATTTCTCTGCAAATCTATTTTAAATTTCGGACTGAGAGACGTTAGTTTCCCATTTTATCGTTTAGTTTTCACTAAATTTACAATGAAAATATTTTGTAGGTTTGTTCGTTTTGGATACTAATTGATAATTCGTTTATAATTAATTCCATGCAAAAATAGCATAAATTAGACAATGAGTAAAGTAAAATATTATTATGATCCAGATACGCTTGCTTATAGAAAAATAGAGCGTAAAAAAAGACGAACTGTTAAGTACATTTCTCTGTTTTTATTGGCATCAGCATTATTTGCTTTTTTATTCGTTTTTATTGCAAGTCAATACATAGAATCTCCACGAGAAAAAGGCTTAAGACACGAATTACAAAACGCCCAATTACAGCTTGAACTACTAAATAAAAAAATGGATGAAACAGAAATTGTTTTAGCTAGCATTGCGGATAGGGATAATAATATTTACAGATTATATTTTGAAGCCAACCCCATTCCTGACGAACAAAGAAAAGCAGGATTTGGTGGAATTAACAGATATAAGGATTTAGAAGGATTTGACAACTCCAAATTAATTATAGAAAGTCATAAACGAATCGATCAACTACAAAAGCAAATTGTAGTTCAATCAAAATCTTTAGACGAAATAGCCAAATTAGCTGAAGAAAAAGAAGAATTGCTAACAGCTATTCCTGCTATTCAACCAGTAAAAAATGAAGATTTAAAAAGAATGGCCTCTGGTTATGGAATAAGAACCGACCCTTTTACTAAAGCTAGGAAAATGCACTGGGGGATGGATTTTACCGCTCCTCGTGGCACACCAATTTACGCTACAGGTGACGGTATTGTGGTTAGAGCTGATAACGGTTCCGCAGGATATGGAAACCACGTACGTATCGATCATGGATATGGTTATGTAAGTCTTTACGCCCATATGTATAAATACAATGTTAAAAAGAATCAGAAGGTAAAAAGAGGAGATATTATTGGCTTTGTAGGAAGCACAGGCCGATCAGAAGCACCTCATTTACATTACGAAATATTTAAGGATGGAGAACGAATCAACCCACTTAATTTCTATTATGGAAGTTTATCTGCCGAAGAATTTAATGAGTTGTTAGAACATGCTTCCTTAGAAAATCAATCGTTAGACTAATGCACATAGAATTACCTGAAAAACGTTATTACAGTATTGGAGAAGTTGCCAAAGCCTTCGATGTAAACCCATCTTTGATTCGTTTTTGGGAAAAAGAATTCGATGTCTTAAAACCGAAGAAAAACGCAAAAGGGAACAGAAAATTTACTCCCGAAGACATAAATAATCTTAAATTTATTTATCATCTCGTAAAAGAAAGAGGCTTTACACTTGAAGGTGCTAAAACGCATCTTAAAGAAGAAAAGAAAAAACCTTTAGAAACCTTTGAGATTATTAGTAAATTGAAAAATATTAAATCGCAACTTCTTAAAATTAAAGAACAATTGTAACATTCTCTTTACTTTTGCAACTAATTAAACAAACACTAACACTTAAAACAATATATTATGAAAAAATGGTTAATACCGGTAATTATCATAGCCGTCCTTGGTTTTGGTATTTATAATTGGGCTGTAGGATTTAACAACACTGCTGTGGTGCTAAATGAAAACGTAAGTGAATCATGGGGAAATGTCCAAACCTCGTACCAACGAAGAAACGATTTAATTGGAAATCTTGTAAACACAGTTAAAGGTGCTGCTGATTTTGAAAAAAGCACATTAGAAGCGGTAATTAAAGCAAGAAGTGAAGCTACAAAAACAACAATAGACCCTTCAAATATAACTCCGGAGCAATTACAAGAATTCAATCAAGCACAAGGAGGATTAAGCAGTGCTCTATCAAGATTATTAGTAACGGTTGAAAGATATCCAGAGTTAAAAGCGAATCAGAATTTCTTGAAACTGCAAGACGAATTAACTAGCACTGAAAACACCATTCAAACTGCAAGAACTCGCTATAACGAAGCTATCAAACCTTACAATACTCATGTAAAGAAATTTCCTAATTCCATATTAGCAGGAATATTTAATTTTGAAAGTAAGCCATATTTCGATGCTGAAGCTGGAGCAGAAAAACCAGTAGAGGTTGAATTTGATTTTAATTAAATAAAACATGTCTAAAATAGAAGATTTTTTAACTGCGCAAGAAGAACAAGAAATTGTAGAAGCTATTCGAGTGGCCGAAAAAAACACCTCTGGAGAAATACGTGTGCATCTTGAAAAATCTTCTAAAATAGACGCTTTTAATCGTGCTATGGAAGTATTCCATTATTTAAAAATGGACAACACCAAAGAACAAAATGGTGTTTTAATATACGTAGCAGTTGAGGATAAAACTTTTGTTATATATGGTGATAAAGGCATAAATGACATTGTAGGAAAAGATTTTTGGAACTCCACAAAAGATATCATTCAAACTCAGTTTAAAGCAGGAAACTTTAAGCAAGGTCTTGTAGACGGTATTTTAAAAGCAGGAAAAGAATTAGAAAAACATTTTCCTTGGCAACACAACGACACCAACGAATTACCCAACGACATATCCAAAGGATAATGATAAAGCCTCAAAAAATAAAATTTCTTATTATTCTGTTTGTGAGTTTGTGTTTTTCGCAAAACTTATTGGCGCAGTTCGATATACCTAAAATACCTAAAGAACAAACCAGTGTTTACGATTACATGTCGCTGCTAAGTGCTTCAGAGAAAAGTAACTTAGAACAAAAACTTATAAAATATTCCGATACAACTTCAACCCAAATTGTTGTAGTTATTATTCCAACCGCTAAAGGTGAAAACATTGGGCTTTTATCGGCTAAATGGGCTCATGAATGGGGAGTTGGACAGGCAAAGGAAGATAATGGGGTATTTATTCTATTAGCTAGAAACGATAGAAATATATGGATTTCTCCTGGATACGGAGTGGAACACAAATTAACGGCAGGAATTGTAGGCGAGCTTACTAGAAACATTATAATTCCAGAATTTAAAAAAGGAGATTATTACAGTGGTTTAGACAAAGGAACTGATGCTATTTTCCAAATTTTAATGGGAGAATATCAAGGTACTAGAAAGCCTAATACTAATTCCGAATCGCCAGATGGTTTTATCATATTCCTAATTATATTTTTTATTATTATTTTAATTTCAATTTCCAAAAACCGTAAAGGTGGTTCCGGAGGCTCAGGCAGTAATAATTCAGGAGGCTTTAGCATTCTCGACGCCATTATTTTAAGCAATATGGGCCGAGGTGGCTTTGGTGGCTCGTCTGGTGGCTTCGGAGGTTCTTCAGGAGGCGGATTTGGAGGCGGTTTCGGCGGAGGAGGTTTCTCTGGTGGTGGAGCTGGCGGAAGTTGGTAAACTTTAATTCTTAATATAAGAAAATAAAATCCATTATTTAGTTTCTAAATTAATGGGCTCTTTTACCTCCTAACTATTATAGGCTCAACCAAAAAACCTTTGCTTTTAAGCTGTTCTAGTAATCCACAAGTATTCTTTAAATGAAAAAGCCCTACAGCAAGAAAGCAATTGTTTGTTCTAAATAAATTTGGTAAAACTTGTAACCATTTTTCATTTCTTCCTTGAATTAAAACATCATTATCGCAAGGCTCTTCAAAATCATACGCTAAACCAAAATTCCTGTATTCATTTGCCATTTTACAGTATTCTGAATAATCATCATTAGAAAGCAACATGTTTATTAAAGAACTAATATCTTTCCTTTCGTCCTTCCACTTTGGACTATTATACTGAATATTAATTAACTCCAATTGTAAACTATCTGTTTCTAACCCTAAAACCTTTATGTTATTCTCCCTAGCTAAATGCTCTAAATAATTATCAAAATGCGTCCATGTATCCAAAGAATTATTGGTATTACATTTTATTCTCTGAAATTCTTGTTGCAGTTTCCATTTCAGCTCAATAGGCCTCAATTTATAAATATCAACCTTCCAGTTTTTACTTAATACCTGTAGCTTGGCAAAATCCTTCTTTTTAAGTTTTCTTTCAACTTTATTAGAAGCTTTCCTTTTGTTAATTAATGCTTGAGTATGTTCTGTTTTACAAACCGACTCGAAGATAGCTAAATCGGATTTATATAAGAGTTCTCTAATTTTAGGAATTGAATCTACAAAGGTATTTCCAAATTGATGAAAAGTTCCAACAATAGTCGAGGTTTTATGATTTACAGTATCTGTTACTCTCCACAAAATAGTGTTTTGTGACATGGAAAACTGCATGAAGAAAACACAAATTATAAAAAATGTCCACTTCTTCATTATAACCCCAACTATTGTAAGACCTATTTATTTTTTACGCATGTAAACACTTACTGGCACTCCTTTAAAATCGAAATGTTCACGAAGTTTATTCTCTAGAAATCGTTTATAAGGATCTCTAACATACTGAGGTAAGTTACAGAAAAAAGCAAATTGCGGTTGTGGTGTAGGCAATTGCATTATATATTTAATCTTTACAAACTTTCCTTTGTAAGCTGGTGGAGGGTAATTTTCTATAATAGGAAGTAAAACCTCATTTAACTTACTTGTTTTAATTTTTTTGGTTCTGTTGTTATACACTTCAACAGCCGTTTCTATTGCCTTAAAAATACGTTGCTTGTTTAAAACAGACATAAATACAATTGGCACATCCGTAAAAGGCTCGATTTCTCTTCTAATAATTTTCTCGAATTCGTTGGTAGATTTATGATCTTTTTCAACTAAATCCCATTTATTTACTAAAATAACAATCCCTTTTCTGTTGCGTTCGGCTAACCAGAAAATGTTTTGCACTTGTCCGTCGAAACCACGAGTCGCATCCATAACCAATAAACACACATCGCAATGTTCAATAGCACGTACACTACGCATTACAGAATAAAACTCTAAATCGTCTTTAACTTTAGCTTTCCGTCTAATTCCAGCAGTATCTACTAAATTAAATTCAAAACCAAAACGGTTGTATTTAGTGTCAATAGCATCTCTAGTTGTTCCAGCAATATCTGTAACAATATATCTGTCTTCACCAATAAGCGCATTAATAAAAGAAGATTTTCCTGCATTAGGTCTTCCTACTACGGCAAAACGAGGAAGTTCAGTTTCTTCAACTTCTTCTTTTACAGGCAACGCTTCAACAAGCGCATCTAGTAAATCTCCAGTTCCACTACCACTAATACTAGCAATAGTAAAATATTCTCCTAAACCTAAGGAATAAAACTCAACAGCATCTTGTGCACGTTTTGCATTATCTACTTTATTAACTACTAAAAAAACTGGTTTTTTAACCTTTCTAAGTAGGATGGCAACATCCTCATCCATTCCAGTTACGCCAGATTCAACATCTACCATAAAAATAATAGCATCTGCCTCATCAATAGCCAACTCAACTTGTTTATCGATTTCCGCTTCAAAAACGTCATCACTTCCTAAAACATATCCCCCCGTATCGATTAGAGAAAATTCTTTCCCATTCCAATCACTTTTTCCGTAATGTCTATCTCTAGTTACACCACTCACCGCATCTACAATAGCCTCCCTTCTTTTAATTAAACGATTAAAAAAAGTGGACTTTCCAACATTTGGTCTTCCAACAATAGCAACTATGTTACTCATTCTAAATAAATTTTGATGCAAATATAATGATATGCTAAGTATTTAATTGTATTTTGTTTGCTTCAAAAAAATAAAAATGAAATTGTCTCAAATATCATTATAATTACTTAGTGTTTTAATTCCTTGTTTATTGGTACTTTCCAAAAGCAAATACCCCAAAACTTGAGTGGTTTTACAATTAAAATACCAACTATTTCTTGACTGATTTACAAATTTAACTGATTTAAAAAACGATATGCCTAATTCATCAAAAATCAATGATGTGGTTTTAAGACCACGTTTTAAGTTTGAAAAAAATCAAAATTATGAAGAATTATTAAGCTTGTTTGACAAAGCGAAACAGGAGCAAAAGAACTTTGTAGTTTCTAGAATTGACAATCATGTGTTTCTTAGACTACCAAAACACAAACAGCATTTTTGGTCGCCACAATTACATTTAGAAATAGACGAACTAGAAACAAATTCAAGCACAGTTAAAGGCTTGTTCGGACCAAACCCAACTGTTTGGACCATGTTTATGTTTTTCCATTTTATTGTGGCCGGTATTTTTATAGTATTTGGAGTTTGGGCTTATTCAAATTGGACCTTAAAAATCACATTTAGTCTGCAAATTAGCATTATGATTTTAATGGTAATTATCTGGTTAGCACTATATTTTATTGGTCAATTAGGCAAGAAATTTGGACTAGATGAAATGCATAAGCTTTATGGTTTTATGAAAGCTACACTCCAAGAAGACAGCTAGTTAATAAGTCTAGTTTTGAAGTTTATTTCTTCACTCCTCACCCACTTATTTCTTAGTTTTTAGGTTTACTGATTGTATCCAAAACGACGCAATTGTTTTTGGTCGTTACGCCAGTTTTTATTCACTTTTACATAAAGTTCTAAGTGGACTTGTTTACCAAAAAACTTCTCTAAATCTTTTCTAGCCTCTATTCCAACACGTTTTAAGGCCGAACCTTTGTGTCCGATAATAATCCCTTTTTGAGTATCGCGCTCTACCATAATTACTGAACGCATTCTGATTATTTCTTCTTCTTCAAAAAACTCTTCGGTATCAATTTCTACAGCATAAGGAATTTCCTTTTTATAATGCATTAAAATTTTCTCGCGAATGGTTTCGTTTACAAAGAAACGTTCTGGCTTATCGGTTAACTGATCTTTTGGATAAAAAGCAGGTGATGCTGGAAGTAATTCAATAATTCTATCAAAAACTTCTTTTACTTGAAAACCTTCTAAAGCAGAAATAGCAAAAATTTCAGCATTCGGAACTTTCTCAGCCCAGCTTTGGACTTGCTCTTCTAGTTGATCTTGGTTGGATTTATCAATTTTATTAAGCAATAATAAAACTGGAATCTTGGATGTTGTAATCTTGTTAAAAAAGGATTCGTCTTTTAATTCCTTTTCTCCTATTTCAACCATATAAATTAACACATCGGCGTCATCAAATGCCGACTTTACAAAATCCATCATAGATTCTTGTAGCTGATAGGCTGGTTTTATAATTCCTGGAGTATCAGATAAAATCATTTGAAAATCTTCTCCATTTACTATACCAAGAATACGGTGTCTTGTGGTTTGTGCTTTCGATGTAATAATTGAAAGTTTTTCACCTACAAAGTCATTCATTAATGTTGATTTTCCAACGTTTGGATTTCCAATAATATTTACAAAACCTGCTTTGTGCATCATGTTAATTTAGAACTGCAAAGATAGTTTTAAAAATTTAAACTTGATAAAAACCAAATAACTAATGAAAATAAATCATGAACTTCAATTTTAGTACATCATCTTTTTGAACCTTTAAATATTTAGTACGTGATTTTTTTAATACTTTAGTGGGATATTTAAAACCTTTGTTAAAGCAGCTCTTTAAGTGATAAACAAATCCCATTTTACAATTTTATTAATAACATTTCTATGTGTTATTCCTAGCTTCTGTTATGCTCAAAACAAAGAAATTGACTCTACAGAAACTAGTGAAATGACACCTTTTAGAAAAGGAAGATGGCTTACTGGACTTACTGGATCTATAGGTTCAGGATCTTTCGAGAATACTAAAACCGAAAACAAATCCATTAGCAATTGGTACCGAATAGAAATTGGAACGGGGAAATTTTTAATAGACCGCTTAAATATTGGTTTATCTGCTAATATGGAACGAAGTAATATTGAAAATGATATTTCTGAAAATACATCTGAAACATTTTTTATTGGCCCAAAAGGCACTTACTTTTTATCGCCGAGCAATATAGGTTCAGTGTTTTTTAGCTTATCGCCTGGATATGCACTTTATAGAGAAACCATTGGTAGTTTAGTTGCAGATGTTTACGTTGAAAATTTAAACAAAGGTGGAGGATTTGGATTTCTTTCAACCTTCGGTTTTTCGTACGTTATCCACGACCGAGTATCTTTCGATTTAGGTCTTAATTACAATGTATATTGGTTAAATTTGAACCAAGAAACCAATATCAATCCTGCAGTAAAAAATGTTAGCTACGAACTTAGTAACCTCTCTTTTTCCTTCGGATTTAAAATTTTATTAGACTCGAAACCTTTATAATGAAAAAGCTATTTTTCTTCATATTAATAAGTCTCCTTTTAAGTAAGATTAGTTATAGTCAGGAAGATGTAATTAAGTCGGACACCATTAATAAGAATAAAAAAATTCAATTTGTTGCCATACCGATTATATTCTATACACCAGAAACAAGCTTTGGTTTTGGTGCTGGAGCTCAAGTATTTTTATTAAAACAGAAAAACATTTATAATGATAGAGTGTCCAATATTTTTGTAGACTTTATAACGACATCGAATAAACAGTTTATTATAGATGTAATTCCTCAAATATATATTGGCAATGGCGATTATTTTCTAGACATGAATTTTAAATGGAAAATATTTCCAAATAATTTTTGGGGAATTGGGAACACAACCCCTAATAGCAATGAAGAGTCGTACGATATGACCTCGCAAATTCTAAAAATTAGTTTCTTAAAAAGATTACCTCCTGCTTTAAATTTTGGCTTTGAATATATTTATGAAAATCACAATGTTACAAAAATAACGGAAGAAGGACTTTTAAGCACCAACGATATTTTAGGTAGTGATGGCGCTGTAATTAGTGGTTTTGGAGTGATTTTCAACCTAGATTCAAGAGATAATGTTGGCTCACCTATTTCAGGTCACCTTCTAAAAATGAACGCTCAGTTTTCTAGCGAACTTTTTGGAGCAACCCAGAACTACAATAAATTTATAGCAGATTTGCGCACCTACCAAAAATTAGGAGAAAAAAGTATTGCTGCACTACAATTATACTACGAAGGAAATTATGGCAACCCTCCTTTTCAAGGCTTAGCGTGGTATGGTGGAGGAAACAGAGCCAGAGGTTATTATCAGGGAAGATATATTGATAAAAGTTTATACCTATTTCAGGCGGAATACAGATATCGTTTTCATCCTCGTTGGGCTTTAGCTGGATATGGTCTTTTTGGAAAAGTGGGCCACGACCAAAAAGAACTCTTTAGTATTAAGGATTTAAAACCAAGTGCTGGTGGCGGACTTCGATTTAAACTTTTAAAAACTCAAGACACATGGGTACGTTTAGATGCGGGAGTTGGAATTGATGGCAGCAATGGTGTTTATTTTGGTATTAACGAAGCCTTTTAAATGGTTGATGATAGCCTCTTTCAAAATATTTGAAATTTAAAATCAGTAATTAATAGTTTTTAATATCATCTTCAAAACACTTATAGTTTCTTTATAAAAAAAATGGAAAGTATTCAAACTAGAATTGGAAACAAGAATGACATCGATGGTATTCTTGCACTACAGGAAAAAAACTTGTTTCGAAACCTAAACAAAACAGAGCTAAAAAACGGCTTTGTAACCACTCCTTTTACAGCCAAACAAATTGAAGAAATAATTAATGAAAACGGCATATTTGTAGCAATTAATAACAATAACAATCTGATTGCATACGCTTTCGCTGGGAGTTGGAAATATTTTGAACAATGGGAAATCTTCAATTTTATGGTCTCTCGTTTTCCAAACTTAACCTTTAACGGAAACAAAATAACAACTGAAAACAGTTTTCAATATGGACCTGTTTGTATTGACAAAGCTTATCGCGGAAAGGGTTTTTTAAATAAAATTTTTGAAGAAATGAGAGTTGAATTTCATAAGAAATATCCAATTTCCATTACGTTTATAAATAAGATCAATATCATTTCTGAAAAAGCACATACTAAAAAACTAGGTTGGAAAATTATAGATGAGTTTGAATTTAACAACAACACCTATATTGGATTGGCATTCGACATGAAAAATTCTGTATTGAATTTAAAGGATTGAAATCAGGTTAGAATCTCCCTAAAACAAAGAAGTTTATTCTTGATTATTTTTCAATATATTTGAACTTAATCGCTCAGTCAGTTATATCTTAAAACTATATGAATTTATCCAATTTCCTGCTTTCTATAATACCGTACAATCCTGAAGAATTAAAGGAAATTACATCTTATTTTGAAAAAGAACTCATTCCTAAAAACACCAAGTTAATTGAACAAGGCCAGATTAGCAAAAAACTATATTTTGTTGAAAAAGGTATGGGTAGAAGCTTTTACCTAATGGAAGATGGTAAAGAAGTAACCCAATGGTTTTTTGGAGTAGGAAAATTTATGACAAGCGTTGATAGTTTTTTTCAGCAAAGCCCTAGTATCTATTCATTAGAAACATTAGAAGATTCTCTTGTTTATTCTATCTCTAAAGAAAACATGGACTTTTTATTCTCCAAATATCATAAATGGGAAAAACTAGGAAGATTAGTTTCTATTCAAATGTTATCTAAAGTGGTAAACAAGCTCAATGCTGTGCAATTTCAGACTGCTCGTGAACGCTACGACTATATGCTAGCAGAATTCCCAAACATATCTCAGCGTGTTCCATTAGGATATATTGCTTCATATCTTGGGATGTCTCAAGAAACACTTAGCCGGATACGACGAGGTTAACACCCATAGAATTTCAACATAATAATTATTCCTAAAATCAACTTCAACTATAATATTTGTTAGAACCCTGGAACTAATTTTCATGAATCTAAATACCTTAGTGTTTTTGACTTAGGTCAAAAGGAACAACTTTAATTTGTATTAACTTTGCATTGTAATTTTAAAAAAATGTTACTAATGCAAATTAAAAAAAGCTTTTTCTATATTTTGTTTATCGGTATTGTTGGGCTTTTTCCAATCGAAAATTATGCACAACAATTAGATCCAGAGCTAAAGGACTTAATTATTAAAGGACTTAACAAGAGTCAAAAACTGAAAATTAATTCAATTGAAGCCGAACAGGCAAAACTAGATCAACAATTAGCAAAATCAGTTTTTATTCCTAAAATCTCACTCAACGGAAGTTACACGCGTTTGAATGACGATTTAACTTTTGATGAAGACACACAAAACCTATTAGTAGCTACTCAAAAACTGGTAATAAAAGAAGCGGTCGGAATTCCATTTAATGCACCATTTCCTGATGGAATTCCACTAAAAGAAACTCCAAATTTGCAAGACAAAAATATATTAAAAACGTCTTTAGATATGGATTGGGTTCTTTTTAGCGGACTCGAAGCCAGCAACGCTATAAAGGCAAGTAAGCATAAAGAATCTTCACTGAACTACCTGGGAATGGCTGAGGAAGATAAGATTGCATTAAAAGTTATTGAAACTTATGATAGACTCGGTTTAGTTTATGCTTCAGAAAAAGTATTAACTACCTCGGAAAAATATCTTAACGAACAGGAACATTTTGTAAAAAAAGCTATTGAAAATGGTCTAGCCACGCCTATAGGTCGAAAAAAAATCGAATTGGCTCAACAACAATTAGAAGGTAAAAAATTAAGTTTTGAACACAACAAAGCCTTACTAATTGAGGTGCTTCATCAACTTACAGGAGAAGATCGAAGCCTACTAAAAGAATTGAAACCTCAACTAGAATCTTTAGATTTGAATAACTCTTCAACTACAGAAAAGAGAAATGAAATAAAGGCTTTGGAGGAGGCTGAACAGGCAACAATCTATAAATCGAAAATGGAAAAAAGTCATTTTATTCCAAAGATTGCTTTAAAAGGCCATTATGAATTTATAGAAGATTACCTCTCATTACTAGACCCGAAATGGTATGTTGGTGTTGGTGTGAAGTGGAATGTTTTCGACGGAAATCAATCACATTTAAAAGCTAAAAAATCTCAATTGGAAAGTCAAATCTATAGAGAGAGAATTGAAGAAGCCGAGGAAATGATAGACTTAAGTATAGTAAAAGCAGAGCAATCCTACCTATCTTCTTTACAGTCTTCAATAATCGCCAAAAAAGAAGTTGAGCTAGCCACTGAAACTTACGAGATGATCAATAAACAATATAAAAACGATTTAGCCTCGATAAATGATGTATTAGATGCATTAACCGATTTAGAAAAAGCAAACTTCAAACTACAAGAATCATTTTTCGAGCAGCGCAGAGCTGTAACGGAATTGCTTCATGCTAAAGGAACATTAAAATATTAAAAGTACTCTAAAAAAAATCATAAAATGAATTCAACCAAAACTCTTATACTCGCACTTGTTACCTTATTGAGTTTAAATTCTTGCAGCAACGATAAAAAGATTACTTCAGAAAGAGGAAAAGTGAAATTTGAAACCATTGCACTTAGCAGTAAGCTAGGTGGGAGAGTTTCAGAAATATATGTTACCGAAGGGCAAGAAGTTAAGAAAGGTGATACACTTGCATATATAGACATCCCTGAAGTTAGCGCAAAAATGATGCAAGCTGAAGGTGCCATAACCTCAGCAAAAGGACAATTAAACTTAGCCTATAGCGGTGCTACCTCAGAACAATTAGACCAAATTGATCAACAATTAAATTCGGGAAAAGCACAATTGGAGTTTGCTCAAGAATCATATAATCGATTAGAAAACATGTTTAAAGATTCCTTGGTAAGCAAGCAACAATTTGACGAGGTAAAAATGAAACTCTCTATGGCACAAGCTCAAGTGGACGCTTTAGAAGCCAAACGTACAGAAATACGAAAAGGAGCTAGAGCTGAACAAATCGAACAAGCCAAAGGTCAGTTAGATCGTGCTTTAGGTGCTAAAGAAGAAGTAGCTTCTGCTTCAAATGAAAAATATCTTATTGCACCAGCCGATATGTCAATTGAAACCATCAGTTTAGAAGTTGGGGAATTATTGACTCCTGGTTATTCATTATTTAATGGTTATAAAAAAAGTAGTGTTTATTTCAGATTTACCATTCCTGAATCGAAAATCTATAATTATAAACCTGGTCAAAGTTTGGTTGTAGAAAACCCATATACTAAAGAGGAAATACAAGCCAAAATTATTGCAATAAACCAACTAGCTCAATATGCAGACATTACTAGTACAGCACCTTTATATGGTTTAGATGAATCTATTTATGAACTAAAAATAGTACCTACAAGTAAGGTTGAGGATATGACATTCTATTTAAATGCAACTGTTTTAATTAAAGAATAGAATATTAGATAATTCGAGGTGTAACGAGCTTTATACAACATAAAAAATGAAAAAGTTTAAAAATTTAATTCTAATAGAATTCAAGCGTATATTTTCAAATAATGTGCTTCTTGCCATATTTTTTGGTGCGCCAATTTTGTATGGATTTTTATTTGGATATGTGTATCAGCAAGCAAAAGTTGTTGACTTGCCAATCGTTATAATCGATCAAGATAAGAGCCCTACTACCGATAAAATTATAGATGCTTTTAATGACAACGAAGGATTATTTGTAACGGACGTACGATTTTCGGCCGGGAACATTATAGAAGAAATGCCTAAACAACAATACTCTGCAGTTGTAACACTGCCTGCAAATTTTGAAGCTGATATATTTCAAAAAAGGCATCCAGAAGTAAGAGTAGACTTGAATATGGCAAACATATTAAACGCCAATACCGCAAGTAAAAACATTCAATCTGTTTTAATGACACTTAATGCCGGAATTGAAATTGAAGGTCTTAAAAAACAAGGAATGCATCCTGCTCAAGCTTTAAGCTCCTTCGAAAGTTTTAAAATCAACTTTAACAAACTCTATAATTCCACAGGAAACTACGTAACTTTTATGCTACCTGGCTTATTAGCTGGAATTATGCAGCAAATCATATTCTTGGCAATGGCCTTGGTTTTCTCCCGAGATTTTGAAGATGGTTATTTTGGAAATTTAGTTAAAGAAAGTAAATCATCCTTATACCACATTGCTTTAAAAGCCACTCCTTTTTTATTAATGCTACCTGTAATGTGGTTGTTGGTTAGTTTGTTTTTTCCATATTTTAAAATTGATGTTAGTGTTTTCAACTTCCCTATGTTTGTTTTGGTTACCCTGTTAACTTTTGCTTCAATGTGTATTGGTATGCTGTTTTCAATAGCTATCCCAAGTCAGCTAAAAGCTACCGAACTTTTAATGGTAATTTCCACACCTGCGTTTGTATTAAGTGGATTTACTTGGCCTACTATAGCAATACCAACAGTCATTACGAATATTGCACAATTTATTCCATTAACCCAGTTTTTAAATGGGTTTAGAAAAATTGGTTTTTACGGAGGTGATTTAGCCTCCATTAAATCGGAAATAGGAATGCTAACACTTATTACTGTTGTTGCCTTTACACTTATGGTAGTATTACTACAATTGAAAATTCACTTTTACGGTAAAAAGCAAAAAGAAACTATACAGGAAGTTTAGTATTTAAAGTAAATAAAATAATTTAAGCCTTTACAACTGCTAAAGGCATTAACTCTACTTTTATTTCCACTAAATCTTCTTGCAATGCCATAACCTTCTTAATATTTTTATACGAACTCGGCGCCTCATCTAAGTCTTTTTTATGGCGAAGTGCATGGAGCACCCCCATTTTTTTTAACTGAGCAACCTCCTTTTTAAGATCTAAGGTTTTTCTGGCTTCTGCTCGACTCATAACACGCCCTGCTCCATGAGAACAGGAGTTAAAAGACATTGGGTTTCCCTTTCCTTGCACCAAGTAAGAATTAGCACCTTGCGAACCCGGAATCATACCCCACTCACCTTTTTCGGCACGAGTAGCACCTTTTCTATGAACTATCAACTCCTCTCCAAAATGCGTTTCCCATGCAGCAAAATTATGGGGTTTATTAATAAAGTTTGAAAACTCGACGTCCGAAATTGATTTAACAATTACATCCTTAACCCGCTCCATCATAAGTTTACGGTTTTGTAAAGCAAAATCAATACAATAATTCATTTCCTTAAAATAATTATCGTAGCCCTCCGTACCTTTAACGAAATAAGACAAGTCCTTTGGAACTTTATCGCCTCTCTTTTTAGTTTCTTCAACAGCTTTTTTGTGATAATAATTGGCTACTGTGTACCCTATATTTCGAGAACCCGAATGTACCATAATCCAAATATAACCATCGGAACCTTTTTGGATTTCAATAAAATGATTTCCACCACCCAAAGTACCAACTTGGTATCTTCCTTTTTCATATTCTTTGGCAACAATCGGTAAATGTTCTTCAGTTAAAGGCATCCACTTATCATCTTGTTTTTCCTTATGATGATTAAATCCAACAGGTACTGTTTCTCGGATTCCTGCTATTACTTTCTTTAAACCATCTATATCAATTTCCTTCAAATTTGTTCGTAATGAACACATGCCGCAACCAATATCCACACCAACGGCATTTGGAACAACAGCATCTTTTGTAGTTAAAATTCCACCAATAGGCATCCCATATCCCTGATGAGAATCAGGCATAATAGCAATATGTTTAAACGCTATTTCCAAATTAGCCAAATCCTTTGCTTGTTGTAAAGCTCCTTCTTCAAGATCATCCAACCACAATTTTATAGGAATTCGCTCCGTTTCGATTTTTTTTATCATAATTAGAATATACAAATGTTTCAGACCAAAAGCAAAGTCTATTAATACCAAGCAAAAGTTAAGTCTATTTACCTTGAAAAGAATTTCGAGTTTTTGGAAACACTCCTTATTTGCTTCAATTAAACAAATAATATAATTTTACAAATGAATATCATCAGTCTAATTTAATTGACGGGTAACATACCTAATAAAAAAAATGTGAGAAATGAAAAAATCCTCTTTTGATGTCTTTTTTATAATATGTGCAACAATAATACTTGTAGTTATGAACGAGTATGGTTTGTTAGAAAAGTACATTGCATTTTCTTTAATACCAATTTTAATTGCTTACTATTTAGGGCAATTTGCTCAAAAAAAATTTGGAATCAACTCGAAAGACAAGTGATTTTTATAAGTGAAAGTGACTATAATTATCAAACTGAGCACAGTCTAGATTTTTTTAGTAGTTAGTAAACTTGAATTCTCGACTGTGCATGTATTTAAAATAAAGTTTTCTTAACGAATCACCAATAATGGCATTTTTCTGTTTCTTATTAATAAATCGTTAGTAACACTTCCTACAAACAATTTCGTGATATTATTTCCACCTCTAGCTGAAACCACAATTACATCAAAATGACCTTTCTCCGCATGGAGCTCAATAGCTTCAACAACAGACACATCTCCTCTATCAATATATCTAAACGGAATCTCTTCAGATAGCTTTTGCTTTTTTCTGAATTGCTTTACCTTCTCCTTTAAGTGAAGCTTGGTCTTATCAATGGCTTTTTCAGTATTTATATAAGGAAAGAAAAAAGAAGGAATGTTATAGACATGTAAGGCTTCAATTTTTCCTTTTGAACGTTCAACTAGACTTTGCGCTACTTTAAAACAACTTGCAGAAGCCGAACTAAAATCGGTTGGAACCAATACATTTTGCATTTCGTGACTGGCTTCTTCAGGAACCAATAACAGGTTAGCATCTAGCATTCTTACAAGTTTTTGATTTAAGGCTCCCGTTCCTTGTAACTCGTCCTTATTTCCGACTACCATAATATCAATCTTATACTCTTTAGCCAGATGACTAAGGATACTTTCGGTATAGTCATCAGAAGTAATTAACACAGTGTGTGGAACTGAAGCTGTGTAGTACTTATCAACGGTCTTTTGCAAGCCTCTTTCAACTATATCTTCAACAGTTATTCCTTCTTCAAGAAACTCGTCATATAAATCATACAACTTATACTGTTTAATGTTGTGTGCAAAATATAGGTGTTCAATATTCCACACCTGACATAGAAAACTGACGTACTTTAACAAAATGGAATCCATTGCCGTAAGGTCCATTGCTACCATCAGTCTTAATTCATTTTCTAAATTTATTTTTTTAATCATCTTTTAAACTTAAAATATTTTCATCGATATATCTAAACACTATCTACAAATCGGTTGTAATTGTTTTCTTCCCAGGTTTTGATTCTGGTTCGATTTTTTTCAAATTCTTCTCTTCTCGTTCCTCGTTTACCAATTGCAGGATGTTTTTACGATAGGTTTGTCTTTCCAAGAGTTTTTCTTTTCGCTCTGCTTTTTGATAATCCTCGTTTACTCCTCGATATAGCGAGAAACACATCATTACCAACAGAATAGCAAAAGGCAAACCTGAAATTGTTACTACCGTTTGTAAAGCATTTAAACCTCCACCATACATCAGTACAGCCGCAATCAATCCAGTTGCTACTGCCCAAATTACCCGTTGAAAGGCAGGCGTTTTTAATTTTCCTCCTGAAGTAATACTATCCACAACCAATGCTCCTGAATCTGCTGATGTAATTATAAAACTACAAATAAGAATTACTCCCAACGATTTTAAAAGTATGGCTAATGGGAATTTATCAAAAAACACATAAAGTGCTGTGGAAATGTTTTCGTTTACAGCAACAATCATAGCTGTATCACCAAGAAGGATATCACGCATAGTAGTTCCGCCAAATGCACTAAACCATAAAAAAGTCACTAATGCAGGTAGAATTAATACACAAAGAATAAACTCTTTAATAGTTCGTCCTCTTGAAATTCGGGCAATAAATGTTCCAACAAAAGGCGACCAAGAAATCCACCATCCCCAATACATAATAGTTCGTGTTTTCTGCCAATCGGTACCTTGTAAAGATTCTGTCCAAGTAGACATATCTATAAAATGCACCAAATAACTCCCCAGATTCTGGATATACGATTTAAAGATAAATGTTGTTGGACCTAATATTAAGACTAAAATAAAAATTGCTGATGCAACCCTTACATTCAATTTACTCAACATTTGAACCCCTTTATTTACTCCACTAAAAGCAGATATTGTTGCGGCCAATGTCACCCCAAGAATTATTAGCACCTGATAGAACAATGAACTCGGAACACCAAAAACATGTGTAAGTCCTGAATTAATCTGTCCCACTCCAAAACCTATGGTAGTTGCCAATCCAAAGAGTGTTGTTATTACCGCCATGATATCGATAAGATCTCCCATCCATCCGTGGATTCTATTTCCTAAAAGTGGATAAAAAGCAGATCGTAAGGTGAGTGGCATCTTTCTATTAAAAGTAAAGTAAGCTAATGAAAGCCCGACTACGGAATAAATAGCCCATCCGTGAATTCCGTGATGTAAAAATGAAAAATTAATAGCTTCTTGTGCAATTAATGCAGGCGCCTCTCCAGCCAAACGCGGCGGGTTTAAATAATCTCGAACAGGATCAGCTATACTAAAAAGCACCAATCCATTCCCAATTCCTGCACTAAATAACATTGCAAACCAAGCCCATAAACTAAATTCTGGTTTTGCCTCACTGCCTCCTATTCGGATTTTCCCAAATTTGCCAAAGGCCATATACAAGCAAAAAACGATGAATAAATTTACTGCCAAGGTGTAAATCTATCCTCCATGAGCCGACACAGCAGTTTGCGCCAATCCAAAATAATAATCGGCTTGTTCTTCAAAAATTAGGGTAAATCCAATGCTAAAAATTACAACGGAAATCGCAGAAAAAAATACCGTCTTATTTACTACAAGCCCAAGGAATTTGGAAGCACTTTCTTTTCTAGTAACTCTAATTGACATATACTAATTGATTTATTTTAAAATAAAAAGCGACCCCATTCTTCCTATAGAGAAAATAAGGGTCGAAAATTTAGAATTGAACCACTTTGGCCTTTCTATAAATTACTGAAAAAACATCAGTGATAATTACCTCTAGTGATTTGAGGAAAAATGTATGAAACATGTAAAATAAGTGAAACATTTAGATTTCAGGTTAACTGAAGTACGGAGTTTCACATGTGGCTTTTTAAATTTTACAAGTGACATTATAACATAAATAAACACTTTTTCCAAATTTTTCTATAATAGACCCCAAGCCAAAGCCTTAAAGCACTATAAATCAACAAATTTCACCACCTTAAATATTTCAATAATTTATATATTGTTTATAGACAAATAACATATCTGTGAGTATTTACTCATAATTTATCAAAAACAAGGTCAAGCCAAGAATTATCGCTTTCATTTTTTGTTATCTTTGAAATTAAGTGGAACGACTTAAATGAACAACACGAAGTTTTTATCATTTAATACCAAAAGCATTTTTTTCCTTAAAAAATATTAATAAACATATTTATGGAAGGAGACTCAGAATTTGGATTAATGAAACACCGAAGCAAACAATCATTGCAGATTTTAGCACAGTCATAGAGCTACGTCAATTGGATTATATTCGTGAACAGATTTTTAAACACCTTTCCATAAGCGATACAGACATGACTACATTAGAATTTGAATACCATAAATTAACTGGAAACTAAAATTCGTTCCAAAAACAAATACCATTAATTTCTCAAGTCAAACTTTGTTGTAGTTTTAAAATCAACAACAATTATTTCAGTTAGGCTTTTATTGAAAATAAGAAATCGAAAACAAATTACTAAAAGGTGAAAAACGCGGAAGACAAAGAACCTAATTGGGAAATCTGTCCAGAATGTTATGGACTAGGCAAAAAAAAACAAAGACTCCGAAAAAAAACACGGCTCCGCTATAAAAACGAACTAGCTAAATTTGAAAAAACTACGAACGGACCAATTCCTATTCGCCCAAAAGCTCATCTTACTTTATGTGTAAACTGTAACGGGTCTGGACTAGTTCCAGCTACTAGTTGCCCCGTTCCTGATAAAGAAAACTTTCCACATGTAGCTATTATTGGTGGAGGAATTGGCGGTGTGGCTTTAGCTGTAGCCTGTTTACATCGGAAAATTCCTTTTACACTTTTTGAACGGGATAGTAATTTCAATACTCGATCTCAAGGCTATGGACTCACTTTACAACAAGCTAGTAAGGCAATCGAAGGATTTGGCCTTTTCAATTTAAAAGAAGGTGTGGTTTCTACCAGACATATTGTTCATACTACAGAAGGAAAAGTAATCGGTGAATGGGGCATGAGAAAATGGTTACAGGCAGGCGAAAACACTTCTCCTAAACGTACAAATGTGCATATATCCCGACAATCTTTACGGCTAGCATTACTTGAACAACTTGGAGTACCTGATTCTGTACAATGGGGACATCAATTAGTAGATATCAAGAAACTTGAAAACAAAGGTGTTGTTTTGAGCTTTCAAGTAAACGGAAAAACAAAAAACGTTTATCCCGACCTGGTAGTTGGTGCCGATGGAATTCGCAGTTCTGTCAGAAAGTTTATGATTGGTGAAGATATTTCCCCTCTACGCTATCTAGGTTGTATTGTAATACTAGGAATTTGTCCTTTAGAAAATATTAAAAATCTAGATTCTTCCCTACTCGATTCGGCCACTGTATTTCAAACAGCCAACGGTAATGAACGTGTTTATATGATGCCTTATACATCAAACTCGATAATGTGGCAACTTAGTTTTCCTTTGTCTGAAAAAGAAGCTAAAGCCTTGAGTTATCAAGGTGCAAAAGCTCTTAAAGCAGAAGCTTGCAGAAGAACTAAATGGCACCACCCGATTCCACAGATTTTAGAGGCAACCGAAGAAGCTCAAATTTCCGGATATCCTGTATATGACAGAGAACTACTAGACCCAGAATTATTGAAAAAAGGCGGACCAACAACTCTTATTGGAGATGCAGCTCACCCCATGAGCCCTTTCAAAGGCCAAGGAGCGAACCAAGCGCTTTTAGATGCCTTAGAGCTTGCTAGGGAAATCTCGAAAGGATGCAGAGCTTTATCAAATTGGAGAGAAGTTGGAATAAGAGAAAAGGTATTAAATGAATTTGAATCAAAAATGTTAAAACGAAGTGCTTCCAAAGTTAAAGACTCTGCTGAAGCTGCGAAGTTCCTACACTCGGAAATCGTACTTCATGAAGGAGATGAACCCAGAGGGCGCTGCCTAAAAAGAAATGAGTCATAAGAAATATTTACACTTAACATTCAACCTAAAAACCATTGTAAAACTACAGAGTAATCGGGGTCTTGATAATATTTGGAATACAGATATAAACAGGATTAGAATTTTACGTATTAAAAAAGCTAAGCTTAACCTGAAAATAAACTAATAAATAAAATAGAAAAGAGCGAATTGATAATGACGAAATTTTAGGTTAGTTAAGAAACTAACTAAATACCAAGAGCAACAAACGTCTAGTATCCTTTCAAAAATAAATCTGATTAATGTATCTTGCCAACCTATCTAAAGTCGGGAATCATGGAATACAATAAAACACGAAATTATATTAAAGATGTACTGAAAAATATGCCAACTGGTTGGTTGAGCATAACAACACATCGACTAGATATTTATAATGAAGAATTAGCTAAAACTCAATTCTTAGAGCAATTTGAAACTCTATTTAGCTCCAATAACTCTGAATCGTCGGCATTAAATGAGTTGCCTACAGCTTACGACTATATCCGACTAGGTCATCCATTATCATGCGTGCTAGAATGGGCTATTGCTAAATTACATCATTTAAAGCCAGAAAACGTCATCAGTTTTTCGTCCATGACAACTCCTGTTTTGGCCGTTCTAAGAAAGAACTTATTAGATAATAAAAACACACAAATCCTTTACACAGGAGAATTACCTTTATTTTTTGATGCTGATGTATTAAAAAACGTTTATGGTTATAACTTCAATTTAAAACAAGTTGAAAAAGCAGAAGATGTGTCAACATTTAATGGTTCTACTGTTTTTATTTCAAATCAAGAAGAAATAAACAGGGTTGACCTTCATTCAAATATTGACTTTTATATCAATCTTCATCCACAGCTTGGAAGTGTATTGTTAGTTAATGGTGATAAAAATCAAAACTATATTTCAGACATACAGCATGTACGTCGAAGAGAAACTATTGCAATGACACCTGCCAACTGTCTTGTTGCCTTAAAAGCATTAACAAGTGAAACTGCTTTTGATGTTCCAAAAAGTAATGTCGGCACAAATAAATCTCTTGTTTTAAATTCACTTAAAGAAATTACCGGGACAACTTCAAAACCACTCGTGGCTTCTAGCGGGTTATCAATTCAATATGCCATTATGATGGGGCTTGTTCATGATGCCCTTGAAAATCATAAAGGAAAAAACATTAAATTTATTGTGCCTCCAAATTGTTACGGTGGAACCAATGACCAAGCTAGACGTGTTTCTGCTTGCATCGATAACGTTGAAATTGTAAATTTACTTGTAGATGGCGACAATGATATGGTTCAAAGCATCGAAAGCGTGTTAGATAAAATATCCGAAGAAGATGCCATTCCTTACATTATTGCCGAAATTCCAACCAACCCTCGAGTAGAAGTTCCTAATCTTGTGAATTTAAAAAATGTTTTAAGCAAGGAACGTAAAACTACAAGTGGTAATAAAGCAATCGATCCAGTTTTTATTTTAGATCAAACATTTTGTCCTAATTATCTTTTTTTAGGTGAAGGAGAAATCCTCTCAACCGTTAGAGCTATTTCATATGCTAGTGGATCTAAATTTCCAAGTGGCGGACAATGTACTGCTGGTTATGTGGTTGGAAATAATAAAACTGAAGAGTTGATGAAAAAAATAGAAAAGCATCTAGTACTTTGCGATAACGAAGCTACCAATCTTCAATATGAAATTTTAGCTAAGCAACTACCTTCTATGAATCAAAGAATTCTAGACGCTTATAAGAATACTCGTGATTTTGTAAACTACATCCACGATATTTTACCTGAAGCAAAAATAAATTTTGTTTCAGAAGAATTGGCTGAACAAGGATTCACTCCATCCGTATTTTCATTAGATCTTCCAACAAAAGGGAATACTTTTGAAGAAAGAGAAACATATAAAAGAGCTTTAAACTTGAAGTTAATCAACTTAATGATTACAGAAATTCCTAATGAAAGTAAATTTTGCGTGAGTTACGGACAGTTAAAGGGATGCTATTGGACAATTCCAGCAACATCAACTCAAGGAACTACAAAAGAAGGAGATAAAGACTATATTGTTCGCGTATCACTTTCACCTAATTTAGATCTTGAACTTCATAAAAAAGTCTTTTTAGATTTTGTAAAAAACATGTAGACAAAAAAGGATGTAATAAACTCCCTTCAAAATAAAACCAAAAAATACCTTCAATTAGGTATTTGCGTTTTTAAAAATGCTTAAAGCGCCTGAATTAGGCACTTTAAGCATTTTTACACCATTAATAAAAACGTTTTACCTAACAAAAAACATGAAATTTTTCAGAATTTTATCATGTCTGGAATGTTTAAAAATTCACATTCTTGTTTAGATTTAACAATAAAGTTAAATTCTTATAAAATGAAGTGAAATTTTATCAATTTCGTTTTTATATTTAGTAATTTTGCGCATTAATCTATTAACTATTAATTCTAAAAAAATTGCAAGAAAGCTATTTTAGTTTTTAAATATAGCTTTGAATTTAATATTACTTTGATTATGAGAAATACCTTTTATATTGTATCAACTGCTGCGCTTTTGATAACATTTGGATTAGCCTTTTTCTTAAGCTCAAATTGGTATGTACTTTTTGTAATCGTTTTACTCTTGACAATTTTGGGGTATTCTGATGTACTTCAAACGCGACATACAGTCATGCGAAATTATCCAGTGGTAGGGCGTCTGCGTTATGTATTAGAAGAACTTCGTCCAAAAATGTATCAGTATTTTATTGAATCTGATATTGATGGTCGTCCGTTCAACCGAGTTGATCGTTCTACAGTATATCAAAGAGCAAAAGGAGTTAGAGATACTATCCCTTTTGGAACCCAGCTTGATTTATATGCTGAAGGTTATGAATGGATTTGTCATTCAATTGCCCCAAAAGCTTTTGATACATTAAATCAAGACCCTAGAATTATGATTGGAAATAAGGATTGTAAGCAACCTTATTCCGCTAGTATTATAAATATTTCTGCTATGAGTTTCGGATCGCTAAGTTCTGCAGCGGTCGAAGCGTTAAATGCTGGTGCTAAACTTGGAAACTTTGCTCATAACACGGGAGAAGGTGGATTAAGTGACTATCATTTAAAACACGGTGGTGATATTATTTGGCAAATTGGTACAGGATATTTTGGATGCCGAACTGAGGACGGAAAATTCAATCCAGAGCTTTTTGCTGAGAAAGCTTCACTACCAAATGTAAAAATGATTGAGTTAAAAATTTCTCAAGGTGCAAAACCTGGTCATGGAGGTATTCTTCCAGCAGAGAAAAACTCTGAAGAAATTGCTAAAATCAGACATATTAAACCTCATACTAAAGTAAATTCACCACCTTACCACTCCGCTTTTGATACGCCATTAGAAATGGTGAAATTCATTCAAAAATTAAGAGACCTATCTGGAGGAAAACCTGTTGGATTTAAATTATGTATAGGTTACAAAAGTGAATTTATCTCCATTTGTCGTGCCATGGTAGAACTGGATATTTACCCAGATTTTATTGCAGTAGATGGAGGTGAAGGAGGAACAGGAGCTGCTCCACCAGAATTTAGTAATTATGTAGGAGCGCCATTACTTGACGGTCTTGATTTTGTACATAATATCCTTAATGGACTTAATATTAGACAACATATTAAATTAATTGCTTCTGGTAAAATTTCATCTGCTTTTCACGTTGCACGTGCTATTGCATTAGGAGCTGACGGATGTTACCAAGCTCGTGCCATGATGCTAGCATTAGGTTGTATACAGGCATTAATTTGTAATACAAACAAGTGTCCTGTAGGAATTACAACCCAAGACCCAAAGTTAACCGTTGGTTTAGTTCCTCAAGATAAAAAGACTCGTGTGGCCAATTACCACGAAAAAACAATTAAAAATTTTGTTGAACTATTAGGAGCTACCGGTTTAGATGAACCTAAAAACTTAACACGTTCTCATATTTATCGTCGTATTTCACTTAACGAAATGATTACGTATGAAGAGCTTTTCCCATCAATAAAACCAGGAGCTATGCTTAGGGGTGAAATTCCTGAGAAATATAAGTTAGATTTTGCTTTTTCTGACACACAACGTTGGGGAATACACCCAGTAATAGAAGAAGCTTCAGAAGTAATTTAAACCATTTTTCGCTCAGGCTTCTAACCTATAAGTTAGCTTTAAAACAATTTAATGAACTGCTAGCTATTAGGAATTGAGCAAAAATTAAAACACCGAAATAATTATTTAGTAAGAAATCTATTTGAAAAAATAGAACTTATAAAAATATTATTCCGGTGTTTTTTATTTGGCAAATTATCAGTTTTGATCAAATACCCAATTAAATGGTTACTAATGATAAGTTCCAACTACAAACCGTACACCTCAACTTTTGATATAAAAACCATAGAGGATAAATAGAAAAGCGGGTAACATTTACGGTGAAAATAATTATGCTTACTTTAGTGTTCTACCTGTAGAAGCATGAAAACTAGACACCTTATATTTATATTACTTTTTTCGATTGCGCCCATATTTGCCCAAAACATTCCTTATGGACAAAATCCAAAATACAAATCCAGCCTAAACCCAAAGTATAATTCAAACATAAACCCACAATTTTCGTCTGAAATTAATCCAAAATACACTTCTAGAATAAACCCAAGATTTAATTCGAGTTTAAACCCTAATTACACGTCTAGCATTAACCCTAAATATACAACTCAATTAAATCCACAATACAACTCTAAAATCAACCCGGAATACTCCACTAGACTAAATCCATTATACAGATCTTGGGAAGGAAAATATTTGTTTAATATTTTGGCAGAACCCTATGGCGTTCTTGTTTATGCCAACCCTAACATTTATTTATATTTTGATTTGAACGGTAAATGGCTTGGGTATTTCGTTCGTGCAAAAACTAATTACAACTTATTTACACGTGATGGGAACTGGACAGGTCAATACTTATCCTCTGACTCCAATGGTGGCTACAACCTCTTTGATGAAGATGGCACATGGACAGAAAACTATGTTAAATAACAATCAGTACACAACCGTACTCACAATTCTAGAACAAGGAACCTGATTAAACCAATAGAATGAATTCATTATTAACAAACAATTTAATCCATTGTTATAAATACAAATTCAAGGCTTATTTAAATAAACTCAATTATTAAAATAAAAAAGCAAGTATCACAACGGTTTTAGTACTATCTTTTCTCTAATTTAACCACACCATCTACTAAACATTTATGAAAAGAACTTTGGTTAAACTTAGAAACAATGCAATCCTAAAATTTGCAATGAAGTATGAGAAATATGCTCCTATCATTTTCTTTATAGGTGGTTTTATTTTCGATTCCTTAACACTTGGTCGTATCGATCGAACATATGATTTGACCATACTTTCTATACACATGGCCTCATTAACCGTAGCGTTATACCTCTTTAACTTAATAGAAGATGGTAAATGGAAAAACACATTACTAGATCGTAATAAAGAATATCTGCCTTTAGCAATTCAGTTTTTCTTTGGTGGTTTATCCAGTGCCTATGTAATTTATTTCTCGAGAAGTGTTTCACTTTCTAAAACTATCACATTCTTCATCATCCTTCTAGCTTTACTTGTTGCCAATGAATTTCTAAAAAAACGAATCTCTAATAAGTATTTACAATTTGGAGTTTATTTTTTTATAAATTTTACTTTTTTCACATTTATGATACCGGTTTTCATCAAGGAAATGAATACTAGTATTTTCATTATTTCAGGTTTAATAAGTTTAAGCTCTACCCTGCTTTTAATGACTATCATTTATTTAAAAAGTCCAAGCACAAGATTGGAACTCAGTTTTAGAAAAATGCTTGGCATTATCCTCTCCATTTATCTAACTATAAATTTATTTTATTTTTTCAACCTCATCCCACCTGTACCACTTGCACTAGACATTGGTATTGTTGCTCATAATATTCAAAAAAAAGACAATACCTATAATGTAACATACGAACAAGATAAATGGTATGTGTTTTGGCGAGACCACAAGTTTAAGCTAATAATTCAGCCTAATACAGACGTGTATGTTTTCACATCCATATTTGCTCCAACCGAAATAAAAAAATCTGTACTTCATCGTTGGAAATGGTATAACAACACTTTAGGTGAATGGGAAATTGTTGAGGATATAGGCTTTGAAATTACTGGAGGAAGAAATGCTGGATTCCGAGGCTACACCTTTAAAAACAATGTTAAGCCAGGTTTATGGAAAGTCGATGTTATTACCGAAGAAGGATTAGTTATAGGAATTGTAGATTTTGAAATTATAATGAATTCAACCACACAACCAAACAGAGTTATTGAAAGAAAATTCTAATAAGCCGTACTAACACATAGGTCAAACAACTATGTTTATTCTTCTAAAAAACAGTCATTAAGTTTTAAAACGAAATATTATTTATAACTTTAAGAATTAAACAACAGAAAAAGACAAACTCAAAATTTCTTCTGTTTGATTCCCACTAAGCCTGAAATAAATTTAAGCACAATCTATGAAATCGAGAAAACTACTAATGATACCGGGACCAATAGAATTTGAAAGTGAAGTTTTACAATGTATGTCTGTTCCAACTCTAAGCCATGTGGACCCCGATTTCATAAATATTTTCGCCAATAGCCTAAAACTGTTGAAAGAAGTTTGCCAAAGTACTTCAGGACAGGCATTCATAATAGCTGGAACAGGAACATTTGCCATGGATATGGCGGCAGCAAACCTTGTAGAAACTGGAGACAAAGCACTTGTAATATCCACAGGTTATTTTGGTCTTCGTTTTGCTGAAATTCTAAAACGATATGGTGCCGAAGTTGATATACTTGAAGCAGTGGTGGGCAATATAGTTCCATTAGAACTTATAGAGCAACAACTGAAATCTAAAAGCTATAAACTTTTAACCTTTACACATGTCGACACCTCTACGGCTGTATTAAATGATGCTAAAAGTATTGGTGATTTAGGTAAGAAATACAAAGTATTGACAATTCTTGATGGTGTTTGTTCTGTTGCTGGAGAAGAAATCCAACAAGAAGAATGGGGAATTGACGTAGTTCTAACTTCATCACAAAAAGCAATTGGTGTTCCTCCGGGTCTTGCTCTTTTAGTTGCGTCTAAAGCTGCAATTAAAGCATTTGAACAAAGAAAGAATCCCGTTTCGAATTATTATGGAGACTGGGCTAATTGGCTTCCCATAATGAAAGCTTACGAAAATAGACAAGCTTCTTATTTTGGAACACCACCTGTTAATCTTATTATGGCTCTAGAAAAAAGTTTACAAATTATTACTAATGAAGGTCTAAAAAATCGTTTTGACCGACACCAAAGAGCGGGAACAGCCATGCGAGCTGCTATTAAAGCTGTAGGCTTGGAGCTGTTATCAAAAAACGAGCAAACATCTTCCAATACCTTAACAGCTCCTTTATATCCATCTAAAATAGCCCCTAAATCATTCCTGCAAGCTACTAACGAAGAAGGCGTTATATTAGCTGGAGGTTTATTGCCTGAATTAAAAAACAATTATTTTAGAATTGGACACATGGGTTCAGTAAACAAGGCCGATTTACTAGCTACAATCGGTGCTATTGAAACCGTACTAAAGAAGCACGGGTCTACTCATGTTTTAGGATCTGGAAGTGCAGAAATATTAAAACACTTTTAATTAGAAAAGTGTGAAGGTTGGGTACTTTCGACAATTTATAGTTTTAATCGAAAACTACCTTATCTCAAAGGAATAGCTAATAAAGGAATTTGCAATTCATCAATTAAATCCTTTTTCTTGTTTTCGGTAAACAGTCCGTAGATTACATTTTTCTTTCTATGTCCAGCTATTACTAGGTCTATATTATGCTCTTCTACAATTTTCTTTATAGATTTAATTACCGAACCTTCTATTAAAAAACCTTCAGTAGGAATATTGTTTTTCTCCTCCACATCACGGGCTAATTCCTTAATTAATTGGGCTGCTTTTTTATTATCTTCTGTTCTTTTGTCATAGATGAACTGAGGTCCTGCCTCACGACTCAGCAAATCTGTAGGATTGGCTGCTGACACCTGAATTATCCATATCTTGGCATCGGTAAGCTTAGCTATTTTTACAGCATGAGCGGTCAATTGATCTGCGTTTTTTAATTGATCTACGGCTACGAGTATGTTCTTCATAAAGAAAATTTAAGCATTAATTAGTAAGTATTAAATTTAAGGAAAAATCTCAAAGCAGTTGATAAATAATGAGAAAACTTTAATTTGAAAACTCAGTAAGAGAGGATAGCTTAATTTGAATGACGGGTAATTTTAAACAAAACAAATTCAACACTCAAATAAAAATTAAGCGATATTTTTAATCTACTTTAATATTTTCTAAGTAGTTACGGGAGCTCTTTGCTTTTATTAATTAAACCTCATAATTTCACCTTAGGATAAAAGAAAAACTTCATTTTTAGTTAAAATCATACTACACGATTTTCCTGTATTGTTCTTTATTTCCATTTTTATCTCCTGTAAAACCCAATTAAAATTATTAAGCATATTTTTACAGTTGATAAAGCTAAGTTGTAGGAATCCATAGTGTAAATTTTAAACCTTAGAAATAATGGTAAAATATATTTTTTTCATTCTCTTTTTGTGTCCAATTATAGCACTTCATGCCCAAATATTAGAAGTACATGAGAAAACAGGTAATAAATCAGATTTAATAAATGACGGATTTGTAGAACTAAAAGTTTCTGGTGGAATTCCCCCCTACACCTATAAATGGTCTAAGCCTGATACTGCTTTGAATTCACCAAATGCATACGGCCTAACCGAGGGGATTCCATATTCAGTAGTTATAACTGATAGTCAAGGGAATTCCACAACGCGCTCTTATGAAATAAAGCCAGGAATTATAACAGAATATTTTAATGGAGCTGCTGTCCCTTTAGTAAAAAAATTAGGAGCCTTTCTCTTTTGGGATCCATTTAGCGCTATAGGTATTTACGATCCCGTAGTCTATGCCGATATAAAAAAAGTACCTGTTACGGGCTGGACCCCTTCAATACAAGACCGCTTCATTCTTAGCGATTGGAAAGTTAAAAACGGAAACTTAGTTAATGAAGGAGACCTTATAGCAACAGTAGAATCTTCTAAGAAGGGAGAAATAAGTATTTATGCCAATGCCACCGGAACCCTTACACAACTTTCCAAAAAGGGTGAGATAATTTATGACTCGGAAAACAGCAAAGATGTTATTGAAGTTGGAGCTCATAACTTAGCAGAAATAAAATATTTAGAACCAATAATGGTAACCCATCCTAATGGCGACCCAATAACCCACAACATTCCACTTATTGTAATTTGGTTAATTTTTGGAGCTGCATTTTTCACCGTAAAAATGGGGTTTATCAATTTCAAAGGGATTAAACATTCTATAGATCTTGCACGCGGAAAATATGACGATCCTAATGCGCCTGGTAAAATCACTCATTTCCAAACTATGACTACAGCTGTTTCAGCAACGGTTGGCTTAGGGAACATTGCAGGTGTTGCAATTGCTATTTCTATAGGAGGTGCTGGAGCAACATTCTGGATGATTATTGCAGGAATATTAGGTATGGCTTCAAAATTTGTAGAATGCACCCTTGGATTAAAATATAGAGAAATTAACGCTGATGGAAAGATTTTTGGCGGTCCTATGAATTATTTGGAACATGGCCTTAAAAAGAGAAATATGAAATGGCTTGGAAAGTCTCTAGCCGTATTTTTCGCCATATTATGTATTGGAGCTACAATGGGAGGCGGAAATATGTTTCAGGCCAACCAATCGTTTGAAATTCTTGCTGGACAATTTAATTTCATGCAAGGAAAAGGTTTTTATTTTGGCCTTGGCCTTGCACTTCTTGTTGGCGTTGTAATAATTGGGGGAATTGAAAGTATAGGAAAAGTTACTGGACGCATTGTACCAATTATGGCTGCAGTATACATAATTTCAGCTTTTATTGTTATTGGTGTAAATATTGAAAATATTGTACCTGCATTTAATGCAATTTACAATGGTGCATTTAATGCATCAGCAATAAATGGTGGAGTTATTGGCGTATTGATAGTCGGTTTTCAAAGAGCAGCTTTTTCAAGTGAATCGGGAGTAGGTTCGGCTGCCATTGCACATAGTGCAGGAAAAACTAACCATCCAACTTCTGAAGGTTATGTTGCACTTATGGAACCTTTTATAGACACAGTGGTTATTTGTACACTTACCGCTTTGGTACTTATATTTACAGGAATGCACGAAGTTGAAGGAATAGGAGGAGTACAGCTTACCTCCTCGGCTTTTGCTACAGTTATTCCATGGTTTCCCTATGTGTTGTCTTTAGTCGTATTTTTATTTGCTTTTTCCACCATGATTTCATGGTCGTACTACGGAATGCGTGCTTGGACATATCTCTTCGGAAAATCTAACAAAAGTGAAATGATATACAAAGTAATGTTCTTGATGTTTGTAGTAATAGGCTCTTCAGTTGGATTAGGAGCTGTACTTGATTTCTCGGACATGATGATATTAACAATGGCTTTTCCTAATATTATAGGATTATATATTATGTCTGGCGAAGTACGGAATGATCTCCAGGAGTATACACGTAAATTAAAGACAGGGGAATTATTTAAAAAAACAGAATAGACCATCAAAAATATTGAAAAAACCTCAATGTTAAGTTTTTAAATCATTTTCCGAATTACTTTTTCGTGTTTTTGTGCTAACTTGGTTACTTAGCCACAATAGCAAACATTCACAACAGGTAAATCAATAAAATGAAAATACTACTAACAGGAGCAACCGGGTATATTGGAAAAAGACTTCTCCCCATATTGGTTTACAATGGTCATGATGTAATTTGCTGCGTTAGGGACAAAAAAAGATTTAATCCTCCAGAATCCCTTAAGTCTAAAATAAGTATCATCGAAATTGATTTACTTGATGAAGTTTCACTAGAAAACATCCCTAAAAATATTGATGGAGCTTTCTATTTAGTACATTCTATGTCAGCTTCTTCCGACTACCACCTTTTAGAGCAAAAATCCGCCGAGAATTTCAGAAATGCCATTAACAAAACCCATGCACAACATGTAGTTTATTTAAGCGGTATTGTTAATGAATCGGAACTATCCAAACATCTAGCGTCTAGAAAAAACGTTGAAAATGAACTAAGTAAAGGCAATTATAGTTTAACAACATTAAGAGCTGGAATTATTATTGGCTCAGGTAGTGCATCATTTGAAATAATGCGAGATTTGGTTGAAAAACTTCCTATCATGATCACGCCAAAATGGTTAAACACCAAATGTCAACCAATTGGAATATCCGATGTAATAAAAATTCTATCAAACACAATCCTAAACCCAAAAACATATAATAAAGATTTTGATATAGGCGGACCCGACATCCTTTCTTATAAAGACATGCTTTTAGAATTTGGTCGTTCAAGAAACCTAAAACGGCATATTTTTATTGTTCCTGTTATGACTCCAAAGCTTTCTTCTTATTGGCTATACTTTGTAACGTCTACATCTTATAAACTTGCAATAGCTTTGGTAAATAGTATGAAAATTGAAGTAATATGCCGGAATGATGATATTAATAAAATATTAGAAATCGAACCTATAAGTTATCAAATGGCTTTAGAAAAAGCATTTAGCAAAATTGAAAGAAACGAAATTATTTCTAGTTGGAAAGATGCATTTATAAGTAGTGATTTCAATTATAATATTTCAGATTTTATTGTGGTGCCAACCTTTGGGTGTTTTAAAGATATTAGAGAAAAAGAGATTATCGACAGGAATGATTGTATTGATAAAATTTGGAGTATTGGTGGTGAAAACGGTTGGTACTATGGGAACTGGCTATGGAAGCTTAGAGGTTTTCTTGATAGATTATCGGGAGGTGTTGGCTTAAGAAGAGGGCGAACCTCTGAAAACACCATAAACGCCGGAGATGCCTTAGATTTTTGGAGAGTATTATACGCAAATAAAAAAGAAGGGCGTTTACTTCTATTTGCTGAAATGAAGCTACCTGGCGATGCGTGGTTAGAATTTAGAATAGTTGAAAATAAATTAATTCAAACAGCTACTTTCAGACCCTTAGGATTAAGCGGAAGACTATATTGGTATTCAGTTCTTCCCTTTCATGGATTTATATTCAATGGAATGATTCAAAACCTAACAAAACACTACAACGAATAAAAAAATAATTAAATTAGTAAAGAAAAAAGTTTTGATCCTTATAAACTTCTTTCAGCTTAAAAAGAAGACCCCTAAACTACCAATTCTCCTATCTAAAGGTTAGCTAAATTGAGAAAAAGAAATAAAATTTTAATAAGTTTATTATCGATTTTAATTATCGGATTTATAATTCCTCAAAATCTAAAAATACCAGTTAGAGGGGCAACAAAATCCGATTATAATTTTAAATCGTTTTGGTACTATCCTTGGGGAAGATCTGTTACACACAAAGGTGTGGACATTTTTGCTAAAAAAGGAACTCAAATCAGTTCTTCAACATCAGGATTAATTTTATTCTCAGGAGAAATACCTGTAGGTGGAAAAGTTGTTCTGATCCTTGGTCCAAAATGGCGATTACATTATTATGCACACCTTAATGAGTTAAAAAAATCTACTTTATCATTGGTTAGTAAAAGATCTACAATTGGAACAGTTGGTGCAAGTGGAAATGCCGTAGGAAAATCACCCCATCTCCACTATTCAATTATAACCCTTATCCCATATGTTTGGAGAATAGATACTGATAGACAAGGTTGGAAAAAAATGTTTTATTTAAACCCAATCAAATATTTTTAAACCAAATAATCTAAATTACGAAAACAACACTCGTTATTTTAAACGTGATTAAAATCCTATTCGTTGTTTAACCTATAAGCAATAAAATAACGAAATAAGAGAAATAAATGGAGCAGGAATTTTTATTTTAATTTAAGCGATGATACTTTCTTGAGCTTTAATTGACTATTTAGTATTGTAACTTTCACTTCCATTTAATTCAAGTGCTTCGATGGTATCGAACTTCTTTAACTTGATTTTACAGTAAGGTTTCAGTTTTGTTTGACATATACTAAAAGACAAACCTTATAAATCTTAATTGTAAATTATCAGATTAATACAGTAACCGTATGCAAGGAGAACAAAACAAAAAACCCATCAACTATTTCTAGTGATGGGTCTTGTTTAGTAGCGGGAACTGGACTCGAACCAGTGACCTTCGGGTTATGAGCCCGACGAGCTACCTACTGCTCTATCCCGCGATTTAATACCAAAATGATTTTCTTAGCTTTTAACTTTCGGTTCATAATGCCGACTCAATCATTTTAGGACTGCAAATATACAATGCTTTTTAGATATAACAAATAATTTACAAAGAAATTTATTGGTCTATGCTTTCAACTTGGAAACTAACAAGTTCTTGTCCTGTAAATTTAACTGTAATTTGAATAGGATTACAACACACTTCACAATCCTCAATATATTCTTGTTCAGTCTGTGAGGTATCTAATAACATCGAAATTGTCTCCCAACAATATGGACATTGAAATTCATGTTCTTCCATATTTTAAAGATAAAAAAAAGGCTTTCTTTTCAGAGAGCCTCCTTCAATTTATAAATTAACTAATTCTTAATCGTTATCGGTAATGACGGTTCTTGAATTAAACTCAATAAATTTGTTTGGATGGACTCCTTTTCCTTGTACTAAGGACACATATTCTCTTTCAAAATTATTATCACCCACCATAAATGTATTTAATTGAGGTAGGCCAGTAATTTGATAAGGTACAATTCCTGTTAATTGATTACTTGTTAAAACTAACTCTTTTAACTGTGTTAAACTCGATATCTCAAGAGGTATCTCGCCAACCAATTTATTGTCAATTAAACTTAATATTTCAAGTTGTTGTATGTTTCCTATTTCTGATGGTATGGTTCCTGATAAATAATTGCTTCCTAACAAAAGCTCTTTCAAACTTGTTAAATTCCCTATAGAAGAAGGTATTTCACCAGTTAGACTATTACTATAAAGCTTTAAAACCTGTAAATTATTTAGATTACAAATCTCTGAAGGCAAGTTTCCTTCAAACTTATTCATAAATAATTCTAAAGAAACTAATGCTGTTAAATTTCCTAAAGATAAAGGTAAGATTCCTTCTAGTTGGTTAAACCCAAGGTTCAATTTTCTAAGGTTTACTAAATTTCCTATTTCATTAGGAAGTGTTCCCTGTAGATTATTGAAATGTAAGTTTAGCTCTACAACCTGATCATTTTCAACTGTAACACCATACCAATTTTCAAGAGGTTCATCTAAATTCCATGTATGGTTCCATTTTTCGCCATTTGTAGCCTTATAGAAAGCCAAAAGAGCATCCTTCTCTTTCTCAGACACTTCTGAAAACGAAAAACTAGTTACCAAAAAACATAGTAAAACAAGTGTATAGGTCTTCATAGTTGTTAGATTTAGGATGATTCTCTAACAATATTAACTTTTTTATAGATGATAAACAAATTTAATCGATGAAGTGCATCGGTCAACAAAAAGTTTTAAACCTAAAAATCAAATGGTTATAAATTTTCAATGGTTCCTTGGACTTTCTCCCAATCATCCATATGAGCTTCTAGTTTTTTCTTTTTGGATTGATACGTATCAAAAAATCCAGCTTTTGATACAGTTTCATCATAGTTTGATGCTAAAGCCATATCCATTTCTTTGATCTCTTTTTCAAGTTGCTGAATTTTAGCTTCTAAATTACTTAGCTTGTTGTTTAAAGATTTCATCTTCTTTTGAGACTCGTAAGATTGCTTATTGCTTTCTTTCGGAGTTTCCTTTACAACATCACGCTTTTCTACTTCACGCAAGTTTTCAACATTACGTTGTTCCAAATAGAAATCGATATCTCCTAGGTATTCCTTTATTTTATGGTCTTTAAATTCGTAAACAGTATTGGTTAGACCTTGAAGAAAATCCCTGTCGTGCGATACAAGAATCAAGGTTCCTTCAAATTTTTTCAAAGCATCTTTCAAGACATTCTTAGATTTTATATCTAAGTGGTTTGTTGGCTCATCCATTACCAAAACATTTAATGGCTGTAATAATAATTTAGCTAAAGCCAAACGGTTACGTTCTCCACCCGATAGCACACGAACGTATTTTTCTGCTTCTTCACCTCTAAACAAAAAAGATCCAAGAATGTCTCTTACTTTACTTCGGTTAGTTTCGTTTGCTGCATCAATCATAGTGTCTAGGACAGTTTTATTACCGTCTAGATACTCGGCTTGATTTTGAGCAAAATATCCAATTTGTACATTATGGCCAAGTTTTAATTCACCTTGATGTTTTAGTTCTCCTACAATAATTTTTGCTAGTGTAGATTTACCTTGTCCGTTTTGACCAACAAAAGCTGTTTTGGTGTCTCGTTCAATAGTTAAACTAATATCTTTTAACACTTGAACATCGCCGTAATTTTTAGTAATATTTTTAGCTTCTACGACTACTCTACCTGGAACAATCGATATGGGAAAATTAAGTTTCATTACTGCATTGTCATCTTCATCTACCTCTATCCTATCTATTCTATCCAGTTTCTTAATTAAAGATTGAGCCATTGTAGCTTTAGAGGCTTTGGCACGGAATTTTTCAATAAGTTTTTCCGTTTGTTCTATTTGTTTCTGTTGATTCTTTTGAGTAGCAAGTTGCTGTTCCTTGAGTTCTTGACGAAGAACTAAGAACTTAGAATACGGCTTATTATAATCGTAAATTCTTCCTAAAGAAATTTCAATTGTACGATTAGTTACATTATCTAGAAACATTTTATCGTGAGAAACAATTACAACTGCACCTGTATAGGTTTTCAAAAAGCTTTCTAACCATATTATGGATTCAATATCCAAGTGGTTTGTTGGCTCATCTAACAATAACAAATCATTATTTTGAAGTAGTAATTTTGCCAACTCAATACGCATACGCCAACCACCAGAAAAAGTATCAGTTAGTTTATTAAAATCTTCACGTTTAAAACCTAGTCCTTGAAGTATTTTTTCTGTTTCACCTTGATAGTTATAACCTCCCAATATTTCATACTGATGTTGTAAATCGTTTAAATCCACCATTATTTGATGATAACCATCACTTTCATAATCGGTACGATTTGCTAATTGGTAATTTATATCTTCCAACTTAGCTTCAATTTCCTTTAACTCCTTAAAGGCTTCGTACGATTCTTCTAAAACTGTTCTACCTAAAACGAAATCGATATCTTGTTTTAAAAACCCAATACTTAAATTTTTGTCGGCAGCAATTTGCCCTGAATCAGGTTCCATCTCTTTGGATAGAATTTTTAACATGGTAGATTTCCCTGCTCCATTTTTTCCAATCAATCCAACTCGATCACCCGGGCTTAATTTAAAAGTTAGGTCTTCGAATAAATATTCTCCTTGGAAGGAAATGGATAGATTATGGATATTAAGCATTTTTGTGACTATTGTTACAGTGGGTTGTTAAATAAAGTTATAATTTTGTACTAACTTTCAAAACGTAAAAGTAATAGTTTTAGCCATGATAAAAAAAGGTAATAAGCTTTATAGCATCTTTACTGGAGTATGCCCTAAATGCCATCAAGAATCCATGTACCCTACCAATAATCCTTACATCATAAAAGATGTTATTAATGTAAAAGATCATTGCTCTAAATGTGGAACAAAATACAGGATGGAACCTTCTTTCTTTTTTGGAGCTATGTATGTAAGTTATGCAGTAGGAATTGCTTTTGCTGTAGCTGCCTTTGTAATTAGTTATATGTTTTTAGGAAGCGATATTACAACAGCTTTTATAGCAATAATTGGTACTTTAATTGTATTTATCCCTGTTATTATGAGATGGTCAAGAAATATTTGGATTAATATATTTATGCATTACGATGAAACTTTAGTTAAAGATAAAAACGATTAATATCGATTTCACTATCTAAGCACTCATCATTTTCTATATAATTAAAAAGCTGTTGTGCCACATAAGGTCCAATCATAACACCTCTAGTACCAAGTCCGTTCAAAACAAACATATTTTTGTATTCTGGGTGCTTGCCAACCAATGGTCTTCGATCTTTAACGGTCGGCCGAACACCCGCAACTTGGTCAACCACCTCAAACCTACAATTTAAGAAGGTTTTAAGCTTATTTAAAAGCTCTTCTCTACCTTCCTTGGTAATATTATTGGTTTTGTCATTCCAATTGTATGTAGCGCCTATATGATACAAATCGTTTCCTAAGGGTAAAACAAAAACACTGGATTTTAAAACATAATCAATTTTTAATTCTGGTGCGTGTATGGTTAAAAGCTCTCCTTTAGATTCCTTTAAAGGAAGATTATTAAAAAAAGGATTTAATTTTAACCCAAAACCTTCTGAAAAAACTATATGTGAAGCAGAAATATCTTTGTATGAAATACCCTGCTCTATAGATTTTAGTTCAGAATAGTTAAAAGATTCTTCAATTAGTTTGCTTTCCTCTTTCAAATATGATTTATAAGCAGATGTTAGGATATTGGTATCAATCCTTCCAGTGTTTAATACTTCTCCAAAACCAAAATCGGCATAGACACATGGATTGGTATTTATTACAACTTTTAAGGAAAGGTGTTCTACTAACAGATTATTATCTGATGCCGAAAACCAATTATTTTGTTCTTCATGAGAAGTAAACCGTCTATAAACTGGTATTTTATAATCAATTTTTATATTGAGTTTTTCTTCAATGTGGTGATACAAAGGTAAGGCTATACTTAATTGCTCCTCGCTTTTCCACACTGGAGTAAATCGTTTTAAAACAACTGGATTATATAATCCTCCAGCAACCACAGAAGACTGCTGAGATTGGTTATCAAAAACAACAAAACTTTTATTAGCACGAATCAACTGTTCGCAAAATGAAATTCCAGCCAGGCCACAACCAACTAGAATATAATCTACTTTTTTCATATAGTACAAAAGTAAGTTAAACTCTCAATTAATAGAATAAAAAAAACGTTCACTAAATAAGTGAACGTTTTTAAATTTATTATGTGTAAATGCTTAGTAAGCCCACATATCTAATTCAAAGTCTCTAATTTTTTCTTTAATTCTATCAGATTCTAATAGTTGCATTAAAGCGTTTTCAGAAATATACTCAGTTACTTTACGGTCTCCATAAATATTCTCTTCTTTATACACATACCCATTAAATCTTCTTGAATTCAACAAGTGATCGTATGAGAAAGGCACGGCACTATTAGCATTGTTAAATGCTTTGGCTTGGTGCAGAATATCTCTAGCATCTGGGAAAAACACCCAAAATAAAGGAATTGGTTCTTTGTTAGATTCATCATCAGAATCAATAAAGTTAACATCTGGAGCCGCTGGTGCTATTCCAAGAAGTCTGTACTTCAATTCTGCTTGACGTTTATCAAAATACCAAAGACCTTTAATTAAATAAGCGCTAATATCGTACGATGTAATATCTCGTTTAATGATGTACTCTGGATCTACATAGCCATCAGCATTAAATTGTTCATACCCTATATCTAAAGTATCTACTTTAGACAATGAAGCTTGAATATCTTTTAATGTACGCTTACTTGTAAAATATGAGTCATCATAAATGTTTTCAATTTTACCCTCTTTAATATTTTTCCAAAGAACATCGAATAAAGATCTTCTATCCTTACCAATATTATGGGTATCTACAGGATAATATAAAGGGAAATTAACACGCTCGTCTAGAACTACTCTTTCCCAAGTCATTTTAGAAAACATAATGTCCCTATCGTCAACATAGCCATATTCCAATGGTTTGTCATTGTCAACTTCTTTTTGAGCTTCGGTTCTAACACCAATCTCACTAGGAGTTTTAGCATTTAAAATATTCGCCTGAGCAAAAGAAGCAGATACAAATGATATGCTTAAAACGGTTAATAAAAAACTTTTATAATTCATCATTTTACATTTAATTATTAGGGCTTATCAACTTTTAAAGAAGATAATTTCTATTAGTTTGCTATCTCAACAATTACAGCTGACACTCCTTTTAACTTGTAAGAAGAGTTCCCTCTAATCTGAGCTTTAATATCAAATATTTGAACGTTATCACCACGTCTTGCTTTACTTAAAGCATTTTTCGCTTGGCTGTTCAATTTAGTACCATTAACTTCAACTGATGGTTGACCAGGAACTTTAAATTTAAACGAAGTTACTTGAATTGGTAATTCAAAATCAAATTCGTCTAACATAGCTCCAATAGTAGCAATTTCCACAGAGTTACGTGGTAATTTTACTATACCATCTTGTCCACTAATTGTTCCTGTTGGTTTTGGAATATCTTTAATTCTAAAGGTAGCTTTGTCACTAACCTTAGATCCATCTGGTAACGTACCAGAAACATTAATAGATACTTCTCTACCAGATCCAGGATTCATTACGTATTTTCCAACTCCAGAAGCTTTACTTAATCCAGGAGCACTTGCTGAAACGTTGTTATCTGGAATACCAGCGAAAGAAATAGTCATTGGATTTGCTACACCGCGGTAAACCACATTCATCTTATCTGCAGAAATAGTTGCAGAGTTTGGTTTAGGTACAACTGCATACGTACTCTTTACTGGAATAGAGATAATTGAATCTCCTTCTTTAAATTGAAATTCTCCTGTAATTTCTCTTTCTCCAACAGCTCCTGCAGGGAAATCTAAAACTGTTTTACCAGCTTGCATAGATTCAGCAGATAACTCCTGTCCATTGATAATTACTTTATCAGCTTTTAAGGTATTATCTTTTTTACCTAAGATAATTGTACCTGTAAAGTTTTCTCCAGAAAAGAAAGCCGTTTTACTTGGAACAACAATAGCGTCAAAATTAGTTAAAGAAGCTTCTACTTTTAATTTACCTGCTAACATAGAAGATAAAACTTCAGACTGTGTAGTCTTAACGTCTGCTTGAAGCTGAGTCATTTTAGTTAAAGAAGCTACTAAAGGAAAACCTTTATAATGGTAGTCTAACCAATCAACTTTATTTCCATCTCTGTTAGTAACTGGCTCTGTTTCAAATTTCTTTTTAACATCCTCAGCAATACTAGCCATATCAGGGTTTTTAGATAAGATCTCTACAACTCCATCTCTAAATTTAGCGATTTCAGCCATAAAAGTTTGACCTTCTTCTTTCAATTTATCTCCTTTAAAGAAATGATTATCTAAGTAATCTCCCTTATCCATTACTTCGTAATCTTTAGGGTTTTCAACAGTAGCTATCATATTCCCTTTTAACTCCTCTAAATAAGCGTTAAAGTTATCAGATAAAGTACTAATTTGATCAGCTTGTTCCTTTAAAGGTTGGTATTTTGCTGGTTGTTCAGAAACCTTTTCTGCTAAACCTTGCATAAAAGCATTGTTTCTTTGAGAAGCCGCTTCGTTAGATTCGGTTAATTTTTCGTTCATTAAACCAAATGCAGATAGCACTTCTTTTGACATATTAAGTGCTAGCATGGCTATAAACACTAAATACATCAAGTTAATCATTTTCTGTCTTGCGGACAATTTTCCTCCTGCCATTTCTAATTAGTTTTGTAGTTAATTTTTAAAATTTAATTATTAGTACTTTACTAATTAGTTTTTATTCATAGCAGATAACATACCTCCATAAACACCGTTTAATGATGATAAGTTAGATGCTAAAGATTTCATTTGTTCTTTTAATTTAGTAGCGTTTTCAACTGCTTCTTCGTTAATAGTAGCTTGACGGTTTACACTTTCTAATTGTACTTTGTATAAACTGTTTAAAGATTCCATCTGTGCAGCTGCTAAAGATAATTCTTCGCCATATTTTTTAGTAGCAGCAATTGAATCAACTGTTGGGCTAATCCCTTTTGCAGCTCCTTCAAAGTTTTTAATGCTATCACCTAAGCTTGCCATTAATTCAGCATCTATTTTAGCTTCTTTTAATAAGTTATCTAATTTTTTAGAAAGTAATCCTTCTGCATCTTTTGGTTGTTCTTGCTTTCTAGCAACACCTTGACCTCCTGCTAATTCAGGATATACTAGTGACCAGTCTAAATCATCATCAACAGGTTCAAAAGCAGAAATAGCGAATACAACAGCCTCTGCAACTAGACCAATTGTTAACATTACGTTACCAGTTAACGGTCCTATTTCGAAGTGAACAATTTTGAATAAAGCTCCAATAATTACGATTGATGCTCCGAAACCATAAGACATGGTCATAAATTTTTTGAATGCTCTTGATTGTGCCATAATTTTTAGTTTTTTTAGTTAGTGTTAAGTTTGCACTTAAATGAATGGTTAATATTAAAATTTATTGTGGTTATTTAATTTTATCTGTTAGTAGCTGTAGCGTTTTTAGTAACTTCAGTTCCCATATAATCTTGAACGGTTCTAAACCCGATATAACTTCTAGCAGAATCTGCGTATTCGTAGTCTCTTGAACTAACTTGCAAATAGTATTTCACGTCTTTCCAAGAACCTCCACGTACAACTTTACGTTTGTTATTAATGTCGTTAACGCTTGGATTTATTGTTGAAACATACTCGTAAGAAGAAGGGTCATAAGAAGCACTTACCCACTCTGATACGTTTCCAGCCATGTTATATAAGTTAAAGTCGTTTGGATCGTACGATTTAGCTTCAACAGTATATAATGCTTGATCGGCAGCATAATCTCCTCTTAAAGGTTTGAAGTTAGCCATAAAACAACCTCTGTCGTTTTTAGTGTATGGTCCACCCCAAGGATAAGTTGCAGCTTGAAGCCCACCTCTAGCAGCATATTCCCATTCTGCTTCAGAAGGTAATCTATAAGAGTTTACATAGTGTTGCTTTCTCTGTTTTCTGTATGCATTGTGATACATAGTTCTCCATTGGCAAAAAGCTTTTGCTTGAGTCCAGGACACTCCAACCACAGGATAATCTCCATAAGCATCATGCCAGAAGTAATCATTATGCATTGGCTCATTATAAGAATAAGCGAAATCTCTAATCCAAGTAGTTGTATCTGGATAAATTTCTACTTCTTCCTTAATAATAACGTCTTTTCTTTTTAAAGATCTGTTTTTAGCAGCTTTTTCTATATCCATATAAGAATATTGAAACTTGAATTTAGTTACATCCCAAGTTCTTTGTCCGTTATATGACTCCTCAATTGGAATATACATGGTATCCATTACCTCTGCATAATATTCGTCTGGATATTCAGCGGTATCAAAAATAAGATCAACATCGTGGTTTAATTTTCTTCCCTCGTAACCTGTTGGTCCTAGACCACTATAATTATCGTACATATACTTTTCATAGACAGTCATGTTTTCAGGATCTGAATCTTTAAAAGCATATTCTCCAATGCCTCCATTACCTGGGGTCTCACCAATTTCATCAGCAAGAATTGCTAATTTGGTTCTAATAGTAGAGTCTCTTACCCAGTTTACAAACTGACGATATTCGCTATTTGTAATTTCTGTCGCGTCCATGTAGAATGACCTAACAGTAACTGTTTTAGAAGGCGCATCATTAATGCCGGCTAAGTCATCATCTGCCTTACCCATTATAAAAGCTCCTCCTGGCACTAACTCCATACCATAGGGCTTTTCAGGATGCCACTTCTTTCCCTTAACACCTACCAACTGGCCTCTGTCCCCAGAGCCACAACTAGCTAACAATGTTAAAACTGCGGTTAATAAAATAAACTTCTTCATATCCATAGAAAACTCGAGGTTAATAATTTAATTTTTGTGTCTTAAAAATTTTAAGAGCGTAAACATATCTATATATTTTTTAAAAAACAACTTTTTTTAAATTTAATTCACGGTTCATCGTGAAAAAAGTGCGCTTTACCGATAAAATATGCGGTTTTATCAAAGCTACTAAATACAGTTCTTCTGATAAGCTTTGTACCATCGCTCAGGAAGCTTGTTGTTACATGCGTCCAAATAATCTTCATGCATGCAAGGTAATAACGTATGTCTTTTTAATTTAGTATTTACTTCTGATAAAAAAGGTATTTCAATCCACCAACGTTGTGTCTTAATACTTTTATAAAACATCAGTTCTTGATCATCGACCAAAGTAATGAATTTCTGATAACTTTCATCATTTAAAAAGTCATCATCTTTAATTCTACAATTCACTCCTTCTATAAAATACCAAATTATTTGAGCTACCATCATAGAAGTAACTGTATCATCGGAAGATGGCTTGTATTCATATATTCCTATAGAAGAAACTTTATTACTAATTCCTGCATATCTTGCAATAGCACAAATTTCTTTCCCATCCAACCCATTAGGAGATGTTTGTTGCCTAGTGCTTAACTCGGATGCCTTGATAGAATTTAAATCGATACTCACAATATTGGCATCACGTAATGCAGGTTCTGCTAAAGTTATGTCGTTTGAAACTTGTCCTAATCTATAGGATTCAAAATACAATCTATCCATTAAATCTATTTCTTCTTGCGAATTGAAATAGGTTTGATACCCTATGGTTGCATAGTTAAATAAGTTATAAGGTTCATCTAAGATTATTTTACCTACAAAGCTATCATTCTTTATAGGCTTAGCAGAATCACCTAAATCAAATTTAGAATCTACATTAACAATATTAACCATAGGTAACAGGCTATCGTATGCACGATAGTTTGCGTAAGTTAGATCTTGACTTCCCCCTAATATAATAGGTATGATATTTTTTTGGACTAAAATGCTGACTGTAGTTTTTAATGCAAAATAAGTATCCTCTACCGATTCCCCTTTATTGATATCCCCCAAGTCGGCTATATTTCTGTGCCAATTTCCTGGAAACAGAGAATACAAGGATTTTCTAATTTCATCTAAATCAAAAGTTTCACCTATATAATTAACGTCATTCCTAGTTTCTAGAACACCAATTATAGCTAAATGCACATTATCTAATTCTGGAATGCCTTCTTCTTTAGAATGAATCTTGATTTTTTTCCCTAAGGTTTGCTGCGGCAACAACTCATTATGAGACAGGACCATTTCGGAAACGGGAGAAAGAAAATTAAAGTTCATTAGACTTTATATACTTTTAATTATTTTTTCTTTTTTGTAGCTGTCTTTTTTGTGGCCGTTTTTTTGGCAGCCGGCTTTTTCTTAGCTACTTTTTTCTTTGGTGCTTTTTCTTCAATAAGCGCTTCAGCTTCCTCTAAAGTCATTTCCGACACATCAACGGTTTTGGGTAGTTCTACTTTTATTTTACCCTTAATAACATTGTGTCTACCCCAACGGGCTTTTTCAACACGGACACCCGCATCTTTCCAATCGTGGATAACTTTGTCTATTTCTTTTTGAATTTTATCTTCTATAAGTTCTACGATATCTTTATCTGATAAATTATCCCAATCGTATTTTTTGTTTACGTTAATAAACATGTTGTTCCATTTAATATATGGTCCAAAACGTCCTTTTCCTTTTTGAACAGGTAAATCTTTATACATATATATAGGAGCGTCTGCTTTTTGCTTTTCTTTAATTAAAACAATAGCGTCTTCTAATTCAACACTTAATGGATCTACTCCTTTTGGCAAGGACACAAACTGATCTCCAAATTTTACATAAGGCCCAAAACGTCCGTTATTAACTTCTACCTCTTCATTTTCAAAAGTCCCTAAGTTCTTTGGAAGTTGAAACAAATCCATTGCTTCCTCGTATGTAATGTTGTTTAATTGCTGATCTGGTGATAAACTTGCGAATTGTGGCTTTTCCTCATCGTCAACTGTTCCTATTTGAACCATTGGCCCAAACTTTCCTAAACGCACACTTACTTGTTTTCCTGTCTTAGGATCTTTACCAAGAATACGTTCTCCTGATTCCCTTTCAGCATTTTCTTGAACATCTTCTACCGTAGGATGAAAATCTTTATAGAAATCCTTCATAATGGTAGTCCAGTTTACTTTTCCTTCAGCAATATCATCAAAGTCTTCTTCAACTTTTGCTGTAAAATTATAATCTAGAATATTTTGGAAGTGAGTAACCAAAAAGTCGGTAACAATCATTCCAATATCCGTTGGTACCAATTTCCCTTTATCCGAACCTACTTTTTCAGTTAATAGTTCGTCCTTTACTTTACCATTTTTAAGTATTAATTGCGAATAGTTTCTCTCTACACCTTCTATAGTTCCCTTTTCAACGTAATTTCTATTTTGAATTGTAGAAATTGTTGGCGCGTAAGTAGATGGTCTACCAATTCCTAATTCTTCCAATTGTTTTACTAAAGACGCTTCAGTATATCTATATGGTGCACGTGTATATCGTTCTGTAGCTGTAATGTAATTATTGAGAAGGACTTCGTTGGTTTTCATAGCTGGCAACATACCTTCTTGCTCTGTATCTTCGTCGTCTGTTCCTTCTAAATAAACTTTTAAAAATCCTTCAAACGTAATAACCTCTCCGTTTGCAGTAAAGATTTCTTTATGTGATGAAGCACTAATCTTTACATTAGTTCTTTCTAATTCGGCATCGCTCATTTGAGATGCAATAGCGCGTTTCCAGATTAATTCATATAATCTTGATTGATCTCTATCAATATCTACCGAATGAAGTGAAAAATCAGTTGGTCTAATAGCCTCATGCGCTTCTTGAGCTCCTTTTGATTTTCCTTTATAATTTCTTGGCTTACTAAATTTTGAACCGTAAGCATTTTCAATCTCTTTTTGAGCGCCTTTTCTTGCTTCGTCAGATAAGTTTACACTATCTGTTCTCATATAAGTAATTAAACCTGCCTCATACAAACGCTGTGCTAAAGTCATGGTTTTACTTACTGAAAAATATAGTTTTCTAGCAGCTTCTTGTTGTAATGTTGAAGTTGTAAATGGTGCTGCTGGAGATTTTTTAGCTGGTTTCTTTTCTAATTCAGCAACTTTAAAATCGGCCGAAGCATTTTTCTCTAGAAAAGCTTGAGCTTCCTTTTTAGTATTAAAATTTTTAGGCAACTTGGCTTTAAATGCCTGCCCTTCCTCGTTGGAAAACTCTGCGTCTACTCTATAAGAAGCTACAGGTTTAAAATTTTGAATTTCACGCTCGCGCTCTACAATTAACCTTACAGAAACCGATTGCACACGTCCTGCTGAAAGCCCTCCTTTTACTTTTCTCCAAAGAACAGGAGATAATTCGTAACCTACTATTCTATCTAAAACACGACGGGCTTGTTGCGCATCCACTAAATCATAATCAATACCTCTTGGGTTTTCAATTGCTTTTTGGATAGCCGACTTGGTAATTTCATGAAAAACAATACGTTTGGTTTTATCTTTATCTAAGTTTAGAGATTCAGCTAAATGCCAGGCAATCGCCTCACCCTCTCTATCCTCATCACTTGCTAACCAAACCATTTCTGCTTTTTTAGCTAAGTCTTTAAGTTTTTTAACTACTGCTTTTTTATCTTTAGAAACCTCGTACTTCGGTTTAAAATCTCCATCTACATCTACTCCTAATTCTTTTGAAGGTAAATCTGCAATATGTCCAAAACTAGATTCTACCTTGAAATCTTTTCCAAGGAATTTCTCTATGGTTTTAGCCTTTGCAGGTGACTCAACAATTACTAAATTCTTCGCCATTTCTCATTTTTTAAGGCTACAAATGTATGTGAAAAAAAATTTATCATCCTAATTAATAAAATATTCAAGTGTTTTTTATCAATATTTTATGCTTTTATCTTCAACAAACAAAGCTTAATATAACGAATAAATATTAGTTCTCAAGTGTTGCTGTTTCTACAGCAGACTCAAACCCAACGGCTCCCTTATAAATAAAATAAGCCGGAAGATATGAAAAAGACGCTGTAACAAAAATTCCAACAAAACACATAAGCATACCAACCATTTGAGCTAAAATAGAAGAAACAACAATCAAACCGAAGGTTATTAGCCATTTCTTATTGCCTAATTTAAAACTTGATTTTACAATGTCAGAAGCAGATAAATTTGGATTAAAAGCAAAAACAACATTCATTAAGGCTAATGGAATCATAACGTATATAAGAGGTAAAACAAAAAGTAAGGTTGCCAAAATAGAAACTCCTAAAGTTATTAGAGATAAAACGATCACTTTACCTAAGTATGGTTTCTTTAAAAAGTAAAAGTAATCGTCTGAACCAGATATATTTAAATCCTTATGCTTACATATCCTATAAAACGAAGCTTTCAATCCAAAACTAATTACCATAGCTACCAATGAAAAAATAAATATCGGTATTACAAGTAGTATATTAAAATCCTCTTGATTATAGTTTTGTTTAGTTTCTAAAACATCTACACCTAATAATGGTACGTACATAATAAAATAAACAGGAACCAGAATAACCATGGTTAAAAGCAACATAACTAAGCCTTGCACCCATACTTTTTTAAAAAGCTCAATACATTCACTAAATATGTCTCCAAAATCTAAAGTTTTGGCGTTTTCAATTTTTTCTAATAATGTATTTTTATAATTCATCTAAAAAGGATTTTTAAACTCTATTCGTCTAGAGTTTCATAATTAGTAATTTGATTGTTTTCATCCAATCCAATTACTTCTCTATAAACAATGAATGAAGGTAAATAAGCTATTGATATAGTTAAAATAATTCCAATTCCACAGGCAATTATACCTAACATACCTATAACTCCAGCTACAAACATGGTTATAAAGGTAATAAACCACTTTTTATTACCTAACTTAAAACTTATTTTTACAACTTCCATTTCTCCTAATTCTGGATTATTAGCTAATACAACAGCAAAAAAAGACAAAGGAATATAAACATATAAATAAGGGATAATAAACATAAGTTGCGCTATAACAGCAATAGCCGTATAAATTATCCCTAACATAAATACTTTAGAAAAATATTCTTTTTTGAAAAAATAGAAATAATCATCCTCGACTGTCTCACCCAAAACAACCTGATTACATATTCTGTAAAAAGCAGCTAAAAAAGCAAGGGTTATGGTGCTTATTAAAATAGTTTGAGGAATTCCATAAAGTACATTATAAAAATACGAATTGTAAAAATTTGTTATATCTAAAGTGTCCTGAATTGATAGGTTTTGAGGAATAAATCCAATAAAACTAAAAACAAATATAATTCCTAATGCAAAAGCCAAAATCAACGAAACTGTCAAAACACCTTTTAACCAAACGGTTTTAAACAATTCAATAACATTATTGATAAGGTTTCCAAAATCTAAGGAAGGAGCGTTTTTTATTCTTGTTTCTAATTCTAGGTAGGTCATTAAAAATGATATTTTGTTAGTGGTTAAAAGTAATTAAATTCTATAACTTCTTACAATAATTTTAACGCTCTGACACTTTGTCACTTTTCTTAAATTAATTGTATCTTTGCAGCTGTTCGATCAATCAGGCAGAAAAATTGCTGAAAATAATTTTTCAAAAACTATGAATAAAGTTATAGACGAAAGTAAACAAGGCGAAAGTCTAGTTATAAAAAATAAGGAACAAAATTCACGCAAGCTTTACATTGAGAGCTATGGTTGCGCTATGAATTTTAGCGATAGCGAAATTGTAGCTTCCATACTTTTAAATCAGGGCTACAACACCACTCAAAATCTTGAAGATGCCGATTTGGTTCTAATAAACACCTGCTCCATTCGTGATAAAGCCGAACAAACGGTTAGAAAACGTTTGGAAAAATACAATGCGGTAAAACGTACCAATCCAGGAATGAAAGTTGGAGTTTTGGGTTGTATGGCCGAGCGTTTAAAAAGCAAGTTTCTTGAAGAAGAGAAAATTGTAGATTTAGTTGTTGGTCCAGATGCTTATAAAGATTTGCCAAACCTACTTGCCGAGGTTGACGACGGAAGAGATGCTATTAACGTAATTCTTTCTAAAGAAGAAACTTATGGAGATGTTTCTCCTGTACGATTAAACAGTAACGGTGTTACGGCATTCGTTTCTATAACTCGTGGTTGCGACAATATGTGTACGTTTTGTGTAGTCCCTTTTACTCGCGGACGCGAAAGAAGTCGCGATCCACAAAGTATTTTAGAAGAAATAAATGACTTATGGTCTAAAGGCTATAAAGAAATCACGCTGTTAGGACAAAATGTAGACAGTTACCTCTGGTATGGTGGCGGTTTAAAGAAGGATTTCGAAAAGGCAAGTGAATTACAAAAGGCCACAGCTGTTAATTTTTCTAATTTATTAGATATGTGTGCTAAAGAACAACCAAAAATGCGAATTCGTTTCTCCACATCAAATCCACAAGATTTAACCTTAGATGTTATAGAAACCATGGCAAAGCACAGCAACATTTGTAAACACATACATTTGCCTGTTCAAAGTGGAAGCAACAGAATTCTAAAAGAAATGAACCGCTTGCACACACGAGAAGAATATTTCGCTTTAATAGACAATATCAAGCGTATTCTTCCAAACTGTGCTATAAGTCAGGATTTAATTGCGGGATTCCCAACAGAAACAGAACAAGACCATCAAGACACCTTAAGTTTAATGGACTACGTAAAATACAACTTCGGCTTTATGTATGCTTATTCTGAAAGGCCTGGAACCATGGCTGAACGTAAGTTAGAAGACGATGTTCCGGAAGAAGTGAAAAAACGCAGATTAGCAGAAATTGTTCAGCGTCAACGTGACCATAGTGAAATTAAAACCAAAGAATATCTGAATACAATAGTAGAAGTTTTAATTGAAAAAGAATCTAAGAAATCTGATGCCGAATGGTCTGGAAGAACTCAACAGAATAGCGTGGCTGTATTCCCAAAAGCCAATTACAAAGTTGGAGATTTAGTACTTGTAAAAGTAACGGATTGCACTAGTGCCACATTAATAGGAGAAGCTATTGGGCTTTCTGAAAACAATTAATAATAGAAAATAAACAGATAAAACTAGGTTTCTTTTATTTTCACCTTTTCATTTAATAGATATGGAATCCATACAATCAACAAAACAACGATTTGGAATTATTGGTAACGACGCTAAACTTAATCGTGCCATAGAAAAAGCCATGCAAGTGGCGCCTACAGATATCTCGGTTTTGGTAACTGGAGAATCCGGGGTTGGAAAGGAAAGTATTCCTAAAATAATACATCAATTATCCCATAGAAAACATGGGAAATATATAGCTGTAAACTGTGGAGCCATTCCAGAAGGAACCATAGACTCTGAACTTTTTGGTCATGAAAAAGGAGCCTTTACTGGTGCCACTCAATCAAGATCAGGATATTTTGAAGTTGCTGATGGTGGAACGATTTTTTTAGATGAAGTAGGCGAATTACCACTAACAACACAAGTCCGTTTACTACGTGTATTAGAAAATGGTGAGTTTATAAGAGTTGGGTCTAGCCAAGTGCAAAAAACAAATGTACGAATTGTAGCCGCTACAAACGTAAACATGTTTGAAGCTATTAAAAAAGAAAAATTCCGAGAAGACCTTTATTACAGATTAAGTACCGTAGAAATTCATCTACCACCTTTAAGAGAAAGAAAAGATGATATTCATTTACTTTTTAGAAAATTTGCTAGCGATTTTGCCATAAAATACAAAATGCCAACCATTAAATTAACAGACGAAGCTATTGCTGTCTTGTTAAAATACAGATGGAGCGGAAACGTAAGACAGCTTAGAAACATAGCCGAACAAGTTTCTGTTTTAGAACAAAACAGAACCATTAATGCAGCTACACTTCAAGGCTATCTACCTAGCGAAGGAAGCAATTTACCAGCAATTGTAAAAACCTCCAAATCAGAAAGTGATTTCAGCAACGAACGAGAAATCCTCTATAAAGTTCTATTCGATATGAAAAATGATTTAAACGATTTGAAAAAACTTACCATGGAGCTTATGAAAAGTGGTCATGGAAAAGATGTTCAAAAAGATCACGAAGGTCTAATTCAAAAAATTTATGGCGATGTAGATGAAGACAACGCTACAATTGAAGATTTAGAAGTTTTATCGATTGGAGAAAAATCAGCAAACACTTATGAACCTGTTATTGAGCCTCAAGATAAATATCATTTTGCTGAAGAAATTGAAGAGGAAGAAACCCTATCTTTACATGATAAAGAATTGGAACTTATAAAAAAATCTTTAGAACGCCATGATGGTAAACGCAAATTAGCAGCGGCCGAATTGGGCATCAGCGAACGCACCTTATACAGAAAAATCAAGCAATACGACCTTTAATATTTCCTATGAAATTATTTAAAATAACTTTATTCGCCCTTATTTCCTTAACTATTTTAGGTTGTGGCGCCTATTCATTTACTGGAGCTTCCATATCATCAAACATAAAAACCTTCCAGGTTAATTATTTTCAAAATAACGCAATTTTAGTGGAGCCAGGATTAGATAGAGACTTCACAAATGCATTAGCCGATTTACTTTTAAACCAAACCAATTTGGAATTAGTAAACTCTGGTGCAGATTTAGTTTATGAAGGTGAAATTACGGAATATAGAATTTCACCAACAACAGCTACAGCAAACAATACTGCTGCACAAAACAAGTTAACAATTACCGTGAATGTACGTTTTTATAATAGAAAAAATGAAGAAGACGATTTAGAACAGCGGTTCTCATTTTTCTACGATTATGCTGGAGATATGAACCTTGTTGGCGCACAAAAAACAGCTGCAATCGAAGAAATTTTTGAAAGACTAACTCAAGATATTTTTAATGCAACCTTAGCTAAGTGGTAATAAAATGAATCAAAAAGCTTTTATAGATATTCTACAAAATCCGAAAGGCATAAGTTCTGAAAACACCTCAGCCCTACTTGCTATTACCCAAGAATTCCCATATTTTCAAGCGGCAAGAGCCCTTTACTTAAAAGGACTAAAACATTCCGAAAGCTTTAAATATAATCAAGAGTTAAAAACTACAGCAGCTTACACTGCAGACAGAAGCATTTTATTCGATTTTATTACTTCAGAAGAATTCCTGCAAAATAAAATTTCACAATACATAAAACAAAACACCTCCCATTTAAAAGATATTCCTGTGGATATTGAAGATGTTTCAGTATCACAACCAATGGGTGTAGACGACACTTTAAGTCAACAAATTGAAGATACATCAGGCGTATTAGATCCTAATTTATTTGAACGGAAAATAAAAGAGCACTTCGAGCCTGAACCATCAGAAGATGAGATTAGCAATAATATTCATCCAAACGAAAATTCAGATGCAGACACATCAAGAGACCAGAGTTCACCTGATAGTATTTTACAATTAGGCAAACCCTTACAATTCAATAAAAACGAAACTCATTCCTTTAACGAATGGTTAAAAATAACTCGTTTTCAACCAATAGAGCGTCCAGAGTCCACACCTGATGAAACATTAAAACCCGAACCAATAGAGGATGATTTATCTGCTAACAGGAATAAAAAATTTGAATTAATAGATAAGTTTATTTCTTCCAACCCGAAGCTAAAACCGAAACAAAGCGCAACAATTGTTGGTAATTTAGCTGAAGAACAGATGATTCAAACCGAGTCGTTAATGACTGAAACTTTAGCCAGAATTTACCTGGAACAAAAAAACTTCAAAAAAGCTATTCAATCTTACAACATTTTAAGTTTGAAATATCCAGAAAAAAGTGGTTTCTTTGCAGACCAAATTAAAGCAATCAAAAAATTACAAGAACAAAATAACAAATAACAATGAGTACGTTTACAATATTTTTAGCACTAATTGTCGTTGTAGCCTTTCTACTAGTAGTAGTTATTATGGTACAAAATCCTAAAGGCGGAGGCCTTTCTTCTTCTTTTGGAGGCGGTGGAACACAACAGTTAGGTGGTGTAAAAAAGACAACCGATTTTTTAGACAAGAGTACTTGGACTTTAGCAACTTTAATGTTAGTTCTAATTTTATTATCTAACGTAGCCATCAACAAAGGTTCTAGCGCAGTAGATTCTAAAGCTTTAGACACTGAAGCTATTTCAAAACCAGTGGTTCCTGCAACTCCTGCAGCTCCAATGTCAACAAACAATACTGAAGCTGAACAAGGTTCTGAAGAATGATATTGTTTCAAAAAAATCAAGACACATGCCAACTATTTTAGTTGGCATTTTTTTTAAATGAAAATTTGTCAGCAAAACTAGCATGGCACATTTTTAGCACACTTCTATTGCAGTAAATAATTTATTAATTAACTAAATAAAAAACATATAAACTATGGGCTTAAACATTAAACCTTTAGCAGATCGAGTTCTTATAGAACCTGTGGAAGCGGAAACTAAAACAGCTTCTGGAATTATCATCCCTGATAATGCAAAAGAAAAACCGCAACAAGGAAAAGTTATGGCTATTGGTAAAGGAACAAAAGATGAACCAATGACAGTTAAAGTTGGTGATACTGTTCTTTACGGAAAATACTCTGGAACTGAACTTAAACTTGAAGGGAAGGATTATTTAATGATGCGTGAAAGCGATATCCTAGCAATTATTTAATTGCAAACTCAAAAAAACAAAAAATAAATACCAAATATCTCTAATTGAAACGTACTAATCCATATTTAGAATTAGTATTTAAATTTTGAGATTAAAAATTTTAAAATAAATTTTCATTATGGCAAAAGATATAAAATATGATGTAGACGCCCGCGACGGATTAAAACGTGGTGTTGACGCATTAGCAAATGCAGTAAAAGTAACTTTAGGACCAAAAGGTAGAAACGTTATTATCAGCAGAAGCTTTGGAGCTCCTCAAGTAACAAAAGACGGAGTATCCGTTGCTAAAGAAATAGAGTTAGAAAACGAGCTTGAAAATATGGGAGCTCAAATGGTAAAAGAAGTAGCATCAAGAACTAACGATTTAGCAGGTGATGGAACTACAACTGCAACCGTATTAGCACAAGCAATTGTAAGAGAAGGCTTAAGAAACGTAGCTGCTGGAGCAAATCCAATGGATTTAAAACGTGGAATAGACAAAGCAGTTGAAGCTATTACCAAAGACCTTGAAAAACAAGCTAAAAAAGTAGGCAACTCATCAGAAATGATTAAGCAAGTTGCTGCAATTTCTGCTAATAACGACGATACTATTGGTGAATTAATTGCCAAAGCTTTCGGAAAAGTTGGAAAAGAAGGTGTAATTACTGTTGAGGAAGCAAAAGGTATGGATACTTATGTTGATGTTGTAGAAGGAATGCAATTCGACAGAGGATATCTATCTCCATACTTCGTAACAGACGCTGATAAAATGGTAGCTGATTTAGAAAATCCATACATCTTATTATTCGACAAAAAGATTTCTAACCTACAAGAAATCCTTCCAATATTAGAGCCAGTTGCTCAATCTGGACGTCCATTATTAATTATTGCTGAAGATGTAGATGGTCAAGCATTAGCTACTTTAGTAGTAAATAAATTACGTGGAGGATTAAAAATTGCTGCAGTAAAAGCTCCTGGATTTGGAGACAGACGTAAAGCTATGTTAGAAGATATAGCTATATTAACTGGTGGTGTTGTTATTTCCGAAGAAAGAGGATTCTCTCTTGAAAATGCCGATTTAAGCATGTTAGGTACTGCTGAAACAGTAACTATCGACAAAGACAATACAACTATTGTTAATGGTTCTGGAAAAGCTGAAGATATTAAGGCTAGAGTAAACCAAATCAAGGCTCAAATTGAAACAACTACAAGCGACTACGATAAAGAAAAACTTCAAGAACGATTAGCTAAATTAGCTGGTGGTGTTGCTGTACTTTATGTTGGCGCCGCTAGTGAAGTTGAAATGAAAGAGAAAAAAGATCGTGTTGACGACGCATTACATGCAACAAGAGCTGCCGTTGAAGAAGGCATTGTAGCTGGAGGTGGGGTAGCTTTAGTTAGAGCAAAATCTGTACTAGAAAAATTAACTTCTGACAACTTAGATGAAACAACTGGTGTTCAAATCGTAGCTCGTGCAATTGAAGCTCCTTTGCGTACCATTGTTGAGAACGCAGGTGGCGAAGGAAGTGTTGTAGTTGCTAAAGTTATAGAAGGTAAAGGTGCTTTTGGATTTGATGCTAAAACCGAAACTTATGTAGATATGCTTAAGGCAGGAATTATCGATCCTAAGAAAGTAACTCGAATTGCTTTAGAAAACGCAGCTTCAGTTGCTGGAATGATTCTAACAACGGAATGTGCTTTAATAGAAATTAAAGAAGACGCTCCAGCCATGCCAATGGGTGGAGGTGGCATGCCAGGAATGATGTAAATCAACAACCTGAAAACCATTTTATAATAAAAAATGCCTCAAGAAATTGAGGCATTTTTTATTTAATATTTAAAAAGAAATAAAATTACAAAATATCCTTAATAAGAGATTTTGCATTTACCTCATCCAATTCATTAACAAAAATCTCAATCTCCCCAATAATTCCTGGATAAGAAGAATCCGATTTGTTAATTTCAAAATAAGAGATATTCGCTTCATCAAGTGCGTTTTTTACTCCTGACGCCACTATTTGCGAGTTTCCTGAAAAAATTAACTTTCTATCCATAATCTACATTTTATATAAGTTATTCTAAGTTACGCATTTAAATAGTAATTCTCCAAACTTAAAAAGCCCAAATTTTTGTTTGGGCCTTTTATATTTATATTAATTATTTCTATTCTTTATGATCTTCAATCACATTATCATCGCGATACAAACAACAACTATGTAAACTATTATACGCATCATCTGGTGCCACAACATTTTTAGTGTCATGACCTACAGCTGCAATATTTTTTTCAATAGTTGGCAAATCGGTTTTACGTGCATCATAAATAAGACTTAGCTCGTGTGTATTCACATTCCAAACTGCAGACTTAACACCTTTAGTTTTAATACATGCTTTTTCTATACGTTCCTTACACATATTACAAACCCCGTCTACTTCCAAAGTAGCTCTTGCATTTTTATCCTGGGAAAAAGCTGTCATCCCAATTAACATCACTAATAAAATTCCTAATTTCTTCATAATAAATATTTTAAATTGTACTTTTTTTTAATGTATTTTAAAACGTAATCCTGCATAATAGGTACTTCCAAAAACCGGACCATACACAAAGGTAGTATCAAAGTACGAACCAAAAGGATCGTTTGGTGCTAAAATAGGATTTTCTTGTTTAACGTCTGTAATATTCTCGCCACCAAAATAAACTTCAAATTTATGAGAAAACACCTTTGTTACTTGAGCATTTAAAGTCCCAACAGTTGGCGAATATTCCGCTACTCGATATGTCGTAGGATTACTTACAGTTGAAGAGAATCTCTGCTCACTCAACCAATTATAGGTAGCATCAAATTTCCAATGTGCGCCATTAGATTTTAGGTTTGTTTCATATGATACATTAGCGAATAAGCGATGTTGAGCAGTTAAAGGTTTCTCTAGCTTCCCGGAAATGTATTGTGTTTTAACATCGTAAAACTTATAAGCTGTACGCAAATCAAATTGTTTAAACACATTGTAATTAAACTCAATTTGAAAACTATTGGCATAACTTTCACCATCTAAATTATAAAAACTAACAGCTTGCGGGTTTTCATAATCTACTACTACCTGATTTTCGAAATCTGTTCTATAAAAATCTAAAGCCACATCTGCTTTCCTTCCAAACAGGTTAAATCCTTGTAAAAAAGACAACCCGTAATTCCATGCTATTTCAGGATCAAGTCCGTAAATTTCTCCTCCTGAATTCACAATATTTATAGTTCTTGAAGTAGCAAACATACTTTGATTTTCAGTAAAAATATTAGCACTTCTTTTGCCTCTTCCAACAGATGCTCTAACAGCCGATTTTTCCCATGGCGTATAACGAGCATGCAATCGAGGTGTTACAAAAACACCTAATAAATTATGATTATCTACACGTACCCCTGCCGTTAAATTAAGTTTATCCAAATTATCATAATTGTATTCAAAAAAACCACCAATAGAAGCCTCTGTACGTCCATAATTTGTAGTATTAACCAATTCGTTATAATGATCGTAAGTATAACTTATTCCTGTTTTCACCTTATGCCTAGAGTCGCTAATAATTGAATTATAAACAGCATTCGCATACAAACTGTTATGAGTAATATCGTAAACATTAAGACCAAAATACGAACTTTGTTCATGCCAGCTAAAGGCCGCCTGAACCCCCAAACTTTGATAAGGAATATTTGGGTTCACATAACCTAATTTGACTGCAGTTTCAAAACGCTGAGTATCTATTTCACTTCCCCAAGCGTTGGTTGTAAGTTTATCAGTTTCTGAATTGAAATCTAATTCGCCCGTTTGTTTGGAATCGTTTAAATATTTCACATTTATAAAACTTACCAATCCTTTTTCCGGATTAACGTATTGCCAACGGTTCATCAAATTAATCTGATTATAAATAGGCATATCCATAAATCCATCATCGTTAACATCGTGTTTTTTATTATGGGTATTTCCGTGAATATACAAACCTGTATCCCATTTGTCCGAAACTTTTGTATTTAAATGTGTGTTCAGTTCCAACCTTTCGTTACTTCCCGCATATAAATTAACAAACAACGAATTATCTGTTTTCGGCTTTACCAATTCTGCATTTATCTGTCCAGCAATACTTTCGTAACCATTAACGACACTTCCTGCTCCTTTGGTAATTTGAATACTTTCTACCCACGTACCCGGAATAAAACTTAATCCATAGGCTTGTGATGCACCGCGAATAGAAGGAATATTTTCTGTAGTAATTAAAATATACGGACTAGTTAAACCCAACATTTTAATTTGTTTGGTTCCAGACACAGCATCAGCAAAATTTACATCAATGGAAGGATTGGTTTCAAAACTTTCCGACAAATTACAACAAGCTGCTTTTAAAAGTTCATCACTACTAATATTCATCACATTTTGCGACTGTAAATAGGATTTAGCTGTTGCTTGTTTTCTAGATGTTAAAACCACTTCTTTTAAACTACTTGTTGGTTCTAATAAGTGATGTATATGATCAGTGCTTTTAATACTAATAGTATTGGTTTTATAACCTACATAACTAACTACTAGTTTTTTGTAATCGTTTTTATACGGAATTGTAAATTTTCCATCAAAATCAGTTACAGTTCCTACAGTTGTGTTCAGCCAATACACATTGGCCCCAGTAACAGGAATATGCTTATTATCCTCGTTAACTTCCATTATCATACCATTTATTTTCTCTTGTGAAAAAGAAATTATTGGTAAAAAGGCAAGTAAAACTGCTAATTTTCTCATAATTGAACAGCTTTAGTAGGCAAAAAAATCGCCATGATTAACATGAAGGAATTTGAAAAAAGAATATGTTTCATTTTTAAATTTATATTTGATTAAATATTACTTTGAATGTTGGTATTCGAAAAAAAATATCGAAAACCAAATAAGTAAGTGCCAATTCTGAATTGTCTTAAATAATTTAAGACAATTGACACCGAAATTCAAAGTAAAATCAAATTATAAAAACCTGATCAATGACGTGAATGTCTACAACCAAATTAGGTGGAGAGTAATTTTTATGAGGTATTACCAATTCTGGTAGACCTTCAAAAAGATTTAAATAGGAATAGACAAGGGTAGTAAAGAACAATTGTTGCTGAAATTGTAAATCTTCAAAAGATGCATTCTTTAATTCATCTTGACCCTGAAGAATTTCTATTTCATTTTTACAACAATGCTTGTTTTCCGAGTAAGTAACGGAAACAGAATCCATATCCATCCCACAACTTTCTGCTTTTGAAAAAACAGCTATATCAATTAAATTATCGCCACAGTAATGTTTTTCAACGGTAAGAGATAAGGTTGAAAACAACACCAAACAAGCTAATGTTATTGAAAACAATTTATTTAAAGTGGGTTTCATCGTAATAAACATACCTAGCAAATTTACAAAAAAAGCAATTGACACCCTGCTTTTAATAAAGGATTAACACCTACAAACGTTGTTTGTGATAATAAAAAGCCGGAATAAGCAATAAGGCTATTAGCGGTTGAATTAAAAATCGACGAACATTAAAAAACAAATAGTACTCTTCTTGTTTTGGGTTGATAACAAAATACAAAAACAAAGACATAAACAATATGTAAGCTACTACAAAAATAAGCGTAGAAAATTTAATGATACTTTTATCTTTAAAAAGCACAAAGAGTATTGCCAAAGAGATTATAGAATTCATTACATAACGAAGACTAGTGTAAGCAGCCAATTTAAAAATCTCACGTCTTGGAGAATCTATATACAGATAATCATTTTTAAAAAACAACAAATATGGGTCGTAGAAAAGTTTATCTTCAAAAACTCGAATAAGGATTAATAACCCAATCAAAACAGAAAACCATATCAGTTTTAAAATCTTATTCATGGTTTCTTGCTGTATTAGAAAATCTATTTACCCAAAACAACCAAAGCAAACAAACCATTCCATAAATAATGGCTGGAAAAATAACGGTATGTAAAATATCTTTATGCCAAGGATAATGGTATAAGCCAACAGACAAAACAACCACACGAACTAAATTAGCAATATAAATTAACACACTACCCGCCAACAAATACAAAACTGTGGTTTTAAACTTACCAGAAAAAGCTACTATAAAGGAAGCAAATAGAATAATAACACTTATAGAATTACATCCTTCAATAACTCGAGCAATATATTTATTATTAATAATTAACTTCATGGAAGGCTCATCTGGATGAGGAGCTACTTCTGCATTATAACCAATAGTTTCCAATATCTCCCTACTTTGCTTCGCCACTAAATTTGTCATGTAATCCGGATAATAAGTTTCGCTAGAGCCGTATTGCAAATATAATTTATATGAAAAAGTCAAAACTGCATACACCAATAGAAAGGTGCAAATAAACTTAATAACCGTTTTGTATTTTAGAATGAGTTCTTTCAAAAAATTTAAGATTGATTCCAACGTTAAATTTATACAAATTACAAATGAGAAGCCTACCTTTTTAAATACTTTTACTAAAAATTTTTAAACAATGAATTTTACATCTCTAAAACCACAGATAGAACAAATTATATCTTCATCAAATAAAACGGTTGACGCGCGTTTAAAAAACATTTGCGAACTCCTAGAATCTGAAGTCCCACATTACAATTGGGTAGGTTTTTATTTTAAAAACGGAGATAAAAACGAATTAAAATTAGGTCCTTACGTTGGAGAACCAACCGACCACACTATTATTCCATTTGGAAAAGGTATTTGCGGACAAGTAGCTGTTAGCAATAAAAACTTTGTAGTTCCGGATGTTTCTGCACAAGACAATTATATTGCCTGTAGCATAACTGTAAAGGCCGAAATTGTAATCCCTATTTTCGTTAACAATGAAAACATTGGTCAAATAGATATAGATTCCAATACACCCGATCCATTTAGCGAAGAAGATGAACGTTTTTTAGAATTTGTCTGTAAGAAAGTTGCAAGCATTCTGTAGTTGTTGATAACTTTTTATTTAAGTTGAAAAACCTTGTGTTTTTAACCTCTATATCCAAGTTTTTTTTAATTGAAATACGTACTTTTGCACTCATTAAAAACAACTAACACTCTTAGGTGATAAAATTTAGTTTTTCCTAAGAATAATCACACACACAACACAACTAAAATGAGCAACAACAAAACTATTAAATCGGCTTTAATTTCTGTTTTCAGTAAGGACGGATTGGAACCTATTGTAAAACAACTACATCAACAAAACGTTACAATATATTCAACTGGTGGGACAGAGAAATTTATTAAAGATTTAAACATTCCAGTAGTTCCTGTAGAAGATGTAACTTCTTACCCATCTATTCTTGGCGGGCGTGTTAAAACCTTACACCCAAAAGTATTTGGTGGAATTTTAAACAGGCAAAATAACGAAAATGATGTTCAAGAACTAATCGATTTTGAAATCCCTCAAATAGATTTAGTAATTGTCGATTTATATCCTTTTGAAAAAACAGTTGCATCTGGAGCAAGCAATCAAGATATTATTGAGAAAATTGATATAGGTGGAATTTCTTTAATTCGTGCCGCTGCTAAAAATTATGCAGATGTAATTTGCGTGTCTTCTGTTGAAGATTACAGCGAGTTTTTAGAACTACTTCAATCCAAAAACGGAGAAACTTCTGAAGATGATAGAAAATCTTTTGCAGCCAAAGCCTTTAACGTGTCATCACATTACGATTCAGCTATTTTTAATTATTTCAATAAAAACCACGAAATAACTTCATTAAAAATTAGTGAAACGCAAGGTCAAGTGTTGCGTTATGGTGAAAATCCTCATCAAAAAGGTTTCTTCTTCGGAAATTTTGACGAGATATTTACAAAGCTTCACGGAAAGGAATTAAGCTATAACAACCTTTTAGATGTTGATGCTGCAGTTAATTTAATGAATGAATTTAAAGGTGAAGCACCAACTTTCGCTATTTTAAAACACAATAACGCTTGTGGTTTTGCACAACGCGACACTATTCACAAAGCCTATGTTGATGCTTTAGCAGGAGATCCAGTTTCGGCATTTGGTGGAATTCTAATAAGCAACACTGAAATTGATTTAGCTACTGCTAAAGAAATTAACGATTTATTTTGTGAAGTGGTAATCGCACCTTCATTTTCAACTGAAGCAGAAGAATTGTTAAAAAGTAAAAAGAATAGAATTTTATTAATCCAGAAAGATATTGAACTACCACAAACAACGGTTAGAACTTGTTTGAATGGTGTTCTAGTTCAGGATAGAGATAATTTAACAGATACTATTTCAGGTTTAACATATGCTACAAACAATAAACCAAGCCAAAACGAGTTAGAAGACCTAATATTTGCATCTAAAATTTGCAAGCACACTAAGTCGAATACTATAGTTTTAGTGAAAAACAAACAATTATGTGCAAGTGGAACAGGACAAACAAGTCGTGTAGATGCTTTAAACCAATCTATACACAAAGCTTTATCTTTTAATTTCGACTTAAAAGGAGCTGTTATGGCAAGTGATGCTTTTTTCCCATTTCCAGATTGCGTGGAAATTGCAGAAAAAGTTGGTATTTCAGCAGTAATTCAACCAGGAGGTTCTATAAAAGACCAATTGAGTATTGACTACTGCAATGAAAACAATGTAGCAATGGTATTTACAGGAACAAGACATTTTAAACACTAATACAGAGAGTCTTTAAACAAAACAAGTTTCTAAACAAAAAATAAAAGTTCAAAAAGAAAAGCTAAGTTATTTTATTGAGTAACTTTTATTACATTTACAAGATTTGATTAACAACCCTCAAATAACGAATAAAACACATGGGATTTTTTGACTTCCTAACCGAGGATATAGCAATAGATTTAGGAACTGCAAACACACTTATTATTCATAATGATAAAGTAGTGGTTGATAGTCCTTCTATTGTAGCACGAGATAGAATTTCTGGAAAAATAATTGCCGTTGGTAAGGAAGCCAGCTTAATGCAAGGAAAAACTCACGAGAACATTAAAACTGTAAGACCATTGAAAGATGGTGTAATTGCAGATTTTGATGCTAGTGAACAAATGATAAGCTTATTTATTAAAAATATTCCTGCATTAAAAAAGAAATTTTTCACTCCTGCCTTGCGTATGGTTGTGTGTATTCCTTCAGGTATTACAGAAGTAGAAATGCGTGCAGTAAAAGAGTCTTGTGAGCGTGTAAACGGAAAAGAGGTATATTTAATTATGGAGCCTATGGCTGCAGCAATTGGTATTGGGGTTGATATTATGCAGCCAAAAGGAAATATGATTGTAGATATAGGTGGTGGTACTACCGAAATTGCGGTTATTGCTCTTGGTGGAATTGTTTGTGATAAATCAGTTAAAATTGCAGGTGATGTATTTACAAACGACATCGTTTATTACATGCGTACCCAACACAACCTATATGTTGGAGAGCGTACTGCTGAAAAAATAAAAATTCAAATTGGTGCTGCAACTGAAGATTTGGAACTTCCTCCAGAAGACATGAGTGTTCAAGGACGTGATTTATTAACGGGTAAACCAAAACAAGTTAATATTTCGTATAGAGAAATAGCTAAAGCTTTAGATAAATCTATTTTACGAATAGAAGATGCGGTTATGGAAACTCTGTCTCAAACTCCTCCTGAATTAGCGGCAGATATTTACAATACTGGTATCTATTTAGCTGGTGGTGGATCAATGTTAAGAGGGTTAGACAAACGTTTATCTCAAAAAACAGACTTACCTGTTTATATTGCTGAAGATCCATTACGTGCAGTTGTTCGTGGAACAGGAATTACTCTAAAAAACATCTCCAAATACAAAAGCGTTTTGATAAAATAGGCTAACACATGCAGCAAATAATAAACTTCATCATAAGAAACAAAAGCTTTTTGTTATACTTATTGTTGTTTTCAATTGCTTTTGGTTTTACTATTCAATCGCATTCGTATCATAAAAGTAAATTTATAAATTCGGCAAACTTTTTGTCCGGCGGAATTTATAATTCTATAAATAATGTTAACGAGTACATTCACCTAAGATCGCAAAATGAGTTGCTTCAAGAAGAAAACAACCATCTAAGGTCTATTTTATACAATCAGCCAGATAGCATTCAAGAAACTTTTGTAGATAGCTTGTATTCAGGAATTTCGTATAAATTCTCTCCAGCAATTATTATCAAAAACAGCTATTCTTCAAGCAATAATATTTTATTACTAAATCGAGGAAAAAGAGATAGTATTCAACAGGACTTTGGAGTTATTTCTTCAAAAGGAATTGTGGGTATTGTGGATAATACAAGTAAAAAATATGCTACTGTAATTTCTATTTTAAACACTACAAGCCGCATTAGTGCTCAATTAAAAAAATCCAATCATTTTGGATCATTAATTTGGAATGGAAAATCACCACACATAGTACAGTTAACTGAAATTCAAAAAATAGCACCAATACAAAAAGGAGATACCATTGTAACTTCTGGTCGTTCGGCCATTTTTCCGAAAAACATTCCGATTGGAACAATTGAAAGCTACAATCTAGATTCTTCAGAAAACTATTACACCATTCACGTCCGTTTATTTAACGACATGACTAGTTTGGAACATGTGTATATTATTGAAAACAAGGATGTAAATGAAATTAACATGCTATTAAATAATCCTCATGAATAGTATTGTATTAACACATTCCTTCCGTTTTGTAATTCTTGCTTTATTGCAGGTGTTAATATTAAGCCATATTAATTTCCTTGGTTATATAAACCCGTATTTATACATTTTATTTATTTTATTATTTCCTTTAAAAAACAATCGAGTTATTTTTATTTTCCTGAGTTTTTTATTGGGCTTAACCATTGATATGTTTTTAGATTCGGGTGGAATTCATGCTGCAGCCTCTGTAACAATTGCTTATATAAGACCTGCTATTTTGAAGCTTTCTTTTGGTGCTGTTTACGACCATCAAACCCTTAAGTTTAGTAATGTAGAATTTGGATCTAAATTAAGCTATATAATTATATTAACTATAATTCATCATTTAGTACTCTTTTCCTTAGAAATTTTTAACTTTTATAAAATAATTTTAATCCTTCAATACACGTTATTCTCTAGTATATTTACTATTATACTTTGTTTACTAACAACCGTTATTTTTAACAGGAGAAAATAATGAGACAACTTTTACTGTTTATTACTATTATTTTGGTCGGCATTAGCTTTATTGCTAGACTTTTTTATTTACAAGTTTACCATGCTGAAGAACACAGCTTATACGACGATAATGCCATAAGAAAAGTTTACGACTACCCAAAACGCGGTTTTGTTTACGATAGAAATGGAACTCTTTTAGTTTCTAATCAACCTTCTTATGACGTAATGATTATTCCTAGAGAAGTTAAGCCCTTGGACACTTTAGAGTTTTGCAATCTTTTAAAAATTGATAAGGAGCAATTCAAAAAAATATATAAACGAGCTTATCATTATTCACCTAGATTACCTTCTGTTTTTGTAGCACAACTTTCCAAAGAAGATTATGCTGTATTACAAGAAAAAATGAGAAAATACGAAGGTTTCTATATCCAAAAGCGTTCATTAAGAGATTATCAAACAGCTATTGGAGCAAACGTTTTAGGCTATATTGCTGAAGCCACACCTTCTCAAATAGAAAAAAACCCTTATTACAACATGGGGGACCTTATAGGAAAACAAGGTGTTGAACTTTCTTATGAAGAAGAGTTAAGAGGAGTAAAAGGAATAAAATTCATTCAGAAAGATCGATTTAACAGAGATCTAGGTCCGTATAAAGATGGAATGTATGATACCATTCCCCAACAAGGAAAAGACATTACCATTACAATTGACGCAAAACTTCAGGAGTACGGAGAAAAACTCATGCAGAATAAACGCGGAGGTATTGTAGCTATTGAACCTGCCACAGGAGAGATTTTAAGTTTGGTCTCAGCTCCTACGTACAACCCTAATTTATTAGTAGGAAGACAACGTTCTAGAAATTTTACGAAGTTATATAATGACACTTTAAGTCGACCATTAATTGATAGAGGCTTGTTGCGTATGCACGAACCTGGGTCGCCTTTTAAAATTTTAGTGGCCTTGGAAGCACTACAAGAAAAAGCCATTACACCTGAAACCACAATCAATTGCACCGGAGTTTACCGTTATGGAAGACGTGGAACAATGGGCTGTCATTGTGGAGGAGGTAAAAGAGATTTAATAATGGGAATTGCAAAATCTTGTAACTCCTATTTTGCTAATGCTTTCAGAAAAAGTATTGACAAGTACTCCGATGCAGGTCAAGGTATGGATGTTTGGAGTGATCATATGAAGAGTTTTGGATTAGGAAATTTCCTTGGATACGATTTACCTATTGGAAAAAAAGGGAATATACCTGATGGTGCTTATTACGACAAATGGTATCCGGATTTTAATTGGGGATCTACAACTATTATTTCCAATTCAATTGGCCAAGGTGAGGTTCTAGTTACCCCTATCCAATTAGCAAATGCCACAGCAGCAATTGCAAACAGAGGACATTATTACACACCACATATAATTAAAGAAATAGCTGGCCAAACTATTGACGAAAATTACACTACGGTAAAACATACAACTGTTGATCCAAAATACTTTGAACCTGTGGTAGAAGGCCTTTTTGATGTATATAATTATGGAACTGCTAGGTTTTTACAAGTTCCAGGAATTGAAATTTGTGGTAAAACAGGTACTTCTGAAAACTTTGCCATAATTGATGGTAAAAGAACCCAATTAACAGATCACTCAATTTTTATTGCCTTTGCTCCTAAAGATAACCCAAAAATTGCCATTGCCGTTTTTGTAGAAAATGGTTACTATGGATCACGTTGGGCAGGAAGAATTGCCAGTTTAATGATTGAGCAATATATTAAAGGAGAGGTAACTTTAAAACAAATGGAAAAACTTGTTTTAGAAAAAAGCCTAGAGGACGAATATGCAAAACCATATTCAGGTAAACCATTTACCATTAACAAATAATGTATAGAGATAACAATAAATATTTTCAATTTGACTGGATTACCATCATTCTGTTTTTAATGTTGGTAGGTTTCGGATGGCTCAATATTTTATCGGCTTCTCATGTTGGTGATACCATAGATTATTTTAATATGGAACAACCCTACGGAAAGCAATCCATATTTATCCTTTTAAACTTCGCTTTAATTATTCTTGTTTTATCTATTGAATCAAAATTTTACGAACGGTTCTCTAGTGTAATCTACATAGTATCCATGCTATCTATGGTTGGACTCTTTATATTTGGAAAAAATGTTAATGGCGCCACAGCTTGGTATGGAATTGGAGGAATGACATTGCAACCAAGTGAGTTTGCTAAAGCTGCAACTGCATTAGCGGTAGCAAAGTTTATTAGCGATTTAAATACCGATATAAAGCATTTTAAAGATCAAGTAAGAGCCTTTTTAATTATAGCCATTCCAGCTATCCTTGTAATACTCCAAAACGATACGGGTAGTGCCTTAGTTTATGCTGCTTTCTTTTTTGTATTCTACCGCGAAGGACTACCAAAAACTTACTTAATTTTAGGTGTTCTTCTAGCTTCTATCACTGTAAGTTCTTTAAAATTTGATGATATTACTACAAGCGTAGTTATTACTCTTATTATTTTAGTATATCATTTTACAAGACGAAAAAAGCCTGCTATTATAAAAACAATATTTGCAATAATAGCTTGTATCGTTTTAAGTTCTGGGGTGGAGTTTTTATATGACAATATTTTACAAGCACACCAAAAAGATAGAATTAGTCTTTGGTTACGTTTGGAAAAGGATCCTGTAAGAATTGCTGAAATGCGTCGTGATATTTTATACAATCTATACGAATCTGAGAAAGCTATTAGTTCTGGAGGCTTAACAGGAAAAGGATTTATGCAAGGAACAAGAACCACAGGAAAATTTGTTCCAGAACAACACACCGATTATATATTTAGTACCGTTGGTGAAGAATGGGGTTTTGCAGGAACCACATTCGTTGTAATAGTTTTTGTCCTTTTACTTCTACGGATTTTACATCTTGCTGAATTACAAAAATCGCAATTCAGTAGGGTTTATGGCTATAGTGTTGCATCAATTCTATTTTTCCATTTTATGGTTAATATAGGTATGGTAATGGGGCTCATTCCAACTATAGGTATTCCACTACCCTTCTTTAGTTATGGAGGTTCAGGTTTGTGGGCTTTTACCATTCTTCTATTTATTTTTATTAAACTAGATTCTAATAGGATTAATGAGTGGTAAAAAAACAATATATTAAATATATCCTTTTCTCCGTTCACCTTTCTGTTTAGAAATTACTTTCTGTTTTCAAATTAAATTAAGTCCACAAACCAACTTAGATGCTGATTTCAAAATACTTACAGCATACAATTTTAACTTTCTATTTCCTTTAATAAGTTATTCTTAGTATATTTATCTTACAAAAAACAATTTTCCCCAAATATTAAAAGTTGAAATTCAGATTGATAGCAAATTATTACAGTAATTTTAAAAGTTCAACCTATGAAAAAACATTTTTTATTTGCGTTTGGATTCATGCTTGCGTCGATACTTAACGCACAGGAAAACAGAAAAACCGCTGTTTATGAAGACGGAAACAGCTTGGAAGACAAAATCCACAATCCGATTGCCAACATGGCAAGTATCCCGTTAAATTATGACCTTTCAATTAACGACGATTATGTTAACTCAGTAAACCTACAACCCACAATCCCCGTGAAGCTATCAAAAAACTTGTTGTTAGTAACACAAGCTAACCTACCCTTGATTAATGCTCAAACAGAGAAAGGTTATGAAAATGGTGTAGGAAACACAACCATTCTCGGAACCCTTACCACTGCAAAACAAAGTGATTTCTCTTGGGGATTTGGTCCAGCTTTTATGTTGCCATCTGGACTAAAAGGGCTAGGTTTTGATAAACTCTCCATTGGTCCTTCTGTTATTGCTTTAAAACAAACAAATGGTTTTACTTATGGTTTAATATTACAGAACTACTTTTCTGTTGCTGGACCAAGTAACACCGAAGATGTCAATTATCTAAATTCACAAATTATTTTATCTAAGAGACTAAACAGAGGATGGTATGTTTACTCCAATCCATACATTACTGCTAATTGGAATGCACCTAGTAAAAAACAATGGGAAGTCCCGATAGGTGCAGGCGCTGGAAAATTAATTACCCACAACAGGTATCTTCCTATCAATTTAAAGGCAGGAGTTTATAAATATCTATCTCATCCAACTAATGCTGATTGGTTGGTTCAAATGCAAGCTACATTTATAATAAAACAAAACTAGCGACAACCAATACAACCACTTTACAATAGACAATAACAGGCCCATATAAATTAATTCTATGGGCTTGTTTTAAAAGTTTCGTACAAAAGAAATAACTAAGTTTAAACAATTCATTTAGACTAATGAAATTTAAATAGATATTACAGTTTTGTTTCCTATGAATAAAGAGAAGCTTCCCTATTGAGGTAGACCATTACAATTGCTTTAGTGAATGAAGCTGTTACAACATTTTTGAGTATAGGAAACATCCCTTACAGATAAATATAAAAACAAATTTCAAGTTTTGCTCGACACAAACCCCTAAGCAATTTATAGTTGTTTTGACTTATTAAGTTATAACTCCAAACAAAGACTACTAATTAGCAATCCTTTTATTTTTTCAATTCTAATTTCTCTGCAAAATAATCACAAAAATCTTTCATAGTTGCAGTCATTTTCTCATCATTAGTAGCTCTATGAAACGTATCACTCATAGCAACTAAGGTTTGATGGAAAAATAATTTCATTTCATCTACAGGCATATCTTTGGTCCACAAGTCAATTCTTAAGGTTTCTTGTGCGTTACTGTCCCAGACAGATAATAACATCGCTTTAGCTTCTTCGTTGTTTATACCCCCATCCTCTGCTGTCCAAAGTAGTTTTTCAGGAATTCTATTCTCGTCTAACTCGACAGATAATTCGATTTTTGATGTTGTATTTGCCATTTATTTTTTTGGTTTAAAATTTGACTGATTAAAAATTTCCTTTGCTTCCATTTGCAACATATCCTTAATCGACACATTGTTATTAGCCATGAAAGCCTTAACGATTTGCCATCCCATATACCTTCCAATTTTTCCAGGAGATTCCCTATCAATTTCTTCCAATTGAAATTTAGAAAAAGGAGCTGGATTTATAAACCTATTTGGAAGGGAGGCATCTGTACTAAATAACAATTCACGTTCTACAAAATAACGCCAAATTTCAGTTTCGTTAGCACTAGCCCAATCTATTTGTTCTTGAGAGTAACCAATTTTGTCAGCATCAGTTTTAAACGGAATAACCAAATCTTTAAAATAAAGCTGTTTTCCATAATAAACCATCTCATCTAATAAGGTTTTAATTTGTTGTTGGTAGATATATTTTTCAGAATACTCAGCGGCCATATCCACAACCATTTGTTCCTTAATAAAATTTTGTCTCAAGTATTTTTGTATGCCTTGATAAAACTCATGATCATTTCCTAAATATGTATCTAAAGAAATTAATACAATAGTATCGGTAACTAAAACCTTATTTCTATAATCTACACTTGATGTAACAGTTATAACTCTTGGAGTTTTAAATTCTGGAAAATAATATGAAAGATGTTGGAAAAGCTGAGTAATTTCCTTTTTTTCTTTGTTTAATTCAGGAAAAACACGAGCAGTTTCTTTTGTTAATTGCTGTTGTAAAGTATCGTGTACCTTTGCAATCCAAAAAGAATCTGTATACTTTTCGGAGAACATAAATGGATAAGCTCTTTTTGTTTCAACCAAATTTTCTTCAGTAGTTTCCCCGAAAATTTTATCAAATCGTTCAATGTTATACTCGATTGGAATACTTGCTATTTCTTTTTCAACTTTACTGTCTTTTTTACATGAAAAAACAGAAATCAACACTAAAAATAGAACGCTAAAATTCTTCATATAAAACAAAAAGCTTGTTAATTTTTATTAATAAGGTGATTCTTTTACTTTTGTTTAGCAAAGGTAAGATACTTTGTTTAAAAACACATTGAAAATGGATACAGAAAAAGTAATAGACCATATAGTAAATTGGCTTAAAGAATACGCATTAAAAGCAAATGTTAATGGTTTTGTTCTTGGTATCTCTGGAGGCATCGATTCTGCCGTTACCTCAACGCTTTGCGCTAAAACCGGATTAGAAGTTTTGTGTCTAGAAATGCCTATTCATCAAGCGAAATCTCATGTAACAAGAGCACAAGAACATATTAGTTTTCTTAAAAATAACTTTACAAACATAAGCGATTTAAGAACTGATTTAACACCTGTTTTTGAAGCCTTTAAATCTGAAGTTTCTCGTACTGGAGACCAAGCTATTGTAGACATGGCTTTAGCCAATACTCGAGCACGATTACGAATGACAACCTTATATTATTACGCTGGATTGCATAAATTATTGGTTGCAGGAACTGGTAATAAAATAGAAGATTTTGGTGTTGGATTTTATACAAAGTATGGTGATGGTGGCGTGGATTTAAGTCCTATTGCCGATCTATTAAAATCTGAAGTGTATCAAATTGCGAAAGCTCTAAAGGTTCCTAACTCAATTATAAATGCAGCTCCAAGCGATGGTTTATTTGGAGATGACAGAAGTGATGAAGACCAACTAGGAGCTTCCTACCCTGAACTTGAATGGGCCATGAAAATGGCCGAAATGAACAAAACCGTAGAAGATTTTGAAGGCAGGCAAAAAGATGTTTTTAAAATTTACAAACGATTAAACTCAGCCAATAAACATAAAATGACTCCTATCCCTATTTGCGTGATTCCTAATAATTTAAAATAAAAACAACGAGATTTTAACAGAATTTTCCTATCTTTACTATATACGACACACCTTTTTCTGCCTCAACAGTCTTACTTAATATTTAAAATTCTTGAAAACATGATAAAACTGTTAGTGGTTGATAGCCACCCTATTATTAGAAAAGGCATCGAACTTTTGTTTGTTGCATCCAAAGACATAACGGTAGTTGGGGGAGTAAGTAATGGAGAATCTATATTTGATTTTCTTAAACAGGAACAAGCAGATGTAATTTTATCTGAAATAGACCTTCCCAAACTTAATGGCATTACAGCCTTAAGGCGTTTATCTAAGGAATTTCCACAAATAAAAGTTCTCATGTTTTCTGCGCAACCTGAAGAAATCTACGCGCTTAATACAATTAAAGCAGGAGCTTCTGGGTATTTGTCTAAAAGTGCCAACATAGTTACCCTTAAAGAAGCTATTATAAAGGTTGCTCAAGGAGGTAAATATTTAAGTAATAACTTAGCAAGTAAAGTGGCTTTTGGAGGACCTGCCAGCCATTCCAACCGATTTCCTTATAAAAAACTTTCTACCAGAGAAATTGAAGTGTTAAAACTTATTTCTGTGGGAAGGAAAAACAAAGAAATTGCAGAAGAACTTGAAATTAATGAAAAAACAGTTAGCACATATAAAGCGCGATTAATGAAAAAACTACATGTAGAAAACATAGTAGATTTAATTAACAGAGCTAAATTAATGGAAATTTAAAGAGCTTTTGTTCAACTTTCTTGATAGTAAGTTGTCCAGTTTTTTGTAACCAACAACCTCCTCCAATATTTCACGATATTGCACTTCTAAATTACTCTTAGTTTCTTGACTAAGCGCATCTATTTTCTTGCTAATTAAAAAACAACGTAAATTAAGTATGGTTTCATTTACCAACTGTGCTACGGAATCAGTCTTCTCTTTTGGAAAAATATTCTTCCGCTCCCAATTAGATAAAGTATACCGCTCGTCTTCCATTAAAATAGTTGTCATTTCTGAGGCTAACTCCGCATCTACGTCGTTTACAAAATTCTCTAAGGCAAATTCAGGATTTTGATTTAAGGTATCAATAATTTTATAGTAGAGGCCTTTAAATTTCACGTTTGTAAACTCCATTTCATCCTCCTGTAGATCTAAAAATATTTTTTCAAATACTTTTGCTTGATGAACTATAGGCTCTAAAACCAACTCGTGTTTTTCGTTTTCTTTTAGGATTAAATCTTCAAAATCTTCCGTTCTATTTCCATACAACAACAAAATTTGAATAATTTTTCGCTCCAATTCATATTGAACATCAACTCCCTTTTGGACTGGTTGGTTCTTTATAACATCAAAAGCCTTTTGCTCTTGGTTAAATTGTTTGCTAGCATCTTGGAATTCTTTTTTTGAAGATTGCGCTAAAGTACTATACAGAACATCCTCACTAATATCCATGATTTTGGAACACTCTTGAATGTATATTTCACGCTTAATTCTGTCAGGAATTTTAGAAATGCTATTAACAATATCACGAACCGTTTCCGCTTTCTTAATAGGGTCATTTTTAGAAGCCTCAAACAACATAGAAGCTTTAAACTGGATAAAATCCTGGGCATTCTCTTCTAGGTATAGGGTTACTTCTTCTAAAGTATTTTGTTTTGCAAAACTATCAGGATCGTCACCTGCTGGAAAGGTGCATATCTTAACGTTCATGCCTTGTTCCAAAATTAAATCAATCCCACGAAGGGATGCTCTAAGCCCAGCTTCATCACCATCAAATAATACAGTAATATTTTTTGTCAATCTGTTTATTAATCGGATTTGATCTGGAGTCAAAGCTGTTCCAGATGAAGACACTACATTTTGAATTCCTCTTTGGTGAAATTGTATAACATCCGTATATCCTTCAACCAAATAACAATTATCTTCTTTAGCTATACTCTGCTTAGCATGAAAAATTCCATAAAGCACTTTACTTTTATGGTAAATATCACTTTCAGGTGAATTTAAATACTTGGCAGCTTTTTTATCGTTAATTAAAATTCTTCCTCCAAACCCAAGAACTCGTCCGCTCATACTTCTTATTGGAAACATAACACGTCCTTTAAATCGATCAAAACGCTTTTCGCCTTTAACGATGGTAACCCCCGTTTTTTCGAGAAATTCTAGTTGATACCCTTGCTTTAAAGCCTCGTCTGTAAAAGCTTGCCATTCGTCTAAGGAATAACCTAAATGGAATTTTTTTATGGTTTCTTCAGTAAAGCCACGTTCTTTAAAATAACTTAAACCTATAGCTTTTCCTTGATCTGTTTTGTGTAATATATTTTGAAAATACTTGCTTGCAAACTCACTTACCAAATACAAACTTTCACGCTCGTCAGCCTGCTCCTTTTGCTCATTAGTTTGCTCGGTTTCTTCAATTTCAATATTGTACTTATTAGCTAAGTACTTTATGGCTTCAGGATAAGTAAAGTGCTCGTGCTCCATTAAAAAGGCTACAACGTTCCCTCCTTTCCCACTTGAAAAGTCTTTCCAAATTTGTTTTACAGGCGAAACCATGAAACTAGGAGAGCGTTCATCACTAAACGGACTTAAACCTTTAAAACTACTACCAGATTTTTTTAATTGGACAAAATCGCCAATAACCTCTTCTACACGAGCTGTTTCAAATACTTGGTCTATGGTGGATCTTGATATCAATGGCTTAGAATTTTATAGCGTATAAAAGTACTAAAATTAAGTCTTAATCATATAAACTTCTGTTAAACCTATTTAAATTTTAAAGCTAAAAAATGGAATTTTAATAAAATAATTGGTGTTATGGCGTTAAGCAGATAAAAACTAGAACTTACTGCATAGTAAATAAATATCTATCGCATATTTTGAACGATTCTAAACTTATTAAAGCAAAACCTTTTATTTAGATTGTAAAAACTTGCAGTGCTCCAATTTATATTGAAAAGCAAATGTATAGAACATCTACATCAAGCAATTTATTAAAATATTTTCTTTGAAGTTACACTATGGATTCAGACCTACTACGTTGCCAATAATAAAAACCAATGTATATAAATATAAAGTATGCATATAGCATTTCTCTAGTTTCAGCCATGGCCATTTTAACCAATACTGGTGACGAAACTGCTAACACAAAGGACAAGACAAATATAATTAGCATAACAAATAGTAATTTTATTCCTGGTTTTTGATATCCAATTCTTAGTAGTAGAGTTTCAACTTTTTTATTGAACATGAGAAGAGGTAAAGCAAAAAAGTAGCCAAAAAAGCCTATTCTAAAAATATTTTGAGAGGATTTGAAGAAATTAATTACCCCTGCTTGGCTTATTTTACCGTCAACAAAAAGCTTCTCGCCGACAAACATATCTAGGTTATGGAAGTTGAATTCCTTTTGAACATTAACTGCTTCAACTGCAGGAACAGAATAATTAAAAACTCTTTGAAACCAGCTTGTTTCCTCTCCCAAAAAAACAAAACACAAAATCACCCAAGTAATAGGGAACACCAATTTCTTTTTGGTTTTAAAAATCACAACTAAGCAAAGTATAAAAGCTAAAAGGTAGAAAAACGCCGTCAAGTATTCTATCGGCCCATCTTCTTGATTTAGTTCAGAGACATAGTTTGCATCTCCAAACCAGTTAAAGAGGACGAAAACTAATCCGAAGATTAATGATATTGGAAATAACCAATTGGTACTAAACATATCGTAAGAGATTAAGACTATTAACAATCTTACTATCAATCAATTACGAATATTTAAAGATATAGAGTTATTTTAAGCATTCAAAGGAAAAGTACTAAAAAGATGTTTTATTAACCGAGATATTTTACTTTTTTCTGTCAATTACATAATTAACCATAAGCTCTAGCGAGCTTTTAAATGTTGTTTTTGGATAGATTTCAAGTATTTGAAGAGCTTCTTGTTGGAATTCTTTCATTTTAGAAACAGCATAATCTAATCCTCCATTTTCTTTAACGTAGCTTATTACTTCTTTAACCCGTTTTTTATCCTTATTATGATTTTTAATAGAATTAATAAGCCATCTTCTATCGTTTTTATCTGCTCGATTTAACACATAAATTAATGGCAAGGTCATTTTCTGCTCTTTAATATCAATTCCAGTAGGCTTACCTATTGCCTCATTTCCATAATCGAATAAATCGTCTTTTATTTGAAAAGCCATTCCTATTAGTTCTCCAAATTTTCTCATGCGTTCCACATGGTCCGATTCTGGTTTTACTGAAGCAGCACCAAGACTACAACAAGCTGCAATTAATGTAGCTGTTTTTTGACGTATAATTTCGTAATAAATATCTTCTGTGATATCTAATTTTCTGGCTTTTTCTATTTGAAGTAATTCGCCTTCACTCATTTCCCTTACGGCTATGGAAATAATTTTAAGTAAATCGAAATCGTTATTATCGATAGAAAGTAGGAGTCCTTTTGAAAGCAAATAATCGCCTACTAATACGGCAATTTTATTTTTCCAAAGGGCATTTATTGAGAAAAATCCTCGACGCCTATTACTTTCATCAACCACATCGTCATGGACCAAAGTTGCTGTATGGATAAGTTCTATAACAGAAGCACCACGATAGGTACGCTCACTAACCTCACCATTAGAAACCATTTTAGCGACAAGAAAAACAAACATAGGACGCATTTGCTTGCCTTTTCTATTAACGATGTAATGAGTGATTCTATTAAGTAACGCTACTTTAGAAGACATAGAAAGTAGGAACTTCTGTTCAAAAAGTTCCATTTCGTAGTCGATGGGCTGTTTTATTTGTTCTACTATTTTCACTTGTGTATCAAAGATATCAAATCAAATAATATAATTAGCTTTTATTAGCCAATTGTCCACAAGCCGCATCAATATCCTTTCCTCTAGAACGTCTAACGGTTACTGTAATATGGTTGGCCTCGAGCATTGACACATACATGTCTATAGCTTCGTTATTGGCGTGTTGGAATTCGCCATCGTCTATAGGGTTGTATTCAATTAAATTAACCTTACTTGGCGCAAATTTGCAAAACTCTATTAAGGCATCAACATCTTTTTTCTTATCGTTAATGTCCTTCCAAACAACATATTCGTAGGTAATTCTATTTTTTGTTTTGGCATACCAATACTCCAAAGCTTCACGTAAATCAGCTAAAGGGAAGGTTGCATTAAATGGCATGATAGACGTTCTAACTTCATCAATTGCAGAATGAAGAGATACAGCTAGTTTAAACTTAACCTCATCATCGGCCATTTTTTTAATCATTTTTGGTACACCTGAAGTAGAAACAACAATTCGTTTTGGCGACATTCCTAAACCTTCGTCAGAAGTAATTTTATCGATAGCTTTTAGTACGTTATTGTAGTTCATAAGCGGCTCACCCATTCCCATAAACACAATATTACTTAAAGGTCTGTCGTAGTATAATCTACTTTCTTTATCGATAGCCACAACCTGATCAAAAATTTCGTCTGGGTTTAGATTACGCATACGTTTAAGTCTAGATGTTGCACAAAATCTGCAATCTAAGCTACAACCAACTTGACTAGATACACACGCTGTGGTTCTTGTTTTTGTAGGAATTAAAACTGATTCTACAATTAACCCATCATGCAATCGAACAGCATTTTTAATAGTACCATCGTTACTTTTCTGCATGGTATCTACATGAATGTGGTTGATAACAAAGTTATCTTCGAGCATTTGCCTGGTTTCTTTGGAAATATTAGTCATATCTTCAAAGCTATGGGCACCTTTACTCCATAACCATTCGTAAACTTGATTTCCACGAAAGGCTTGATCTCCTTCTTTAACAAAGAAATCTCGAAGTTGCTCTTTTGTCAGGGCGCGTATGTCTTTTTTTGATGTTGTCATTGTTTTGCAAAAGTAATAAAAGGATTTTACGAAATAAGGGTTTGGATTGACGAATTACTGTTTTTGAATTTATGCAACTACCTTAGGCTAGCACATTAGGGATTGAACGGCCCGATAGCTATCGGGGTGTTTGAGCTCTTTTTATGTTGTTGCGCCTATGCATTATAAAAAAGCGAGTAGTGAAAGCGCGACACTTTTCGAACAAAAAGCGAAGTGCACAAAGTGGAATGCCCAAAAAACAAAAAAGCCCTGTATAAACAAGGCTTTTTTTTATAGGTAATCCTAATTAAATAATTAGCATAGCATCGCCATAGCTATAGAATTTGTATTTTTCTTTAATTGCTTCGTCGTACGCTTTTTTAATAAAATCGTGACCTGCAAAAGCCGAAGCCATCATCAATAAAGTTGATTTTGGTGTATGAAAGTTAGTAATCATACAGTTTGCAATACTAAAATCGTACGGAGGGAAAATGAATTTATTAGACCAACCATCAAACTCGTTTAATGTTCCGTTTGAAGATACTGAACTTTCAATAGCTCGCATTGCAGTTGTACCAACAGCACATACACGTTTTTTATTTTTAATTCCTTTATTAATAATATCTACAGCTTCCTTTTTAATAATGATTTCTTCACTATCCATTTTGTGCTTAGATAAATCTTCAACCTCAACAGGATTAAAAGTACCTAAACCAACATGTAGGGTTACTTCAGCAAAATTAATTCCTTTTATTTCTAGACGTTTTAATAGGTGTTTAGAGAAATGCAAACCAGCTGTTGGCGCAGCTACTGCTCCTTCGTTTTTAGCAAAAATTGTTTGGTAACGCTCTTCGTCTTCTGGTTCTACTTCTCTTTTAATATATTTTGGAAGTGGAGTTTCACCTAGTTCCTTAAGTTTTACACGAAAATCTCTATAAGATCCATCGTATAAGAAACGTAAAGTTCTACCTCTTGATGTTGTGTTATCAATAACTTCAGCCACTAAAGATTCTTCTTCACCAAAGTATAATTTATTTCCAATTCTTATTTTTCTAGCTGGATCTACAAGAACATCCCAAAGGCGTTGTTCTTCATTTAATTCCCTCAATAAAAACACTTCAATTCTTGCTCCTGTTTTCTCTTTGTTTCCAAAAAGTCTGGCAGGAAATACTTTCGTATCGTTAAGAATCATTACATCATCTTCGTCGAAATAGTCAATTAAATCTTTAAAGGTTTTGTGTTCGATAGTTTGTTTTGCTCTATCTAAAACCATTAAACGAGATTCATCCCTATTTTCAGCTGGATATTCTGCTAATAATTCTTCTGGAAGATCAAAATTAAAATGTGATAATTTCATATATAGTTTGTTTTTATCGTTTTCACTTTTTATAAATGAGGCACATATTTTGTGAAAATCTATTATTTTGGAAAGGTGCAAATATACGACCTGAAAGTAGGCGTTGTCAAGTATTTAGCCACTTATTATTTTGTAATTTTAAATCCAATGCTTTTAAGGTCTTCCCAAAAAGTTGGATATGATTTTGAAACAACCTCAGCATCCTTGATAATCATTGAGGTTTTTAGTGCTAAAGGTGCGAATGCCAAGGCCATTCGATGATCGTTATAAGTATTGATACTTACATTGTTTTTTAGATTTTTTGAAGCTTTTAACATCAAACTGTCGTCGGTAATTAATATTTCCGCTCCCAATTTTTCAATTTCGGTTTTAAGCGCTAATAGTCTATCGGTTTCTTTTATTTTTAAAGTATGAAGTCCGGCAAGGTGACATTCCAACCCTAATCCTAAGCAAGTTACTGCTATGGTTTGTGCAATATCTGGAGTGTTTGATAAATTCAATTTGATGGTTGTTTTACCGTTAATTGATGTTGTTTTCCGAAGAATAATATTGTTATTACTAAATGTAGTTTCAACCCCAAATTGCTGGTAAATTTCCGCCAAAACAGAATCTCCTTGCAAGGAATCCTTTTTATATGAAGAAAGGCTAATTTCTGTTCCAACTTGGCTTAAAGCCAAAATGCTATAAAAATAAGATGCAGACGACCAATCGGATTCGATTACCAATTTGTAATTGTTAATTCTTGATTGTTGTTCGACTTTTATAACCTGTTTCTTAAATGAATTTTTTATACCTACTTCATTTAGCAAACTTAAAGTCAAATTGATATAAGGAACAGATGTTATTTCTCCCTCTAAGGTAAGTTCTAGACCGTTTTCTAGTCTTGGCGCTATAAGGAGCAAAGCCGAAATATACTGACTGCTAACGTCGGCTTTTAAACTTGCCTTGTTTTGAGTTAAAGTTTTTCCTTTAATTTTTAATGGCGGAAAACCTTCGGTCTCCAAATAGGAAATCTCAGCTCCGAGACTTTGGAGTGCTTCTACCAAAATTTTTATTGGACGCTCCTTCATTCTATCAGAACCGGTTAAAACTACTTCTCTCCCATTTTGCGTGGAAAAATAAGCAGTTAAAAAACGCATGGCAGTTCCGGCATGATGAATATTGATAATGTTAGAAGTTGTGGATAAGGCTTCAGCCATTACCATGGTATCATCCGAATTTGAAATATTTTCAATTTCAATGTTTGGATATAAAGCTTGTAATAACAACAATCTGTTTGATTCGCTTTTAGAACCAGTTATTCTAATCGATAATTTACTTGTATGTGTATTTTCAATACAAACAGATTGAAGGTTTTGGATTGTTGATTTATTAAGTTTTATATCCATTAAGCTATTTTAACTTTTCGTTGTTGTGGTGTCTGTCGTGATCACGCTTGGTTTTCTTATCCATTTTCTTATCGAAAGCGGCTTGCAAATCAATTCCTGTTTGATTAGCAAGACATAAAACCACAAAAACAACATCAGCTAATTCTTCTCCTAGATCTTTATCCTTATCGCTTTCTTTTTCGCTTTGCTCACCATAACGTCTAGCAATAATTCTAGCTACTTCTCCTACCTCTTCAGTAAGTTGAGCCATATTCGTTAGTTCGTTGAAATAACGAACACCATGTTCTTTAATCCAAGTATCAACCTGTTGTTGAGAGTTTTTTATGTCCATTGCTATGCTTTTTTAAGTACAATTTTTTCAGCTTGTTTGCTTACTAATAATTCAAAAAACTTTTTGAATTCCTCATAATTAGCTGGTAAAATTAAGGTATTATTTAAATCTAATGAAATGATCAATTGAAGCATTGAGCCATTTTCTTTTATTAAATATGTAAACTCTCCTTCAGTATTATTATATTGTAATTTCTCGTTTTTTGGCAAAGACGCTACTTGAAAACCATCTGGTAACATAATATTTACCATATATTTTTTTGAAGTAGGAAAATTTAAATCTATTGGATATTTTCTAGTTTGAAGCTTAAATGGTGTCTCTTCTGTTTTTAAAAACAATAAAGGTGAAAAATAATAACTGTCGCCAATTTCCTCTAAAGCTTCTTCTAATTGATATTCATAAGATAAAAGCACAGGTTTAATTGGAACTTGCATTTCTAAAACCTCAATATTTGAAACCTCTAATTGCCCATTTTCTGACTCTATTTCTTTTACTAAATCGTCATGGGAATAACTTTCAAAGGTATTTCTATAGTTTAAAGCAGAATAATCTGTAAACTGATTTCTTACTTTTCCAGTTGCGGATAAATCTGAATTCAACTTAATATTCAATGAAACAATTTCTTTTGAAGCTTCTTCAACCGATAGGTTAACCCAATCTGAACTTCCATCTCTACGTATTAAACGTCCTTGCCAATTTAATACTTTAACAGGTAGAACATTTAGGCTAGTATGATTTTGTGAAGCATCTAAAAGCAACTGACCTTGGGCTGTATTAACTGCACAAATAACGTAGTTAAACCCAGATCTAGTTGGAAATAATGGAATACCGTTTTCTTTTGTACTTAATAAAACAGGATTGGCTTCTAAACCAGCTTCGCGCAACATAGCTATTAAAATTAAATTAATATCTGCTACATTTCCTGCTCCTTGCTTATAGGCTTGTCTAACTCCTAAGTCTGTATAATACCCGTGAAGACCATTCCATTTTACTTTAGATTTTACAAAATTAAGTATGTTATTTGCCTGTTCAACTGGATCTGTTGCTCCGGCTAATGCGGTGTTTAAGTCGTTTCCAAAATAACCAGATTTATTTAATTGCTCCCCAAACTCCGTATTATTATAAATACTTGTAGTTACTTTTTCCCAGTTGGTTGAATAATCTTTTCTAACTTGATTTGGAAATTGAATATAGTTTAGATCCATTTTCATAATAGCTCTATAGTTATCTATATTAGTAACGTAGGTCTCACTTTTTACAGCGGGAATATTAACTAAGTTAGCAGTTGTAATATATTCCACATACTTCCATTCATTTTTACTAAAGTCTGAACGCGTGCCTCTTTGAGGATTATGTGAGATTTTAGTCTGCATTTCTCCTGAAAGAAAAACGGTCGTCTCCTTATAGGTGTTATTTAATTGTGGATAATACGCTGCTTTAACATTTGGGTATTTTGAATAATTATAAAACTCTGGAGTCGTCATTTTAAAATCTAGTTTTCTTATTGGTATTTCCTGTTGAAATTCAATATCATCTATTCTAATCAGTTCCGATTGTATGGTGTATTTATATTCAATGACGCTACCTTCCTTAATATTAGGCATGGTAAACTTGGTTTTTAACCAATACTTATTTGTTTCTTCTTCGAAAATTCCATCATTTTTTAATTTGTCTTCCTTAATTTTATTACCTTCTAAATTATAGGTATAAGCCCTAAATCCTGTTAAGCTTTCTTTCAACTCATTAGATTCATTATAAAAATTAATGGATTTAGTTGCTTGATCAAATCCTTCTTTATTATAAATTTTTATACGTTCATGAATGTCGTTTTTCTGAACAAAGCCTTTGCTTTCTATATATTCAAATTTAATTTCTTGACTTCTATATAACACCGCTGCATTGACTTCTGGATCTGTTGGGTCGGATATTTCTTGAAGTTCCTCTTTACTTACTTTTCCAAATCTATAATCTTGGGCAGTTATTGTTTGTAAAGTAAATACAGTTACGAGTAAAAAAACATATTTCATAGGTTAGGTTTTAGAGTTGAAAACAATTTTGGAATTATCATGCTTATTAATACTTATAAAAAACTCTCTAAATTCTTGATAATCTTCTTTAGAATAAGAGCCTTTATTTAGAATTAATTCGCGTTTATAGTTTATTATATTATTAGTTTTTGTGATGGTTAAATTGTAAGAGCCAAACTTATTTCGGATTGAAACAGGCTTCGTTTTAGCTTCCACATCTAGATTGTTAGAAAATTTAATTTTATAAGTATCAACATCTGTAAAACCTCTTTCGATAACAAATGGTGATTTTCTATTTTTATACCTTGGAGGTACCATGGTTAGTTTATTAAACACATTAGGCTGAAATAAAAATTTACTACCTGCTCTAGAGGTATAATTAGGGATTTTAACTTTAATGTCTTCATTAAAAACAATACTATCTCTATTGTTTTTATAATTCATATTTAAAATCTCAAGATTGTTTAGGTCCTTCCAGAAATCATGCTTATAATATAATTCTTGTTCTTTTAATGTGGTATTTTGTATGCCTTCATGTTCGCCATATTGCGCGCCCTCTGACTGAATATTAACTTCTGCTAAAACAGATCCGCTTTCATCTAAATAAATATCAGCATCTATCCTTTGAACATTTTCTTCTGCGGCATATACCTTTGTATGTACAATTTTACCACCTTCTGGTGTAATTATTAAGGCATCCCTCCCTATCATCAGTAAAATTAGCAGTATACCCAAACGGATTGGTTTGACTAGTACACTCTAACCAGATATAATCGTCATTATTAGGCAAGCATAAAATAGCATGATTCCCTTGAGTTGCCGAGAAATCCTTATCTATATTTACAAGTTTATCATCTCCATAAATAATGGTATAATAAGAAGCCACTCCCACTTCTTTTAATAGGGCTTGTGTATAATTTGTTAAGGCTTTACAGTCTCCATAACTCAATCTTTCTACATCTTCTGCCAGCATAGGTTTCCAACCACCAATACCTACTTGAACACTTATATAGCGTGTTTTGTTTTGCATATATTGGTAAACAATCTTCGCTTTTTCAACGTTCGAATTAGCGTTTTCAGTAAGTTCCTTTATCTTGTTTTTAACTGTTTGAGGTAATTCTTGTGTCCCAACTAATAAACTATTGTTCATCCATAATCCAAAATCCTCCCAATTATTATTAACTCCTTTTACGCCTTCCATATCAAACTGTGTTAAAGCTGCTTTTAAAACAGGGGCATAGGTTTTAAAATCTGGACTAAAAGATTCTGGTTCTATGGATTTTAAGTTTTTAGATTTAAAATGAAAGTCGTTTAGTTTCTCAATAGAATAGGTTTCAAAATTTGAAGTTTTTATTTTAATAGGAATTTCTGAAGTATTCGTGATTTTATATTCTGAATTTTCTGAGCTTATATAGAAACCTTCAATAGGTAACCAGCTTGGAATGAAGGCTGTTGAATTATAAATAACTTTAGCTTCAAAAAGAATGGTATATGGATAATTAATGGGAGTGTAGTCTAGATATTTTACTCGACTATCGGAATATAAAGTACCACCAGGAACGGCGCTAACATCTTTAAAATCGTTTTTTCTAAATTTCTTAATTTCGTTGCCATTAGCATTAAATACTCTAGCTTCAAGGTTTTGGATGTTAATATTTTCATCATAATGATGAAAAGCTCCTATTTTATAATCGCCTTCCTTATTTAAAATTGTAACAACTCTTTTGTTTGTGTAAACAATTTTATTATAATCAATAACATCAATTTGAATCTGATCAAATCGAACAACGGCATTTGCCTTTACCTTAAGATCTAACGGAATAGAATGCACATTAAAAAGCGAATCTTCCTGTGCGATTATTTGGACGTAAAATAGTGCCGAGATTAACAAAAGTATAATTTTATGCATGTAGGCACTTCTTTTATCTATCTCAAAAATAGACTTATTTACTAAATAACAAAATTTTAAGTTAAATAAATTAGCTTATTCTTTGTTTTTTGTATCAATTATGATGGTTACCGGACCATCATTTAAGAGTTCCACTTTCATATCTGCACCAAACTCTCCTGTTTGAACCTGTTTTCCTATAACCATTTCCAATTCTTTCACGAAAGCTTCGTATAATGGAATGGCTACATCTGGTTTAGCAGCTTTAATATAGCTTGGTCTATTTCCTTTTTTTGTGTTTGCGTGAAGTGTAAACTGACTAACAACAATTGCTTCTCCATTTTGATTTATTAGGGATTGATTCATCACACCATTTTCATCATTAAAAATTCGAAGATTGGCAATTTTATTGGACAACCACGAAATATCTTCATGGGTGTCTTCATCCACAATACCTAATAACACAAGTAATCCGCTACGAATATTTGCAACTTGTTTTCCATCAATAGTGACACTTGCTTTTGAAACTCTTTGAATAACTGCTTTCATCCTATAGTGTTAATGTTTAGAGGAATGATGTAAATTGAAATGAGTATTTACTATAAATGCAAGAACTAAATTAAACTAAACCTATTCTGGTTCTTTATCCCAGTTATCAGTTCTATAATGCTCGTCTTCTCCTTCTAAAATTTGAAGATAACTTCTGTACCTTGAAAATGCTATTTCATCTCTATCTAATGCTTCTTTAACTGCACAGTTAGGCTCCTCTACATGAATGCAATTATTAAACTTACAGTCTTGTTTAAGCTTGAAAAATTCAGGGAAATAATCACTTACTTCTGCTTTATCCATATCAACAACTCCGAAACCTTTTATTCCTGGAGTGTCTATAATTTTTGCTCCAAAGCTCAAATCGAACATTTCTGCAAAAGTAGTGGTGTGTTGACCTTGGCTATGTTGTGTAGATATTTCTTTTGTTTTTAAATTCAATTCAGGTTCGATAGCATTTACTAATGTAGACTTACCCACTCCTGAATGTCCAGCAAACATGCTTACTTTGTCCTGCATCAGTGCTTTTACCTTGTCGATGTTTTTTCCAGTTGCTGCTGAAATTCCAATACATTCATACCCGATTTTTCGATAAACATGAGCTAGAAATCTCACTTCGTCCAATGTATCCTGGCTATATGTATCGACTTTATTAAAAAGTATAACTGTTTTAATAGAATATGCTTCAGCAGTAACTAAAAATCTATCGATAAAGGTTGTGAAAGTTGGAGGGTTATCAATTGTAACTAACAAAAACACTTGATCAATATTAGATGCGATAATATGTGTTTGCTTCGATAAGTTAACAGACTTTCTAACGATGTAATTTTTCCGATCGTGAATGTGGGTTATCATCCCCATTGGATTTTCGTTGTTATCGACATCTAACTCAAAATCAACTCGATCTCCAACGGCAATGGGATTGGTACTTTTAATGCCCTTAATTCTAAACTTTCCTTTTATCCGACAAGGATAAACGGTGCCAAAATCTGTTTTTACAGTGTACCAACTTCCTGTAGATTTATATACTATTCCTGTCATTATTACAAAGATGCAATTTTAATTAATAAGGAAAAATTAATCTTGGATAAACTACTTTTTAACAATCTTTTCTTGATGATTAATCGATTCCTGATGAATGGCTTTAAACATGCGTAAAATAAACTCTTCGCTTAAATTCTTTTCATCTCCTTGCTGGATCATTTTTTCCAAAACTTCATTCCATCTCTTGGTTTGTAAAACAGCTACATTATGAACTTTTTTCAAAGCACCAATATCTTCCGCAATTTTCATTCGTTTCCCAAGCATATCTATTAACTGATGATCTATAACATCTATTTGCGTACGCAGGGTGTTTATTTTATTTTTAAATTCGGCAGCTTCGCCAACCTCTTTTCTAATACGCAAATCTTTTGTGTACTGAATAAGGGTGTCTGGAGTAATTTGCTGAGAAGCATCGCTCCAAGCTTTATCCGGATTATTATGGGTCTCCACCATCAATCCATCGTAGTTTAAATCGAGAGCTGTTTGACATAAATCAAAAATAACATCCCTTCGACCGGCAATATGCGAAGGATCTAATATAAGTGGTAAATCGGGAAATCGATTTTGTAAATCGATTGGAATTTGCCATTCCGGATTGTTTCTATATCTGGTTTTTTCATAAGTTGAAAATCCACGATGGATAACCCCTAATTTATCGATTCCAGAAGTGTGAAATCTTTCCACTGCTCCTAACCAAAGTGATAAATCTGGATTTACCGGATTTTTAACCAAGACAATTTTATCGGTTCCTTTTAAAGCTTCAGCAATTTCCTGAACAATAAACGGACTTACTGTTGTTCTTGCTCCAATCCAAAGCACATCCACATCATGTTCCAATGCTAAATCCACATGATTTGCATTAGCAACTTCGGTAGCTATTAACATTCCTGTTTCTTCTTTGGCCTTTTGCAACCATTTTAAACCCAAAGCTCCAACACCTTCAAAATTCCCTGGTCGTGTTCTTGGCTTCCATATCCCTGCTCGCAAAACAGTTGCATCACTCTCTTTTAATTGATGTGCTATATTTAAAACCTGCTCTTCGGTCTCTGCACTACAAGGTCCAGCAATCACCAAAGGATGCTTTAAATTAAAAGCATTTAACCAGTTTCTTAGTTCTTTTTTGTTTTTCATAATATTGTTAATTTTCCTGTCTTGTTGAAAGCCAGGTAAAAATCAAGTTTCTTGTCTGTCAAGAGACAGGCTAAATTCGAGTTTTTACTTATTGTATTCCGTTTAAAATCTGTTTGATACGATTGGTGTTTTCCATATCGTTAAAAACATATTCATAATCGTCTAATTCCATTGCGTCTTTAAATTGAGATAAATTATTTATATACTCGTTTAAAGTATCGATAACATTTGCTTTATTTTGTTTAAAAATGGGTGTCCACATCTGTGGTGAACTTTTTGCCAATCGGACGGTTGAAGCAAACCCGCTTCCTGCCAAATCGAAAATATCCCGTTCGTTCTTTTCTTTTTCCATAACCGTTTTCCCCAACATAAACGCACTAATATGAGATAAATGAGACACGTAAGCAATGTGTTTATCGTGCGCTTCTGGATTCATATAACGCATATTCATTCCCATAATTTTAAAAATACTTAAAGCACGTTCCTGTAACTTAAAAGCCGTTTTTTCAACTTCGCAAATAATGTTCG
>Ga0209075_1000049_pt1 | contig 90632 bp, 82 predicted proteins | sample Stecom2011_FD_187523 | JGI IMG/M metagenome (GOLD analysis project Ga0209075, IMG submission 187523) | Agricultural soil microbial communities from Utah to study Nitrogen management - Steer compost 2011 (SPAdes) (version 2) | ecosystem: Environmental > Terrestrial > Soil > Agricultural land... | reverse complement strand
TCACCTCACATCGTGATGCGCAGCGTATTAATGCACTAATGAGTACCAGTGGCATGTATGATCAGTCGGGGCAATTTGCCTTTACTGTGGGCTTGCCGGCAAAAAGTGGCGTGGGTGGCGGAATTATCGCCATTGTTCCAGACTACGGTGTCATTAGTGCTTGGAGCCCACCGCTAAACAGCTTCGGAAACTCTGCGCGCGGCATGTTTATGATTCGCGAATTGGCAAACCGCCTTGGTCTTAGCGTTTACTAATTTGTCAGCACTAATAGCCTTGCCTGGATTACTCACAGCACTTAGAAAGGCGTTGCTCGTTAAAACAAAAAAGGGAGCCGAAGCTCCCTTTTCAAAACAACCCGGCGTAGAACGCCGGGCTACGCATTAAGCAACGATTTTAGATACAACGCCAGCGCCTACGGTACGGCCACCTTCACGGATTGCGAAGCGTAAACCTTCGTCCATCGCGATTGGGTGAATCAGTTCAACAACAAACTTCAAGTTGTCGCCTGGCATTACCATCTCTACGCCTTCTGGCAATTCTACTGAACCAGTGACGTCAGTGGTACGGAAGTAGAACTGTGGACGGTAACCTTTAAAGAATGGGGTATGACGGCCACCTTCTTCTTTGGTCAATACGTACACTTCTGCTTCAAACTTGGTGTGTGGCGTGATTGAACCTGGCTTCGCTAACACTTGACCACGTTGGATCTCGTCACGCTTAGTACCACGTAACAACGCACCAATGTTCTCACCTGCACGACCTTCGTCGAGCAACTTACGGAACATTTCTACACCTGTTACTGTGGTCTTCATCGTTTCTTTAATACCAACGATTTCAACTTCGTCACCAGTGCGTACAATACCGCGCTCAACACGACCTGTTACTACAGTACCACGGCCTGAGATTGAGAATACGTCTTCGATTGGCATGATGAACGGTTTGTCGATATCACGCTCTGGCTCTGGAATGTAAGTATCCAACGCTTCAGCCAACTCGATGATTTTCGCTTCCCACTTCTCGTCGCCTTCCAACGCACGCAGGGCTGAACCACGGATAACCGGAGTGTCGTCACCTGGGAAGTCGTACTCAGAAAGAAGTTCACGAATTTCCATCTCAACCAATTCTAACAACTCTTCGTCGTCAACCATGTCACACTTGTTCATGAACACGATGATGTATGGAACACCAACCTGACGTGACAACAAGATGTGCTCACGGGTTTGTGGCATTGGACCATCAGTTGACGCTACTACTAGAATTGCGCCGTCCATCTGTGCCGCACCAGTGATCATGTTCTTAACGTAGTCAGCGTGCCCTGGGCAGTCTACGTGTGCGTAATGACGTGTTGGAGTGTCGTACTCTACGTGTGAAGTTGCGATGGTGATACCACGCGCTTTTTCTTCTGGTGCGTTATCGATTTGATCGAACGCACGTGCTGAACCACCGTAGGTTTTCGCCAATACTGTGGTGATCGCAGCGGTCAGAGTTGTTTTACCGTGGTCAACGTGGCCGATTGTACCGACGTTAACGTGCGGTTTGGAACGTTCAAATTTTTCTTTTGCCATGACTTTTCCTTAACTTAAGTTAAAAGTCCGGTCCATGAATGAACCGGACCAGACTCTACTTAATCTTTAGTTTGACGAGCAGCAATAACCTGCTCAGCAATGTTGCTAGGTGCTTCAGCGTACTTCAAGAACTCCATCGCATATGATGCACGGCCCTGAGTCTGCGAACGCAGGTCAGTAGCGTAACCGAACATCTCTGATAATGGAACCTGTGCACGTACTTCTTTTAAGCCACCTGGTGCATCTTCCATGCCTTCAATAACACCGCGACGACGGTTCAAGTCACCAACGACGTCACCCATGAAGTCTTCTGGAGTAACAACCTCTACCTTCATGATAGGCTCAAGCAATGCTGGGCTCGCTTGTAATGCACCTTTCTTGAAGGCCATGCTACCAGCGATCTTAAACGCCATTTCTGACGAGTCAACATCGTGGTATGAACCATCAAATAGGGTCGCTTTAACACCAAGAACTGGGTAGCCGGCTAAAACACCGTTAAGCATTTGTTCTTGGATACCTTTATCAACCGCTGGAATGTACTCTTTCGGTACCACACCACCAACGATTTCGTTCACAAACTCATAGTTTGGTACGTCATCATCGTTCGCATCGAATTCCATTGGCTCAAGGCGCAACCATACGTGACCGAATTGACCACGACCACCAGATTGACGAACGAATTTACCTTCAACTTCAACCGATTTACGGATAGTTTCGCGGTATGCAACTTGTGGCTTACCAACGTTACATTCAACTTTGAACTCACGCTTCATCCGGTCGACGATGATGTCTAAGTGCAACTCACCCATACCAGAGATGATGGTTTGGCCAGTCTCTTCATCTGTATTAACGCGGAATGAAGGGTCTTCAGCTGCCAATTTACCTAATGCAACGCCCATTTTCTCTTGGTCGGCTTTAGTTTTTGGCTCAACTGCCACTGAGATTACAGGCTCAGGGAACTCCATCCGCTCAAGGGTGATCACGTGGTTAGGATCACATAAAGTGTCACCAGTGGTAACGTCTTTCAAACCGATTGCTGCAGCAATGTCGCCCGCTAAGATTTCTTTGATTTCTTTACGGTCGTTTGCGTGCATCTGAACCATACGCCCGATACGCTCACGCTTACCTTTTACTGGGTTGTATACGGTGTCGCCTTGCGACAACACGCCCGAGTACACGCGTAAGAAAGTTAAGGTACCAACGAATGGGTCAGTTGCGATTTTGAACGCCAACGCTGAGAATGGCTCGTCGTCAGATGACTTACGAACGCCTTCAGAGTTGTCTTCTAAGATACCACGGATTGCTTTAACTTCAGTTGGTGACGGCAAGAATTCAACAACAGCGTCAAGCATTGCTTGCACACCTTTGTTCTTAAATGCCGAACCACATAAGCACAACACGATTTCGTTGTTCAACGTACGCTGACGTAAACCTGCTTTGATTTCAGCTTCAGTCAACTCACCTTCTTCAAGGTATTTGTTCATCAACTCTTCGTTAGCTTCTGCAGCTTCTTCAACCAAGTTCGCGTGCATTTCTTCGGCTTGCTCAACCAAATGCGCAGGGATGTCTTCATAGGTGAAGGTCATACCTTGGTCTGCTTCATTCCAGTTGATAGCTTTCATTTTGATCAAGTCAACTACACCAGTGAAGTTTTCTTCTGAACCAATGTTTAAATGAATTGGAACAGGGTTCGCAGCTAAACGGGTTTTAACTTGGTCAACAACACGCAGGAAGTCAGCACCAGTACGGTCCATCTTGTTGACGAACACTAACCGTGGAACTTCATACTTGTTTGCTTGACGCCATACGGTTTCAGTTTGTGGTTGCACACCTGACGAACCACACAATACCACGACCGCACCATCCAATACGCGTAATGAACGCTCTACTTCGATGGTGAAGTCAACGTGTCCAGGAGTATCGATAATGTTAATACGGTGCTCTGGGAATTGCGCGTCCATACCACGCCAGAATGATGTTACAGCAGCAGAGGTAATGGTAATACCACGCTCTTGCTCCTGCGCCATCCAGTCGGTGGTTGCCGTTCCGTCGTGGGTCTCGCCGATTTTGTGCGACAAGCCAGTGTAGAACAACACCCGTTCAGTGGTGGTTGTTTTACCAGCGTCTACGTGAGCACAGATACCAATGTTACGGTAGCGCTCAATCGATGTTTGTCGAGCCATAAATTCCTCTTTGGGTTAACTGTGAGTTTACCAGCGGTAATGTGCGAACGCTTTGTTCGCGTCGGCCATACGGTGGACGTCTTCACGCTTCTTCACAGCAGAGCCTTTGTTTTCTGATGCATCTAGCATTTCACCTGCCAGACGCTGAGCCATGGATTTTTCACCCCGAGTACGCGCAGCATCAACTAACCAGCGCATAGCCAGTGCATTGCGGCGAACTGGACGTACTTCTACCGGTACTTGATAGGTTGAACCACCCACACGGCGTGATTTAACCTCGACCGAAGGACGTACGTTGTCCAACGCAGCTTCGAAAATTTCTAATTGGTCTTTACCTGTCTTCTCAGCCAGGATATCTAAAGCACCATAAATGATCTTTTCAGCGACAGATTTCTTGCCGTCAACCATGACGACATTAATAAATTTAGCCAACAACTCTGATCCGAACTTAGGATCAGGTAGAATTTTACGTTGACCTATGACGCGTCTTCTTGGCATCTCTTATTTCTCCGATTAATTCAGGGTTTTCCCCAAAACTTTGTAACTAACAGTTTGGCCTTACTAACGGAGAACCGTTAAGATTTTGGCCGCTTCGCGCCATACTTAGAACGTGCTTGGCGGCGATCATTGACGCCTGCACAGTCTAACGCACCACGAACAGTGTGATAACGAACACCTGGTAAGTCTTTAACACGACCACCACGGATCAACACCACCGAGTGCTCTTGCAAGTTATGACCTTCACCACCGATGTATGACGATACTTCGTAGCCATTAGTCAAACGCACACGACAAACTTTACGTAGCGCTGAGTTAGGCTTCTTAGGGGTTGTTGTATATACACGGGTACAAACACCGCGTTTTTGTGGGCAAGCCTCAAGTGCCGGAACGTTACTTTTAGTAACCGGCTTTTGACGACCTTTGCGCACCAGCTGATTAACTGTTGCCATTCATTACTCCTGATTATGTTGATGTCGCTCAACAGAATGAAAAATCCAAAATTCCCCTATTCTTTGGCTTGCTGTCGACAAACCACGGGCTAACCGCCCACAAATATGGGAGGCCGAATTTTAATGGTCAATAATTGGACTGTCAAGGAAAAGCGACGATTGACTATAACGACCAAGCGTTGCGAAAAGCTGCCGCCTGGCGTTTTGAAATATCAATTGCTAAGCCATTTTTTAACTGAACGTGGAATCCACCGCTAATACTAGGTTCAATATCAACAATGTATTGGGTATTTATGATCCAACTGCGACTGGCACGAAAGAACATGGAAGTATCTAATCGCTCGGCAATAGCGCCAATTGGACGATAGATAGCCGGCACCGCATATTCTAAGTGCACGCGAGTATAGTTGCCAAGCGCTTCGAAGGCATAAATATCTGCCACTTGCACAAAAAAGCATTGGTCACGATCTTTAATAAAGATACGTTGCTGCGGGCTGATCGGTTGTAATTTGTTGAACTGTTTGGCTTTTTCAATGGCTTGCTGAAGGCGGTCGGTACGGACAGGTTTTAACAGATAATCCAGCGCGTTAACTTCAAATGAACGGATGGCGTACTCATCAAACGCGGTGACGAAAATCACCAGCGGCACTGCCTCCGCCCGTTCCAGCACATCAAAACCAGTGCCATCGGGTAGATCGATATCTAATAACAGCAAATCAACGGGGGTGTCGGCTAATAGTTGTAAGGCCTCGCTCACACTACTTGCTTCCCCGACCACTTCCAGCCCAGTTTGGTGCGCAAGTTGCTGTTTCAGTTCCACACGGGCTAAGCGGCTATCATCAACTATCGCAATACGCATTACAATTGTACTCCTTCAGCAACCCGGTACGGGAGTAAGATCGTTAACGTCGCTTGTTGGGTTGCTTCATTACACGCTAAATCGATTGACGCTTGGTGCCCGTACATCAATGCTAACCGTGATTGGCTATTCGCTAAGCCGATACCCGAGCCTTGCGCGCGATGACGGCCGCGCGATGATGGTTGCACCGTATCTTTAACCGCCGTTGGGCCCTGATAGGGATTGGTAATGATAATTTGTAGTTGCTCACCCACACGGCGTACACTCAAATTTAATTCGCCCCCATGTCGATAGCCGGCTATACCATGCTTAATGGCGTTCTCAATACTTTGCTGTAACAACAACCGCGGAATCAATGCACGGTAGGCCTCTGCGTCAACCTCTTGATGGTATTGCAGGCGTTCTTCATACTGCATTTTATTCAGGGCAATGTACTGTTCGACAATGTCGAGCTCATCACAAAGTGCCACTTCCGTATGCTTATGCGCTTGTAGGTTATAGCGCAGCATATCAGCCAATTGTGTGATGGCGTCACGAGCTTTATTCGGGTTTTCAATAATCATTGCACGAATATTGTTGAGCATATTGAATAAGAAGTGTGGATTCAGTTGCTGAATAAGTAAATCCAGTTGCCCTTGCATGAGCGCTTGTTCAGCGTCACGCAGCATGCGAGTACGCACAATTGCAATGTAAGAGGCGCTCCACAGGAACAACAGGAGCATCATATTGATACTGTTACTCCAATACACCATATTAAAAACAGCTTGCATGCGCCCGGGCGCAATGGGCGGATACCACTGTGTACCTGCCATGAGCCATATTGTAAGCCACAATGCGAGTCCTGCAATAAGGCCACCGATCACTGAACCTAAAACCAGATATATCATTTGCCAGCTGGTATTAAAGTGTTTCATCCAACGTTTGTATCCACACCGTACTAGGTGGGAACACACCGCAGCAGAGCCAATCAATACCGCCCCAAAGTAATATTCGGTTTGGCTAAAGATGGGTTGTTGCGACACACTAAACATCAGCAGTGCGTACGCCAAGGCCCAGCCGACAATCTGATAAATCGGATAATAGATGCTACTCATTGATCGTTTCTGTTCCTTGTAAAATGTTCAGAGCATAGTCCAAATCGAGCTGCGCTTGGTTATGGAGAATAACCACCGCACGTGAGCCATCTAAATAAAACCCGACAAAGCTCGTAGCTCCGGCAGTTTGCCCATTATGCCACGCAAACCATTGACCTTTTTCATCTTTTTGTAAAATCCAACCTAGTGATCGCGCACAGCAACGGCCCATGGTGAAACGTGGCGCAAGCAATAATTCAACCGCAGGGGCGCGTTGTTGCAAACGCTGTATCAGTTGTTCAACATAGCGGCTCATATCGGGTAATGTTGAACGTACAGCTCCAGCGCCTGCCATTGCTTGAAAGTGCCATGGTGCTACGGGCGTTCCTACCGAGCTATAGCCTTGCGCTAAGGTTGCAAGGGGTTGCTCGCCATTCTGAAGTGGCATGGCCACGTTGCTCGCAGTCATACCAAAAGGTGTAAACAACTCATCCTGGATTAACTGCGCAAAGCTTTTACCATGAACGCTAGCTAACGCCTCTGCAAGAACCCCGTAGCCAAGGTTAGAATACTCATAGTGATCGAGCGATTCACTTGTTGGAGCAACCTCTAAATCAGCTAAATAAGCGAGCGTTGTCGCCAACGTGTAATGGGCATAAGGGTCCGCTTCATCAGCGCCTTCGAACAAATCGCCAGGCAGCCGCGGTAACCCGCTGGTATGAGTTGCCAGCTGTGCTAATGTAATCGACTCTGGTACTTCAGCAAAAATAGATTGCAATGACTGAGACTCAGTGACGCGCTCAGTGACAATACTGTTAGCAAGCAGGTAGGCCACCATGGTTTTGGTGACCGACCCGATTTCGTAGTGTGTATGCGCATCATGTTCAGCAAAGTACTTCGTGGTGGTGCCAACTGGGGTGATCACGGCAATGGCACCGCCGTGTTCACCCAATTCAGGCTTTGGGCCGCCGGATAATACCTCCCCCGCTTTCATTTTTTTCAAGGTTAGCGGCAATTCCACTCCTTGCGTAAACGTACCTTCATAGTGACGGTCAGTGTTTACTTGCGATTCATAGGACGCTTGAATCATAGGCACCTTAAACGACATACCTGTGGCTGAAATGCTAAAGTCAGTCATCGGAATACCGTAACTCTGTTGCGCAGGGCTATCTAAGCTACCGTAGTAGCCGCCAGCAATCACTGCCACATTTACGTGTAACGGTAACTGATAACGCGTATTTTCGCCGAGTACACCACCGTAACGACCTTCAAAGGCTAATCGTTCCAAGTCAGCTGCTGACAAACGAGTCAGCGTTAACGGCCGTTTGATACCTTGGGTAAAAGTACCGGTGATTTCATCACCGTTGACCTTACCCACATACATAGCGTCGAGTTCTGTTGCGCTAAACTTAAACTCAGTAGCACTAATTTCGAAGTTCTTTAGCGGCAAGCCCCAGTTTCCTTGGGTAGGGCTATCCATGGTGATTGTGTCGCCGTTAATATTGATGCCAACCACTAAAAACACATTGGGTTGAACTTCCAACTTACCCCGCCAAATACCGTCGAGGTTATGCTCTGCCGCACTGGCAGCTGTGGGAGCCAGTATGGCTGCTGCGAGGCTCAAGGTACCTATTAGTTTGCTAAAACGATTGCGTAAATTTAGTTTGGTATTCATGGTTAACCCCCTTTATTGTTTGAACGTGTTCAGTGTAGCCAAACAATTTAGCTGGTGGGGTTTTATATGACGAGCGGGCCTAGGATCGGATAAGTGGACATTTTTCGATGTTAATAAAATAACAAGCCAGCTTAAGAAACTTAAGCCGGCTTGTGTTTAGGCGATTGCGAGGTAAATGACTTATTCGGCGTTATTGCCGTTATCATCACCAGCATTCAGTGCATCAGCAAGTTGCTGTTCAGCTTCTTGCGCAGTCACTTTTGGCGCTTCATTGGCGGCCATTGCTTCTGCGCGCTTACGCGCACGTTCACGGTGATAAGCAAACCCGGTTCCCGCAGGAATCAGACGACCGACGATAACGTTCTCTTTCAAGCCACGTAATGGGTCTTGCTTACCTTGGACCGCTGCTTCAGTAAGTACCCGCGTTGTTTCTTGGAACGAAGCCGCTGAAATAAACGACTCTGTCGACAACGACGCTTTGGTAATACCGAGCAACTGACGCTCGTAAGTTGCTGGGATTTTGCCTTCTGCACGTGCCTTAGCGTTTGCTGCCAACACTTCAGAAAGCTCCATCATTTCGCCTTCGAGCAATTCTGTCTCACCTGGGTTAGTGATGATTGCTTTACGTAACATCTGACGAACGATTGTTTCGATGTGCTTATCGTTAATTTTTACACCTTGTAAACGATAAACTTCCTGAACTTCGTTGACGATGTAGTTGGCCAGCGCACTCACGCCACGTAGACGTAAGATATCGTGTGGTGCTTCTGGACCATCCGCAATCACATCACCCTTGTTCACTTGCTCACCTTCAAAGATGCTCAATTGACGATGCTTCGGAATCATTTCTTCGTAGGCTTCGCCACCATCCAATGGGGTGATAATCAAGCGACGTTTACCTTTGGTCTCACGGCCAAAGCTAACGGTACCCGAGATTTCCGCCAAAATTGCCGGTTCTTTTGGACGACGTGCTTCAAACAAGTCAGCAACGCGCGGTAGACCACCGGTAATATCGCGTGTTTTTGAGCCTTCTTGTGGAATACGAGCGAGCGTATCACCAACGTTAACCTCAGCATTGTCTTCCAAGTTAATAATTGCTTTACCTGGTAACAAGTACTGCGCTGGCATGTCAGTACCAGCAATCTTAACGTCATTGCCCTTCTCATCGACCAACTTAACCATTGGACGCATGTCTTTACCAGCAGTTGTCCGTTGGCCGGGCTCAAGAACCACAATGCTAGACAGACCGGTTAACTCATCGGTTTGACGGGTCATGGTCACGCCATCAACCAAGTCAACAAACTGGATACGACCTGCCACCTCGGTAATGATTGGGTGCGTATGTGGATCCCATGTCGCAACAATCTCACCAGCTTCAACAGCAGCACCCTCAGGTTTCTTCAGCAAGGCACCGTATGGGATTTTATAACGCTCACGCTCACGACCGAATTCGTCAATCAGAGTTAATTCAGCTGAACGGGAGGTGATCACTAAGTGACCATTGCTATTGGTAACTGATTTTGCATGATGCAGCTTCAAGGTACCGTTGTTTTTCACTTGGATGTTGTTGGCTGCCGAGTCACGCGACGCCGCACCACCGATGTGGAAGGTACGCATCGTTAACTGGGTACCTGGCTCACCGATTGATTGCGCGGCGATAACACCCACGGCTTCACCTAAGTTCACCAAGTGGCCACGCGCGAGGTCACGACCATAACAGTGCGCACAAACACCGAAATCAGTATCACAGGTAATAACCGAGCGTACTTTCACTTGGTCGACAGAGTGTTGTTCTAACAGGTCACACATTTTCTCATCGAGTAAGGTGTTCCGTGAAATCAACACTTCCTCAGTACCTGGGATCAAAACATCATCACAGGCAACACGACCCAATACGCGTTCACGCAATGGCTCAACAACATCACCGCCTTCAATCAGCGGCTTGATGTAAAGACCTTCTTGCGTACCACAGTCTTCTTCAACGATCACAACGTCCTGCGCAACGTCAACAAGACGACGCGTTAAGTAACCAGAGTTCGCTGTTTTCAACGCGGTATCCGCCAAACCTTTCCGTGCACCGTGCGTTGAAATAAAGTACTGAAGTACGTTCAAACCTTCGCGGAAGTTTGCCACGATGGGTGTTTCGATGATCGAGCCATCTGGCTTAGCCATCAGACCACGCATACCGGCCAACTGACGAATCTGCGCCGCACTACCCCGTGCGCCCGAGTCAGCCATCATGTATACCGAGTTGAAGGAATCTTGCGTTTCCTCTTCACCCTGGGCGTTGATGACCACTTCTTTCGACAGGTTTTCCATCATTGCTTTCGATACTTTGTCATTCGCTGATGACCAAATATCGATAACTTTGTTGTACTTTTCGCCAGCCGTTACTAAGCCGTGCTCAAATTGCTCTTGGATTTCAGCAACTTCAGCTTCAGCTGCGGCAATAATATCTTTCTTGGCCTCTGGAATAACCATGTCATCGATACCAACCGATGCACCTGCCACCATCGCATAGTGGAAACCGGTGTACATAATTTGGTCAGCAAAGATAACGGTAGCTTTCAAGCCAAGATTACGATACGAGCGATTCAACAAACGACCGATCTGCTTTTTACCCATAGGTTGGTTAATCATGTCAAATGGCATGCCTTCTGGCAGGATCAATGACAAGATTGCGCGACCAACAGTAGTGTCGTAAAGCTTGGTTGTTGTTTTAGTTTCGCCGTCATCATCGGTTAAAGTTTCGGTAATACGAACTTTAACACGGGCGTGTAACTCAGCTGTTTTAGTACGATAGGCTTTCTCGGCTTCTTTAGCGTTCTTGAACACCATGCCTTCGCCTTTCGCATTAATTTTTTCGCGGGTCATGTAGTACAGACCCAACACCACGTCCTGTGAAGGAACGATGATTGGCTCACCGCTTGCTGGTGACAAAATGTTGTTGGTTGACATCATCAACGCACGCGCTTCAAGCTGCGCTTCGAGCGTTAATGGTAAGTGAACCGCCATTTGGTCACCGTCGAAGTCCGCGTTATAAGCCGCACACACAAGTGGGTGTAGCTGAATCGCTTTACCTTCAATCAAGACTGGTTCGAATGCCTGAATACCTAACCGGTGCAATGTTGGGGCACGGTTTAATAGTACCGGGTGTTCTTTGATCACTTCATCAAGAACGTCCCACACCTCAGGAATTTCCCGTTCAACCATTTTCTTAGCAGCTTTGATCGTAGTCGCTAAACCACGTGCTTCAAGCTTGCCGTAAATGAATGGCTTGAACAGCTCTAGTGCCATTTTTTTCGGTAGACCACACTGATGCAGACGCAAGGTTGGGCCCACAGTAATTACGGAACGACCTGAGTAGTCAACACGCTTACCAAGCAAGTTTTGACGGAAACGACCTTGCTTACCTTTGATCATGTCAGCAAGCGACTTTAACGGGCGCTTGTTGGTGCCAGTGATCGCACGGCCACGACGACCGTTATCTAACAAGGCATCAACCGCTTCTTGCAACATCCGCTTTTCGTTGCGCACGATAATGTCAGGTGCTGCCAAGTCGAGCAAACGCTTCAACCGGTTGTTACGGTTAATCACGCGGCGATATAAATCGTTCAAGTCTGAGGTTGCAAAACGGCCACCATCCAGCGGAACCAACGGACGTAAATCCGGTGGTAATACTGGCAACACTTTCAGAATCATCCACTCAGGTTTGTTTCCTGATTGGTGGAATGATTCAAGCAACTTTAAGCGTTTGCTAATTTTCTTCCGCTTAGTCTCTGAGTTTGTCTCAGGTAACTCTTCCCGCAACAGTTTGATTTCGTTATCGATATCAATCTGTTGCAACAAGGTGTAGACCGCTTCGGCACCCATTTTCGCCTCGAACTCATCACCATGAGCTTCAAGGGCGTCTAAATAGTCTTCTTCGGTAAGAATCTGACCGCGTTCTAAATCGGTCATACCAGGCTCAGTCACCACGTATGATTCAAAATACAACACCCGCTCGATATCGCGCAGGGTCATATCCAACATTAAACCAATACGGCTTGGTAATGACTTTAAGAACCAAATATGTGCTACGGGACTCGCCAGCTCAATATGGCCCATACGCTCACGGCGCACTTTAGTCAAAGTTACTTCAACACCACACTTCTCACAGATGACACCACGGTGCTTCAAACGCTTGTACTTACCACACAAACATTCGTAATCCTTTACAGGACCGAAAATACGAGCACAGAACAGACCGTCACGCTCAGGCTTGAACGTACGGTAGTTAATGGTTTCAGGCTTTTTAACTTCACCGTACGACCAGCTACGGATCATGTCGGGAGAAGCGAGCCCGATGCGAATCGCATCGAACTCTTCACTCTGATTTTGTGGCTTTAAAAACTTTAATAAGTCTTTCACGGTTTATCTCCTGGCAAATAGCGTCCGGTGGTGTCTCAGTCTTGATCCAACTCAATGTTGATACCAAGTGAGCGGATTTCCTTCAGCAATACGTTGAAGGATTCCGGCATACCTGCTTCCATACGCAAGTCGTTGTCGACGATGTTTTTGTACATCTTCGTCCGACCGTTTACGTCGTCCGATTTCACCGTTAACATTTCTTGCAACGTATAAGCAGCACCATATGCTTCCAATGCCCACACTTCCATCTCCCCGAAGCGCTGGCCACCAAACTGGGCTTTACCACCCAGTGGCTGCTGAGTCACTAGGCTGTATGATCCTGTTGAACGAGCATGCATCTTATCATCCACTAAGTGGTTCAATTTCAGCATGTACAAATAACCAACAGTCACATCACGTTCAAAACGCTCGCCAGTACGGCCGTCGTAAAGGGTGATTTGACCAGACTCTGGTAAATCAGCCAGTTTCAATAGCTCTTTAATTTCTTTCTCACTTGCACCATCAAATACCGGTGATGCAATTGGTAAGCCCGCTTTGAGGTTTTCTGCTAGACGCAACACTTCGTCATCACTGAACTCGCTAAAGTCCACTTGCTGACGGGTGTCATCCATGTTGTAAACCTTATCAAGGAACTCACGTACTTCTTCGATACGGGCTTGCTGTCTAAGCATGTTATCGATTTTGGTACCGATACCACGGGCGGCAAGACCCAAGTGAGTTTCGAGAATCTGACCAATGTTCATCCGTGATGGAACACCTAACGGGTTCAACACGATATCAACTGGTTCGCCATGCTCATCATAGGGCATATCCTCCACAGGAGCGATGCTTGAAATTACACCCTTGTTGCCGTGGCGACCTGCCAATTTATCACCAGGTTGAATACGGCGACGAACAGCAAGATACACTTTAACGATCTTCAACACGCCTGGTGCCAAATCGTCACCTTGCTCAATCTTACGACGTTTGTTCTCGTACTTCGCATCGAAATCGGCACGAATTTCCTCGTACTGCTGAGCAATTTGTTCAAGCTGTACTTGGGCATCTTCGTTCTTCAGGTTTTGCGTCAACCACTTGCTTTGCTCAAGGCTTGCTAATTTCGACTCGTCGAAACCATTCGCCAACAACAAGCTACGCGCACGCTCAAAGATACCTTTTTCGAGGATCTTGAACTCGTCAGTTAAGTCTTTCTTAACTTGCTTTAACTGCATCTCTTCAATGGCGCGCGCGCGACTGTCTTTCTCAACACCGTCACGAGTGAAGACTTGTACGTCGATAACAGTACCAGTCACACCGTTAGGAACACGCAGCGAACTATCTTTAACGTCAGATGCTTTTTCACCGAAGATAGCACGGAGCAATTTCTCTTCTGGAGTTAACTGCGTCTCACCTTTCGGGGTTACTTTACCCACGAGGATATCGCCGCCGTTTACTTCAGCACCAACGTAAACGATGCCTGATTCATCAAGCTTGTTCAGCGCCGATTCACCGACGTTTGGAATATCCGCCGTGATTTCTTCTGGCCCTAGCTTAGTGTCACGAGCGACACAGCTTAACTCTTGAATATGAATCGTGGTTAAGCGGTCTTCCCGCAGAACACGTTCTGAAATCAAGATTGAGTCTTCGAAGTTGTAACCATTCCACGGCATGAATGCGACACGTAGGTTTTGACCAAGTGCTAACTCACCCATATCGGTTGACGGACCGTCAGCCAATACGTCCCCGCGTTGTACCGGCTCACCCACATTGACTGTTGGGCGTTGGTTGATACAGGTATTTTGGTTCGAACGGGTGTACTTCACTAAGTTATAGATGTCGATACCCGCTTCGCCTGGCATCATCTCGTCTTCATTTACCTTGACGACAATGCGGCTAGCGTCAACTTTATCAACGACACCACCACGCTTAGCAACCACAGTTACCCCTGAGTCAACTGCAACAGTACGCTCAATACCGGTTCCTACCAACGGCTTGTCAGCACGTAAGGTTGGAACTGCTTGACGTTGCATGTTTGAGCCCATCAAGGCACGGTTTGCATCATCGTGCTCAAGGAACGGTATTAAACTCGCTGCAATTGATACGATCTGTTGTGGCGCAACGTCCATATACTGAACTTGCTCACGCGACATCAGGGTAAACTCATTTTTATAACGACATGGTACGAGCTCTTCAATGAGTTCACCTTTGTCATTCAACTCAACGTTCGCCTGCGCGATAACGAAGTTACCTTCTTCAATTGCTGATAGGTAATCAACTTCGTCTGTTACCACACCGTTTTGAATGCGGCGATACGGTGTCTCTAAGAAACCGTATTCGTTGGTACGGGCAAAGGTTGATAATGAGTTGATCAAACCAATGTTCGGACCTTCTGGCGTTTCGATTGGACAAACACGACCATAGTGGGTCGGGTGTACGTCACGGACTTCGAAGCCGGCACGCTCACGGGTTAAACCACCCGGCCCTAAGGCAGAAATACGACGCTTATGGGTCACTTCTGACAATGGGTTGTTTTGGTCCATAAACTGCGATAATTGGCTGGAACCAAAGAACTCTTTCACCGCTGCGCTGATTGGCTTAGCGTTGATAAGATCTTGTGGCATCACGCCATCTAAATCACCTAGACTCAAACGCTCTTTCACCGCGCGCTCAACGCGCACTAAACCAACACGGAATTGGTTTTCTGCCATTTCACCGACAGAACGGATACGGCGGTTACCTAAGTGATCGATATCATCCACTTCATCTTGACCGTTACGGATCTCGATGAGTTTCTTCATGACATCAACGATGTCTTCTTTAGTCAGTACACCTGGACCGGTTAAGTCTTCACGACCTAAACGGCGGTTAAACTTCATGCGACCAACCGCTGATAAGTCATAACGGTCTTCGCTGAAGAACAGGTTTTCAAAGAGTGTTTCGGCAGCTTCTTTGGTAGGTGGTTCCCCGGGACGCATCATGCGATAAATCTCAACCAACGCTTCTAAACGGTTAGACGTTGGGTCGATGCGCAGGGTTTCACTCATGTAAGGACCATGATCAAGGTCGTTTACAAACAGTGTTTCAAGCTTCTTGAAGCCTGCGTCACGCAATTTTGCTAACAACTCTAAGGTTAGTTCAGCGTTTGCTTCGGCGATGATTTCACCAGTTTTCTTATCAACGTAGTTTTTCGCCAAAACCTTGCCCACTAAATACTCAAGTGGTACTTCCATTTCTGGTTGGTTCAAGCTGGCGATTTGGTTGATATGACGCGCAGTAACACGACGACCTTTCTCGACGATGATTTCACCTTCGTCGTTTCGAATGTCAAATTTGGCCGTTTCACCACGCAGACGCTCTGGTACCAGTTGCATGTACAATTTTTTGTTGCGGAACTGGTAATACGTCGTCTCGAAGAACATCTCAAGGATTTCTTCAGTGCTGTAATCTAACGCACGCAGGATGATTGTCGCTGGTAATTTACGGCGACGGTCAATACGTACGAATACGTTATCTTTCGGGTCAAACTCAAAATCTAACCATGAGCCACGGTAAGGGATCACGCGAGCGTTATATAACACTTTACCCGATGAGTGTGTTTTACCTTTGTCATGGTCATAGAATACACCAGGTGACCGGTGTAATTGTGACACGATGACACGCTCGGTACCGTTAATCACAAAGGTACCGTTTTCGGTCATCAATGGGATTTCACCCATGTAGACTTCTTGCTCTTTGATATCTTTAACAGTGCCAGGTGCGGCTTCACGATCATAAAGCACAAGGCGCAGTTTAACCCGCAAAGGTGCTGCGTATGTGATACCACGAATCTGACATTCTTGGACGTCAAATACTGGTTCACCAAGGTGATAGCTCACGTACTGCAATTCTGAATAACCGGAATAAGCGGTTATTGGGAATACTGAGCGGAATGCCGCTTCCAGACCGGTATTACCATCTGGATCAGGCTCGATAAACTTTTTGAATGAATCTAATTGGATAGACAGCAGGTATGGCACCTCTAGTACATGAGGGTGCTTACCAAAATCCTTGCGAATACGTTTTTTCTCAGAGTAGGAGTACGCCATGGGGTTCCTCAGCTAGCTGATTGATGACCCTAACCACCGGAGTAGGAGTCGATGGTTAAAAACAAACTACTTAAAGCTTGTCGTTCCCGTTTTGTCACCGCGAGCATGCACCCCAATAACGGGCAAAAATGATACATGCTTTACAGCGCAAAAAGGCTGGTAGCAAAAATGCCACCAGCCCTAGGCCTATTTGGCCAAGTTATGTAAGTGGTTAAACTTACTTAACTTCAACTTCCGCACCAGCTTCAGTTAATTCTTTAGCAAGTGCTTCTGCATCTTCTTTGCTGATGCCTTCTTTAACAGCAACAGGTGCAGACTCAACTAAATCTTTAGCTTCTTTCAAGCCAAGACCGGTTGCGCCACGTACTGCTTTGATAGCAGCAACTTTGTTAGCACCAGCTGCTTTCAAGATTACGTCGAATTCAGTTTTTTCTTCTGCAGCTTCAGCAGCAACTGCTGGACCAGCAGCTACAGCAACAGTTGCAGACGCATCAACACCGAACTTTTCTTCAGCTGCTGCGATCAATTCAACTAAATCCATCACTGGCATTTCAGCGATTGCATTTAAGATATCTTCTTTAGTAAGAGCCATAACTCTAAACTCCTGGGTTATAAATTACAAAAAAATGGTTAAAAAAACCGCTTCTATTTAGCGTCTTTAATTGCCGCCAACACACGCACAAACTTAGTAGGTACTTCGTTAATTGTACGAACGAACTTACTAACAGGCGCTTTGAAGGTAGCGAGCAATTTCGCCAATGCTTCGTCGCGAGTCGGAAGTGACGCAACAGCATCAAGTTTGTCAGCACCCAATAGACCAGAGCCAATTGATAATGCTGTCACTTTCAGGTGTTTATTGTCTTTGGCAAAATCTTTGAATAAACGCGCGGCTGAGCCGGGTGCATCCATTGAGAAACCATAGACAAGTGGACCTGTCAATGCCGGGTCCATGTCCGCAAACTTCGTGTCAGATAACGCACGCTTCGCTAACGTGTTCCGAATAACTTTCAGATACACGCCTTGCTCACGCGCCTGACGGCGAAGGCGGGTCATGTCCGCAACTCCCATACCACGATACTCGGCAACAGCGACGGATAGCGCGTTTGAAGCAACCTCGTTAATTTCCTTAACGATTGCTTGTTTTGCTACTAAACCTAGTGCCACTAGTATCACCTCTTTGTTTGGCCCGCTGCACTTACACGCTTTGGGCCGATCGTTACACCTAGGTAGATAAGACTACATCTACCACGTTGTCACGGTGAATCTCTACCCAGAGAGTCTGGATCGGATATCACCATCTGCGCAGGAAATTAAGTGTCGCAAAAGTTCCCAGTTAAGGAACAACCGCGAGACACCTGCGGTCTTGGACGGGAGCTATAGCTCCAACCCATAAAACTTAGCTTGCGCTCAATGAGCTCTGGTCGATGGCTACGCCAGCGCCCATAGTTGTTGAAAGACTAACTTTCTTAATGTACTGACCTTTTGAAGTTGCAGGTTTTGCACGCTTCAAAGCCACTAACAAGGCTTCTAAGTTTTCTTTCAACTTATCGTTATCGAAATTCACTTTACCGATAGTCGCGTGAATGATACCGGCTTTGTCGTTACGGTAACGGATCTGACCTGCTTTGGCGTTTTTAACCGCAGTTTCAACGTCAGGAGTTACCGTACCAGTTTTCGGGTTTGGCATCAGGCCACGTGGACCTAAGATTTGACCGAGCATACCAACAACGCGCATTGCATCTGGTGAAGCGATAACAACGTCAAAGTTCATTTCGCCTTTCTTCACTTGCTCAGCTAAATCTTCCATACCGACTAAATCGGCACCAGCTGCTTTTGCTTTTTCAGCGTTGGCACCACTGGTAAATACGGCTACACGAACGTCGCGACCAGTACCATTTGGTAATACGGTTGCGCCACGTACGTTTTGATCTGATTTACGAGCGTCGATTCCAAGGTTGACTGATACGTCAACACTTTCAACGAATTTAGCGGTTGCTAATTCTTTCAATAAGTTCAACGCTTCGTTGATTTCGTAATCACGAGCTTCAACTTTCTCACGGATAAGACGTGCACGTTTGGTTAATTTAGCCATCTTACACACCCTCCACGTTGATGCCCATAGACTTTGCAGAACCCGCGATAGTACGCACTGCAGCTTCTAAGTCAGCAGCAGTTAAATCTGGTTCTTTTGTCTTCGCGATTTCTTCTAATTGAGCACGAGTAACAGTACCCACTTTCTCAGTGTTAGGACGGCCTGAACCACTCTTAACACCCGCTGCTTTCTTCAATAAGAAGGCTGCTGGAGGAGTTTTGGTTACAAACGTGAACGAACGGTCTTCGAAAACGCTAATTTCAACTGGAACTGGCGCACCTTTCTCAAGTTGGTCAGTTGCAGCGTTAAACGCTTTACAGAATTCCATGATGTTCACACCGTGCTGACCCAATGCTGGACCAACTGGCGGTGACGGGTTTGCTGCACCAGCTGCAACTTGCAGCTTGATGATAGCTTTTAACTTCTTAGCCATGATAATGCCTCTTAGTTGCGGGTCTAACGCCTCGTAAATCTTAGAGAAAAGACTTACTCGCCGGCTCCCCAATATAAAAAGGAGGCGAATTATAGTTCGATTCGCCTCTTATTGCAAGATTTTTCATTTCACGCCGCTTGTAACAAGCGTTGCGGTGCGTGAACTAGAACTTACGCTTTCTCTACTTGACTGAACTCAAGTTCAACCGGTGTTGCGCGACCAAATATCGAGACCGATACAGTCAAGCGGCTTTTCTCGTAATCAACGCTTTCCACGGTGCCGTTAAAGTCAGCAAATGGACCGTCATTAACACGTACCACTTCACCCGGTTCGAATAAGGTTTTTGGTTTTGGCTTATCTGCTGATTCTTGCAGACGATTCAAAATCTTATCTGCTTCAGCTGGTGAGATCGGTGCTGGACGATCTTGGGTACCGCCGATGAAACCCAGTACCCGAGGAATACTGCGTACCAAGTGCCAGGTTTCTTCATCCAATACCATGTTAACCAACACATAGCCTGGGAAGAATTTGCGTTCACTTTTAGCTCGCTTGCCGCCTTTCATTTCGACGACTTCTTCAGTCGGGACTAATACGTCACCGAACTTGTCTTCCATGCCGTGTAATTTGATGTGTTCACGTAGTGATTCGGCCACTCTTTTTTCAAAACCAGAGAAGGCCTGAATGACATACCAGCGCTTTTTAGGTTGTTCGCTCATTGATTAAAACTCCAGCCCGGTAAAAAAACCAACAATGCGAACTAAGATAGCATCCATCGCCCATAAAATCAGTGAAATAATTGCCGTAGCAATCACGACAATCATAGTCGTTTGGCTCGCTTCTTGGCGAGTTGGCCATACCACACGGCGAATTTCTTTTCGGCTTTCTTTGGCAAACTCACGGAATTGACGACCTTTGTCAGTTAATCCCGCAAGTACACCGGCAGCAACAATCAACAATACCACGCCAACTGCGCGATAAAGGACAGAAACGGATTGACCATAGTAATAATTACCTAGTACTGCCGCTGCGAGCAAAGCGATCGCAACTATCCACTTAATCGTGTCGAGAGAGTTGCTTTGCGTTTCGGTATTTGCACTCATTATTTATTCCTGTATGAAAACCGTACGTATACGTTGGCAGGGGCGGAGGGATTCGAACCCCCAACCGTCGGTTTTGGAGACCGCTGTTCTACCAATTGGAACTACGCCCCTGCTGGATCTGTATTGTGACAGAAACGGACGCTGTATTATACCGATCAAAGGCTAGATTACAAGCGCCCGAGCTGATTGTGTCAGCACTTAATGCGTTAACAAAAAAGGGAAGCCGAAGCTCCCCTTTTCAATTATGTCTGTATCACTATGCTGCTATTAAGCAACGATTTTAGATACAACGCCAGCGCCTACGGTACGGCCACCTTCACGGATTGCGAAGCGTAAACCTTCGTCCATCGCGATTGGGTGAATCAGTTCAACAACAAACTTCAAGTTGTCGCCTGGCATTACCATCTCTACGCCTTCTGGCAATTCTACTGAACCAGTGACGTCAGTGGTACGGAAGTAGAACTGTGGACGGTAACCTTTAAAGAATGGGGTATGACGGCCACCTTCTTCTTTGGTCAATACGTACACTTCTGCTTCAAACTTGGTGTGTGGCGTGATTGAACCTGGCTTCGCTAACACTTGACCACGTTGGATCTCGTCACGCTTAGTACCACGTAACAACGCACCAATGTTCTCACCTGCACGACCTTCGTCGAGCAACTTACGGAACATTTCTACACCTGTTACTGTGGTCTTCATCGTTTCTTTAATACCAACGATTTCAACTTCGTCACCAGTGCGTACAATACCGCGCTCAACACGACCTGTTACTACAGTACCACGGCCTGAGATTGAGAATACGTCTTCGATTGGCATGATGAACGGTTTGTCGATATCACGCTCTGGCTCTGGAATGTAAGTATCCAACGCTTCAGCCAACTCGATGATTTTCGCTTCCCACTTCTCGTCGCCTTCCAACGCACGCAGGGCTGAACCACGGATAACCGGAGTGTCGTCACCTGGGAAGTCGTACTCAGAAAGAAGTTCACGAATTTCCATCTCAACCAATTCTAACAACTCTTCGTCGTCAACCATGTCACACTTGTTCATGAACACGATGATGTATGGAACACCAACCTGACGTGACAACAAGATGTGCTCACGGGTTTGTGGCATTGGACCATCAGTTGACGCTACTACTAGAATTGCGCCGTCCATCTGTGCCGCACCAGTGATCATGTTCTTAACGTAGTCAGCGTGCCCTGGGCAGTCTACGTGTGCGTAATGACGTGTTGGAGTGTCGTACTCTACGTGTGAAGTTGCGATGGTGATACCACGCGCTTTTTCTTCTGGTGCGTTATCGATTTGATCGAACGCACGTGCTGAACCACCGTAGGTTTTCGCCAATACTGTGGTGATCGCAGCGGTCAGAGTTGTTTTACCGTGGTCAACGTGGCCGATTGTACCGACGTTAACGTGCGGTTTGGAACGTTCAAATTTTTCTTTTGCCATGACAGCCTCTATTTTGGACAACGTACGGTGGTGAACACCAATTTTATCAAAATCAGTTATAACCGGTGATTATGCCGAAGTTCATGAATGAAAGGAAGAGAAAGGCCGAAGACATGGTGCTGATAGGCGGATTTGAACCGCCGACCTCACCCTTACCAAGGGTGCGCTCTACCAACTGAGCTATATCAGCACGAGACAGATTATTGGAGCGGGTAGTGGGAATCGAACCCACATCATCAGCTTGGAAGGCTGAGGTAATAGCCATTATACGATACCCGCATGCCTTGAATCGGGCCACCTCAAACCATTCTGAACTCACCACATTACACGAATAAACAATGCAAAGTGGTGGAGGGGGCAGGATTCGAACCTGCGAAGGCTGAGCCGTCAGATTTACAGTCTGATCCCTTTGACCGCTCGGGAACCCCTCCACTCATCATTTGAGTTGGTGCCGGCAGAGAGAGTCGAACTCCCGACCTACTGATTACAAGTCAGTTGCTCTACCAACTGAGCTATGCCGGCACCCCGGTTAGGTGGAGCGCATTCTATTGTATCAATTTTGATGATGCAATAGGAAAAGCTATTTTTTTTACCTTTCTGCGTCTGATTGGTTAATTTGCGAACGGATGACGCAAAATAATCGTCTCAGCACGGTCTGGACCTGTTGAAATAATGTCCACTGGCACGCCAGTCAAAACTTCAATACGTTTGATATATGCTAACGCTGCAGTAGGCAATTGACTATGTTCGGTGATCCCGACGGTACTTTCCTGCCAACCTGGCATAGTTTCATAAACGGGTTCAACAACATCATAATCTTCTGCCGCCATTGGTGGATAATCAACCACCTGGCCATTAGGTAAGCGATAGCCTACACAAATCTTTAATTCTTCTAAGCCATCCAACACGTCTAACTTCGTTAAGCAGAAGCCACTAATGGAGTTAATCTGCACTGCGCGGCGGGCGGCAACAGCATCGAACCAACCGGTCCGACGTTTGCGGCCTGTGGTTGCACCGAACTCACGCCCTTTTACGCCAAGGTGCTCACCAACTTCACAGGCTAACTCGGTGGGGAATGGACCACTGCCAACACGGGTCGTATAGGCTTTCACGATACCTAAAACGTAATCTAAATAGCAAGGACCGAAGCCTGACCCTGTAGAAACGCCACCAGCGGTGGTGTTAGATGAAGTTACATAGGGATAAGTGCCATGGTCTATGTCTAATAAGGTGCCTTGGGCGCCTTCAAACATGATGGCTTGCCCTGCTCTGCGGGCATCGTCAAGCAAGGCCGGAATATCAGCGATCATGCCACGCAATTGCTCAGCAACTATGCGGCAATAGGCGAGCACCTCATCCACATCAACGGGCTCGACATGGTAATAATGCTCTAAGGTGAAGTTATGAAATGCCACGACTTCACGTAATTTCTCTTCAAAGCGATCAAAGTGGAATAAATCCCCCACCCGCAACGCGCGGCGTGCCACTTTGTCTTCATATGCCGGGCCAATGCCACGGCCTGTCGTACCTATGGCCTTATCGCCCCGCGCTTTTTCACGCGCTTGGTCAATGGCCACGTGATAAGGCAAAATCAACGGGCAAGCTTCGCTAATAAGTAAACGTTCACTAACCGGCACGCCCCGTGCTTCCAACATGGCAATTTCTTTCATCAGCGCTTCTGGCGATAACACCACGCCGTTGCCGATTATGCACTTTACGTTATCCCGTAAAATGCCAGACGGGATCAAGTGTAAAACTGTCTTTTCGCCGTCAATGACAAGGGTATGACCCGCATTATGGCCACCTTGATAGCGCACCACTAACGCCGCTTTATCGGTGAGCAAGTCGACAATTTTGCCCTTGCCCTCGTCACCCCATTGTGTACCTAAAATTACTACATTTTTACCCATGATCTCACTACCAGCAGTTACTGATGAAAAAACAGGCGCGATTTTAGCAGGTATTTCGTGTTGACGATAGCCCGATCAAATTTCCATGAATGCTTTTTTCAGTCGTTGATAGTCGGTGACGTCATGATAAATGGCAAATCCGAATCTTAACCGATCACCGCGATAATCAGTGGCAATGCCTGCTTGGGCAAGTTGTTGTGCTAACTGGCTTACAGTTTCAGCACTATCTAATTTGAACGTTAAAAAGTGCCCATGATGGGATAAATCCGGAGCCAATAAGTGTTCCCGGCGCAGCTGCGGATGCTTGAGTTCGTCCACGACCTGTAGAAACGCCTGTTGTAGTTGTTGTACGTAGGCGTGCATCTTGGCTACGGTCAAGCGATCGCGTTCCCACCAATGCAACACACTTTGCAGCCGATACAATGCACTAAAATCCATAGTGGCTCCAGCAAAACGCATCCCATCGTTGGCGTAGGCGACCTGCGCTTGCTGGGGGTTGGCTAAGTTTGCAAAATCAGCAAACCAACCGGTATATTCTGGGCGCAGCGTACAATCTTTGGGGACAGCCATAAAACAACAGCCTTCCCCGGCCTGTAAATATTTATAGCTACCAGCAAGGTAAAAGATACGATCTGCGATAGCGCTTAAATCTGTAGGGATAGCACCACAGCCATGGTAACCATCGATCATCACCAAGGTTGTCGCGCCGACGTGCGGTAGCCAGCTGTCGATGGGGGGAGCAACGACCCCGGAGTTGTAGAATACTTGGCTGGTGAAAATCACCTCGAAGCTGCCCTGCGTGACCGCTTGCAGCCAGCGCTCAGGAAAGCTAGCAAAAGGTTCAGTCGGAATCGTTACCAACTCAAACTGCGGCCGTTCTTGAAGCCGCTTGATTTGCCGTGAAAAGCTGTGAAACTCGCTATCAGTACTTAACACACGCAGTGGCTGATCAGGCGCAAAACTGCTGAACACCCGATATAACAGCTCATGGGTATTACTCGCAAACACAAACTGTTCGGGATGGGGGTGATTGAGTAATGCAGCCAACCGTCGCTGGACATCGGGGAGCCGTTCACCAAAGATAATATCCCATTTGTGGTCAACACCTTTGGCGCTATCATCCCAGTAAGCTAACTGCGCCTCCCGCGTACAATCAGGCCAATAATGATGGCTATGTGGCGCGCAATGAAGGGTGTCTGGGTGTTGACTGATAAACTTTTGGTAAGCGTGTTGGTAGCACTTCATGATGTTGTTCTAGCTCTTCTATTTGTTCGTCGTTATAGCATTAATGTACGCTGCTTTCGTCCTGCTTGCATCTATTTCTGAGGCAATAAAAAAGGCGAGTACGCCACGCGCACCCGCCTTTGTTCAATACCGCGACAGTTATTTCACCGTCGCTTTATTTAAATATTTAAAGAACTCACTACTTGGGTCTAATACCAAGACGTCATTACCAGACTCAAAGCTGCGTTCATAAGCTTGCAAGCTCCGCAGGAATGAGAAAAACTCTGGGTCTTTGTTGTATGCAGCGGCATAAATCCCCGCTGCCTCAGCATCCCCCTCACCACGTAACTTACGTGATTCACGTTCTGCATCGGACAACATAACGGCAACTCTGGCGTCCACATCGGCGCGAATAAACTCCGCTTGCTCACGACCTTCTGACCGGTGTTCCATCGCAACCGCTTGACGTTCAGCGCGCATCCGCTGGAAGATCGACTGACTGACCTCTACTGGCAGGTTAATTTGCATCACCCGCACATCAATCACTTCGATGCCCAACTCTTGCGCACTATTAGCGCCACGAATGAGGGCTTCACGCATAAGGCTATCGCGTTCACCAGACACGATCTCTTTAATGGTACGGCTACCAAACTCTGCCCGTAAGCCACTACCAATACGGCGCGTTAACAACGCTTCTGCTTGGGCCTGATTACCACCGTTAGTCGATAAATAATAGGTCGCGAAGTCTGAGATCCGCCATTTCACGTAAGTATCAACGATTAAATCTTTTTTCTCACTTGTAACGAAGCGATCTGGATTACCATCTAAAGTTTTAATGCGCGCATCAAGCCGTTTTACTTCTTCAATAAACGGCAGCTTGAAATGCAAGCCTGGCTCGTACACTGTGGGTGCACCGGTTTCTGCATCACGCAAAACTTTACCAAACTGAACCACAATCGCGCGCTGGCCTTCTTTCACCACAAAGATAGAAGAAATGCCTAGCACGATAGCGACGATAACTAATACTGCTACGAAGTTTTTCATCGATTACCCCCGACCATCGTTGAAGCGATCACTGGTACGCACGCTTGTTGGGCGTTGTGTGCCTGAGTTTGCTGGTGAATTCGACGAAGGGGTCGAATTAGTTCCTTGCGCCTCGCGCGGTGCTTGCTGAGTTGCACGTTGTCGTTCAAGAATTTTGTCCAGCGGTAGATACAGCATATTGTTGCTGCCATCCACATCCACCAACACTTTGGCGTTGTTCGCATAGATTTTCTCGAGAGTTTCGAGATACAAACGCTCACGAGTTACCGTCGGCGCCGCTTTATACTGCGGTAATAACTCTTCAAAACGAGCTACTTCACCTTGTGCGCGTAACACGGTTTGTTCACGGTACGCTTGTGCTTCTTGCAAGATACGGCGTACTTGACCACGTGCCAACGGCTCAATTTCACGCGCATAGGCTTCGGCTTCACGAATAAAACGCTGTTCGTCTTCTTGCGCTGAAATTGCATCATCAAAGGCTTCTTTAACAGCCTCTGGTGGACGCGCAGGGAGCAAGTTCACATCAACCACTTGAATCCCCAAACGATAGGGGGCAATGATATTTTCCAATAGCTCCAAGGTATTCTGACGAACACTTTCCCGACCGACCGTCAGTACCTCATCCATGGTGGTATGCCCGACCACGTAACGCAGTGCACTATCAGTCGCTTGCGCTAGGCTACGATCCGCAGTTTCTACGGCATATAAGTAGTCGCGCGGGTTTACAATACGGTATTGAACATCCAGCTCAACATGCACGACGTTCTCGTCTTGCGTCAGCATGAAGCCTTCAGATTGAAATTGTTTTACGTTACTAACGTCGACGGTTTCAACGGTATCGACGAAAAATGGCCGCCAGTGTAGGCCTGACTCGACCAAGTTATGGTACTGACCAAACCGCAGGACGACGCCACGTTCCGCTTCTTTTACCGTGTAAAACCCTGCAATGAACCAAATCACCACCGCTAGCACGAGGATTACTCCCAACCCACGGGATGATTTTGCTCCATTACTGCCTTGCGGTTTATTGCCGCCAAGCCCTAGCTTGCCAAGCAGATTGCGGATTGCTTCATCTAAATCTGGCGGACCTTGCTCGCGGCCGCCTTGGTTTTTCCATGGATCACGGTCATTGTTGCCGCTTCCCGGTTGATTCCAGGCCATTCAATACTCCAGTTCTGGGTCAAAAGTTATGATAAATCTTTCTAATATTTTATGTGAGTTAACGTCTATTCTACAAATCCTTGCAAACTATCGCCATATTCTTCGGCAACTTGCTTGTTAAGACGCTGCCAATCAACTGCCGACATCCGCACTGAAATCGCCATCTGTCCGTCATCACTCGTGTGTTCACCGGTCACACTGTTCATGGCGTAAAGTTTACCACGAAGTTTCCCCATTGACGGTGGGATCCGTAAGGATACGCTAACCATGCTGGGACGCAAGCGCTGTACTAAGGCTTGTTGTAACAAATCGATGCCAACACCCGTCTGTGCAGATAGCCACACGCGGCTTGGTAAACCTTCATCATTGGTGTCAATGCGCGGCCCGAGTTCCGGTAATTTATCGATTTTGTTACAAATCAGCAGCTGCGGAATTTCATCTGCACCGATTTCTTGCAACACTTCTTGGACTTGCTGGAAATTTTCCGCTTGTCGTTCATCCGCTACGTCAATCACGTGCAGCAATAGATCGGCTTCCAAGGTTTCTTGCAAAGTCGCCTTAAATGCCGCGACTAATTCGTGAGGTAAGTGCCGGATAAACCCGACCGTGTCAGCAAACACGATCGGCCCGACATCAGCCAATTCAAATTTACGCAAGGTCGGATCTAGCGTCGCGAACAGCTGGTCGGCCGCATACACCTCGGCTTCGGTCAAACGGTTAAATAAAGTGGACTTGCCGGCGTTGGTGTAGCCGACTAAGGAGACTGTCGGGATATCGCGCCGTTGTCGTGCACGACGCCCTTGCTCACGTTGCTTTGCAACTTTGTCGAGGCGTCCCAAAATATGTTTTATTCGCCCGCGAATTAACCGTCGGTCCGTTTCGAGCTGTGTTTCACCAGGCCCCCGTAAACCGATCCCCCCTTTTTGCCGTTCTAAGTGCGTCCAGCCACGCACTAAGCGCGTGGAAATATGACGCAGCTGGGCGAGTTCGACTTGTAGCTTACCTTCATGGGTCCGCGCACGCTGAGCGAAAATGTCAAGAATCAGTCCAGTGCGATCCAGCACTCGGCATTGACACAACTTTTCGAGGTTACGCTCTTGGGTGGGGGTTAAACTGTGGTTAAAGATGACCACATTAGCTTCCAATAAGCGTACTTGCTCAGCGACCTCTTCGGCTTTCCCTGAGCCAACAAAATAGCGAGAACTGGGCGTACTACGCGCAGCAGTGACAACTCCTAGGGTTTCAACCCCAGCAGATGCCACTAACAATTTCAGTTCAGAAAGATCTTCACGATCGATTTCGGCTGGGAAATCAACGTGGACCAGGATAGCCCGCTCACCACTTTCAAATCTATCAAACAAGCTATCACTGCTCCTAATCGTTGCGGATTAATCAATCGCCTCGTCGCCGTCACCGCCTACCGGTAAATAGTTTTGCGGGATCCGCGCAGGTACAACGGTCGAGATGGCATGCTTATATACCATTTGGCTGACGGTGTTTTTTAGTAAAATGACAAACTGATCGAATGATTCAATTTGACCTTGTAATTTTATTCCATTAACGAGGTAAATTGATACTGGCACTCGCTCACGCCGCAGCGCATTCAAAAATGGGTCTTGTAACGTTTGCCCCTTAGCCATAATGATATTCCTTTTTGTTATTGTTTGGGGTGCCTAGCTCCTACAGATAAATTACCTCTGCTAGCCACTTTAATATAGCTGAATTCTATAATTTTCAAAGCTTGTTCATGTTTATTTCAGTTATACTGAATATATGGTGTTAGATTTACTTTTCAAGGCCAATTTGTGTAAAGATTTTGGCAGGTTGCTGACAGTATGTTCGTGCTTGCTCTACCAAATCAGGTGCTTCACTATCAAGCCAGTGAACGTCGGGCCATTTTCGCAACCACGTCAGCTGGCGTTTCGCCAATTGTCGCGTCGCGAAAATTCCTCGATCAATCATCTCATTATATGTCAAGTCTCCATCTAAGTATTGCCAAACTTGGCGATACCCGACGCATCGCATTGACGGCAAATCAAGATGCAAATCAGAACGTAGCCGCAAGTGTGTCACTTCATCAATTAAACCTTGGTCTAGCATCTGCCGAAAGCGCAGCGCAATACGTTCATGGAGCACACTGCGATCACTGGGTGCCACCGCGAGTTGAATAATAGGGTATGGCAATGCTCCGTGACGTTGGGCAGTCAGTTCGGTAAGTGTTGTGTTCGTAATGAGGTACACTTCCAAGGCTCGCAATATACGCTGCGGGTCGTTCGGATGAATGCGTGCGGCACTGACCGGATCGCACTGTGCTAATTCCTGATGCAATGCTTCTGAACCTTGCTGTTGTAACCGCTGGTTTAATTGCTCACGCACCTGCGGATCGGCTTCAGGTAACTGCGACATACCCTCCAGCAGTGCTTTAAAATAAAGCATGGTACCGCCCACTAATAATGGAATTCGTCCAGCGGACACTATTTCATCGATGTGGCGGCGCGCATCAACAGCAAACTGCGCTGCAGAGTAGCTCTCGGCCGGATCACAAATATCAATTAAGCGATGCGGGGCTTGTGCCAATTCTGCGGCTGTCGGTTTCGCCGTACCAATATCCATACCTCGATAGATCAACGCTGAATCGACGGAAATAATATCACACGGCAGGTGTTGGGTTAGTGCTATCGCCAACCCAGTTTTACCGGCAGCGGTAGGCCCGTACAAACAAATGACATAAGGTTCAGTCATCGTATCGGCTCCGGTAATGGCGGTAATGGCAATGGTAACCAAGCGTCATCATGGCATCCTTGGCTATGCGCCAGCCAATGCTCAGCTTGGGTGAGTGAGTAGCTGGTTTGCACCTGCTGTTGCGCCAGCCACGTCACCAACTGCTCGGGCTGTTCGAGCAGCGCCACTAACTGCGGCAATGTCGTGGCAATATCCGATTGCCGAATAGCAGACGGCACTTCCAATACCGTCACTGACTGTGGTCGAACCTCATAACGTACACCAAGCATGGCGAGCTGTTTTGGTTCACAGTTTCGCACCATGGTTACCACCGCAGGATCGGTTAATTTCACGGGTATCAATAAGGGTTGACCTGCTAACCCCAACTGCAATTGCTGGCTAATTTTGTGGGTTAAATCGCGCAGCTGAACCCGTTGTAAATCCAGCAACCCTAACCCTTGCTGGGGGTCATTGACTAACGCCAAGCGCTGTTCCACAACGACTAATACCGTTGGCCTGGTTGCCGTTGCTGCGGGCATAACCGCACTTGGCTTAAGAAGCTGCGTAAGTTCTGCTAATGCGCTCTGATCGACTGTTGAGCGCTGCGGGAATAGCTGCTGATGACGGGGCGCTAGTTCTGCCACTTGCTCCCGTAACTTTTCGTGACTGGCAGTGTAGCCATGCTCACTACGGGCAGGTGATGGTGGCACCTCCGCGGTATGGATCGTCTGTAACGCTTGTCGTACCGCATGCAACACAAAATCATGAATATGACGAGCGTGATGAAACCGCACTTCGTGCTTGGCTGGATGCACGTTAACATCAACCTCATGGGCTGGCAGTTCTAAATACAAGACAAAGGTTGGTACCCGATCATCGGGTAAGCTGTCAGCATAAGCTTGCCGTACTGCGTGCCCCAACAAACGGTCCCGCATCATGCGGCCGTTCACGTAAAAGTACTGTACATCAGCCTGATGGCGGCACGCCATGGGTGGCGCTATCCACCCCCATAATCGAATGGTGCCCGACTGCACATCAATGGCTAGTGCATCTTGACTAAACGTCGCACCACACACCTGAGCGACGCGTTTGAGGTAATCTTCAGGTTGCTCAGCAGCGCTATACTGCCGCACCAGCTTATCATTGTGGAGCAGTTGCAAGCGCACATCATAACGAGCTAATGCAATACGACGTAGAACTTCATCAATATGCCCGAACTCAGTTTTATCAGTGCGCAAAAATTTGCGCCGTGCCGGAGTATTAAAAAATAAATCTTGCACATCCACCGTGGTGCCTTGTGGATGGCTTGCAGGCGCTAAGGAGGCAACTTGGTCCCGCCCTTCCACCCAGACCTGCCATGCTTCGGTTTGCGTGGCGGTCGCTGAGGTTAACCGAAGCCGTGATACCGAGGAAATGCTCGCTAAGGCTTCACCGCGGAAGCCTAAACTTTGAATGGCCTCTAAATCTGCCAGCGTACTAATTTTACTGGTCGCATGTCGGCTAAGGGCTAATGGTAATTCGGCTTTGGGGATCCCGGCACCGTTATCGCGCACTCTAATTCGCCGGCGTCCCCCCTGTTCAATATCAACAACAATGTGGGTGGCACCTGCATCAAGGCAGTTTTCCACTAATTCTTTGACCACCGACGCGGGTCGTTCAATAACTTCGCCTGCCGCTATCTGGTTCGCCAGACTAATCGGCAGCAATTGTATTGGCATAACTGCGACCTAATCTTACCTGTTATGATGATGGAATTTCGAGCTTCTGCCCAACGTAGAGCACATTACTCTCAAGCCCGTTGCGCTCTTTAATGGCTTTGACAGTCGTATTATAACGTTGGGCCAGCACCGAAAGCGATTCCCCTGAACGCACCACGTGTGTACTACTACGGTTGGTAGCAAATAAGGTGCCATCCGGCGGCCGTCGTTGGAAGTAATTGCGGATACCTTGGTACATGGCTCGCGCCAACTGTTGTTGATGCTTGTTGGTTAGCAGCAATTGCTCTTCTTGTGGGTTAGAAATAAAACCTGTTTCAATCAGCATCGACGGGACATTTCCAGAAGTCAGTACCGCTAAACTAGCATGTTGTGGCTCGTGCTTGTGCATATGCGCCACCTTTTTCATTTCACCAATGACTTCTTTAGCCATCTCATAGCCGGTACTCATGGCGTGCCCCATGCTCAAGTCTAGGAAGGTTTTACTAATATACCCGTAGGTATCATCTTCACCGACAGCTACATCAACCCCCCCAAGGACATCCGACAAACGTTCCTTATCCTCGAGCAATCGACCCATTTCGTTATTCGCACGGCGGGTCGACAGCACCCAAACTGATGCACCACGAGGCTGTGGTGACGTGAAAGCGTCGGCGTGAATCGATACGAGTAAGTCAGCTTTGATTTCCTCTGCTTTACGCGTTCGTTCTTTCAAACCAACATAATAATCACCAGTACGAATCAAGTACGCTTGCATAGCGCTATCTTGGTTGATGATGTCAGCCAATGCCTTGGCAATTTTCAACACCACATGCTTTTCATAGGTACCACGTGGACCAATAGAGCCTGGATCATCACCGCCATGCCCAGCGTCAATCGCGATGGTGACTTTACGTTCGGTTAATTGTTCTACGGTTAACGCTTGGGTGCGGCGCGCAATGGAACGGCCGGGTAAATCAATGACCAATCGCTCGCCATAGCGATCATTAGCGGCGAGTGGGAAGACCGTTGCTTGGATTTTATCGCTCAACTCCAACACAATACGGGTGGAGCTGCTGTTCTTTGGCGTACTCGTTCGAATTTTATGAATCAACAAGGATTCATTCGTGATTTTAGCCAAATCTGTTGCCAACTTGGTGTTATTGAAATCTATCACTAACCGATAAGGTTTCGTGTCATAAAGTGTGAAATAACTGTAGTTAGGCGTCGCGCTCAGATCAAAGACGACGCGCGTATTATCCGGCGCAGGCCAGATCCTGATGTTATCGATTTGGTTGGCGTGCACTGTCCCGCACCATAGTGCGAACACTAATGCTATTTTTATGACGACGTTTCGCATTCCATCGTATCGAGCAATACTCGGCCTCGTTCTGTTCGCGCATTTAAAGTGATTGATCGCGCCTGATCCGCATAATCAATCTTTATAGTTAAATCGGGTGATGGTAGATAGCCCTCACCACGCTGGGGCCACTCTGCTAAAACGATTCTATCTGTTCCAAGGTAATCACGGATGCCCATAAATTCAAGTTCTTCCGCATCTGCAAGGCGATACAAATCAAAATGATGTACAGTCCACGGCGGCAGCTCATAGGTTTCTACTAGAGTATAGGTGGGGCTTTTCACGTGCCCCTGATGCCCAAGCTGTTGAATAAAACCTCGACTGAACGTGGTTTTCCCTGCCCCTAGTTCGCCTAGCAAATACATCGTTAAACCTTGATCACGTAACAACGCTTGATGTTGAGAGACGCTTTGCGCTAACTGTTGCGCTAAACCGAGTAACGCGGTTTCATCGGCTAAGTAAATGGTTTTTTGCATGCCTATTCCACATCAATTACACCAAGATGTTGCGACCATTGAGCTGGGTTGACTAACTGGCGTAAAGGTGCCAATAAATCACTCGCAATGGTACCGCGTTCACCATCGCCCGCGGCTAATTCTCCAGCAACGGCATGAACCCATACCGCGCTGGTAAGTGCCGCAGCAACAGGTAGCCGCTGTGCCAGCAGCGCTCCGAGCACACCACTAAGGACATCACCGCTACCACCAGTGGCTAATGCTGGTGAGCCACGACGACAAACCCAACCACTGGATTGGTTGGCTACTTTTACTAAGGTTCCGGCCCCTTTGAGTAGTGCGTGGGCCTGAAAGTTCTGACAAATTTGTGTTAAAGCTTGCCAACGATTTTCTTCAATAGTTGCTGTGCTGAGCCCTAATAACCGTCCTGCCTCGCCAGGATGCGGTGTAAACAGCCATTCACTGGCCGTAGGTTTGGTTGGCCGCATCGTTGCTAACAGATTAAGTGCGTCAGCATCCCAGACGATGGTGCCCGACCATTGGCACACCTGCTCAACGAGTTGCTGGGCCCAAGCGGATTGCCCAAGACCCGGACCAATAACAACCACATCTGCACTACCTAACAATAGATTAACAGCCTCTTCGGCACTGTGCACCATCAATTCAGGCTGTGCTGCTGCAATAGCCGTTTGGCTGTTTGAATGACAAGCAATGGAAACTTTACCGGCCCCGGTACGCAATGCAGCACGGCCGGCAAGTACCGCTGCACCACTCATTCCAGGGCCACCTCCAATAATCAGCAGATGACCAAAATGCCCTTTATGCGCCGTTGCTTGGCGTGGAGGTAAGCACTGACTTACATGGGCGCCATCAAGTACCTCAGCAAGCGGGGTTTGCTGTTGGATAATGGTGGCTATGCCTAACTCTGCCAATACAACTTTGCCACCATAATGAGCGGCCTGGCCGGTTACTAACCCCATGGTTAGGCCAATAAAAACCACGGTGCAATCAGCCTTAACTGCACACCCACGTGGTTGGCCCGTGTCACTGCACAGCCCACTTGGGACATCAACGCTCATCACCCAGCCCCGTTGTGATGCGCTATTGATGCAATCGATACACTGTGCGTAATCAGCAGTGACGGGGCGGTTAAGTCCTCGCCCAAACAAAGCATCAACAATCACATCAGACGTGGCAACATGTGCCGTGCTCAACGCTGTCAAGGGCTGCGAGGTAGCGCCTTGTTCATGCCATGCGCGCGCCGCTAGTTGCGCTAACTCAGTTTGTGGCGGCGCCGCAAATACCTGAACCTGATACCCTGCTTGGCGCGCCAACCGCGCCAATACCCAACCATCTCCACCGTTATTGCCAGGGCCACAAATGACAGTAACTTTGGCTGGGGCTGCGTGATGGGCTTGTAATTGCACAAGACATGCCTGTGCGGCACGTTGCATCAATTGCGCTAAGGACACGCCCAGTTGCGCCACAGCATCGTGCTCCGCAGTGCGGATTTGCTCCGTTAAGTACAGGTATTTCATCATCCCTGGCTTAAGCTAATCCGTGTTTGAGGAGGTATTCTAACCCACCACGCACTGCAGCGACCTGCGCCTCAATGCACTCCTCTGGTGACGTTTTCGGGCTATCAGGATACACCTCTGTGGTGGTGACATAGGGTGCATCGGTCATTCCCATACATAACCCCAATTCACGGCCAGCATAGTGAATCACTCCCTCTTGCTCTACCGGTGCACCGATAATTTTGCCATCGGTATCTGGCGGTGCAATGTGTGTCACTTTACGTACCGCGTCAATGACCGCTCGTTGAAACTCTGGGGTCGGCTTTTCGGAATTACCAACAGTATAGAAACCATCTGGGATATTCCAGTTGGTGTTTACCGTACCTTCGCGTGCTGCTAATGCTGGACGAAACTCTGAATTGTCGGTATCAGTAGTTTCATGCAAATCAATATGCATGATGAAATTCAAGTCTTGTTGCGCGATATAATCTATTAGCAATGCACATTCGGCTGCTGGGCTATTGGGTTTAAATGAGCGATTCGGATCTATCGCGTACGGGTTCCAGCGATTAATGGTTTCGTAACCCCAAGGGCTTACGCACGGGGCAATCAGTACGTTAAACCATTGACTGTAATGGGTCGCGTGACGTTGGGCAAACGCAAGTGCACCATGCACCCCCGATGTTTCGTAACCGTGCACCCCGCCAGTGATTAAGACGGTAGGCCGATTTGGGTCAAATTCAGCGGCGCGCAAAATGAATAACGGATAGGTGTAGTTTGGATAATTCAGTGCACCGTACTGTTCAATATCAAATTGCTCATGCAACTGATTAATTTGCGTGACCACATCATCAAAATAAGACCGCTGAATGCGCTGTTGCTCCAGCCATTGTTGTTTTTCTTCAACACCCCAAGGTTGTCCTGGTGTTCCAATTGGATATTGCTGTGTTGTCATGGCGTGTCCTTGTGTTATTAAAGTCAACCGATGGCACTTAGTCGGGTTTGAAAATACCAATTAACCCGGGCTGCTCAGTAGTAGTTGTTGTCGGCGGCGCGGCAGGTTGTGTGCCGCGTTCGGAAAATTGATGTCCACATTGCACACAGTGAACTTGTTCTTGTTCACCAGTTACTGTCAACATCAGCGTATCTTGCGCGTGGCATGCTGGGCATTCAGCACCCGCGATAAATCGTTTCCGCGTTTGAGTCATATTCACCTCTGTGGCTATCAGGTATAATTGTCGCAGAAAAAACCATTTAACCCAAGTTAGGACCAATCATGATAACGATTCGCGCGGCAACCTTAATGCGCGGCGGCAATATTTTGCTTAACGATGCTTCCTTCACCATATTTCCAGGCCACCACGTGGGGCTGGTTGGTCGTAATGGAACCGGTAAGTCGTCTTTGTTTGCATTACTCCGTGGTGAGCTCAGCCTTGACCAAGGCAGTTGTGATGTACCCAAAGGTTGGCGCATTGCAAGTGTCAAACAAGAAACGCCAGCCCTTGACCAAGCGGCGCTTGACTATGTATTAGACGGTGATTCGGAGTTACGCCAGATCGAGCAACAGTTAGCGCAAGCCGAAGCAGCCCATGATGGTCATGCTATTGGTCAATGCCATGATCTCCTCGCTACTATTGGTGGCTACGACGCTCCTGCCCGCGCTGCTGCGCTACTGGCTGGGTTGGGTTTTCAACCCGATCAAATTTACTTACCCGTCAAAGCTTTTTCTGGTGGCTGGCGGATGCGCCTAAACCTTGCCCAAGCATTGATTGCACGGGCGGATTTATTGTTACTCGATGAACCGACCAATCACCTCGATATTGATGCTATTTTTTGGTTAGAAGACTGGTTACAACGGTTCCCCGGAACCTTAATTATCATTTCCCACGACCGTGAATTTCTCGATGCTACGGTACAACAAATCATTCATATCGATCAGCAACGCGCCACCAGTTATAGCGGTAACTATAGCAGCTTTGAGCGGCAACAAGCTGAGCAACTGGCGCAGCAACAAGCACAGTTCGAGAAAGAACAAGCGCAACGTAAGCATTTGCAGAGTTTTATCGATCGCTTTCGCTACAAAGCTAGTAAAGCCAAACAAGCACAGAGTCGCATCAAGGCGCTGGAACGATTGCAAGCAACAGCGCCACTGCGTGCTGCTAGTCAGTTCCAGTTTGAATTCAAACCACCCGAGCAATTACCTAATCCCCTATTAACCCTCGACCAGGTTCAAGTAGGTTATGGTGATACCATTGTGCTGCAGAATATTCAGTTGAACTTGGTTCCTGGCAGCCGTATTGGCTTACTCGGCCGTAATGGTGCGGGTAAATCGACTTTGGTTAAATTACTCGCAGGTGAGCTGACTCCGCAAGCTGGTGAAGCAGCGATGAACCCTGCCGTTAAACTGGGTTATTTTGCTCAGCACCAATTAGAAACTTTAGCGGCTGATGCGTCACCCTTAACGCATTTACAACGCTTAGATTCCCACGCAACCGAACAACAACTGCGCGATTATTTGGGCGGTTTTGGCTTTAGCGGGGATGCTGCAACACGGCTGGTGGGGCCAATGTCAGGGGGCGAAAAAGCGCGGTTGGTGTTAGCGCTCATCGTGTACCAGCGGCCCAACCTGCTGCTCCTCGACGAACCGACGAACCATTTAGATAATAGCATGCGCGAGGCATTAGTATTTGCCTTGCAAGAGTTTACTGGTGCCATGATCATCGTATCGCACGATCGCCACTTGTTGCGCACCACTGTGGACGAGTTTTACTTGGTTGCGAATCAACGCGTGGAAGCGTTTGGGGGGGATCTGGACGCCTACCATGACTGGTTAAAGCAACAAACTCCAACAGATACGGACACCCCCACCAAAGCGAAACCAACCCGCAAGGACGAGAAGCGCGAAGCTGCGGCACTGCGACAAGCCTTAAAACCATTGAAAGACCGCGTGCAACGGGCAGAGCAGCAACTCCAGGCTGCAGCAGCGGCCGTGGCGAAATTGAATGAACGTTTAGCGGATACCCGTCTCTATGAGGCGGCGAATAAAGGCGAACTCACCGAAATTCTACAACAACAAGCGGCTGCACAAATGCAGCAAACGGCTGCTGAAGAGGAATGGCTCGCAGCTGAAGAAGCCTTACAGGAGGCGCTATCGCAATGATAATCCCTTGGCAACAGGTGGATCCTGCCACCCTCACCAACATTATCGAGGCTTTCGTTCTACGCGAAGGTACCGACTATGGTGATGAAGAAAAATCCTTAGCAGAAAAAGTGGCTGACGTGCGCCGGCAGTTGGCAACCGGCGAAGCTATTTTGGTGTGGTCGGAACTCCATGAGACGGTGAACATCCTGCCTGCTAATCACCGCTTTGATGATAAGTAAACACTTGCTGCCACGGCACGTTGGGGTCTCCTAATACAATGAAGTTCGGGTTCCCAAGGTGTTCATTTTGGTTGTAAGTCAGTGGCATAAATTGTTCACTAACAATTTTACCGCCAGCTTCTGACACAATCACTTCTGCAGCCGCGGTATCCCATTCACCCGTCGGACCTACCCGTAAAAAACAATCTGCACGCCCTTCGGCAATCATGCATGCTTTTAGTGAGCAACTGCCAGCTGGTAATAACTGCAGCGTGCGTGTTGCACTCATACGTGCCAGCACCCGCTCCCGAGGTTGACGACGACTGACCGCAACATTGAGTACATCGTACTGGGGATTAGCCAATTGTCGGACCTGAATCCGACGGCGCCCAAACTGATCGGTTCGATACGCGCCCTGCCCACGCTGTGCGGTATAAAGAACGTCGCCAGGAGGCCAATAGATGATTCCCAACACTGGTTGATTATTCTCAATAAGTGCAATAATCACACCAAAATCACCACTACGAGCAATAAACTCTTGGGTACCATCAAGTGGGTCAATGATCCAATAACGGGTCCACTGCTGACGCTCCGCAAAGGTTAAGTGGGAGCCTTCCTCTGATAGAATCGGAATGGCTGGCGTTAATGCCGCCAAGCCATCCACAATCAGCCGGTTTGCCGCAAAATCAGCACTCGTCACTGGGGATTCATCGTCTTTATGGTAGGTTTCAAAGACTTGTTCTTCATACAACTCAAGAATGAGCTTCCCAGCCTGTTTGGCTACTGTTGCAGCCCCAGCCAACCAATGGCTTAATTGTTCAGTGGTACTGGTTTGTGTCACTGATTTAGTTCCCGCAATGTCATCAATAACGCGGCAATACTCCGCGCTTCGGTAAAGTCATGTTGCTTCAATAATTCTTCGGCATCGTCGATCGACCAGCGAACTTGCTCCAATGGTTCTGGCTCATCCCCTGGTAGCGACTCAGCATATAAGTCACGCGCCACAAAGATATGCATTGTTGCTGCAAAAAATTGCGGTGCCATAGTAACACTCTTCAGCGGAACAAGTGTTTTAGCACCATAGCCTATTTCTTCTTTTAATTCACGATTGGCGGCCTGCTCTGGGGTTTCATTTGGGTCAATCAAACCTTTGGGAAAGCCTAATTGATAGTTATGTAACCCTGCTGCATACTCGCGGATTAAAATCAGTGTCGTATCATCAATGAATGGTACAATCATCACGGCGCCGCGGCCGCTTCCTGCGAGTCGTTCGAACTGGCGTTTAACTCCATTACTAAACTTTAAATCGACCGCTTCTATCCGTAACAGACGACTTTGTGCAACGACATGACGTGCCAAAATCTCAGGGATGGGTTTATCAGACATAAGAATCCCATAATACTGGCTAAACACATTGGCTTTTCGTTACTATAACTGGAAAGAACGAACGGGTACAACCATGAGGAGCGTTGAATGAATACTAGCGATCGCCAATTTGATGTTGTCGTTATCGGGAGTGGTCCCGGTGGTGAAGGTGCGGCAATGCAATTGGCAAAAAGTGGGCGCAAAGTCATCATGATCGAAAAGCATGATTCAATTGGTGGTGGCTGTACCCACTGGGGGACAATTCCTTCCAAGGCGCTACGACACTCGGTTAGCCGGCTCATCGAATATAATTCCAACCCTCTGTTTGCATCCGAACGCATTCAACGCGGGCTTACCTTTGCGGAAATTTTAAAACATGCTCAGGGTGTCATCCGCAAGCAAGTTCGCTTGCGTACCAGCTTTTATGACCGTAACGGCGTTACCATCATGCATGGCACCGCGGCCATTGTGGAGCCTTATCGCGTGCGCGTCACCTTAGCCGACCAAACGGTGGAATACATTCGCTGTAAACAAATCCTGATTGCCACAGGGTCGCGCCCCTACCGCCCTACTGATATTGATTTTAATCATCCACGTATTTATGACTCCGACACCGTGTTGGATCTCATGCACGAGCCCAGAAGTATCATTATTTACGGTGCCGGGGTCATTGGTTGTGAGTACGCCAGTATTTTCCGCGGTCTTGGTGTGAAAGTCGATTTAATCAACACCCGCGACCGCTTACTGAGCTTTTTGGACGCCGAGATCTCCGACGCACTCAGCTACCATTTACGGAATAGCGGTGTGGTGATTCGCCACCAAGAGGAATATGAACGCATCATTGGCCATGACGACGGCGTCACCGTGTTCACCCATTCGGGCAAACGTATTGATGCCGATTGCTTACTCTACGCCAACGGTCGCTCTGGCAATATAGAAGAGCTCGAACTGGCTAATGTGGGATTAACGCCAAATCATCGCGGCCAACTTGAGGTAAATAAAAACTATCAAACAGCAGTGGATACCATTTACGCTGTAGGCGACATCATTGGTTATCCATCACTTGCCAGTGCGGCCTATGACCAAGGCCGTATCTGTGCCAGCGCAATGCTCGATGGTGACTGTGAGGAACGCTTGATCAGCGATATTCCAACGGGTATTTACACTATCCCTGAAATCAGTTCGGTTGGAAAAACCGAAGAAGAATTAACGGCGCAGAAAGTACCTTATGAAGTAGGACGTGCCCAGTTTCAGCATTTAGCCCGCGCACAAATTTCAAACACTGCGGTGGGTAGTTTAAAAATTTTGTTCCACCGTGATACCTTGGAAGTGCTTGGCATCCACTGCTTCGGCGAACGGGCCTCGGAAATCATTCATATCGGCCAAGCCATTATGGAACAAAAAAACGGTGGTAACACCATCAAATACTTTGTTAACACCACCTTCAACTACCCGACCATGGCAGAAGCCTATCGTGTCGCTGCATTGAATGGCCTCAATCGCATTCGCTACTGGTGATGATTACGCTGTACCGGCAGTTCAACACGCACCATCAAGCCGCCCAAACGGCGGCTGATACCAAATAAGACGCGACCTTGGTGCCGCTCTATCAAGCGTTTCACAATCGTCAGGCCCAACCCTGAACCTTTCGTTGCGCGCGCTTTGTCGCCCTGCGTGAAGGGTTGCAACAAGTACTCAATTTGATTTGCTGCAATACCCGGGCCATCGTCACAGACTTTAAACCACACCGAATCACGTTCGGCATCGTAACCCGTTTCCACCAACACCCGCCCGCGCCCATAGCGTTCGGCATTTTCCAATAAATTCAATAATACCCGTTTTATCGAGACTTCACGTACGCCAATATTCGGTAACGGTTGGTAGTTCACGGCAATTTTGCTCTGCCAAGTTTCCGGCACATGCGCCACCACATCCTCAACGATGTAGTTCAAGTTCTTAAGCTCTTGATCGGCATCAGTATCGACCCTGACATAATCGATAAACTGGTCAATAATGGCATTCATGTCATCGATATCACTGATGATGCCTTCCGCGAGGTAATCTTCATTGGGCGGCATCATTTCAGTCGCGAGCCGAATGCGCGTCAGTGGCGTGCGTAAGTCATGGCTTACCCCTGCCATCAGCAGCGCACGATCCTGTTCTAACTGCTTCACGCCTTGCATCATTTGATTAAACGCACGTGTCACGGCAATAATCTCACTGGAGCCTCGTTCAACGAGTGGGGCTGGATAATCGCCCTGACCAATTTGTTGCGCCGCTGCCTCCAGTGCTTTTAATGGACGGTTTTGCCAATTGGTGAACAGCATGCCACCAATGACACTCAAGGTACCAATCACAATGAGGTAAAACAGTAATGGTGAGAAGCGCGCCTCATCAAAACTGTCGAGGTTGAACACTAACCAATAGCCAGGCAAGTTTTCCGTGCGTAACCAGACACGATATTTGTCGCCCTGTGCGATACGCACTTCGGTTCGAGCCTGAAGTAACTCGCTCAATTGTGCTGATAGGAAGTTATACGTGGTCGCTTCATTCAGCCCGTAATACTGGGCACTGTCTTCACTAATTCCTTCGATGGCAGTGGCCTCAGTATAACGGTCTACCAAGCGCTGGCGTTGATCGCGTGAAATTTCTTCAGCAATCAACCATTGATCCAAGGCCAAAATCCCTTCCACTTGACGTGCCACCACACTGCTGATTTGCTGCATGCTGGGCTTAACCACATACAAACCAATCATGATGTACGATACCACTTGGTTGATCAGCAATAATGCCGCGATCAACGCCATGGTACGAGCAAATGCGGAGTGCGGTAATAGGCGCATCGCTAGTTTCGCTACTTAGTATCCGACTTGTCATCTGGGACAAACACATAACCAAGCCCCCAGACGGTCTGGATATAACGCGGATTGGCAGGGTCAGCTTCTAACATCCGCCGCAACCGTGATACTTGAACATCAATACTACGCTCCAGCGCACTATAGTCGCGCCCGCGCGCTTGGTTCATCAGTTTGTCACGAGACATTGGTTGGCGAGGGTTAGTCACCAGTGCTTTTAATACGGCATATTCCCCACTCGTCAGCGGGATAGGTTCGCCATTACGAAACATTTCCCGAGTGCCGAGGTTGAACCGGAATTCACCAAAACTAATCTCTTCATCCTCAGCGCTTGGCGCACCTGGAATATGGGTTCCACGACGGCGCAACACGGCGCGAATACGAGCCAGTAATTCGCGTGGGTTAAAAGGTTTTGCAATGTAGTCATCGGCGCCTAGCTCGAGGCCAATGATACGATCAACTTCGTCACCTTTCGCAGTTAACATGACGATAGGGATATCATTATTTTGCTGACGTAGACGCCGACAGATGGTCAGGCCATCCTCACCGGGTAACATCAAATCAAGTACCATCAAATGAAAATTCTCGCGTTCAAGCAAACGATCCATCTGCTCACTGCCGCCTACCGAGCGCACGTTAAAACCTTGCTCCGATAAATAACGTTCTAATAAACTTCGCAACCGCGCGTCATCATCAACAACTAAAATTTTGTATGTTTCCTGACTCATTCTCGATGCCCTTCGCTATCATTGAGAGAACTATATGCCATGCCTTTACTTTTGCAATGGAACCCTTGTAACCAAAGATTACAGAAAAATTTACTTATTTTTGCATTTGATTTGTTTTACCAGCAACGTAAACTGCCTGCCCATGGTAAGGTATCGTCTTTAGGTGTTATACACAGTATGAGAACAAATTTAATCAGCCGTGCTGGTTACGAGTTACTACAACAAGAGCTTGATCATCTGTGGCGTGTTGAGCGCCGGGAAACGACCGAAAAAGTCGCTTGGGCAGCAAGCTTAGGTGATCGCAGTGAAAACGCCGACTACAAATATAATAAACAAAAACTACGGCAAATTGATAAACGTATCCGGTTTTTGCAAAAACGCTTGGAACAACTGAAAATTGTTGATTATTCCCCGCAACAAGAAGGGAAAGTGTTTTTCGGAGCCACGGTCAGTGTTGAAGACAGCGCTGGTAATGAACTCACTTTCACCATCGCTGGCCCTGATGAAATCTATCAACGGGACGATGTAATCTCTATTGATGCCCCCATGGCTCGCGCTGCGCTTGGTAAGCAACTGGATGATGAATTCACTGTCCATACTCCAGCTGGCGCAAAAACTTGGTACATCGTCGCCATTGATTACCGCCTAACCCGCACCAGTGACAGCTAAGCTGTTATACTGGCATTCATTTTAATAGTCACCAAGAGAGAAACTATGAGCTCGATTACTCAGCAAATCGCGAACGAGTTAGCCGTAGGTTCGCAGCAAGTCCAAGCTGCAATCGCGCTACTTGATGACGGTGCTACGGTGCCATTTATTGCCCGCTACCGTAAAGAAGCAACGGGGGGATTAGACGATACCCAGTTACGTCAACTTGCCCAACGCCTCAGCTATTTACGCGATCTAGAAGACCGCCGGGCGGTAATTTTGGCCAATATTCGCGAGCAAGGTAAACTCACCACTGAGCTGGAACAAGCCATTCTAACGACGTCGTCGAAGACGGAACTTGAAGATTTATATCTGCCCTACAAACCAAAACGCCGTACCAAAGGACAGATCGCGATTGAGGCCGGTATAGAGCCGCTGGCCGATGCGTTATGGCAACAACCCAACTTAAATCCAGACACTGAAGCTGCGAACTATATTAATGCTGATGCAGGCTTTGCCGACACGAAAGCTGTGCTTGAAGGCGCTCGCTTCATTTTGATGGAGCGCTTTGCTGAAGACGCACAGTTATTGAAGAAGGTGCGTGAATACTTATGGGACAATGCCGAAATTACTAGCTCAGTTGTTGCTGGGAAAGAAGCGGAAGGTGCTAAATATCGCGATTACTTTGCCTTTAGCGAAGCCATTAAAAAGATCCCATCACACCGCACCCTCGCCCTATTTCGCGGCCGTAATGAAGGTATTTTACAGTTAAAACTCAATGCCGACCCACAGCAAGAAGATCCGAAAGCACGCAGTTATGGCGAAACGCTGATTGCAAACCATCTGCAGTGGCACCACCAGGGGCGAGCTGCCGACGATTGGCTGCAGCAAACAGTACAATGGACGTGGCGGGTAAAAATCTTACTGCATATGGAGACTGAACTGTTTGGCGTAGTTCGGGAGCGAGCAGAAACCGATGCCATCAAGATCTTTGCCAATAACCTCAAAGATCTGCTCATGGCTGCGCCAGCCGGCGATAAAGTCACTATGGGGTTAGACCCAGGCGTACGGACCGGGATTAAAGTTGCTGTCGTCGACGGCACCGGGAAAGTGCTGGATACCAATACTCTGTACCCGTTCCAGCCACAAAACCAAGTAGATAAAGCATTGCGTACCCTAGCCGGGCTATGCCGTCAACATGGTGTTGAATTAATTTCTATTGGTAATGGCACATACTCGCGGGAAACGGACAAGTTAGTCGGCGAGATGTTAAAAGCCAACCCCGATATCAAGGCCAACAAAGTCATTGTAAACGAAGCCGGAGCATCGGTTTATTCCGCGTCTGAATTAGCGGCCCAAGAGTTTCCTGATCTCGATGTGTCGTTGCGCGGTGCGGTTTCCATTGCGCGGCGCTTGCAAGACCCGTTAGCTGAATTGGTTAAAATTGAGCCAAAATCTATTGGTGTTGGGCAATATCAACATGACGTCAGCCAAGCACAGCTAGCACAAAGCCTCGATGCGGTAGTAGAGGATTGTGTTAACGCTGTTGGTGTCGATATTAATACCGCCTCAGTGGCTTTGTTAGCACGTGTAGCTGGCTTAACGCGCACCTTAGCGCAGAACATTGTGGCGCATCGCGATCAACATGGCCGTTTTACTAACCGCCAGCAACTACTCAAAGTAGCGCGGATGGGACCAAAATCCTTCGAGCAAGCCGCAGGTTTCTTGCGCATCATGAATGGTGATAACCCACTTGATGCATCGGCAGTTCATCCAGAGGCATATCCAGTGGTAGAACGCATCGCTTCCGCCAATGGCCAGCAAGTGGGTGGTTTAATTGGTAATACTGCATTTCTACGCCAACTTAATGCCAAGGATTACACCGACGATACCTTCGGCTTACCGACCGTACAGGATATTTTGCGGGAACTCGATAAACCGGGTCGCGACCCGCGCCCAGAGTTTAAAACAGCCAGCTTTAAAGATGGTATCGATGACATCAATGATTTGCGTCCCGGCATGACCTTGGAGGGCGTCGTTAGCAACGTAGCAGCCTTTGGCGCATTCGTTGATATTGGCGTGCATCAAGATGGCTTAGTCCACGTTTCTGCATTATCCGATAAGTTTATCAGTGACCCGCGGGAAGTGGTCAAAGCTGGTGATATCGTCAAAGTGAAAGTGTTGGAAGTGGATGTTCCACGAAAACGGATCAGTCTAACGATGCGATTACAAGACGATCTGCCACCGCCAGCTGCGGCAGCAACTAAACCAGCCACCGCGGCGAAGAAGGCAAAACCTGGCAACCGCGATAGACAGCAACCAGTGCCGCGCAACAATCAATCCGCAATGGGTTCAGCATTTGCCGAAGCTTTTGCCAAGGCGAAGAAATAGTGGCGCAGCTATGAGGCCTATACACCACTATTACCAAATAGTGGTGTAATTAATTTATTTGGGCTCCACGTAACGTGCGTTGTAACATCGCGCTAAAGTCACGCTGCTGCTGCTCAAACGCAGTTCGCAGTGTGGTGGCTTTTTGTTTTAACTCAGCCACTGTTGGTACGTGCATGTTTTGCCGTTTCAGATCCAGTAATTGTTTCTGGACTTGATAGTAATCACGCAATTTAGTCACCACTAAGTCAAACTCATCATGGAGCTTAGCCAAGGTGGTTTCGCAGGAAATTTGGGCTTTATCTTTAGCCTTTTTAAACTGCATCTCGAGCCGCGCTCGTTCAATTTGATAGCCGTTTGTGCGTTTCAAATTGGTGGTTAAGCCCAACCATGCCCCCAATCGAATAAGCCATTTGGTGGGGTCATAATGCCACCATCGAATCCCATTGCGGTAATCAGCAGAAAAGATATGGTGGTAGTTATGGTAGCCTTCACCAAAGGTGAACAATGCGAGAAAGCCATTATCACGAGCGGTATTCCGATCAGTGTAGGTTTGCTTGCCCCAAATATGAGCCAAGGAGTTAATGAAGAAGGTGGTGTGATGGTTGATCACTAACCGCGCCACACCCACTAAGATTAACGCCCCCCAAACATCACCAACCATCACGCCTAATGCAAGCGGCCAACCGATGGTCGTCAATATCGCCAGCGGCAAGTAGTACCGGTGTTGCCACATGACAATGGGGTCTTTTTGTAAATCTTTGACGTTGTTGTAGTCGTGGTAGCGTGAGGCCTGATATTCACGCAACATCCAGCCAATGTGCGAATACCAAAATCCGCGTTTAGCCGAATAAGGATCTTTGTCATTATCATCGACGTGCTTATGGTGTTCACGGTGATCTGACGCCCAATGGAGTGCGCTGTTCTGTAATGCTAACGCTCCACCTAAGGCAAATAAAATCCGTAATGACCAATGCGCATCGTACGCGCGGTGCGCCCACAAGCGGTGGTAACCAGCAGTAATGGAAAGCCCAGCAAAGACAAGGGTAGCAATCAAACCAATCACTAGGCTACTTGAAAAACCATGAGTTAAGGCGTACCAAGGTACCCCAATCACAGTCACTAAAAAAGTAATCGCAAATAAGCTCAGGTTGACCCAAATAATAGGGGGCTTTTTAGCGGCTGCTGAAGCAGGGAGAGATGACATATATAAACCAACGTAACAAGCAAATAAAAAAATCGTTCAGTGAACACGTGTACGCTCAATTTACCTGCACTGACTCCTCAGCGCAAGTTGTTTTATGTAAAATACGGTGAATTGCGTGTGTCGACGTTCACTGACATAATCACTTAGATATTTCACAGCTAGGAGAGTTCCCCCCCAATGGCAGGCATACGTGCGGCACAGAAAGAAAAAACACGACGGGCATTAATTCAAGCCGCAATGAATCAATTAACTGCCGAACATGGGTTCGCTAGCTTGAGCTTACGGGAAGTAGCCCGAGAAGCAGGCATTGCTCCCACCTCCTTTTATCGCCACTTCCGCAATATGGAAGAATTAGGGTTAACATTGGTTGATGAAGGTGGCTTAACCCTTCGTCAGCTACTGCGCCAGTCGCGCCAACAAATTGCCAAAGGCGGCTCGATCATTCGTTCCTCGGTCTTAACTTTTATGGAGTTCGTCAACAATAACAACGCTATTTTTCGGTTATTGTTGCAAGAAAAATCTGGCAACTCCAAAGAATTCCGCTTAGCTATTGCCCGTGAAGTAGAACACTTTACCGCAGAGCTGGTGGATTACCTGATTGAAGAACAACAATTCGTCCGAGAGCTCGCCGAAATGCAGGCCGACGCTATTGTACGAATTGTTTTTAGTGCTGGTGCAGATGCACTGGATGCCGACGCTAAAGAACGCCGCCGGCTTACCGAGCAGACTATTGTTCAGGTACGACTTGTCGCGCGGGGTGCTGAAGCTACCCGTGCGGCGGCCAAAACCACAAAATCAGGGGAATAGCTGTAACAATGATTAGCACTGTCAAGGGTAATCCAAGACGCCAATAATCCGAGAATCGATACCCACCCGGCCCCATCACTAAAATATTAACTTGATGTCCTAATGGAAATAGAAGAGGCAATGCTGCACCTATAGCAACAGCCATTAAGAACGGGTCGGGCGAGGCTTCTAGCCCAACGGCCATATTTAATGCGATGGGTGCCATTAATACGGCAGTCGCAGCGTTGTTGACCACGTTTGATAACACCGTAGTCAACACAAGCAGTAACGCTAATGCAACTACTAAGGGTGCGCTCTGACTCAATGCTAATACCCCATTAGCAATTGTATGAGCTGCCCCAGTACGCTCCAAGGCACCACCCAATGGAATTGTCGCAGCCAACAACACCACGATCGGCCAATCCACTTGTTCATACAGTTCACGTAATGGAATAACATTGGTGAGCACCATAGCGCCAGCCGCAGCGACGAAAGCCACCGGCACGCTCACCCAACCCAGTGCGCTCACCACGATGGCCGCAAGAAAATAGCATAATGGTTGGAAAATACGTTTATTCGCGCCAATCCGCAGACTTCTGCGCGCCAGTGGGTAACAACCGAAACGACGTAGAATATCCGCCAAAATTTCAGCATCCCCTTGTAACAACAGCACGTCACCGGGTTTGAAACGGATATTTGCCAAAGTGGGCTGCAATGATTGTCCTTGCCGTGCCACGGCAAGAACGTTAACACCAAAACGGTGGCGCAACCGTAAATCTGCCGCCGAGCGCCCGACCAAACGAGAGTTGGGACCCACGACACCCTCGACAATGTGAATTTCATCGGAAACCAGAAACCGATCAGCGATTGTCTCATCGGCATTGAGTTCGACGTGGGTAATATCCAATAGACGTTGTAAGGTATCGGCGCTGGCTTCCACAACCAAAATATCTTCTGCTTTGATACGTTGATAAGGCCGCGGTGCGGTTATAATTTCTTTACCCCGTTTAATGGCCACGACGATAAAACGATCAGGGAGTTTATTTTCAAACTCATACAACGTAGCGTCAATGCAATTCGCCTCAGGCGGCACCCACAGTTCGGTTAAATATTCACCCATATCGTAAGGCCCCTGTGTATGTTGCTGGTTGCCTGATATTGGCACCAGCCAACGGCTCGTAACCCACATGAACACTAGGCCAATGACGGTTAAGCTCAAACCGACCGGAGTAAAATCGAACATTCCGTAAGACTCGCCTAAAGCATCATGTCGAATGTCTGCAATCAAAATGTTGCTGGGCGTGCCAATCAAGCTAATTGTGCCGCCAAGCAAGGAGCCAAACGCCATTGGCATGAGAACCGTTGAGGCATGCCCAAGACCACTGCGCGACAGGTGCAAGGCGATAGGGATCATAATGGCCATGGTGCCCGTGTTACTAATAAACGCTGAGCACGCTGCCGTGATACTGGTGAGCATGATCATTTGCACCAACGGTTGGCCACCCACTCGCTGCATCAACATGGCTAATGCATCGACGACCCCCGAACGCCACAAGGCGTGGCCTATAATCAATACTGCTGCCACGGTAATGACTGCGGCATTGCCAAAGCCACTAAATGCTTCGTTAGCAGGAACTAAGCCAAGGGTTGCCGCCACCAGTAAGGCGAACATCGCGACTAAATCATAGCGCCAGCGATTCCAAACGAATAGAATCAGGGCACCTAAGATGATGAGACCAATGAGTAACTGATCGACCATGATGATTCAATTTTAGGAATGATAGTTACAGATTGGCGATATTTCGTGGGAAGTCAATAATTTTACTGATAAGATGCAGAGAATAATACGAATAATAATGACACAACTGTCAGCAGGAGTACGAGTATGTTACGCCATCTAAGCCTAGTACTAGTGGCCGCTGTGGTTGCCGTTTCGGCACATGCGCGGCACATAACCTTAGAAGAAACCATCACGGTTCAATCCATTAATAGCGCTGCCATCGCACCTGATGGAAAAATGGCCGCCTTTACCAAAGTCATACCAAGACAACCTTATATTGATGATGATGGTACGGCATATATTGAACTGCATGCGATTCGCGCGGATGGCACCATAGTGCCCTTTATTACCGGTAAAGAAAGCCTAGGTAGTATTCAATTACACGATAACGGTATTTATTTTCTAGCGCGCCGTGGCGAGGTCAAACATACCAGCCTTTATCGCATTGCTACAGATGGCGGTGAAGCACAGTTAATATTTAGCCATGATTCGGCAATGAGTAGCTACGCCCTGAGTAGCGATGGCCGTTATTTGGCATTTCGCGCGCGCAGTAAAACCGACGACAGTAAAGCCAAACTAGCCAAAAAAGGCTTTAAGGCCGAAGTCTATGAAGAAGAAAACGTTTTCACCCATGCTTGGTTAGTTGACTTACACCAAGAGTCTGCCAAAGCGGTACAGCTTACTGACCAACGGGAAATCCATTCGGTTGCATTCCGCCCTACGCAGCAGCAGTTGTTAGTGCGTGTTGCGCCAACCCCACTGATCGATGATAACTATATGACCAGCCACTACGAGCTGATCGACTTCAGTGGCAACACAGTCAGTAAATTTGACACTATTGGTGTATTAGGCAAAGCAGAATTCTCACCCGATGGTCGTTACCTTGCGGTGATCGGTGCGGCGGACTATAACGACCCTTCTGCCGGTCGATTGTACGTATTTGACACCAGCAAAAATAATGAGCGCCGCGAAGTGTTACCTAACTACCAAGGTCACGTGCGTGACATCGCATGGCGGCAAAATGATGAATTAATTTGGTTAGGCCACCGCGGCACGAAGAGTGAAGTGCAAGCACTGACGATGCAATGGCTTGAGTCACGGACCTTGTTAGAGCCGGGTAAACTTATCGCTGTTGATTTAGCCGTTGCGCCTTATCAAGAACCTATTTTAATCCGTGCACATAGTGCTGAGCATCCAACCGAACTATTCCGTTTACAAGGTCAACGGCTGGAACGATTGACGAACACCAACCCGTGGCTCGCCGACATTGATATGCCGCGGCAAGAAACCATCACCTACAAGGCACGTGATGGCGTAGAAATTGAAGGTATCTTAGTGTACCCGACCAACTACCAAGCCGGACAACGCTATCCACTGCTGATGGTGGTTCACGGTGGTCCAGAGTCACATTACAGTGACGGCTGGCTCGATCGCTACGGCAACCCAACAAAATACGCAGCCCAGCAAGGTTATGTAGTATTTTTCCCGAACTATCGCGGCAGTACTGGTCGTGGCGTCGAGTTTTCTAAGCTTGGTCAAAACGACTATGCCGGCAAAGAGTTCGACGACTTAGTGGATGGTAAAACTCATTTAGTTGAACTTGGCCTTGTTGATGAGAAAAAAGTTGGTATTACCGGTGCTTCATACGGTGGTTTTGCATCAGCTTGGGCAGCTACGGCACTCACTGAGCATTTTGCTGCAAGCGTGATGTTCGTCGGTATCAGCAACAACATTTCTAAATTTGGTACCACTGATATTCCAAAAGAAATGCATGCCGTGCATGCCCGTAGCTATCCATGGGAAAAATGGCAATGGTACTTAGAACGCAGCCCAATTTACCACGCAGAAAAGGCCAAAACGCCGATTCTAATTTTGCACGGGAAAGAAGATACCCGCGTTCATCCAAGCCAGTCGATGGAACTGTATCGCTACTTGAAAACTCACGGTAACGTGCCAGTTCGCTTGGTGCTTTACCCTAATGAAGGTCATGGTAACCGCCGCGTGGCAGCGCAACTTGACTACGCAATGCGGTTGATGCGTTGGATGGATAACTTCCTTATCAAAGGAAACACTGAAGCACCACCTCATGAGTTACCTCATTTAGACAAAATTAAATAAAGGTGAACGAAGTGGGCTATGGACGCTTGCTGAAAATAATCATTGCAGTGCTGTTGGTATACCACCTCAGCGCTGTTTGGTTAGCCGCCACTATACCCAGTTCAGAACTATTGGTCTGGATACTCGGTGCGGGGTTAGTTGGTTATATCCTACTGCTTACGGTTGTGCGGCGCGGGTTTCGTGATCAGCAAAAACAATTACACCAGCAAAAGCAACAGCTCAAAGAGCTTGAGCAAAAGCTAACCACTTGGCGTAATGTTGATGAACTGACGCAACTGGCAAACCGCGCCCAGTTATACCAGCAACTGGATTTTCAACTTGCCCGAGCACAACTGCAGCAACAATCCTTAGCGGTATTGCTGCTCAACTGTGATCAACTCAATACGATTAACTCTGAGTTTGGCCACCTCACAGGTGATGCGGTGCTTAAGGAAGTGGCAACCGTCGTAAAAGGACAACTTCGCGGACAAGATATTTTTGGCCGTTGGGGCGGTGATGAGTTTTTAATTATGATCTCACCAACACATGCTGATAAAGTGGTTGAGATCGCTGAAAAAGTACGGTTGGCGGTCGCCCAACAACGCTTTACGGAAGATAAGCTGTATGTCACCGTTAGTATTGGTTGTGCCATTTTTAATGACCAAGATACGGTGATCAGCTTGATTCAACGCGCTAATAACGGGGTTGAGCAGGCCAAACACAGTGGACGCAATTGCACCCGCGTCGGCGATTGAGTGATTATCAGAACTGAAAAAGGCGGCTCATAAGCCGCCTTTTTTATGTACCTGTACAGGTTAGAGTTTAGGACCTGCAGCGACCAGTGCTTTGCCTTCATCGTTGTCGGTAAACTTCTCAAAGTTCTCAATAAACAACTTCGCTAAGTGACGTGCTTTTCCGTCCCACTGAGCTACATCGTCATAGGTATTGCGCGGATCAAGAATGTGCTGTTCTTCAACGCCTGGTAATGCAGTAGGCATCGCTAGGTTGAAGTATGGTAACTGCACAAATTCTGCATCTTCAATGCTGCCGTTTAAGATAGCATCAATGATAGCACGCGTTGCTTTAATTGAAATCCGCTTACCGGTACCGTTCCAGCCGGTATTCACGAGGTAAGCTTCAGCACCTGCTGCTGCCATCCGCTTCGCTAAAACTTCCGCGTACTGAGTTGGGTGTAGGCTCAAAAATGCCGCGCCGAAACAGCTTGAAAATGTTGGTGTCGGCTCAGTAATACCACGCTCAGTCCCTGCCAATTTCGCTGTGAAACCTGACAAGAAATAGTATTCAGTTTGTTCTTTGGTTAACTTTGATACTGGCGGTAACACGCCGAACGCATCAGCAGTTAAGAAAATAACCTTCTTCGCGTGACCTGCTTTCGACACTGGCTTCACAATGTTGTCGATATGATAAATCGGGTAAGAAACACGCGTATTTTCAGTTTTTGAACCGTCCGCGAAATCAACGCTACCATCGTCACGAACTGTAACGTTTTCTAGTAACGCATCACGGCGAATAGCATTGTAGATATCTGGCTCAGCTTCTGGTGACAAGTTGATTGTTTTTGCGTAACAACCGCCTTCGAAGTTAAATACGCCATCATCATCCCAACCGTGCTCATCGTCACCAATTAATTGGCGCTTAGGATCGGTCGATAATGTGGTTTTACCCGTACCTGACAAACCGAAGAAAATTGCTACATCGCCATCTTTGCCTACGTTGGCAGAACAGTGCATTGAGGCGATACCTTTCAATGGCAAATAGTAGTTCATGATTGAGAACATACCTTTCTTCATCTCGCCACCGTACCAAGTACCGCCAATTAGTTGGATCCGCTCAGTGAGGTTGAACGCAATGAAGTTTTCTGAGTTCAAGCCATGCTCTTGCCACTTGTGGTTGGTGGTTTTGGCACCGTTCATCACCACGAAGTCAGGCGTAAAATTCGCCAACTCTTCTTCGGTAGGGCGAATAAACATATTTTTAACAAAATGAGCTTGCCATGCCACTTCAGTGATGAAGCGTACCGCTAATCGGGTATCTTCATTAGCGCCGCAGAAAGTATCAACGACAAATAAACGCTTGCCAGATAATTGCTTGGCGACGATTTCTTTTAAATCAGACCAAATCTCTGGAGTAATGGGTTTGTTATCATTTTTACCCTGATCGGCCCACCAGAACGTATCGCGAGTTACATCGTCCCGCACAATGTACTTATCCTTCGGCGAACGTCCGGTAAAGATACCGGTATCGACTGCCACCGCACCAAGGTTAGTGACAACCCCTTTTTCATAGCCTTCTAGGCCTGGACGCGTTTCTTCTTCAAATAACAATTCATAAGAAGGATTATGGATAACTTCGGTGACGTCTGTAATGCCGTACTGGCTTAAATCCAGATCAGTCATGTGGTGGACTCCTGCGGGTCAGATTTGAGCAAAAATTCAAAAAGTAAACGTGGGCTGCGATTCTACCTCCAAACGCTCAAAAATGGTAGTCTTTACAACAAAAAATAGCCTAAACTGGCTCCTTATAGTTTACTTATTGTCCGTCTCGTTCACGCTGTTTAATTTTTTCTTCCAACGCGATAGCTACACGTAAATCAGTGAATTGGCGCACATTTCCATGATGAATAGCGACTTCTTTGACCAATGTCGAGGAAATGAACGAGTTTTCTTCAGCGGGCGTAAGAAACACACTTTCTAGCCCGGGATAAAGACGGCGGTTCATATTGGCAAGTTGGAATTCATACTCAAAATCTGACACCGCTCGCAGCCCGCGAATCAACACAGTCGCACCCTGCTCTTTGGCAAAATCAACCAGCAAACCACTAAAGCCAACCACCACCACATTGGGTAATTTTTCAGTCACTTGGCGCACGAGTTCCACCCGCTCGTCCAAGGTAAACATCGGTTTTTTGCTAGGGCTGTTCGCAACTCCAACAATGACTTCACTGAATAAGTTAGCAGCCCGCTCGATTAGGTCAGCATGGCCATTGGTAATGGGATCAAACGTTCCTGGATAAATGGCGCGTTTGTGCATGAAATTTCTCCAGTTAAAGAATGAGGATGCGAAGCCGCATGCTAATCGGGTAAACTATAGCTATCCTATCACCCACAATGGACATTATTGTAGGTGGCCGTCGAACCAAAAGCACGGAGAATTACATGAAGCAAAATTTTTATCAACAGCTTAGCAGCCAACTCGAAGGGCTCAAGAACGAAGGCTTATACAAGCAAGAACGTATTATTTTGAGCGACCAAGATGCTGAAATTAAAGTTGGCAATGGTGAATCAGTGTTGAACTTTTGTGCCAACAACTACCTTGGCTTAGCGAACAGTCCAGTACTCATCGCGGCTGCGAAGCAAGGTCTCGACGAGCACGGCTTTGGTACCGCGTCAGTGCGCTTCATCTGCGGCACGCAAGATATTCACAAAACTCTCGAAGCTAAGCTCAGCGCATTTTTAGGTACTGAGGATACTATTCTGTATTCGTCCTGCTTCGATGCTAATGGTGGTTTGTTTGAAACCATCATGGAAGCTGAAGATGCCATCATTAGTGATGAACTGAATCACGCCTCGATTATTGACGGTATTCGATTGAGTAAAGCCAAGCGCTATCGATACAAAAACAACGATATGGCGGATTTGGAAACGCAACTGCAACAAGCGCGCGCCGATGGCGCACGGCATGTTCTCATTGCCACTGACGGTGTCTTCTCAATGGATGGCGTGATCGCTAACTTACGCGCGATTTGTGACTTAGCCGATAAATACGATGCGCTAGTCATGATGGATGACTGTCACGCCACTGGTTTCTTAGGTAAGAATGGCCGTGGTACACACGAATATTGTGACGTGATGGGTCGTGTTGACATCATTACCGGTACCCTAGGTAAAGCGCTAGGTGGTGCTTCCGGTGGTTACACATCGGGCAAGAAAGAAGTCATTAACTGGTTACGGCAACGCTCACGCCCATACTTATTCTCAAACTCGGTTGCACCAGCAATAGTTACTGCATCGATTAAAGTATTGGAAATGTTGGAAAACGGCCACGAACTACGACAAAAGCTGTGGGATAACTCGGCCTACTTCCGGGAGAAAATGACTGCTGCTGGATTTACCTTAAGTGGTGCTGACCATGCTATCATACCCGTTATGATTGGTGACGCGCGGCTTGCAGCAGAAATGGCTGATCGCATGCTGCAAGAAGGTATTTACGTGGTCGGTTTCTCCTTCCCAGTAGTGCCTCGTGGACAAGCTCGAATCCGCACCCAAATGTCTGCCGCGCATTCACGCGAGCAACTTGACCGTGCGATTGACGCCTTCACGCGGATTGGTAAAGAACTCGGTATTATTTAATCGTCAGCATGCGCACGCACTAAGGAACGATTTATGAAAGCTTTGGCAAAATTACACGCAGAACCTGGTATTTGGATGACCGATGTTGACGTGCCGGAATACGGCTACAACGACCTGCTCATTCGGATAAAAAAGACAGCGATTTGTGGTACGGACGTGCACATCTACAAATGGGACGAGTGGTCGCAAAAAACCATCCCTGTTCCCATGGTCGTTGGGCACGAATATGTCGGTGTGGTGGAAGCCATGGGTGACGGCGTGCGCGGCTTTAACAAAGGTGACCGGGTATCGGGCGAAGGCCATATCACCTGTGGCCACTGCCGTAACTGTCGAGCAGGGCGTCGCCACTTATGCCGCAACACCATTGGGGTTGGCGTGAACCGTCCCGGTGCTTTTGCTGAATACCTTGTGATTCCAGCTGAAAACGCATTCAAACTGCCAGATGATATTAGCGACGACCTCGCAGCAATTTTCGACCCGTTCGGTAATGCGGTACACACTGCTCTTGCCTTTGACTTGGTGGGTGAAGACGTCCTCATCACCGGTGCAGGCCCAATTGGTATTATGGCTGCGGCTGTGGCACGCCACGTGGGCGCTCGGCACGTCGTCATCACGGATGTGAACCAATACCGCTTAGATTTAGCAACGCGGATGGGTGCAACTCGCGCGGTTGACGTCAGCAAAGAAAAACTGACTGATGTCATGAACGAGCTGGGTATGAAAGAAGGCTTTGACGTCGGCCTTGAGATGTCTGGCGTGCCTTCTGCGTTCGCGCAGATGCTGGAAACTATGAACCATGGCGGTAAAATTGCCATGCTAGGTATTCCACCACAAAGTGTAGCCATTGATTGGAACCAGGTGATTTTTAAAGGGCTTACCATTAAGGGAATATACGGCCGTGAGATGTTTGAAACCTGGTACAAAATGGCCAGCTTACTGCAATCAGGGCTCGACTTATCGCCGATTTTGACGCACCACTTAGCGGTGGACGAATTCCAACAAGGATTCGATATTATGACGTCAGGTCAATCGGGTAAAGTTATTCTCGATTGGAGCTAAGGCAACACAAGGGTAACGTATGGCTGATTTTAAACGCATCAATCCCACCATGGGCTACCAATTATGGCAACAGCAGCAAGCCCGCTTTGTCGACATCCGTGATGAACGCTCCTTTGCTGCCGTGCATATTCCCGGTTCACTGCGTTTAACTGATGCCAACCTGCCACAATTTCTAGCTGAACTAGATGACGAGACGCAAGTGGTCGTCGTCTGCTATCATGGCAACAGTAGCCAAGGCGCTGCACAATATCTCGCCCAGCAAGGGATCGAGTCAGTCAGTAGCCTTGACGGCGGCATAACAGCGTGGGCACAACAGTTCCCCGATGCGGTGGAGTACGGTTAAATGAAACGTTTACTGACCACCCGTGATGCTGAGAAAATGGCGCAACTGTATGCCTATTTGCAGCACCACGGCGTTCCAGTAACAGTCGCAGAGCAAGGGCAAAACCTTGAGCTTTGGCTGACGATGTCAAGTTACCACGCCCATGCCAAGGCACTTATTCAAGCCTATCAAGAAAACCCTGAATTGGCGTTGCAACAGCTTGCCGCAGAACAACCTGAAGAACTGCCGCATCCCCCCAGTTTTATCCAACAGCTACGTGCCCAAGCCGGCTGGTTTACCCGCGCTTACGCTGCGGTTGTGGTGCTGATATTCGTCGGCATGCACACGTCATTTATTGAGCAAATATTGAGCGCTCTGTTGTTTAATCCATACGACTATGAGCGCTTACCATGGAGTGAGCCGTGGCGTTTTGTGACGCCTGCGATGCTACACTTTAGTATTTTACACATTCTTTTTAATGTGTTTTGGTGGTGGTACTTGGGGGGGCGATTTGAGCGCTACTACGGTACAAAGTGGTTGATCCTCGCCTTTTTCATTTGTGCCATCGCTTCCAACACCGCGCAATTCTACGCCAGCGGCCCGCATTTCGGTGGGTTATCTGGTGTCGTTTACGGCCTGTTTGGTATTGCCGCCATTGTTGGCTGGAATAACCCGCGACATCCATTATTCCTACCCAGCGGCTTGATTATCTTTATGCTCGTGTGGCTTGTGCTCGGCTACACTGATTTGTTGTGGGTTAATATTGCTAATACGGCACACACAGTCGGCTTACTCTCAGGGTTAGCAGTGGGCGCTGGGATCCGTGGTCTAACTCTCTATCTCCAGCGACGACAGGGTCAATAGCTGTGCAATTCCCGGAGTTACAATTTCCTGTTATCACCGCCAATCAACGTGCCCACTGGCAAATTGCACAGGCGCATTGTTTGCCGCCCCAACCTGAATTACAACAGTGGCTGCTTGACCCTGCTTCACTGACCGCTAAGTTAAAACAGCATTGCCACGAGTTTGCAGTGTATGTTATTGGGCAACAACCCGGCACCATTCGACCAGACGAAGCGCGTTGGTTAGATGCTCAAGATTGCGCCGCTATTCGCGAGGTGCTGCTATGTTGCGACGGGCAACCTTGGGTTTTTGCCCGCAGTGTGTTTCCCCAACAAGCATTAGACGAGCCTGCACTACAGTTAGGGCAGTTAGGTAATCAGCCATTAGGCGCACACCTATTTGCGCAGCCCGATTTACAACGCGGCATTATTGAGGTAGCGCAATTTGCTACCGACTCGAGCTTAGGCCAGTTACATCAGCAGCTCGGATTCCCCCCGCAGCCGTTATGGGGACGCCGCAGTTGCTTCACCGCCGCAGGACAAAAAGTGCTGGTTGCAGAAGTCTTTATTGGTGCATCCATTCCAGCAAAATTAATCCAGCAATAGGAGTTGTTGCCATGCTTAAGTTGGCTCGATGGTTCGATGCAAGTTGGCGCTTAATGCGCGCTGATCGCCCAATTGGCAGTTTATTATTAGGTTGGCCAACCTTGGTGGCACTACTCATAGCAGGTGAAGGTAACCCGCCGTTGCGAACCGTGGCATTATTTATGTTGGGAGTGTTTGTGATGCGTTCCGCCGGTTGTGTGATCAATGATTATGCGGATCGTAACTTTGATGGTCACGTGCAGCGCACAAGGCTGCGCCCACTTGCTGCTGGTGAAATGAAACCCTGGCAGGCATTGGTATTGTTTGTGGTGTTACTCGCTATCGCACTGGTCATTGTGCTGCAATTTAACACCGCGACTATCTTAATGAGTGTCGCTGCTGCAGCGGTTGCCACACTCTATCCATTCTGTAAACGTTTCACCCAGCTCCCCCAAGTCGTGCTAGGCGTGGCCTTTAGTTTCGGTGTACTCATGCCGTTTACCGCACTAGACCAAGGGCTGCCGTTAGTAGCATGGATTCTATTTGCCGCCAACGTCGCCTGGACGGTAGCCTATGATACTGAATATGCCATGGCCGATCGCCCCGATGATTTGAAAATCGGGGTGAAATCGACAGCGATCTTATTCGGCGGCTACGACAAGCTTGCGATTGCTATATTGCAACTCACGACTTTAGCCTTACTCGTCTGGTTGGGTTATCTACTCCACTTTAGCTGGGCTTATTGGGCTGGGTTAGTCGTGATTGCCCTGCTGTTTATGTGGCAGCATTACCTGATTTGGTATCGCGAACCACAACGCTGCTTCCAAGCGTTTTTGCACAACAACAACGTCGGTTGGGTTTGGGCGCTCGCTGTTGCTGTGCATTATTGGTTTTAACGCTTACACGCGCTCGTTCGCAATAAGTTGCTGAACCGATTGGCGGATAGTTTGCATCACTGCTGGTTCGAGGAGTAAGTCAACTTCATCACTGAGCTCACCAACTCGGTGATCAGCTAAGATTTCACCGCCGTCAGTCATGTTAAAGTAACCTTCCGCTTTCAGCGTCGCCACTAACGTACTGAGCACTTTCTTGTCGAAGAACTCTGGCGCATTGATGCCATGTATCGCACTGAGGCGCTCGGCAAGCTGGACGGCGTACTGCTCAAGATCGTGACGTGATATCGGCTGCGCTTGCTGTAATAATTCCAACACAATGGCATAACGCTGCGCAGTTTCACTTGAACTGCGTGCCAACAACACAAGTTGAGCGTAGGCTTGAGAATCACGCCGGGCAACGTGATATTCGCCTTGCCCCAACTCACGCAATAGGCCTTCATGCACGAATTGCTCCAACAATGCCTGCACCCATAAACTCATATCCGCAGCACTGTGACCAATAAATAACTCTTGTTGCAGTAATGGATGTAATTCGCTCAGCAATTGCTCGGCTTGCGCTGATTGGAAGCGCTTATGCCCTAACGCAAAGGCCGCCAATAGGGCCGGTACAATAAACATATGAATAATGTTGTTACGGTAATAAGTCATCGCGATGGCAGTGGTGCCATCTAAGCGAATAAGTTCACCGAAACCGTCGCTTTCCACAATGAACTTGTCATGTTTTTTGGCCATTTCCCATAGCTCGTTACCATCGTTACTAGGTACATAGGCGTTTGTTGTATATGGCACTTCACGCAACAGGTTAAGGTACAGGTTCAGTTGATTGACTAACTTTTCGCGCGGCAGGGTATGCTGCTCTGAACTCAAGATTGCCAGTGCGCACAAGTTCACGCTATTCAATGCCGCCGCATCATTAATACGGTACATGATTTGGTTCGCTAACAAATTCACCGTAGGAGTCAACCACTTCGGCCGTTCTGGCTCTTCAGCGCCAGTGGTAATGGATTTCCGCCAATCAGGTTGCAATTGATCCAGGACTTCGCCAAGGTTGAGCGGTTTCCCAAAGCACACAAAACCGTGCCCAAAATTGCGTAAATGGCGCAAGCTGCTCAGCACCTGCCACAAGGATTCCTTCTCTTTGGATTTGCCTTTTAGTTCTTTAAGGTAAGTGCCAACTTCCATCACATGCTCATAGCCAAGATACACCGGCACCAATGACATGGGCCGCTGCTGGCCTCGTAACATACCTTGCACGGTCATGGCGATCATGCCGGTTTTGGGTGGCAGTAAACGCCCTGTTCTGCTGCGCCCACCTTCGGTAAAATATTCCACTGGATAGCCTTTTTGGAATAACCGATTCAGGTATTCTCGAAAGACAGTCGAATACAGTTTATTCCCGCGGAAACTGCGTCGAATAAAGAACGCACCACCGCGACGGAACAAAGGGCCAGCCGGGAAAAAGTTTAGGTTAACCCCTGCCGCAATGTGCGGCGGCACCAACCCTTCTTTATAAATCACATAGCTTAGCAACAAGTAGTCCATATGCGAGCGGTGACAAGGAACATAAACGATTTCATGTCCGGCTTCGGCTAACTCACGAACCCGCTCGCTGCCTTCGATATGAATACCGTTATAAATACGGCTCCAGCACCAGGTCATAAAGCGATCAAGCAGACGCACAAGGGTGTCGCTGTAATTGGCAGCAATTTCGTGCAAATATTTCGCTGCGATTTTGCGCGCCTGCTGGTTACTAATTTTTTTACTACGGGCTTCATCAGCGATAGCTTGGCGTAGCGCTGGGGTATCGAGTAAATCCTGAATGACCACCGCCCGAACTGTCATTTTAGGGCCCGCTACAGCGTGCCGTAAACGCACGAAATGAACGCGAGCGACCCGCGCCAGTTTATGCGCTAAGCGCTGCGTGCTACCTCGTTGCTCAGCCATGGTGCGTAGCTGCACTGGCGTACTCGCTCGCAACAACACATGCCGGCCAGAGAAAATCACCAACCAAAACTTACGCCAGCGTCCCGGATTATCAATATCCGCAACCATAGTGCGTCCTTCCCGCGCTTCTTGCCCAGGTTTGCGGCCCCAGAACATGCCGATGGGAATCACGTGCACATTGAGTTGCGGATCAGCTTGGTGTGCGGCAATAAGTTTTTCAAAATCGACTAAGGCTTGCGCGGCAGAGTCTTGTGCCGTTTGATCAAGATACATGACCCGGGCATACTGCTGGCCATTAATCCACAATTCGCTCTGCAACTCGGGTAGCCCCGCTTCCCGAATCGCTCGCTCAGCCACTAATTGGTCAGTCAGTGAGGTTGACCGTAATACGTACACCACATGATCACAGCCGGCCAACTGCTGGGCTGACTCATCTAAGATAAATTCAAAGCGCGTTAACCAGCGTACTGGCCAATACAACAGCGCACGCCAAAAGCGTTTCAGACTCATGCCAAATCCCCAAACCGAATAAACGGTAAAAGCATACCACTGTTGTGGAAATTTGTCTGAGGGAAAATTTTTGCAAAGAAAAAGTTGCCAAACCAAAACAACTGTATATACTCACAGTATCACTGTATAGATAAACAGGTATTCATATGCGCCCATTAACGCCACGACAACAGCAAATCTTCGATTTGATTAAAGACAATATTGAAGCGACTGGGATGCCGCCAACGCGCGCTGAAATAGCACAACGCCTTGGGTTTCGTTCAGCGAATGCGGCTGAAGAACATTTAAAAGCCTTGGCTCGCAAAGGGGTCATTGAAATGCTCCCCGGTATGTCGCGCGGTATTCGGTTAATTGGCGGCGATGAAGACGAGCAAGTCGCTGGGCTGCCCCTGATTGGACGCGTTGCAGCCGGTGAGCCGATTTTAGCGCAAGAGCATATCGAAGCACATTACCAAGTCGACCAAAACCTCTTTAAACCTCATGCTGATTTTTTACTACGCGTTAACGGCATGAGCATGAAAGATATTGGGATTATTGATGGTGACTTGCTCGCCGTCCATAAAACTCACGAAGCCCGTAACGGCCAAATCGTTGTAGCACGCGTTGAAGATGACGTAACGGTAAAACGGTTTGAGCGGCGGGGAAATATCATTCTTTTGCATCCAGAAAACGACGAGTTTTCACCGATTCAAGTCGATTTATCTCACCAGCACTTCACTATTGAAGGGCTCGCGGTTGGGGTCATTCGAAATGGAGCATGGCTATGAGAAAACAATTTTATCATCCAGTAACCGAGTTCAATCACGCAATGTGGGCTACCGCTCATGATTTGACTGGTCCACATGCAGATCTACAAAGTGTATTACCAGAGGTTCAAGCCCTTGCGTTACGTACTCATCAATGGATCACTGTTATTGGCGCTCGGCGCGAGGTGATTGACCAATTGGTTGCCGCTGGCATTTGCCGTAATAAAATTCGTTGGGTCTACGGCCGCAACCAAGATGAACGCGAGTGGGCAACTGAACAAGCGTTACTCGCTGGAACCAGCAGCATTGTACTAACTTGGTTAGGTGAATTGTCACCCCGTACTGAACAACGTTTGAAGATGGCCAGTAAAGTAAGCCAAACCCATAGTTTCGTTTTTAACCCTTCACTTTCACTCACCCCTCTCCACTAATCCTGCGAGTGAAGGGAATCCCCTAGGGCTGCTTGCAGCCCTTTTTTTATGCCATTGTAAAAATTATTTGCGGTAACGGTTTCTTTTTAACCAGAAAATGGTATTTTGAATGTGCATTACCTAATAACACAATCAAAACATAATAACTTTGATGTAAAACAACAAAGGGGTTGTGGGGAAAGCGATTTTCATCTGAAATGCCGTTCCTTTTTCTGCTCACCTCGTTGTTCTTCAGGCTCACACTTCGGTGTAGTTGTGGATGTCCACGTCGGAAGAATAAGAGGAGAAGTCGCGTGAGTATAAGACTCATATCCGCGCTAATAGCAGTGGCACCATTCGCTGCTAGTGCACAATCGCAGTTGAATATGACTCAAGGTGTATCAGAGATAAGTCAACGCGTATACGACCTACACATGACGATTTTTTATATTTGTTGTGTCATCGGTCTGATCGTATTTGGGATCATGTTTGCATCCATGATCCTACATCGCAAATCAAAAGGACATCAACCAGCCACATTCCATGAGAATGTGAAGGTTGAAATCATATGGACAGCAATACCCTTCATTATCCTTGTCGGCATGGCTATACCGGCCACTAAAACTCTCATCGCCATGGAAGATACTTCCGAGTCTGACGTTACCATTATCGTCACTGGCTCGCAGTGGAAATGGCACTATAAGTACTTTGATCGTGACGTTGAGTACTACAGTCTGCTGGCGACACCCCAGGAGCAAATTAACAACCGCCTACAAAAAGGTGAAAACTACTTGCTCGAAGTGGATCGCCCTCTAGTGATTCCAACCGATCGAAAAGTGCGCTTTCTTGTCACATCAGATGACGTGATCCACTCGTGGTGGGTTCCTGATTTCGCTATTAAGAAAGATGCCAACCCTGGTTTCATCAACGAAATATGGACCAAAGTTGAGCAGCCTGGAATCTATCGCGGCCAATGTGCGGAACTCTGTGGTAAGGATCATGGTTTTATGCCCATTGTGGTTATCGCCAAGGAGCCCGAAGAGTTTGCTGCTTGGTTAGATGAACAAGAAGCACTTGCACTTGAAGCCAAAGCAGAAGAACAACGACTGTTAGCTCTGTCAATGTCAAAGGATGAGCTAATGAGTTTAGGTGAAAGCGTTTACCTCGGCAATTGCGCCGCCTGCCACCAGCCTAATGGTGAAGGGATCCCTGGCGTGTTTCCCAGTTTAAAAGGCACCGACATGGTACTCAATGACCGTGCCGCCCATATCGACATCGTCGTAAACGGGAAACGAGGCACTGCTATGCAAGCGTTTGGTTCACAACTTAGTTTACGTGAATTGGCAGCAGTCATTACCTACGAGCGGAATGCTTGGGGTAATAACACCGGCGACTTGGTTCAAGCCGCTGACGTAAACGAATTCCTGAATCGTTAAGGGGGCCCATTATGAGCACAGCTGTTGGCGAGATGACCAATCACGATCATCACCATCACGCGCCGTCGGGTTTCACCCGATGGTTATTCACCACCAACCATAAAGAAATCGGTTCACTGTATTTATGGTTTAGTTTCATTATGTTTTTAGTGGGTGGCTCCATGGCCATGGTAATCCGTGCCGAGCTGTTTGAGCCTGGATTACAATTGGTAGACCCCCACTTTTTTAACCAGATGACCACAGTGCATGGTTTGGTCATGGTTTTTGGTGCTGTCATGCCAGCCTTCGTCGGGTTAGCCAACTGGATGATCCCGCTCATGATTGGGGCACCGGACATGGCACTCCCACGGATGAATAACTGGAGCTTCTGGATCCTTCCATTTGCGTTCCTGATTCTATTAGGCTCGCTATTTATGGATGGTGGTGGCCCAGCCTTCGGCTGGACCTTCTACGCACCGCTGTCCACCACATATAGCACAGACTCCACTGCACTCTTTGTGTTCTCTGTGCATATCATGGGGATTTCGTCCATCATGGGCGCGATTAACGTGATTGTCACCGTCATGAACATGCGTGCACCAGGCATGACGTACATGAAAATGCCGATGTTTGTTTGGACGTGGTTTGTAACCGCTTTCTTACTGATTGCGGTGATGCCAGTGCTTGCCTGTGCGGCAACCATGGTGCTCACGGATAAGTACTTCGGTACGAGCTTCTTCGATGCGGCCGGTGGTGGTGATCCAGTGCTGTTCCAGCATATTTTCTGGTTCTTCGGTCACCCTGAAGTGTACATCATGATCTTACCGTCATTCGGTATTGTTTCAGCGATTATCCCGGCGTTTTCACGCAAAAAGCTATTTGGCTATTCATCCATGGTATACGCCACTGGCGCTATTGCGGGATTAAGCTTCTTGGTATGGGCGCACCATATGTTTACTACTGGCATGCCAGTTGGTGCCGAAATCTTCTTTATGTACGCCACCATGCTGATCTCAGTACCGACTGGCGTGAAGGTGTTTAACTGGGTTGCCACCATGTGGCGCGGCTCCATTAGCTTTGAGACACCCATGTTGTTCGCCATGGCCTTCGTCGTGTTGTTCACCATTGGTGGATTCTCAGGATTAATGTTGGCAATCACCCCTGCTGACTTCCAATACCACGACTCTTACTTTGTGGTGGCACATTTTCATTATGTGTTAGTCAGTGGTGCTGTGTTCTCCATTATGGCAGCGGCTTACTACTGGCTTCCTAAATGGACGGGCCATATGTATGACGAAAAACTTGGGCGCCTGCACTTCTGGTGCTCATTAATTTCTGTCAACGTTCTGTTTTTCCCCATGCACTTTGTGGGATTAGCAGGAATGCCACGGCGGATTCCGGATTATGCACTGCAGTTTGCTGATATTAACCAAATTGTCAGTTACGGTGCATTTGCATTTGGCTTATCCCAACTGATCTTCCTCTGGGTACTAATTAAATGTGTCCGAGGTGGTGAAAAGGCGCCGGACAAACCATGGGAAGGTGCCGAAGGGCTGGAGTGGACTGTTCCATCACCGGCGCCGTTGCACACATTTGAGACACCACCTGAGGTGAAATAATGAATACTCCCAGCCCTAAACAAAATCCGACACCGCGCGCAGCGAATGCGCGCACTGTCCGCCGCTTATTGATCGTGGTGGTCGGTATGTTTGGTTTTGGTTTCGCCTTGGTGCCTTTGTACGAGGTATTTTGCGATATAACTGGTTTTAATGGGCGCACCAAAAATGAGCAGGCTGCGGTGAATCAACGCTCGATTGATAAATCGCGGACCATTAATGTGCAGTTTATTACTCGTATAAATCAAGGCATGCCATGGGAATTTAAGCCTGAAGTACGCTCAGTTCGCGTTCATCCTGGTGAGACCAAGGTGGTGCAGTTTTACGCCAAAAACCTCACTGATCAAGATATGGTCGCGCAAGCTGTCCCATCAGTGGCACCTGGACAGGCTGGCTTGTATTTAAATAAAACCGAGTGTTTTTGCTTTAACCAGCAACCTCTAGCGGCTGGCAGCGAGACACTCATGCCCATGCAGTTTTATTTAGACCCTGATATTCCAAAACATATTCACACGTTGACATTGTCATACACGATGTACGATATGACAGCTCATACCCATCCCGACGTTCTCGCTTCAATTAAAGCGGAACCGACGGCAGAATGAGGATTCGTTCTATGGCACAACAGCACGAAAAATATTACGTCCCGGCATACAGTCCCTGGCCCATTATAGGCGCAATCGGCCTGTTCTTAATTGCTTTTGGGGCTGCCCACACTGTCATTGACATGAAAAATGAGATTGATGGTTGGGGTTCTAATGTCTTATGGACCGGTATCATTGTCATTATCTTGATGATGTTTGGCTGGTTCCGTGATCAAATCAATGAGTCACTTGCAGGCATGCACAGTGCGCAGTTAGGTCGGTCCTACCGGCAAGGCATGACGTGGTTTATTTTCTCTGAGATCATGTTCTTCTCGGCGTTTTTTGGGGCTTTATTCTACGCACGCTTTATTGCTGTAGAGTGGTTAGGTGGCGCCAGCAATAACCTTATGACCAACGAAGTACTATGGCCAGCGTTTGAGGCTCATTGGCCGCTCACAACAACCCCAGGCGGTATTGAAAGTGGTTCGATTGGCTGGATGGGGTTACCGCTTTACAACACCATCATTCTAATCGTGTCGAGTTTTACCTGTCATTTAGCCCACGTCAACTTGGAAAAAAATAATCGGAAGATGCTGACACTGTGGCTAGGTATTACCGTGTTGCTAGGGTGTACCTTCCTATATCTCCAAGGCGTTGAGTATGCGCATGCGTATCAAGATCTCGGCTTACGCTTAGATACAGGTGTGTATGGCAACACATTCTTTATGCTCACAGGGTTCCATGGGGTTCACGTCACACTCGGTACTATCATGCTACTGGTGATGTTCCTACGTGTATTACGCGGTCACTTTACTCCAGACAACCACTTTGCATTCCAAGCGACCAGTTGGTACTGGCACTTTGTAGATGTCGTGTGGGTGTGTTTATTTATCTTCGTATACGTGATGTAGCGGCAGTTAAGACAGCTGTCGTACTCGACATTCATCAATACACGAGTACGGCAGTTGGTATTAGTAGGGGCGTGGGTTAGGTTGTAATACCCCGCTTGATAACAAAATAACAACAATAACGATGGCGATCATCGAAAATAACACCCGTTGACCGAGGTATTTGGTCATCGAGGGTTTCGTCGGGTCATTTCGTATCATTGCGATCAATGCCCGATAGAGGTTGACGAACATAAACACCATGAGTAGTACCAAAATGATTTTTGCGACGATAACCATTACTGAGTCCTATGCTGTTGCTGGGCATGGTGAATGCCATGAGTAAAGGTAAACTTATTGTGTTTATAGTCACTGTGCTGGTAATTCTCGGTTTGGTCAAGCTTGGATTTTGGCAACTCGACCGCGCAGTCGAAAAGGAACAACTATTCCAAGATTACCATCAACGTGGTGATACCCCTGTCGATTTGAATCAAATTGAACACCCGCTCGAATCACTGCAACGCTTTCAACCTGTGACGCTCTCTGGCACGCTGCTCACCGATTACTTACTGTTGGATAATCAGGTTATGGACGGACAACCTGGCTATCGGGTAATTGGCTTAGTGGCGGCATTATTGCCCGGTGGCGATACCCAATACATCATGCTTAATATGGGCTGGGTGCCGTGGGGCTATCATCGTGACCAGCTGCCAGAGCTGGAGCTGCCCACTCAGGAAACCACCTTCTTAGGTTACTTTTATGAACCTGAACTCCATCAGGTGTGGGGTGTGGGTGGTACTCAAATAGAAGCTCAGCGCTGGCCGATTCGAGTTTCAGCGCTCGATGCGGAGGCTCTGAGCCAAGCACTCGAACTTCCGCTTCAACCGTTTGTGGTGCTACTCTCAGAATCTGCCAACTACGGTTGGCCGCGCCAATGGAAACCACAGGTCATGAGCCCGAACCAGCACCGAGCTTATGCCTTGCAATGGTTCTCGCTGGCCTTGGCATGTGCCCTACTGGTTTGGTTTGCAAGCCGTTCCAAAACGACAACAACAGAGGAATGATGATGACCCAGGCAATCAGCTCACGATTAACGTTAATCAGCGTCATACTAGTATTTTTGATACCTATCATTGCCGCTAAGCTCGTCTTAGATCGGCACTGGTATCAGGGCGCAGCCACCAACCACGGTACCATGATTGTGCCACCACTGGAATTAGCTGAGCTTGCCACCGCCTTACCCGCTGGCTGGCGATTAGCGCTGGTGGTCAACGACGACTGTCCAACACAATGCCAGCAAGCCATTCATATGATGAACCAAGTAGATATCGCGTTGGGCAAAGAAACCGAACGAGTCACACCAACGGTCATCTATACTGGCTTGGAACCAGCCGTATTAGCGCTTGCGACCCATGTTATCCCAGTCGCTGATGAAGCTTTAGCGCAGCGCCTTGCAGAAATACCTGAGCATTCATTAATTATCATCGACCCTTTAGGGCTTGTGGTGCTGTATTACCCAAGTCACGCTGACGAACACGCCATGCGTATGGAAGCGAAAAATATTCTTGCTGATCTACGAACATTATTAAAACTATCAAAAGTAGGTTAAGGCTATGCGTACACTCGTTAAAATCAGTATTTTGCTGGCGTTTATTGTCATTATCCTCGGCGCCTACACGCGCTTAACCGATGCGGGGTTAGGCTGCCCTGATTGGCCGGGTTGTTATGGCGAATTAACAGTTCCTAAAGATGCTGCCAAAGCCAATGAACTATTTCCCGATACCCCGCTTGAAACCCACAAAGCGTGGAATGAAATGATCCATCGCTATGCCGCAGGTACGCTTGGCCTATTTATTCTAGCCATTAGCATCACTGCGCTATTGCGCCAACGACAGGATCCTAATTCGCCAGTGAAACTTCCATTATTTCTGTTAGCACTGGTGATTTTCCAAGCCCTGCTTGGCATGTGGACCGTGACCATGAATTTACAGCCATTGGTCGTTATGGGGCACTTACTCGGTGGGTTTACCACGATTTCCCTGCTCTATTTACTTTCGTTACGCTTGCAGTCAGTCCATCTCCCGCTGGGCGATGCCAATATGCGCTCGATGCGTGGATTTGCGCTGCTCACCCTCGTGGTCGTGGTGACACAAATTGCGCTGGGCGGTTGGGTAGCAGCCAATTATGCCGCTCTTGCTTGTACAAAACTGCCTTTTTGTGAAGGGAACTGGGCCGCACGCGTGGATTTTTTAGGAGCATTTTCAATACCAACCGCGGATACCTATCAATACGGTGCTCATAACTACGAAGAACGCATGACCATGCATGTGGTCCATCGGGTCGGTGCTTATATCACTGCCATTGTCGTCGGCATCTTGCTATGGTGTAGTTACCGGCGGGCACAAAGCGCCGTGATCCGGCGCCACTTACATTGGCTAACCTTGTTGCTGATCACGCAATTAGCTCTCGGCTTTAGTAACGTGTTATTGATGTTGCCACTTGGCGTTGCCGTGGCACATAACGCAGTCGGGGCACTCTTGCTGCTGGCTGTAGTCGGGTTAAATTACCGCATTGTACGTAACGCTTAAGCGAGGTGATAGATATGACTGAACCCGTTCACTGCCCAGAAAGCGACGCGGCAATTACTACCAGTAGCCGTAAACGGGCAGGCTGGCGCGATTATTTGACCCTCACTAAACCTAATGTGGTGTTGTTGTTATTGTTAACGGCACTCGTTGGCATGTGTCTATCATCACCGACCTGGGTGCCTTGGTATATCATGGTTCCTGGGCTTATTGGTATAGGCTTGATGTCAGGCTCTGCTGCCGCTGTTAACCACTTGGTCGATCGCCATATTGATGCCCGTATGGCACGAACGCTCAGACGGCCGTTACCAGCAGGTACATTATCACCGCGACATGTGTTGGCGTTTGCTGCCATTATTGGCTCCTTAGGATTCATCATATTGGCACTGTGGGTGAATATGCTCACAGCATGGCTCACACTAGCCAGTTTGGTAGGCTACGCCATTATTTATACCATGTATCTGAAGCGTGCTACGCCGCAAAACATTGTGATTGGAGGCCTTGCCGGTGCTGCACCACCGCTGTTGGGCTGGACGGCGGTAACCAATGAAATTCACCCGTTTGCTATTATGTTGGTGATGATTGTGTTCACTTGGACACCACCACATTTTTGGGCATTGGCGGTGCACCGAGCTAAGGATTATGCCAAGGCCGATATTCCCATGTTACCAGTCACGCATGGGGTTGAATTTACCAAAACCTGTATTTTGCTATACACCATTTTACTTGGTGTGATTTGCCTACTGCCATACATTATCGGCATGTCTGGGGTGATATATTTAGTGGGTTCCACCATTTTAAGTTGCTGGTTTCTTGCTTATGCATGGAAGCTTAAGTTTGCGCCTAGCAAATTGACCGCATTTAATATGTTCAAATTCTCAATCTGGCAGTTATTTGGGTTATTTATTTTGTTATTGGTTGATCATTACGTGGTCAGCCCAGCGTTTTAGCTGCTCGATTAACATAGGAGATGTGTACTAATATGAATCGACTCGTGATCATTGGTGCTGCATTACTTGCGGTGGTTATCGGTTTAGGGGTTTACCACCTCATGCCAAAGCACGAGCCAAAGGCATTAGTGTATCAACCACCCCGGGAGTTACAGCCATTTACACTGGAGAGTTCATTAGGTGAACCGGTGACACAATCCCATTTACAGGGGCAATGGACATTGCTGTTTACCGGCTATACCTTTTGCCCAGATATCTGTCCCACAACCATGGCCGAGTTACGTCGTATTCTGCCACGACTAACCCAAGCCACCGAATTACCAGTACAAGTGTGGATGATCTCGGTCGATCCGCAGCGCGATGATCTGCAACGAGTGAGCAGTTACGCGACCTTTTTTGGGCCAGAATTTGTTGGCGTACGTGCAGAACATGCGGCGCTGTACCCATTTGTCACCGGGCTCGGATTAATGTATTCCATCCCAAGTCCAGAAGATACTGACTATCTCGTGAACCATAGTGCAGCCATCGTGTTGGTGAACCCGAATGGTCAGCGCCATGCAATTTTTAATGCGGAACATGTATTGGGCGCTGTCCCTACCGTCAATATGACGCAACTTGCACAAGACTTTGCGCTCATTGCAGCCCGCTTTAAGTAACGGTGGCCTGAATTAGTCCGGCCAAGTTCCTTGGGCGTTCGGGCGGACAAAAGGTTGTGAATACCAGTAAAACCGCCCTGGTTCGGAACGGCTGGGCACCGTACAGTTCACCCGCGAACGGCCGACTGGAATGGGTTGCTCCAACTGCACGGTAAACCGATTACCATCCCATTTCGGCTGCAACACCGAGCTGCCCGCAAAACAGTTCATTTGCCGAGGGTTAAAATCGTCGGTGTTGGCCAGCTCAACACTAAAGCTTGGGGTTACCATACCATGCGCCACTACCATACTGGCTGGTGTGCTTGATATGACTGGTAACCCAAGGCTTTTTAACTTGGTACTCAAGGTCGCCAAATTCGCATACTGAGCTGAAGCTGGAAAACGCGGTATCGCCGTTGGCGTGGTATAGGCAGTCCAAGGCCCTGAGTGCTGGGCAAACGCTAGGAAGCCGTGTTCTGCTAATAGTTGCTCTAATTGCTCGTTATATTCCCCATAAGGGTAGGCAAAATGGCGCGGTTGCGGCCCCAATTGCTCATCGATTTCCTGCTGTGCAGATAAAATATCGGCCTCTACGCGTTGCCGCCATTCGCTCTCGGTTTCAGCGTCCTGGCGCCACGTCATGTGCCAATGACTGTTAGAATGGTTGGCGATGTGCGCGCCATACTGTTGCAACTCCTTGAGTTGTTCCCAATTCATGTATTGCTGCGGTGCTTCGCGCATGAGCTTAGGGTTCACAAAAATTGTGAACGGGTAGCGGTATTTCTTAAATACCGGCAGCCCTTCGTGATAGACATTACGCCAGCCATCGTCGATAGTGATGGCTGCTGTGTAGGCGGGGAGTGATTCGCCTGCGGCGAGACGTTGTTGAACGTCAGCTAAGGATAACACCGTGAATTGTTGATCTTGTAACCAAGCGAAATGTGCTTCAAGCTCTGCAGCTGTCACCGAGGTTACTCGCGGGGTATCATGACCGATATGATGATATTGCAAAATCGCCACACTGCTTGGTGCTGCCCAAGCAACACCGGTGAGCCAACCGCATAATAAAATGACGAAAAAACGCATGAAAAAACATCCTTCTTGGTTTGGGCAACGTGCTGAACATCGCGCGATATTTGCTATTGCATTGCCCATGATCATATCAAATATTGCAGCACCTCTATTGGGCTTAATCGATACTGCTATTATCGGCCATTTACCGCAGTCAATTTATCTTAGCGGAGTCGCCCTAGGGGCCATGGTGGTTAGTTTTACCTTTTTACTCTGTATTTTTCTACGAATGACAACTACCGCTGAAATTGCCCATGCGGTGGGAGCTCAGCGGTCAGATCTCGCCCAGCAAACAGCAGTACACGCGGTAGTCATCGCAATACTACTTGGCGTAGCGCTGATTATCTTGCGGCCGGTTATCCTCGAGCTGGCGTGGTTCATCATACAACCTGAACCCGACTTACGCTTTTATGCCAGTCAGTATATCCATATTCGCTTATGGGCAGCACCCGCAGCGTTAATTAATTTGTTGGTGCTAGGCGTATTATTGGGGCGCCAGCAAGCTAAGTATGCCATGGGTTTGGTGATTTTTACCAATGCCGTCAACTTAGTGGCAGATATTGTGCTCATTCTTGGCCTAGAGCTGAATGTTGTCGGTGCCGCTTGGGCATCGGTGTTGGCGGAAACATCAACGGCTGTGGTTGGCTTATGGCTGATCCGCGATTTACTCCCGCCGATACCATTATGGCGCATTACTCCGCGCTATTTTAAACAGTTCGGGGCAATGAATCGTGACGTATTCATTCGTTCCTTATTACTGCAGTTTTGTATGGCAGTGATGACCGGATACGCGGCGCGCTTTGGTGCGGTGACCGTTGCGGCGAATGCTGTGCTAATGCAGTTTTTGATGCTGATTTCATTAGGTCTTGATGGCATTGCTTACGCCATAGAAGCCCTGCTCGGCGTAGCGCGTGGCCAGGGTGCTCGCGATAAAATTAGTCGCTGGATGCGACTGTGCTTGTTTTGGTCGTTGGTATTTGCTGGCGCTTATAGCATTATTTTTTGGCTCTTCGGCCTACATATTATTCAGCTCCTCACTGACCTACCCGAAGTCATTCAAACCGCCAGCAATTATTTACCTTGGCTGATTATCATGCCGCTACTAGGCCACTGGAGTTATTATTTTGATGGGGTATACATCGGGCTTGGGCTAACCAGAGCCATGCGTAACACGATGGCAGTAAGTGTGTTAGGCGTATTTGTACCGAGTTGGCTGGTAAGTCAATGGTGGCTAACCGAAGAGTATGCCAACCACGGTTTGTGGTTGGCATTAAGTTTATTCTTACTTGCCCGAGGGGTAAGCCAGTGGATATATCTTAAAGCATACTCGCAATATTTATAACTTAGGTGACAATCATTAATAGTATGAATGTTCGCCTGGCTGGTGATCGGTAATATCACGCACCCCAGTCAACTCGCCTGGGAAACGTTGAAGCAATTCTTTTTCAATCCCTTCTTTCAACGTGATATCAACCATACTACAACCGTTACAACCACCACCAAACTGTAAAATTGCCACACCATCTTCGGTGATTTGATTAACCACCACTTTACCACCATGATTGGCTAACTGCGGGTTAATCTCAGCTTGAATTACATAGTCAACACGCTCGATCAACGGAGCATCATCAGCGACTTTACGTGCTTTAGCGTTGGGCGCTTTGAGTGTTAATTGTGAGCCTAAATCTTTTTCTTCAAAGTCGATTACCGCGTCGACCAAAAACGGTGCACTGCCGGAGTCGACCACAGCATCAAACCCACTGAATGGTAAAATTTCATCATCCGGCTCAATTGAGTCTGGCGGACAATAGGATACTCCACATTCTGCCGATGGCGTTCCCGGGTTCACCACGAACACTCGGATATTTGTGTTATCCGGTTGTTCGGCAAGTAGCTTGCGAAAATGTGCTTGTGCACTTTCTGTAATACGAATCATGGGTTGCCCCCTTACGACGAATCTTATGCCCTAACCTCAAGCATGATACTTGAGTGAATTACTAGGGTATATCTTATCGCAAATTTCACGCATTGCATAGTAATCATCTTGGTCAAACCCTTATATTTTGCTAGCTTCAATAGCCTAATTACATGAAGTCACATAGGAAACCTCCATGGCTCGATTTTTATCCATTGCCTTAGTTTGGCTGTTCACCACAACAGCAGCGGCAGCAGCAACGCTAGCCGATTATTTACCTAACGATGTTACCTACGACCCCGCGATACCAACTCCACAAGAAGTGTTGGGCTATGAAGTAGGGGAATGGCATGTGCGGCCTGAGCAACTGGTTCGCTACATGGAGATTTTGGCCGAGAAATCCGACCGCTTCTCATTAGAAGTCATCGGTTACACTCATGAGCGCCGGCCCTTGGTGTTGCTCACCGTTACCGCTCCGGAAAATCACAACAACATTGAGCAGTTACGCGACGCACATTTGGCGTTATCAGACCCCCATCGGCAAGGTGATCCTGACCAAGCGCCATTAGTGTTGTACATGGGGTACAGCATCCATGGTGATGAGCCCAGTGGCAGTAATGCCGCCTTGTTGTACGCCTATTACTTAGCTGCAGCGCAAGGTGAAAAAATTGACCAAGTATTACGCGATACGGTCATTTTGCTTGACCCAAGCTACAACCCAGATGGATTGGCGCGCTTTGCACAGTGGGCAAATCAGCATAAGAGCCTCAATCTCGTCACCGATACACAACATCGCGAGCACGTACAGCCGATGCCGCGTGGCCGTGTCAACCACTATTGGTTCGACCTCAACCGTGATTGGTTGTTACTCCAACACCCTGAGTCTCAGGCACGTATCAAGCAATTCCAGAAGTGGAAGCCAAACGTATTAACTGACTTCCATGAAATGGGTACCGATAGTACCTTTTTCTTCCAGCCCGGTATTCCGAGCCGGAAGAATCCCTACACTCCAGAAGAAAACGTTCGCTTAACCCAAACGCTGGCGGAAGGGCATGCCGCAGCATTGGATGAACAAGGTCGTCTTTACTTCACCAAAGAAGCATTTGACGATTTCTACGCTGGCAAAGGTTCAACGTACCCTGACCTACAAGGTGCTATTGGTATTCTATTTGAACAAGCATCCAGCCGCGGTCATGCGCAAGATTCTATTAATGGTGTGCTCGAGTTCCCATTCACCATTCAAAACCAATTCATCACCTCATTAACCAGTATGTATGGCGCTCACGCCAATAAACGTTGGTTTAATGACTATCAGCAACGCTTCTACAATGACGCGATGGCAGCAGCCAAAAAAGCTGATTTTAAAGGTTATGTGATGACGGATTCGAGCGACCCTGTGCGCATGAATGAAATGTTGAACATTCTTTCACAGCACGGTATCGAAGCCTATGCGCTGACCCAGTCGGTGAAAGTAAACGGTAAAACTTATCCTGCTGGAAGCAGCTATTATGTACCCTTAAGCCAAGCACAATATGTGTTGATCCGTGCCATTTTCATGGATCAAACCAACTTCCAGGATAATACCTTTTACGACGTATCAGCATGGACCTTTCCCCATGCGTTCAACATCGCGTTCGATAAATTTGATGGTCGCAGCATTAAGGTTGCTGACAGCGCCTGGCAACCACCAGCGCCACAACCAGTCACATTACCTGCTGACGCATACGCCTATGCGTTTGAGTGGCATCACTACTTTGCACCCAAAACCTTAAACCGTTTACTGCAAGCGGGCGTGCATGTACGCCAAGCGATGAAAGAGTTTACCGTCAAAACCACTGACGGTGACGTCACGTTAGCACCAGGTACTGTGGTTGTTACTCGCGCTTATCAGCAACAAGATTGGCAAGCGGTGCAAGCGACCTTGGCACAGTTAGCGACCAAACATCAGCTGCGAGTCCACGCAATCACCTCAGGAATGGCGACAGCTGGTATGGATTTAGGGAGTCGCAACTTGGCTCCAGTCAAACCTGTTTCGGTCATGATGGTCGTAGGTACTGATGCCAATATGTATGAAGCAGGTGAGGCATGGTACTACCTTGACCGCCATGTTGGCATTCCGGTGTCGATGGTAGATACCGACCGTTTCAACAGTGCCGATTTAAGCCGTTACACCCATATCATCATGGTGGATGGCCGCTACCACAAACTTGAACGCCGCAGCGTGGATAAACTGCAGCAGTGGCTACAAGCTGGTGGCGTTGTCATTGGCCAACAAGGTGGTGCACGGTGGTTAAGCGAACAAGGTATTTTAGGTGCTAAGTTCGTTGATGAAGGCACATTCCGTGACGCTTTCAAATTTGGTGAATTACGTTACGGCGATATGGACGACTTCTATGGTCAACGTCGCTTAGCAGGTGCTATTTTTGAACTACAATTGGATACCAGCCATCCATTGGCATTTGGCTTCCCACGAACCCAATTGCCAGTATTCAAAGACAGCACCAACGCCATGATCGTGCCAGATGTACCCTTCGTCACTGTTGCTAAATATAGTGAGCCAGAACCTCTGTTAGCAGGCTTTACTGCTGAGCCAAACCGTAAAGTATTGGCTGGCAAGGCTGCTATCATTGCGCACCGTAAAGGCGCTGGTCGCGTCGTGGCGTTTGCTGATGACGTGAACTTCCGTGCATTTTTCTGGGGTAGCGCCAAGTTACTCAGTAACGCTATTTTCCTAGCACCTGAAGTACGCCCAACGTTAAGTGATGAGGAAAACGCTGCTGCCGCTGCTGAAGAAGCCGCGGAAGCTGCACACGCCCATTAGGTTTCTCCCTGCGGTTGATGCGGTTCGACATACGCGAATGTCCAAGCATCAACCGCTTTAGCACCCCGACGCAGTAATGCGTCGGCGGCTGCTGATATGGATGCACCAGTCGTTAATACATCATCCACCACCGCCACCGTTAGCCCCTTAACCGAGCGAGTGCAATGAATGCTGCGCTTCATATTTTGCCATCGCTGGCCGGCATCAGCATGATGCTGAGCGCCTTCTTCATCCCGAATTCGCCGTAATAACCCTTGTGCGACAGGCCGTTGTAATACACTTGCAACCTGCTGCGTCAATAATCCTGCTTGACTATATCCGCGTTTACACCAACGTTGGTAGGTCATCGGCATGGCCACGATCAGGTCTGGCCAATCAACCTGGTGAAACTGATAACATTGTTGTACTTGCGCAGCTAATAAGGGTGCCAGTAATGAAGCAAGTTCAGGGCAACGTTGAAACTTAAAGCGGTGGATGAGATGTTGAATATCAGGTTGCCATGCGAATCCAGCGAACCAATAGCGCCCTTTGGCTAAATCTGGCCGAACGCAACGCCACCGCAAGCAACTTGGGGGTAAGCGTGGCAAATCAGTAAAGCAAATGCGACACAAGCCCGTTGTTTCACCGACACGTAACGATTGATCGCACAGCCAGCAATACCCTAACATACGCATATCCTTTGCAGTAACAGATAGTGAGATATACATGGTAGCTTCAGTTTGGCGCGCCGTCAGTGGCACCGGAACGGATATTGTTGTACTCCATGGCTGGGGGCTGAATGCAAATATTTGGACGCCAGTGACTCCTGCACTCAGCGAGATTGGCCGTCTGCACCGACTCGATCTGCCTGGCTATGGGGAATCGCCGTGGCCTGAGAACTGCCCACTAACCTTTGCCAACCTTTGTGAACTAACGCTCGCCGCCCTGCCCCAACGCTGCCATCTTATTGGTTGGTCATTGGGGGGCTTAGTGGCAACTGAGCTAGCTTTGCGCCATCCACACCGCTTTTACAGCGTCACCAGCGTCGCATCCTCGCCGTATTTCCCAGCAACTGCTGATTGGCCGGGGATTGACCCGCACGTCCTGACTACATTTGCCAAGCAACTCAGTAAAGATTTTAAACGGACGGTGGAGCGTTTTTTAGCACTGCAATCCTATGGCTCACCCCATGCCCGTGCCGACGTCAAACAAATTAAGGAATGGTTGTTTGCAAAACCCATGGCATCTGTCGAGGTTTTGGACGCCAGTTTAGATATGTTAGCGCACGTTGATTTGCGTCCACGTTTACCCGAGCTGTCTGTACCGTTCTTTAGAATTTATGGCAAACTCGATGCCTTAGTTCCCAAAGCTGTGGCCAGCCGTGTGACGGAAATGATCCCAACGAGTCCTTATTACATTGCTGAGAAATGTAGCCATGCGCCTTTTATTAGTGATACCCAAGAATTCCTAGCACACCTAATACCTTTCATTCAGCAGCATCAACCAGCAGTGGCCATCACTTAACGCTGACAGCGCGGACAATATACGGTACTGCGCTGTCCGAGCCGGATTTCTTTTAACCGCGTCCGACATACCATACACATCTTACCACCGCGGCCGTACACCATGAGTTCCTGTTTAAAATAACCCGGCTGTCCATCGACCTGGGTGAAGTCTTGTAGTGTCGTGCCACCTTGTGCAATGGCCTTAGTCAATGTGTCTTTAATGATGGGCACCAACTGCTGATAGCGCTTTAAGCTAATCCGGCCAGCGGCGCGCTGGGGATGAATTCCAGCCTTGAACAAGGCTTCATTCGCATAAATGTTACCTACCCCCACCACAATATGGTTATCCATGATAAAGGTTTTAATGGCTTGCTGACGGCCCCGTGAGGACTGGTATAACATGTCTGCGGTAAAAGCATCGGTCAGCGGCTCTGGTCCAAGCCCCTGCAACAACGGATGGCCGCTGCTTGGATGTTCTGCACTATATAACCAACAACCGAAGCGGCGCGGATCGTTATAGCGCAAACTCCACCCCGACTGTAGCACCAGATCGATATGATCATGTTTCACCGCCGGCGTCGCGCTAGGAATAACCCGCAGCGCTCCCGACATTCCTAAATGAACTATCACATACCCTTGCGTTGTGTGAATAATTAAATACTTCGCACGTCGTTCTACCGCTAGTATTTGGGCACCAGCAAGTTCATTTAACTCGGGTGATACGGGCCACCGTAGACGCGTATCGCGCACGATGATCTGCGTAATGGTTTGCCCCACCAAATGAGGCTCTATACCACGTCGGCTTACTTCAACTTCAGGTAATTCAGGCATCGAAAAATCACTTTATGAGTACGATGAATAACACTAGCGTCACACCTAAGTACTGTGGTAAAACGCTCTCCAGCTACGGGGTTGCACCATTATAGCGAGACTCATTGGGAATGTCTGTGACGAAGGAGTTATCCAGTAATTATGTCTATTTTGACGCGGCCTTTAAAGGCCTTTCACGTACAATTAAGTGCCATAGATTTCGAGCAACTGGCGGCACAAGGTTATCTCATTGTGCCGCAATTTATGAACCAACCCACCTACCAAGCACTCTATCAATACGCTCAATCTCTGACACCTAACGACTGGCATCCCGCCGGGATTGGTCGCGGTGAACAATACACCCAAAACACTGCCGTTCGTCGCGATCGAATCCGTTGGTTACAGCCTGACGAGGGCATCGAGCAAGCTTATCTAAGCGCTATGGAAGAGCTTCGTTTGTTAGTCAATCGAGAACTCTTTATGGGGCTATTTGATTATGAATGCCATCTAGCTCACTACCCACCCGGCGCATTTTATCGCAAGCATCTTGATGCTTTCAAAGGACGCAGTAATCGACGCTTAACAACTGTTTGTTATCTCAATCCTGATTGGCGTGCTGTGGATGGGGGGCAGTTGATTCTTTACGGCAAAAACGGACAAATTCTTGAAACGATTTTACCCAAAGCCGGCAAATTGGTTATTTTCTTAAGTGAAGTGTTCATTCATGAGGTGGCGACGGGCCATCGCGATCGCTACAGCATTACTGGATGGTATCGTGTCAATGCCAGTATTAATGGAGTGATTGATCCAACCAATTAAAACTGGGACGCATGAATGTTAGACACAAAAAAACCCAGTAACAACTGGGCTTTTTGTGCTTAATCTGCAGTAGAAGCTTACTTGATCTTAGCTTCTTTGAAAATCACGTGCTTACGAACCACAGGATCGTATTTTTTGATTTCCATTTTTTCTGGCATGTTACGCTTGTTCTTGTCGGTGGTGTAAAAGTAACCAGTACCGGCAGAAGAAACGAGACGGATCTTATCACGCATGGTCTAATTCCTTACACTTTCTCGCCACGAGCGCGCAAATCAGCGAGCACCGCGTCGATACCATTTTTATCGATAATACGCATTCCTTTAGTCGAAACACGCAACTTAACCCAACGCTTTTCTGATTCTACCCAGAAGCGGTGTGATTGTAGGTTCGGCAGGAAACGACGCTTGGTCGCATTGCGCGCGTGAGAACGGTTATTACCGGTAACCGGACGCTTTCCTGTAACTTGACATACTTGTGACATCGTTTATTTACTCCAAAATTGCTTCAAGCTCGCCTGTCGCCCATCGCGGCCTTGCCTTGAATCCGAGGGCGCATTTTATACAGCAAATCGGCCCGGTAATCAAGTGATCGCTGATATTTTTTGATCGTTTTGATCCTGTAAACGGCGGCGCTACTTTACTACAAGAGACCTCGTTCAGCAAATGAAACTGGTGTTCCTGAGCCAATAACGAAGTGATCCAAAAGCGCAACGTCGATCATTCCTAGTGCGCGTTTGAGTCGCTCGGTGACGCGTTGGTCTGCCTGACTAGGCTCCGCTACTCCGGACGGATGATTGTGCGCAAGAATAACAGCTGCGGCATTATATTGCATAACTAATTTTAGTACTTCCCGCGGGTAAACCGGGGCGGCATTAATAGTACCTTGAAATAATTCAACATATTTTAGTAAGCGATGTTGACTATCAAGCAGCAACACAACAAAAACTTCTCGCTCTTGGTGACGTAATTGTGCAGTCAGATAATCTCGAACCATTTGTGGACGCGTAAAGCCATCGTCTCGCTGCAACTCCCAGGCTAGATAACGGCGGGCAATTTCCATGACCACTTGCAGCTGCATGACGCGAGCCGGCCCCATACCTGGTTGCTGTAATAACGATTCAGCGGGCGCACTTAACATTCCACCAATGCCATCAAAAGCGTTAAGTAAATCACGGGCAAAGGTCACCACATCTTTTCCGCGAATACCTGTTCCCAGTAAGATGGCAAGTAATTCAGCATCGCTAAGTGTAGCGACGCCCAACTCAGCCATTTTCTCTCGCGGACGCTCGCTGGCAGGCCAATCCTTGACTGAACTCATAACAATTCCCTCTACTCGGTTAGTGACAGCTATCGAGTGTACTTGGGTGAATAACCTGTGCCACGAGCTGGTTTAGAATGTGAGCGCTCACTATGCATCTGTTACATTAAAAATTGACAATAACGCTGTTATCGGACGCTAAATGATGAATTTTGTCGATACCAAATTCCGTAGTCGCACTTAATTCGAGCTTATGATAAGTTTACGTAAATTTTGTAAAGTCCTGCTACAATCGCCTCACTGTTGCGATAGAGGCTCTGACAACGTGGATAATCATATGAATTCGCTTGCACAAAAGCGCATCCTGATAGGTATTAGCGGTGGTATCGCAGCCTATAAAATCCCTGAATTAGTACGCCGTCTTAAAGATCTCGGGGCCGATGTACGCTGTGTCATGACCCAAGGGGCACAAGCCTTTATTACCCCGTTAACCTTACAAGCGGTATCTGGTAATCCAGTTCACCATGACTTGCTCGACCCTGCGGCTGAAGCGGCTATGGGGCATATTGAATTAGCGAAGTGGGCAGACCTTATCATGATCGCCCCGGCCTCGGCGAACGTCCTTGCGCAATTAGCACATGGGCATGCGAGTGATTTACTCTCTACCTTAATACTAGCAACCACGGCACCAGTATATGTGGCGCCAGCCATGAACCAACAAATGTGGGCCCAGCCAGCAGTCCAGGCGAATTGCCAACGCCTGCGGGAGTATGGCATGACGCTGATAACTCCAGACAACGGAGCGCAGGCCTGTGGCGATATTGGTGCGGGACGGATGCCAGAGCCACTTGCGCTACGCGACATTATTTGCCAACACTTTCAGCCTCGTAGCCAGCTGCTTGCTGGCAAATCAGTGTTGATCACCGCCGGTCCAACCCGTGAAGCTATAGACCCAGTACGCTATCTGAGCAATCACAGCTCCGGCAAAATGGGCTTTGCACTTGCGGCTGCTGCGCAACAACTCGGAGCAACAGTCACCCTTGTGACCGGTCCAGTGCAGTTAGCAACGCCAACCGACGTCACTCGTATTGATGTGGTCAGCGCCGAAGACATGTATCAGGCCGTGATGAATCACATCGATCAAGCGGATGTATTTATTGGCTGTGCAGCAGTTGCTGATTATCGTCCAGAGCTGGTCGCGACGAGCAAAATAAAGAAAAGCCAGGACACGATGCACTTGGCCTTGATTAAAAACCCCGACATTCTGGCCAGCGTGGCCAGCTTACCGAATCCGCCTTTTACTATTGGTTTTGCCGCTGAAACAAATGATGTGGTGCAGTATGCACAGCGTAAGCTTGAGCAAAAACGCATACGGCTCATTGCTGCAAACGACGTCAGTGATACCAACATTGGCTTCAATAGTGATGTCAATGCAATGCATTTGTTGTGGCAAGATAAACAAGGCCAATTACAGCAATTAAGCCTAGATCGAGCCAATAAACTGCAGATCGCTACACAATTGTTGCAACATGCTGCAACGTTAATGAATAACTGATGAGATAAGAGCAAAGGAGTTCGGCGTGGCCGCGAAACAAGATCGTAAACAAGAAATATTAGCTGCCTTAGCAACCATGTTAGAAACCAGCCCTGGACAACGGATCACTACCGCCCGCTTAGCGGCCGAGGTTGGCGTTTCCGAAGCGGCACTGTATCGCCATTTTCCGTCGAAGGCAAAAATGTTCGAAGGCTTAATTGATTTTACTGAAGATGCACTATTATCACGGGTTAACCAAATTCTCGAAAACGAAAAAGATACCGTCGTGCGCTGTGAAATGATTGTACGTTTGGTCCTCACCTTTGTAGAACGAAACCCCGGGATAACACGGATTCTTACCGGTGATGCATTACTTGGCGAACACGAGCGATTACGCGGTCGCGTCCTTGGTGTGTTTGAGAAAATTGAAGCGAATTTAAAACAAGTACTACGTGAGCGCAGACTGCGTGAACAAGTGCGGGGGAGCTTAGATGAAGGGATGCTCGCCAATTTAGTGATGGCTTATGCCGATGGAAAGATTGTGCAATTTGTGCGCTCGGAATTCCGTCGAGCACCCACTGAACATTTCGATGAGCAATGGCAGACCATCGCTCACCAGCTGCTCAGTTAATTCTCGTTATTTTCAGATTTACGCGCTCGACTCAGCAGGTTGATTGCAGCTTGCTGAGGCGTAGTGTCACCATAGAGCACATCGTATAGTTGCTCACAAATGGGCATTTCAACGCCATGGCGTTTGGCTAACATCACCACTTCGCGAGTATTGCGATAACCCTCTACCGCTTGACCAATATCCTTCATGGCCTGTTCCAGCGACTGCCCTTGTCCTAAAGCAAGGCCTAACCGACGGTTGCGAGATTGATTATCGGTGCAGGTTAGAATGAGATCCCCTAGCCCAGCCATACCAGTAAAGGTTTCTGGCTTAGCACCAAGCTTTAAGCCCAGCCGCGTTAACTCTGCTAACCCACGGGTAATCAATGCAGTGCGTGCATTGGCACCAAAGCCGACGCCGTCAGCCATACCTGCACCAATGGCAATGACATTTTTGACCGCGCCACCCAATTGCACCCCAATAAAATCATCATTGGTATACACCCGGAAGCTGCGGTCGCAATGCAGTAGCTCGGATAACTCTTCAACAAAAGCGGGATCAGTGGATGACATCGAAATAGCCGTGGGCAAACCTTTCGCCATTTCCATCGCAAAGGTTGGTCCGGATAGGACTGCTAAGGCGTGTTTACCTTCTAGGATTTCTTCGGCAACTTCAAATAGGAGCCGGCCCGTGTCAGGCTCTAGCCCTTTCGTTGCCCATGCCACACGAGCAGTAGCACTTAAATGTGGCTTGATATCACGCAGTACTTGGGCGAATCCGCTACTTGGGACAACCACCACGATATTGTCGCAGTCTTGTACGGCCGCAACGATATCATCCGTCACGTGAAGTGTGTCGGGCAGCTGAATGCCTGGCAAATAACGCGTATTTTCACGCGTCTTGGCCATGTCAGCAACTTGCTCTGTATCACGCCCCCACAAACAAACGTGGGTGCCCTTGCGAGCAAAGCAAAGTGCTAGGGCAGTTCCATAAGAACCGGCACCTAGCACTGTGACCTGCGAATGACGCATTGCGTTAAATTAAATTAAGCGTCAGCTTGAGCAGCAGGTTGTTGCTGGCGTTGCTGCTGTTCGGCAACATGCTGCGCAAAAATCGCATCAAAGTTGATTGGTGCAATGTTCAATTGTGGGAACGTTGCACGGCCTACTAAACTCGCCAAGCACTCACGCGCATAAGGGAATAAAATTGTTGGGCAGTACGCGCCTAACAAATGTGCACGCTGTTGCTCCGGAATATTTTCAGTCACGGTAAAGATACCGGCTTGGTGCACTTCAGCAATGAAAGCAACGGTATCACCTAGCTTATTTGTTGCAGTGATCTTCAGCACCACTTCGTACACGCCATCTTCAATTTTTTCGTTGCGTACATTGAGGTCAATATTGAGCTCAGGGTTCCACTCTTGGCGAAACACTTGCGGTGCGTTAGGTGCTTCGAACGAAACATCTTTGGTATACACGCGTTGAATTTGGAATGCTTGTTGTTGTTCCTGTTGCGCTTCGTTTTGAGCGGCGCCATTTACTTGCTGTTCATCAGCCATGGGTCTACTTCCTATGCTTGCTAATAGTTACACTTGTTATTTCTTTACCAGCGGAAAACTGGCGCCCTGCCAAGCGGCGATACCGCCTTGCAATACGGCAACTTGTTCAAAGCCTGCTTTACTCAGCGACGCAGCCGCTGCTCGCGCAGTCATGCCCGTTGCACATACCACTACGATGGGGGCTGATTTGTATTTCTCAAGAGCTTGCAACTCATTATTTCGGATCTTTTCAGCGGTTAAATGAATTGCGCCTTGAATGTGACCCTTACGGTACTCGTCTAGCGACCGAATATCAACATACACACCATCATTGCGGTTGAGCAATAAGGTCGCTTGCTGCGGGTCTAACATGTTGACTTTTGAGGTTGCGCTTTTCACGTAACTGACAATAATCGCGATCAAGAGGATGACCCACAATAAGCTCATAAAATAGTGGTCCATCGCGAAAGCGAGTAGTTGATCCATGGGGTTACTTACTCCAGTTGAAATTAACAAGGCACAGAGTATACCGCCTGTAACAGATGTTGCCAGCAAAATTTGCCACGACAAAGCAGTCGGAATAGGTGCGTCTTGCGACAAAATCGCATAAAATAAGCTCAATATTATGAAATTACTGTAAAACCATAGAGGATGTCATGGCGAAGCCAAATACACCATTAGCGCTTATTATTCTTGATGGCTGGGGTTACCGTGAAGCGGCACCAGACAACGCCATCGCTGCAGCGCACACACCGAATATGGATAAATTGTGGGCCACCTGCCCCCGTACACTCATCGACGGTTCGGGCATGGCGGTTGGTTTGCCTGACGGCCAAATGGGAAACTCTGAAGTTGGTCACGTTAACCTAGGCGCCGGGCGTGTGGTGTATCAAGACTTTACACGGATTAGCAAGGCTATTGCCGACGGAGACTTTTTTACCAACCCTGTACTAACGCAAGGTATTGATGCTGCTGTGGCTACAGATAACGCTGTTCACATTATGGGGTTATTGTCTCCAGGCGGCGTACACAGCCACGAAGACCATCTGGTAGCAATGGTGGAGATGGCAGCCCAACGTGGCGCAAAACAAATTTATGTCCATGGTTTCCTCGATGGTCGTGATACCCCACCACGGTCAGCATTGACAACCATTGAACGCTTTGAAGCATTATTTAAGCGCCTAGGTGTAGGTCGCTTTGCTAGCATCTGTGGCCGCTATTTCGCCATGGACCGCGATCAGCGCTGGGATCGCGTCGCACAAGCGTGGCAAGTCGTTGTCCATGGTCAAGCACCATTCCAAGCGGATACTGCAGCGGCTGGTCTTGCAGCAGCTTATGCGCGAGAAGAAAGTGATGAGTTTGTCAAGCCTACTCGCATTGGCGAACCGGCACCAATCACCAACGGCGACAGCGTATTCTTTATGAACTTCCGCGCTGATCGAGCGCGTGAATTAAGCCATGCATTTTTAGATACAGACTTCGCCGGGTTTGACCGAGGCGTCGTCCCTAAATTGGCTGCCTATGTCATGCTCACAGAATATGCTGCCGATTTACGGGGCCCAATTGCCTTCCCGCCAGAACCACTCACCAACGTGTTGGGGGAATGGTTAGCGAAACATAACTATACTCAACTACGTATTTCCGAAACCGAGAAATACGCTCACGTCACCTTCTTTTTTAGCGGTGGTCGGGAGGAAACTTTCCCTGGCGAACAACGCGTATTAATACCGTCCCCTCCAGTTGCTACCTACGACTTACAACCTGAGATGAGCTCGGAAGCATTAACTGATGCGTTGGTTGACGCCATTGAAAATCGGCAATTCGATGTGATTGTTTGTAACTACCCAAACGGTGACATGGTTGGTCACACTGGCAACTTTGCAGCCACAGTAAAGGCAGTTGAAGCTGTGGACCGATGCATCGGACGTGTGGTAGCAGCATTAGCAAAAGTTGGCGGCGAATGCCTCATTACTGCTGACCATGGCAATGCCGAGCAAATGCAAGACCATAATACGGGCCAATCCCATACTGCCCACACCAGTGAGTTGGTTCCTTTCATTTATGTAGGCCGACCTGCGGAAGCTCGTGCAGGAGGCGTGCTATCGGACGTTGCCCCGACGATGTTGCACTTGCTTGGCTTAGAACAACCCACGGAAATGACGGGTTCGCCTATTGTGAAGCTCTCACAGCCGTGATACGTCTGCTATTACTCGGGATAGCCTTGCTGCTGTCACCACTGAGTTGGGGACAGCAGCCTAGTTTGCAAGAACAGGCAGAAACTGAGGCACAACTTGCAAAAATTGCCGCGGAGCTCAAAAAAAGACAAACGGCGATCGGCCAACGTGCCGAACAGCTCACCCTTACTGAACGCCAATTACGCCAATTAGAGCAACAGATTGCTGTCGTCGCTGGGGACTTAAACCGTACGCAGCGCACGTTAGCTGATATTCGGGCGCGCCTTGATGATTTGCAACAACAAATGCAAGCGCTTACGCAGCAATTGCAACACCAACAGCAATTGCTTGCACAGCAACTTGACCTTGCCTATCGCATGGGGCAACACGACTATTTGAAGTTTATTTTAAAACAGCAAGACCCCAACCAATTTGAGCGCTTACTCGGATACTACGGTTATTTTAACCGGGCACGGTTAGGCGCTTTAGCCGAAATCCGGGAGACGCAGGAACAGATCGCTCGCTTTGAAGCTGAAGTTGCCGCACAACAGACTGAATACGAACGCCAAGAGCAACAACAACGACAGCAACAAGGCATCTTACAAGCCCAGCAAGCCGAACAACAGCAATTAATTAAGCGACTCCAACAGGAGCAGTCGGTAGATCAACAACGCATTCAAGAACTCCGACAAAACCAAGAAGCCCTTGAACAGGTATTAGCGGCCATTCAAGCAGCTCTGCGAGCCGAGCCCAAGCTCAACGGCCTAGCTGATTCAAAAGGAAAATTGCAGTGGCCTACCAAGGGCCGGGTCGAGCGATTGTTCGGTCAACGTCGCAGCGGTGGCATTGATTGGAAAGGCGTCATGATCCATGCTCCAGCTGGAGAACCGGTACGCGCTATTGCCGATGGCAGAGTACTCTTTGCAAACTGGCTACGCGGTTACGGCTTGGTGATCGTCCTTGACCACGGTAATGGTTACATGAGCCTTTATGGTCACAACCAAACCTTATTACCAGCCGAAGGAGAAATTGTGCGGGCTAATGAAACCATTGCTTTAGTAGGTCAAAGCGGTGGCCGCGAAGCACCGGCGTTATACTTTGAAATCCGCGTGAAAGGTGACGCGGTTAACCCAACACAATGGTGTCGATAGTATGCGCTATGTTTTCAGTATTATGATATTGGCAATAGGGTTTCTTAACGCTGAATTGGCAGCTGCCCCAAAGATAGCCATCGTCATTGACGATCTCGGCCATCACCGGTCGCAACAACGCTTTACGCAACTGCCAGGTGCTCTGACACTGGCTATTTTACCCCAAACACCCTACGCTACAGTTCTTGCCCAGCAGGCCGAACAGCACGGCAAAGAAGTCATTATTCATATGCCGATGGAAGCCAGCGCCATCACCAGCCAAGAGCCTAGCATGTTGTGGGCTAACACACCGCGTGACGTGCTTATCGAGCTCCTGACCCAAGCATTTACCCAACTGCCACAAGCCGTGGGCATGAACAATCATATGGGGAGTCATCTCACCACCTTGCGTGAACCAATGGAGTGGATAATGGTGGAGTTGGCGCAACGAAATATGTATTTTTTGGACAGTCGCACCAGTGCCGGAACCCAAGCTGAAGTTATCGCTCGCAAACATGGTGTGCCTGCTGCTCGACGCCATGTTTTTCTCGATAACACACCCCAATATGAGCATATTGCCGAGCGTTGGCAGACTTTAATACTGCATGCTCAACAACACGGTGAAGCCATAGCTATCGCCCATCCACATCCTGCCACCTACGACTTTTTACAAACTCAGCTACCGCAACTTGACGAGTATGGTGTGCAATTAGTGTTTGTATCCGAACTCGTCTCTGCTGCCGTTGCAGACGTGATGACGCCATAAAAAAAGCCCATACACCTTTGTGCATGGGCCTTCTTTACAAAGCTTTACTGCTAACGATAGCGAGATTTACATCATCGCCGTGCGTAATTTCTTCATCGCATTCGCCTCAAGCTGGCGTATGCGTTCTGCCGAGATTTGATATTTATCGGCAAGCTCTTGCAACGTTAATTTGTTTTCTTCATTTAACCAACG
>Ga0209075_1000048_pt1 | contig 90686 bp, 114 predicted proteins | sample Stecom2011_FD_187523 | JGI IMG/M metagenome (GOLD analysis project Ga0209075, IMG submission 187523) | Agricultural soil microbial communities from Utah to study Nitrogen management - Steer compost 2011 (SPAdes) (version 2) | ecosystem: Environmental > Terrestrial > Soil > Agricultural land... | reverse complement strand
GCCCTAACCACCTCAATAAATCCAGAGACTTGGCTGGTGGTATAAGTCTTCCTACTATTTGTAGGGAGGAGTTGTCCATCTGAACCAAAAGATTGCTCATCATAGTATCCATTTATGGTATCACTAGGGATAGCTGTCCATTCAGTTGAACTCCCTGCCTTCAAGTATCTATACTCTATAATATACTTATAAGTACTCTGTGGTACTGGTACTCTTAATATGCCATACCCATCTTGGACTTCAAATCTCTGTACTGTGTCAAGTATAGGCAAATCACCATTGTCTGAGATAGCCCTAATCTCTACACCATCTACTGATGGTACACAAACCAACTCATCTCCAACTGCTAATCTCTTAGGGTTAACACTCTTTACTGTACACTTTATTGATGTCCCCTGTTTCTCTGAGGTGTGTATTTCTAGAAAAGAACCATCTTTTAGATATATTCTCCAGCCATCTAACTCTCCATCCGAGAATTGAGAGGTTGACTTATATTTACCAGCATCTAGTGAACCTGTAGAAAATGTTACTGTTCTATCTTGTGGGTTTAAGGTCCATGAAGTTGTTCTTATCCCAAACCCTACTGTTATTAAGTTTCTATCTCTTGCTGTTGAATCATGGTCAAACTTTACTGACTCCACACCAATCAGTGGATTCTGAGTTCTATTAATATGTGATAGTGAGAACTTTGAGTTTGCTGAATAGATCTCCTCTCTCTTATCTTCTATCTTAACTACACCACCTGAGTTTCTTACTCTAGCTAGATAGAATTCAACCCCATCAGTTTTTGCTGGTGGAGTATCACTTACTATCTCTTGTACTAGTTCAATCTTACAAGAATCATACTGGAAAGGGTACTTATCAGTTGCAGATGGCACATGCCCTGGAGTGAATGTACCAACTACACTATACTTAAGGTTTGACTCTGCCTTAAAAGTTGAAGTCACCCCTGCAAGAAGGATAGTTGTATCATTAATCACCTCCACTACTTCATATTCAAGAAGGTTTAGTGAACTATTCAGGAATTTAATCTTACTTGGGAAGTCACTTGACATCCCTCTTATAACTTCAGTAAATCTAGTATTTACTCCAGTTAAGTTCCCATTGGTATCTAAACTAACTGTTCCTGTCTCCTCTGTACTATACTGGTGTGAGATCTTTACCCAATACCATGAACTGTTATCCTGTACTGGTATATCAGTAGTTGGTTTAAGTCTTATTAATCTACCAGCACTGTCAATTGCTGTTGAATTATAGTCTATCTTAATAGTTCCAGGAGAGCTTGAGCTGTCCTCTACTCTAAAGGATGTAAACTCAGTATCAAGCTCACCTTTGATAACTCCAAAAGTTGCAGTCCCTTCAAGAAGGATTTTCTTAAACCCATCTTCTGTGAAGAACTTTGACATTCTGTCCAACTCTGCTACTCCTAGGAATAAATCTGTCTTATGTTTTAAATAACTCATCTTTTAATTTTTTAAACTAAATAACCATGTCCCACTCTCATACTTATAAGTACACTTATTTGACTCAATATACACCACACTACCTTGTGAGTTATCTGAACTAGCTGTCCAGTACCCTGCAGAGAACTCATATAGTAACATCATACCACTATCATAGACAAGATATCTATCTCCTTCTTTTACATTTGAAGTCTGTACTCCAGGAGAAGTCCATCTTACATCTTGTTTAGTAATAATACTGTGTACATTTTTGATATTGGTTACCTCTGGTGTACTGACAAAGTCTAGTAGTAGTTCAGAGTTGTATGGTATTAAGAATTCCCTAACTAATGCTCTTGCCCTTATGTTTGTATACTTAAGATTGAAGTTCTCAACACTTGACTTAATTAGTGAAGAAGATTCTTCAAACCCTGTAGAATAATCTGTACTTAGGTGCCTTACTTTTATATCATATAGCTTCATTTCACCTGAAACCACTGAACCTTCAGAGTTATCTAGAATTATATTTGGCTGGATATAACATACCTTATCACTTAATGTAAGTGTCATATTAGCTGACTCCATTACCTCAAGTTTATCCTCAAGGTCATATGGTATAGTAGTACTATTATAGTGACCAAGAGGTAGACCTGCATTTACTCCTGACAAGAGATAGTCTTCAAACAACTCACCAGGCAGTACTTTCTTTCTCTGTCTATACAAGATACACCTAACTTTGTACCACTTATCCTCTCTACAAGTTTTTACTTTATCAATGAATAGACTTTTACTTGTATCAAAATAAGTACTCTTTGTAGGTGGTGGATTATAGAGATTTTTATCTTTGTTGTATAAATCAAGTGATACTGTAAGTGCAGTATTCTCATTCATCTTTACCCAGAAAGATATCTCATAACTAAACTTACTACCTACCTTAATTAACTTATCAGTGTTAAGACCACCTATCCCTGAAACTTCACCTGCTGGTACTCCTTTAATAGAGGCTACTGTAATAAATTCTCCTTCATTTGTCAGATCACTCTGTATCCCTATATACTCCTCCTTCTCTAGAGGGTAGCTTAGTAAGTCAACTACATCTCTACTATTCTCATATGCCTTAGTTAACCCCCTATCAGAATAGTTCCCTTTATATAGAGGTGAAGCACTGTCTATAACCCATCCCACTTTGTAGTTATCAGTACTTGTAAAGTACCAGTCTGTACATTTGTTAAGATGGCAGAAGAGTCTGTGAAACTCTCCATCTACACTCACATTAGGTCCTTTGATATCTAGTATCTTATTGGTCCCTCTGTGTCTCATTTCATCATAGGTGTTGTTCATTATATAGAGTAGATCTTCAACTGCCTCTCCTCCACAGAGAATAAATGTCTGATTCTGTAGATACTCCTGCAGCAAACCATAGTTCCCTGTTACACTTGACAACTCCCACTTCCTTGCATAGCAAACAATGTAGGCAAAGTACTGTGTAATAGATCTCCATAAGTCTAAGAAGTCTCTATCTTCACTGAACTGATTGTTCCCTTTATCCCTAATGATGTACTCTGGGAGGATACCTTTCTTATAGAGCTTCTCAAGAACATTAATCATCCAACTCAATACACATACATCTGTACATGTAAGGAATTGTGAGAAGATTGAGTTCTTAAAAGCATCACCACACTCAACAGTAGAGTACTCCCCAGTAATCTCTACTTGGTTAAATTCAAGTGGTGGGTTGCTGCTGTCTAGCCCTACCCTACGATATCTGTACTCTATGTAGAATATGTCAGTAGAGACAAGTTGGATACTTGCAATGTTCGGATTTGTAAGCTCTATCCAAGTTGTGTAGTTGATACCATCAAGTGAATATCTAAACTCCTTCTTAAAGAATTTAGTTTGAGTCTCATTTACAGTAGAGTCAACAAAGGAAGATAATAGTACAAGCCCTACTATTGGCACCTGTGCCTTAATAAGAATGATATCACCAAGCTCTGTTGCTCTATTCTCTACTATTGACATGTTGTTATCCTAAGTTTGTCAAAACACCAATCTCTTCAAGGAAGTTTATTTCACCTGACCCAAAGTAGTCAGATAGAGTCTCCACAAGAGGTACAGATTTCCCTTCAGTATTCTTAGCTCTTCTGTTTAAGCAGTCAACACCTTTAAGATTTAGATCTACTACCTCTTCAAGTAGCTTAGATATCTCTTCTCTAAACTCTTTCTCTCTACCTTCCTCTACTTCATATGAAAAGACAGTAGGTACTGCTTCAATACCCTCTCTCTTAGCCTTTTCAAGAGCCTCAACTGTATCTTTTGTTAAGGTATAGTTGCCTTCACTATCCCTCACTAAGTACTGTGACATTATCTCAAGCTTCCTTTCTTCAAGTTTGGTATTAATTTCTTGAAGTCTCTTAATAGCTCTACTTATCTCAAAAGCAACTACTGTCTTCTCTTCTAGGCCTAGTAGCTTCCCTAGTACAATCCTAGCTTCTCCATTCTGTATTTTCATCTTCTAATTATTAGATTTAAAGCTTAAATATAATAATAAAATCTTACTATTAGATACTGTTTTAAAATTCTTTTAGTAAACAGTAGGAGATTCTCTTCTGGTTCTTTGTCAAGTTGATAATCTCACGATACTTCTCAGGTGCATTACTCACCTGACATCCGGCAGACCAACCTCCTACAAGCCAGTTAACTGTATTACTTAGGGTATTGTAGGAGTTTAGATGGAAGTTGATACCAAAGTACCCTCTAACTTCTTCTCCACACTCTTCTGGGGTAGTATTATTGTTTTTGTCTCTATAACCTACTACCTCACCACCCTGTTGTACTAAAGCATCCATTCTCCCTCTGTGCTTACCTGGTATCCAGATTGAGTTATGCCAGAAGTCTGACTTTAATACAAAGGCTCCTTTATCATTAATACTCTTCCAGCCATCTCTAAGAATATCCCTCCCAGGATTTGTTGTCCCAGTAGTAACTAAGATGAACTTTTCACCTTTGAAAAGATAGAATTTATCTGAATAGTAGGCAGAGTTTGCCTCCTTAGCTCTAACCCCTAAAATCCAATATCCAAGAGGGATAGCCTTGAATCCCTCTGTCTTCTTAGCTCTCTCAAGAAGCTGCCTATCTGTATAGTTTTTTACTTTTGTATACTTACTCATTATCTTGTGTATTTTCCTTTGTACTTACTAGAGACTCAGCTGTCTCCTTTGTTGGGTTCTCATAGAACCCTCTTATCTTATCAAGTAACCTTTTTGATGGAAATCTCTTCCCTGAGAGTATCCAGATACTTTCAAGTGCTGAGAGTGCTGGATATAAGAATACTGTAACCCTTGCAATAATCTCAAGCCACTGTCCAATAGCTGGGAAGTTGATGAAGAACATATTTAGTGCCTCAAATAATACTCCCCCTAGTACTACAAGAAAGACTTTAAGTAGAAGACCACCTATATTTTTCTTAATAGAGAAAGTGCCTAGCCAGACATGTTTGGTTACCCCAAGCAGCCAGTCAGCAAAAATAGCATATAGGACTGAAATTATATAGTCATCATTTGTAAGTGACCAGGTGGTTATCTTTTCCATAATACTGTTAAAGAGCCAAAGAAAGGGTGCTAGTATAAAACTTATCTTTGTAACTGGTTCAAGCCCATCTACAACATCTTTCATGTAACTTCCAGAGCTTGGTTTAGTTACAGCTTTGCTTAGTAACTCTAATATAAGTGCTAGGAACTGTCTTAGTATCATCTTTGTAATTCTTGTCTGTTATCTCAATCTTATTAGTAGCTTGCCTCCAATAAACCAACTGTCTTGTTCATCTTTATCAAAAATATAACCACCTCCCAACCCATACCCAAATCCCTTTCTTGTATATACAAGTCCTGCTTGTGGGAAGAGTGAATATTCTGGTGAGTAGTTGATACCTAAGTCTACATATAAACTATTCTTTTCAATTGTGTTTGTGACTGTGTTTGTAATGGTTTTTGTGATAGTGTTCTCTTTAACTATCCCATCCACTTCCACACTGTCAACAAAACCACCATAAGTACTTACTGTCCAATCATCTTCTTTGAACTTCAGATTATAGTAGTTATCCTTATGTACTATAGTATCATAAGACTTAACTGTATCTACTTCAATATAGACTGGGTACTCTATCTTAACTTCTACTATCTTCTCAATCTCTACTGTATCAACCCTAACTGTAGTAATTGTATCAGTAGTTACTACATCATATGGTATCTCTATCACTCTTGAGTTGCAGTAACCAAGAAAGAAAGCTAGTCCTATTGTAATGACTAGAAGTATTAGTTCAAATCTCTTCATCTTTACTACTCTTAATATTACCAATTTTAAAAGATACTCTTATACTCAAGCCACCTAAATACTACTTCAAATACTATCTTCCCTACTATGAAGAAGAACAGAAGTAACCATATACTGCTGCAAAGAAACGAACCTAATACTGCGGCAGTAATCCCTATTGCCTTAAATAGATGCCAACCATCTGTAAATACTACAAAGATTGTGGTTGAACCAAAGAATCTAGGTCCTTGTTTAGAGTCTGAACCCTTATACTTATTACTTGATGAGAGTGACACATCAAGGAACTCTCTATACTTTAGTGGTAGATTCTTAAATCTACTGGTACTATAGTGGAATAGTAAAGTGTCAGCAATAGCTGTACAAATACCAAACACTAAAAATAAAATAGATACTGCTAGATAAATCATCTCTTCCATGTTTTAATTACGTGGACAATATTGAGCACAAACATGCCAATTGCTGCTATTCCCGATAAGGTTATAGCTGCAATAGCCTCTGCCTTACTTAGGTTCTCTCTGAACTCTGGTAGATACCACAGCCACAAACTAAATAGCGTTGTGGTAAATATTAACGAAAGTACTTTAAGCTTATTCTTCTTCATAATCCTCTTGCTCTTCTAACCAGTCTAAATATTCCTGTGGTGGGTTATCGTGCCATTCCCAGCCGTAACTGTTTTCGGTGTTGTTTTCGGTTAGTTCTTCGCCATTAGGTAATGATACCCTTGTAGCTGTGAACCAATAATCATCTATTTTTTTGTAAAACATATTTTTTAGCTTATTACTGTCCAGTTGTTATTTGTTTGTAAAAGGTAATCTGCTATGTCTGCGTAGCCTAATCCTTGTACGTGAGTTTCAAAATCAGTGTAAACAGAGGTAAAAACTTTCAGAGTTCCAAAATAAGATTTATCTACACTATCAATAAATTCTTGAACACCTCCACCTGTTAAGTATGGAAATCTGCAATTATTTGCAGTTTGAGAAGATAAATCAATATCCCTATCTAAGTCATGTAGAACGAAAACCTGAGTGTTTAAAGCAGTCCCCCCACTTTGCCACCCATTAGCCCATGTTAGATTTTTAGCTCCGTAAAATTCTATATCAAGAACTTCAGTGTTATTGAATGGATAAGCACCTAACGTTAATGACTTATCATGCCAATCTAATATAAGCCTTTGTCCTGCATTTTTAAATGACGATGCGCCTACAATAAAATTTGTCGCATTATTTATATTTGTCAAATCAACATTAGATATATCTTGATTAAACTCAGTATTACCTTGCATAAAACCATTTATATTTGAGAAGTTAACCCAAGCCCATTGCTTTATAGTTGCAGGATTAACCTTAGTTCCTAAGAAGGCTAAATAAAAACTGCAATTAGGCTGTATATTAGGAATATCAGTAGCACTCCAAGTAAGATTTGAAGCCCCATAAAAAGATCTTTCTAAGCTTTTCCATTCAATGTCACCACATTGCATAACCTCTAAAAACTTATCTTTTTCTGCATTGTTGTTAATATAAATTCTTGGAAATTCACCACTAATCTCAATTATATAATCAGTATTTGCAGAAGGAAAGTTAATTGTGTGGTTTCCAATTAAGCCATACCAAGATTGACCACCTTGTACACGCAAATCATAGTTGTAACCACCTCCAGAAGTCGGAATAGTAATCTTACTATCAGCACCACTATTAACCTTTAAAATAAAAGGTTTGAATGGTTTCCCTATTAAGTGTCTTCTATAGTTTATCATACCACTTTAGTTTTCCTGTACAACCCAATACTCTACTCTATCACCAGAGTATTCTGCATAAATTATATTGAGTTCATTTAATTTATAGAACCCACTACCCAATCTAACCCACCCTACTGGGAATGTCGGAAGTGTAGATGAGTTGTGGTATATCTTTGCACTACACCCTGGTATTGCATCTGTCAAATCCTCAGTTATATTCCCTGTCCCTGGAGACCCTTTAGTGTGGTAAACATAGTTTTTATCAAATGAGATACTTAAACCTGTAGTATTCTCTATGTTGAGTGCTGATGCAGTTAAATTTCCTGCTGTCAGTATAATGGTCTTACCATCAATATTAGTCGTGTTGAGAAAGTTAGAGTCATTTACTAAGTCTGAGGTTTTTGTTGGTGTCAAGATATCAATCGACTTATTTGTACTCTGATTAGCAGAAAATGTACCTACTGTTACTCCATTATTCTTAATAGTTAATATACCATCTTTAATATAGTCAGTTACTGCCTTTGTTGTGGGATAGTCAGTATTATTTGGTGTATTAAGATCTGTCACTTTTGATGAAACATCTTGCTTGTTGTTAAACTCATTTTGAGCTGGAATAGATATTGGTTTATTAGCATCTGATGTATTATCTACATTCCCTAATCCAACATCTGATTTATTTACATTGTGTGGGTTTCCAGTTGTAAGTAAACTGTGGTCGTATGCAATCTTTCCTCTATCACCTCTATAAGCAGTTGTTGAGGTTTCTCCTAAAGATAAATCTCCATCTCCTATCTCAATATACTGTGAGCCTGACCATCTGTAGATCCTATTAGTATCAAGTGCCAGGTAGATTACACTGTCTTCTCCTACTGGCGGGAAGTCAATAAGTGTATCATACTCTTGGACATTTGATACATAGGATGGTAGTTGTGAGACTGGTACTTTACCTGAAGAATCAAGCTCTGCTACTCCTAAGACTGTTCCTTTCTGTGTTGTTCTGATATATCTACCATCAGCATACAGCTTTGAGATAAAGTCAGAGTCATTTACTAAGTCTGAGGTTTTTGTTGGTATACTAATTGATGTTCTTACAACTTCCCCATCAGACTTCAACCCAAGAATACTTGTTGGTAGTCCATTCTGTATATCTGTAATCTTTAGATTTCTTATCCCTAGGAAGTTACCATCCCATGTAAACCCATTATCACTTGAGATATTATCTTGTGAAGTAAAATAAGTTACTTCTCCACTAACTCCAGATCCAGTTAAATCTGTCCCTGCTCTGTTAAGCTTGTACTCAACTCCTGTCTGGTCAAGATAGTATAGATTATCATCACCCTTTATATATACTTTACCAAACCCTGTTGTATCAGTTGGTGACTCTCCTGAGACTAAAGATATACTCCCATCTACTGTTAATGCTTCATTTGGTTCTATGTGTGAACCTATAGTAATACCTAACTTCCCTAGTAGTGCATGTTTATCTATCCAAGTCTGTGTTGTACTACCTCCTACTCTGCCTATCTTAAGTATATCTTCATCAATTGTACCATCTGTCTTACTTACCAGTTTAAACCCTCTAGCTGACCCTGAGTTTGAAGTGAAAGTTGGGTCTTGAGTTACTACTAATCCCCCTCTATCAGATACTCCATTAAGAACTACTAAGTGGTCTTCTGCCTTGTCACCATCTGACTCAAATAAGCTACCTGTTGCAACATGGAATTTGCTTAGTGGAGATATGACTGATACTATATTTTGTGACTCTGATAAGTTAAAGCCAACTCTACCATCTCCTTTTACTATTACTCTAAGTAAGTTATCATCATAGTTCTGTCCTCCAGTGAATATACGTACATCATTACTAAGTGTACTACTACCTGTTCTACTAAATAAATTTAGGTGACCACCTGACCCTTCAGTATATACATGTCCTGAGTTCTCAAGATATTTCTGTTCCCCAGAAACTACTCCTGAACTACTAGCACTATCTCCAGTACTTGAGACTACTACTCCTGTGTAAGTTGCATCACTATTCTTTGACTCAACTCTTAGGAATGAACTTGCATTAGGGTTAATACTGTCTTGTCTTGCTACTATCCCATCTTGCTTATCTGTAGATGTAACTACAAGTAACTTAGTATTCTTAGTTTCTGTACCTATTGAAATCTCACCTGAACTATGTACTCTTAGCCTTTCTTTGAGTGTCCCTTTATCAGATGTACCAAATACTAAACTGCCTGTTATATTGTCAACTTCTCTGACTGGATATACAGTCCCTATATAAGAACCAACATGCTCATCACCACTACTATCATCACTTGTAAAGTCAATAGATGAATACCCATCATTAGATTGACTCTCATTCTTAAGTACAAGTTGTCTATTTGTAAGTGGAGATGAGTAGTTATATGGGGTATTATTAAGTACTGTTGATTTTATTTTACCATTCATTTCAGGTGTACCATCTAGATATTTTATATCAAGGTGACTGTCTGCTAAGTCTCCATTACCTACAACTACTTGACCTGTTGGCAGTATAGAGAATACTCTCTTACTATCAACTGAATAACTGTGTCTAATCCCTACTGCTGTATTATGTAGGATACTTGTATCTGTAAGCTTGGTATCAAATACATTAGGTATAGTTACCTCTGTAGTATCAACTCTATACTTACCAAACCCATTAGAGACAACCAGCTGTCTTGTAGGGTTAGACTCTCCAATACCTACACTACCACTCTCAACAATAATACCATAGTTGTTATCTCCATTCTCTGCAGAAACAAATAAGCCTATATTTGCTTGACCGGTGTTTACTACACTGTTTTTAAAGTATCCAGCATGTTTTACTCCAGCCTTCTCTTGTGTGCCTGTATAGTAACCTACAACAGCTGACTGGATATCAGGTATTGTACTTAAACCGAACTCTGCTCCATCTGTTAAACCTCCAAGTATCCCTATACTACTATCTGGACTCCCTAAGGCTGTTAAGTTTCTCCCTAGTACACCTACAGCTTTACCTGTTACTCCACTAAAGTTACCTATAACACCTAACCCTAAGAGTTCACTATCTAAACTACTAAATATACCCCCATACCCATTAGCCACTGAACTACCAACCCCTGTACCTTCAACACCTACATTCTCTGTATCTGACTTCTGTCCTTCAAAAGAACCACCTATGTTTCTTCCTCCAGCTGCTATACTAGAAGCTTTACCTACTATCCCAATTCCTCCTGAGGTAGAAGTTGAGATACTCACCAGTCCCTTCTCTAAAGTGGTAGTAATATTAAGTGCTACTGTTGGGTCTAGTAGACCAATTCCTGCAGTAACTCCATTATCCTTAATTGTACTGTCTTGTAGTCCTCCTGACTTCCATCTTGGTATATAGTCATCTGTACCTGTACCAATAAGAATAGTCCCACTACTGTCTGGTAAAGTCCAAGTTCTGTTAGCTGTTGTTACAGCTGAGTTAAGAGAACCACCTGCTCCATTACTATACTGAAGTACATCTCCTGAACTAACAACTATATTCTTACCACCTGTAGTATTCCCACCTGTAAGTATACCTTGTAGTGTGTTGCTTGAGTTTGAGATTGTATCATCTACATACTTCTTTGTTGCAGCATGTAACGGGTTAGTTGGTGCTCCAGATAAGGTAAGGTACCCTGTCATTACACTACCTGCTATCTCAACAAAAGTACCTGTCCCACTAAATGTCTTCCAAGTGCTAGACCCTATATCATAGTACTTGATAATCTTCTGTCCAGTATTATCATCATACCACATCATCTTAGTATTGGATGGTGGGATGGTTCCAATATGGATTGCTGAGATCTGTCCTAAATTAACTACTGCCATCTTACTACTCTGTATATGTTAACTGTCCTGTACTGGTATCAATTCCTATCTTTGTTGCCTCTAATCCTGATACAATAAGTTCACCATTACTATTCTTTGAAAAAGTAAACTTACTACTATCATACTGGACTCCTCCTTCTCCTTCAATAAATAGAGTTCCCCCTTGAGTCTCTCCACCTACCATCTCAGAAATAAAGGCAAATGTAACCCCTATCTTCTCTTTAGCATACTTTGTAATAATACTGATAGTACTGCCTACAGTTATTAAAGAGGTTACTGTTGGTATTTGTTTTGTTTCACTCATATCTTATATGGTTGAAAGTATTGTTTGTTGGTATGAAGAATCTGGATTTGCTGGGTAGTATAGAGGGTTTAGTGTACCTGCAACATTGGCTAGTATATTTCCATTTAAGTCAAGCATTAGAAAGCTTCTTATTCTAGGCAACTTATTACTATCTACAGTGATATCTGTACCTGGTATAAACTGTGTATCTGGTACACTCCTGACTCCCTCTGTATTCTTCACTATATTTAGTAAATCATCCCACTCTACCTTCATATCTGGTTCCCAGAATCTAAAGTCTAAGTATTTTGATATCTGTACTTGGATATCTTTTCTCACCTCATCTATATTATATGATGACTCCACCTCTACCCTAAATGAGATATCTATTGGTTGGTATTCAATGTTCTTAACTTCAAGATTTGAAATAGTACTCCCAAATGGTTTTAGATCTGAGATAGCTAAGAAGTCTTCACTTCTAATCTCTATATCATTTAATTCTGAAGGTGATAGATCTATCCCATTATGGGTAACAACTGCAAGGACTATCTGCCCTTGTGAATTTTTACCGTGATAGAATACCCTTATCACATTATTATTAAGTTTATTGAATATCTGTGTAATCTTTGAAAGTGTACTTGTTGCTGCTAAATTTGCACCTTCCTTTATTCTCTTCTTGAACAAGTCATCATCTTCAATATCCCTCCCTCCAAAAGCTGCATACTCATTAATACAAAACTCATGTCCTGCAGGTTCAGGAGAAATCTTTGTAAGTGTAAGTGAGTCAACATTCTGCTGTCTACCCACTCCTTGACTTCTTACTTTAACATAACCAAACCCATGTACACCTAGGGTGAGATCTTGTTCAATATCAAATACTTGACCATGTACACCTGTTAAGGTGTGTACTCCATTCTGGTAAACAGTACCAGGGAGACCTACAACTCTTACAAAAGAGGAGCTTCCACTTGAACCAAATCTAGGAGCTATCCCTTTTGAATCTGCTATACTGTCAAGTTGTGACCCATATGCTGAGTCAACAAGTATATGTGACTCAACCAGAGCTATATCTTTAATAGCTTTCTGAGAAACCTTAGCTACACCAAAAGCTATTCCACTAAGGACACTGTTGTCTGCTATCTTACTAACCCTATTCGTATTATTGAGTAGTGTCTCAGTAAAAACTTGCTTAAGCTCTGTAATTGTTGATAATCTTGTCTTCATACAATCTAAATATAATGATATTTACTGAAATCTACATTATATAACCGAAGATATTTTAAATTCATTATCTCCCCTGCCTATAATATCCATCTCAATAAAGATCCCATCTTGGTGTCTTTCTATTTTTGTTAGTGAAAAGCTTTCAATTGTATCATCACTTCTTAGTACTTGAGTTATCTGTCTGATAAGTATTGGATAGGAGATACTATTAATGTTCTGCCCTGATACAAGACTCTTAGATAAACCTTGTTCAACAAACTCTGGATTATCCCCTTTCTTTAGCTCTAGTAGGTTTTTAACTGACTGCAGGAAACAATCATCTCCCTCAACTACATCCAAGTCATCATCTACAAATGAAAGTACCTGGTTAATATCCTTCCCCTTAATAGTTTCACTATTAATAATATCTACCACTGACTGGACAGAAGGAGATATATTACTCTCTCTACTTACTTCTATGCTTGTCCCACCTCCTGGTGTGTAGTCTTCCTCTTTCAGGTCATTAAGGATTGCTGTTTCATACCAACTCTGATTCTCGTCAGTATGTCCCATATCTCCCCCTAGTAATCTCTCAAGAGTCTGGTTTTGTAGTAGTTGTACTTTAAAAGTTGGCTTCTCAACTTTCTTAGCTAATACATATGAAGTCCTTGTCCACTTTGGAGAATTAGAGATAGTTTCAAGTTTTGTTTTAGCCTCTTCAATAACTTCAAGTAAGTCCCACCAGTCAGTGGTACTAAATCTTCTTACATTTAGCTGGATAATATAGTCCAGTCTCTTTGACTCAATCACTAGAGTATCAAGTAGCTTTACTGAATCTGAAGGTATCTTCTCCTGTACCCCACTATAGTAGCTTAGTAGTTTCCCATAGTGTTGGTCAGAGAACTCTTTTATTGCCAATAGATATAGTTGCAGATTATACCTTGTTATGTTTCTAAACTCCTGGATTAAATTATTATCTAGTGCCATACTCTTAACCTGTTATACCTTTAGTAATACTATTCCCTACTTTATCAAGTAGACCCTTTACCCTCTTACCTTGTGTTGCAATTGGATTAGAGGCATCTTCCCTTATAATCTCTCCAATCTTCCCTGCAAGTATATTAACTCCCCCTTGTAAAGCCCCCATCCCTAATGTTTTTAGTAGTGATGATGCCCCTACTGTACCTAGAAGATCAGAGGGTGCTAGAACTTGGAATGTAATAGAGTACCCCCACATTCTGTTATTTGTGTTCTTATCCATTCTTAGGACTAAAGAGGATTTCTCAACCAAATAAGATTCACCTAGAGAAGGGTTATATAAAAATAATTTATAGGGTTTCCCTTTATCATCAAGACTTAGTGATTTCTGAGCAATATTCTGCAGTAACTTAGTACAACCATACCCTGTCTTTATCTTAGCATCAAATGGGTTTTGGAGTTCTGAGAGATTACCTCCTTTAAGTGCTTTGAAGCTCTGTCCAAATGCTTTGAAGTCAATTAGCTCTGTCCCTATAAGTACCTTAAATGATCTTCCAAAGTTTCCAGTCAAAGTAATATCCTCTGGGGTATAGGTGTTACTTACTAAAGAGATAGTTCCTCCTGCTGTTTTCTTAACATTTGTTACCTCTACCTCTGACTTTACTATTTCATCAGGCATTACAGGGAAAGAGAAGTAGTCTGCTGTATCTCCACTTGAATCCACAAGCTCAAGTGTCATCATATACACCTCAAACTCCCCTGGGAAGAGTGCACCAAGTGTAGGCCTGCCTAAACTTGCAATTAACTCTCTAAATCTTTTACTTGCTTCTGTTGCCATATCCTTAACTTATTGTCCCACTACCTGGACTTGTTGTTGCTCCTGTCTGTGCTGTTGGACTCCCTGCAGTTGAGACTGGTATCCCTGGCTCTACTGTTACAGTTGCAGATGAGACTGACTCAATTAACCAGTCAGAGAACCCATCACAGTACTTATCTATCTTAGATTTTGTCTCCTCAGTAGGATTATCTTGTAAAGATAATAAGAAAGTCTTAAGATTACCTTTGATTACACTCTTTATCATTGCCATATCTATTCAATTTTTAAATAACTACTTAACCACTTACTTGTCTCTGTCTTCATTTTTAGTATCCCTGCAGCATTTACAAGGGGCTGAGGGCCAAGTGATGTTGCTACTGTCTGCCCTGCTATAACATCTATTAGTGAGTGGATAAACTTCTCTTTCTCATCACCCATAACAGCTCTTGTATTCCCTTTACCAATAGTAAACTCACTCTCTTCAACTCTGAACCCTGAAGTACTTTCACTGACTATACCTTCTATACTGTCATTCTCTACTATCAAAGAGGTAGTCTTTTCTTCTTTGATACCACTATTAACTTCTACACTAAAACTCTCCTGTAACTTAAGCTCTGCAGTTTTTGACTCTAAGTAGAAGTCTCCATTTACTGTAACATCAAGTATTCCAGTCCTGTTCTTGTTTGATACATTTATCTTAAGTCTGCCCCCTTTGTTTGTATTACTCTGTGAGGTAATGTAAATAGACCCATCTCTAGCTAGTCCACTTATAGATACTTGCCCATCTCTGTCCCATCTTGAGAAGCTGAACTCATTCTCCTCCAGTGAATCTACCATATCATCTGAGTTATTAATTAGAGCAACTATCACTGGACTGTTATAGATTGGTAAGTTTATCCAAACAACACTAGACCCTAACTTCTCTGAGGTATCTGGAAATACTATTCTTTCAAGTACACTGGTATCTACTGTAACATCATGAATCACATCCAAGTTTACTCTAGATATCATACTTACTGTACTACACTGGTAGCAGTTCTTGATATAGATATCCCTATCAGTATTTGGAGGGAGGATAACTCTCCCAATTCCTACTGACTCTCTTTCATAAGCAGCACCACTTCTCCCTACTGGATTTCTTTCTTGACTATTCATCTCTTATAACTACTTTACTCCCTCCAAACTGTCTTCTTTCAAGGAAGAAATTTAATACTGCCCTATTTACATCTGAACTACTATTAGTATGTACTACTACATCTGACTTATGTTCACCTCTCTCACCTTCTTCAGTATCTTGACTTTCTTTAGTATTGAGCTGCTGTCTTAGTCTGGAGGACATTCTTTCAGTATCAACTATATTAAAGTAAGATAGCTCTACATCTTTTCCATTTACATTTATTGTTCTGTCACCAGTCACATAGTCAAGTACCATCCCTCTCTCAACTTGTATAACTGTAGTTCTGTCTATACTTGAGCTGTAACTTTGTGTTACACTAAGTATATAGAAGATCTCATTTGTTGGTTTATAGTAAAACCAAGTACCCTTCTTTAGTCTTCTATCTCCGTTTACTATAATTGTACCTTTTCTAGTAAAGGGTTTGTAGATTGTAGTGTCAACTACAAAGATTAAGTCATCAATCCCTCTGTCTCTAAGATAGCTTCTGTTTAGTGCACTTGAACTGTCTTCTTGACTAGTAAATGGCAACATATTAGTTGATACCCTTAATCTCTTATTTCCCCAAATCTCTGCCAGTTCTGGGAATAAGATAGTAGGGATTACACTTGCAAGCATATCACTTGTACCCCAAGCTCCTGCCTTGTAATCAATTTGATACATAGTATAAGCTTCTGTATCAAATGATAAACTCTCACTAAGTACATCTACACTATCTACAACCACATTAGTTACCCACCCTTTTCTAAGATGTTCCCTTACTAGTTTCTTATTAAGTGGAGGGGTTCTGAATATAAAGTAGAAGTCAGCTCCCCAAGTGTCCATATGAAACTCTATCCAAGGGGCTTGTGCATAGTTCCATATTAAGTTGATTAGTGAACCATCAGGTCTCCCTAAGCTAACATCAGCTAACTTTCTGTTCTCAATTGTTTCATCAAAAATTAATTTTACCCAAGACCAGATACCTCCCCCAACACTCTCCACAATCTCGACATCCTCCTTTTCAGCTTTAGATAAATCATGGTAGTCATACATACACTTAATAATTTCAAGAATAGTACTCTTACTGGAACTCCCTGTATCATAGACTCCACTAATTCTTGCTCCCCTATACTCTACTACTTTCTCAGAGGCAGAAGCTGGCATACTATAGATTTCTGGGATTCCTCCTTTATAGTCTTTGTAGAATATCTCTATCTGTTTATCCTGAGGGGCAGTCTCTATCAAGTTTGATACTACAGTGTATAACCTCTCCCAAGACATAATTCCAACTCCATCTAGATTAAGGTTTGCTGTTTCCCCTGGATACAGATCCAGTAGTTGTGGGAACAGTCTTTGCCCTTCTGACTTCTTACCATACTGTAGGTCATGGTTAAGGCTCCTCTTCTTACTGTGTATCTCAACTATCCCTTGAGAAGTTCCTCCTCTACCTTGTAAAGCACTCTCTGGTATTATTCTAATATTTGATACAACATTAATAATCCAAGTTACTGCCTCCTGTACTGTTCTATATCTAGGTTCTGCATAGAAGTTGTATGAGTCAGTAAATAAGTTTCTCTTTACAAGCTTTGAATCTTTATTAATGAAGTTATGTTCATCAAATAGAATAGGGAACATATATGAGCCATCATCCAAGACAAGTTTAGACAGATCTCTCCCACTTACCTGTATAGATACTTCATTACTACCTGGCTGTACTACTTGGGTAACATTATCAACTAAACCAATCATATCCCACTCCCCTTCAGTAGGATTAACCCAATCCCCATCTTCAATAATATTATCCCCTCTCTTCATCCTCTCCCTTCTAATCTCCCACTCTGATTCAAGTGGCTCAAAAGAGATAAAGACAATATCATTATTAGATAGTACATTCTTAAAGAAGAATTCAGTTCTTCTTAGTCCATCAATATCTTTTGTGAATAGTGATGACTTTGCTGTGACCTCCCCATCATGCTGTACCACTGTACTCTTATCAACCTCCCAACTCTGGCTACTCTTACTGTACTCCCCTTGGATGGGTGGAAGAGTGATAGAGAAGTTCCCTCCATTATCATCTGTACTTGTACTTACATTCAGTATGTATCTTGATACATCTATCCACTTACCTTGCAACCCATGTGAGTCTATATCTTGAGTAGTTCCAACTTTTGTTGAAGGTAGACCAGAAGTTTTACCCATACTTCTACTCCATACCATAACTCTGATATAAGGGAATTCTTTTTTAGTAAAAGCACCATCTACTGTCTGTTCTCCTAAAGACATCTTAGCATACCCTGGATTCTGGATTATCTGTTCAATCTTATCCCCCATAAATGCTGCTGCATCAGTAATAGGTTTATAGTTGGTGTCTGTTTCAAGTTGTCCAGCTCCACCATCTCTTGCAGCAACTGCTCTGTTAATTGAATCTTTAGGGATGAGAATAGATGTACCTGGTACAAAGAGATGTTTCCAAGTAATTGGTATATCAGTATCAATATTCCCTAGAGCCTGCTCAAACTCTTGCTTATACTTCTGAGAGTCAAGATAGCCATACTGAGCATAGATTCTCTCTAGATTGGAGTATCCATTCTTGTCCTTAATCTTTAGTAGATCACTATATGATAGTCCTACGAATAGTGAATCATTACTAACAAGCTCTGGTACTGTTGTAAACTTTCCATTTACTCTATATAGTATGTATTTTTCTTTATCCATCTCTTATCTGTGAACTCTATTTGATACACCTGGTTTAGGAGAGCTACCATCACCTCCATTGAACCAACCACCTACTGTCTGTGCTGCACCTACAAGAGTTTCAGCTAAATCTATTGCTGCTGTACCTACAGTTGCAAACCCATCAGTAACCCAAGCTGAGGATTCCATTACTTTATTAGTACCTCCAGCTTCAGCTGACTTTCCCTCCTGCCAAGCAGACTCCCAATTTATTCCAGCTTCAGGGTCTGAGGATTTACTTGTCCCTAAGCCTCCAACTCCACCTGCCTTCATTATTTCTTTTGATTCTGTAGACCCAAATCCTAGTGAGATTAATGACAATCTCTTATCACTCTCATTCATATTACTACTAAGTACTCTACTAATAGTGTCCTGTCCAACTGAACCAGCTATACCTTTCTCTTTTTCCTCAAGATAATCCAGATAGCTACCTCCATGATTCTTCTGATACTCTGAGAATTTGATAGCTTCAAGCTGGTCACTGCCACCTTGTATCATCTGGTTAACTCTCCCTGCAGTAGCACTTGCTCTTACAGCATCTGCCCTCTCTTGGCCTGACATAATTCTATTTAGTATTGAGGCATTAGTTGTACTACTACCTTTCCCTGTTGCCATATACTGCTGCTCCTGAAGTGATAGTATACCTTGTAATAAGTCATCTGTTCTTGACTTATTCATACCATAGTCACCCATTATATTCTTAATAAGTCCCATAGTAACTACTGGATCTACTCCCTTATTATCTTCAGAGCTTGAGTATCTTGTCATTTTAGCTAGACTACTTGAGTCTATTCCATGTGATCTTTCATAGCTAAGTAGAGATGACATTCTCCCTCCATCAATATGCTCACCAGCTGCTAAGTTAAGTTGTGCTGCTCTCTTATTAGCCTGTGCTGTTGTCATATCCTTTACAGAACCATAACCACCACCACCTGAGGCTCTAAATACATCACCATAGCCCTCCATCTGCTCACTGGCTGCTGAAATTGTCATCCCTAGAGCCCCTAGAACCATACCTCCTGCCAGTAGTAGTCTTGAACCTAGCTTATTTTCTGTATTCTCAGATCTCTTCGTAAGGAAGTCTCCTGAAGACTGGAACCCCATTGTGTACATATCAGTCTCTCTTACAAAGCTGTTCATTCCAGCTAGAGTAGACTTTACCCTGTCTCTACCTCCATCACCGCCTTCCTCTTCAGTGTCCTCAATCATCTGTCTTGTAAGAATAGATTTGAGTGCATCTTCATCAGACATTGCATCAACCTCATCTTCTGACTTCAAGGTCTTCTTTACATTCTCTCTGTCTGCAGATATTTGTTCTCTGGAAGTCTTTAGTATTCCTTGTAGTATCTCTTTAAGTAACTCTGTCTGTAGGCTATCCTCTTTACTTTCAATCTGGATCTTCTGCATCTCTTCCTTGAGACCCTTAGAGTCACCACTATACTTATCTTGGGCAGATAACTCTCTTGATTCCTTACTAAGCCTATTTCTCTTCTCAATGAGTGCTATCTCATCTTTCATCAACTTAATAAGTTCTCTTGAACTTGTAGCTTGGTTCTTTGAGTCCTCAGCAATACCTCTACCAAGGGCAAGTGCTCCCTCCTTCAGTTTAGACAACTTATCAAATACACCAGTATCTGATGCACTAATTTTTATCTCTCTATTTACACTGCCTGACATGTTCTAAATCTTTATGTTATCAAAGAGTAAGTCTACTTCCTCCTCTGTCATATTATCCTCTGAAGGAGATAGCCAGTTACTGCTTCCTGGTATATACTCTCTGTCTCTAAGAGGGATAACTCCTGCCTCTTCTTTTTGTTTCTCTCTCTTGAGATACTCCTCACGAGCCTCTTTATACAGTCTGTCTTCTGTTTCTTCAAGTAAGATATCAGCAAGAGTCATCTCTCTATGCTTTAAAGAGAAGAGGGGTATTTTGTGTTTCTCTCTCCATCTCTTATCATAGGGATATCTTATATTCCAGGAGGTGATAAACTTATTTAGCTCCTCCTTTGTCATCTTCTACAACTGTCTTCTCTTGTGTTTCATGTTTGTTTACCATCTGCTCATACTTATTCCACCAAGGTAGAAATTGCTCTTGATAGACTTTAAGTAAACCACCATTAGCATCAATTGCATCAAGGTTACGTATATCAACCTTCATATCTTTTACAAGACCTGGACAGAGTACAGTTAAGTAGGCACACATATCAATATAGTTCAATGTCCTCTCCATCCACTTTGTACCTGATAAGATCATCTCTGTATATTTTCCCTTAGAGAGCATCAGCTTTAAGGATTCAATATCAATGATGTTCTGTACTGTTGGCCATTCAACTGTATATCGGTTTTCTACCTTACCATCTGGTGTCTTGATGATAAGCTCTTTCTTTCTTTCCATTTCAAATAGATTTTATAATAAAAAAAGCGGCAACTTGCCGCTTTAAATTTAATAAATAAATCTTATATATCATAAGATTTATGGTATAATAATGATTGGATTCATGTATGTGAAGTCTTGGTCTCTACCTGAGATACCATTCTCAGTGATATCAAACCCATCTCTGTCTAGGAACATCCCTTCAATTCTTGCAAATGGTTCTGGATTGTTATTCTTCAAAAGACCAGTAGCTGGGTCAATAGCATCTTGTACTTTCTTAAAGATATCAAGGTCAACTCCTTGTTCTTGAAGTAATACATGTTCTACCCACTCACCAACTGAACCAGCCTTTCGTGTAACTCCAGTACTTGGATTACCTTCAATACCAGCTACACCATCTTCTTCATACTTAATTGAGTAAAAAGAACAAGACACTGTACCATTCCACTGCAATGCTGGAAGTTCTTGTGGAGTTAATTCACCCACACCAGAGACTCTACCTCTGTTTATTGTCTCACTTACACGAATGTTTCTCATCTTTCCAATTGGTTTCCCATTCAGTTTAATGATTGCAAGAGCACCTGTTAATACTTGAGCCATTTTATCTTAGTTTAATATTATTATCTAATTAGTTGAAGTTAAGAAATACTGTACCTGTAAAGAACAGTTTCGTAATTTCTGTGTTGAAGATTACATCGTAAGAAACTTTGTAAGCATCATTATCAAGAGTAACTACCACGTTTCTAAAGCTGATAATCATGTTGTCTTGAGTTGTTGTTACTGTCCTTCTCTTTAAGTAACCTTCTGTGAAAGTTTTTACATCTGATGCTGAAAGAGTATGTCTGTTAGTACCATCTGGTTTCTTAAGAAGTTGCTCATTTGCATTTACAACAATCTCTTTGTTTACCTGAGCAATCATTCTTCTCAACTGTATTGAGTGAGTTGATGCATCTGAGTTTACCAGGAAGTCATTATCCTGTATTGAGTTTACTCCTTGAACTACTCTTATCATACTACCATCATGGATTGACATAAGAACCCCAGCCTTTAGACCTTTCTTCTGTTCTTTCAGTGATAACTTGTGTCTTTCACCATCAATCTTTAATGTCTTGAATGTAATAGGGATTTGTGGTTCTAACCCTGCAAGCCTACCACATACAACAGCTGCTTTATGCAAACTGGTCTGGTCTATCATTCCAGTTGAAGTTTGTGTAGATGTCTTAGTTGGACCTCCGTGACAAACTATCACTCTATCATTGTTATAGTACTGTGCAACTTCAATTGAGGAATCTGGTGTACCTGTAAAGGTATCAGAATCTTCTCCTGCCCCAATAACCATCATCTTATCACCAAATGTTGACCCATCAGCTATATGTGCTAGGATTTTACCATTAGAGGTTGACTTAGCTTCTGCACCATAGTCAGTAGCAAGTACTAAAGAGAAGTCAAGATCTTGGATACTTTCAAGTACCAAATCAAGGTCTGCTTGACTAAATGTCTCTGTACCTCCTGAGAATAAGTTATTATCTGCATTAGCTACAAGATCTGCTGGGTCAATTGAACCATCTCCAACTACTGTCTTGGACTTTAACTTAAAGTGTGAACCAAAAGTTGTATTTTTCTCCATCCAGGTATGTACTTCTTGAATATTCTCAAACTCTGGGGTTACCAAGATTAAGTCAGGAGTAGTTGATATCTCATCTCTACCATCCCATGTGAAACCATTCTCATCTTCTCCTCTGTAGGTTCCTCTAAAGAATTGTAGTACATATTTAGCAGGGTCATCTACTCCTGTAGACATTGTAACAGAATAACCCCTTGTAAGGACTGTCCCATCAACTGCTCCTGCAAATACTCCTGCTGTTCCTGTAGCTGTTCCTGTAACATTATATGCTGAAACTAAACCATCAAAATCTGTAGCAAGTTCCTGTCCTTGTGGATTTCTTGAACTAACTACAATTGTTGCTCCATTTGCTTTAGCTGTAAACCCTGAAGTACCTGAGTTAATACTGTCTGCTAGTGCAGTTGCAACATCTGACTCTGTCTCTGAGGCTTGTAGTGTATATGAACCAATCTCTACAGTTGAACTGTCAAGATCTGTGATTTCTATTGAGTGGGTATCTCCTGATGTTCCAGCAGCTGTAACTGTGAATGGTGTAGCTGTTGTTTTAGAAAGGATCTGGTCCCCTTCTACTCCATTGCCTACAAAACCTTCATTCCTTGCTTGAACTGTAAGTGTACCACCATTTGAACCATTCTCTAGTCCTATGGTTACTTCTGCAGGTACTGTTGCCCCAGCTCTGACATAAAAGAGTTTTGAAACTCCATTACCTCCACCTGGACCATTTGGTTGAAATAACTTCCCTGCTATATCCCAGAGAATACCTCCTCCTATTGCTCTTCTAAACTCTCCGAGTGTAGTTGCTTGGTAGATTGCATTCTTCTTCTCTGCAAGTTGCCCATTAATACCAGCCCCTGCTCCATAACCACTATTCATTCCAGAGTCAACTAGTAATACGTTACCATAAGACAGTGAAAGTGGTGGGTTTGTAACACCTGATACAAATTGAGAGTATGAACCTGGGAGTTCAACAACTTGATTATTAAATGTGAAACTTGTTGCCATGTTTTTCTAAGTTATACTTAAATATAATAAAAATTTCTATAGTAATCCTTCTTTTATGAAGATTTCTTTCCACTGATCTGCAGTTTTTCTACCAAGACTACCAAATCTCTTCTTCACTGTAACTCTTAAGCCTGTACTTAGACCTATAATATTACAGTAAGCCCAAGCAGGAATTGGTCTGTCTGCTACCTTCTGTCTCTTCTTTTGGGTTGGTGCCTTAGTTTCTTTCACTGCAACTTTTTGTGACTTCTTTTCATCCTGGCCTGTCTTCTCTTTCTTCTCTGTATCTTTACTCATAACTATTTATTTTACTGATTCATATCTTCTCCATCTGTTCTGGGCTTCTCAGGTGGGATTGGCCCAGGTCCAATTGGTACTACTGTCTCACCTTCAATTGACTTCATCTGTACCCAAACACTACTTACTATCTTATTCAATACCACCTCTGGTACATCAAGTTCATACCCTGCACTAAAGTTTATCCCTCTGGCATAAATCCCATTAGGTACCAACTCTTGACTGATAGTAATATCTCCTCCACCTATAGTTGGGTTAATAAATCCAGATAACTGGATATGTGTACTGAGTGAGATAATCATAGACTTGATTACATGGTACACAATTATTGTCTCTAAAGTATTATCTGATGTAATAACAATGTTTGCGTTAATGTTAAACTGTCTATTCAAGATAGGTCTCTGTGTTGACCCAATTACTTGCTCATCATTAAAACCTAAATCAATCCCAATCCCATCACTACCCTTACTTTCATTAGCCACCATTATATGAATGGTTGGAATAGCTGCCCTCTCTCTGTCAAAGAATAGTCTTGTATCAAGATACTTTGGGTCATTATCGTCTCTATTGATAAAGATCTCAACTGCCTGGTCATACCAATTATACTTCCCTAGAGTTTTCACCTTACTAGTACTTAGTAAATGAAAGAGTATTGTATCAGAAGGAGTCCCATTGTTTTGAGCAAAGTCCTCTCTAATAGCTCCAAGGCAAGCTTTTACTATCTCATGCAACTTTATATCTGGAATCATTCTCTTTCTCTTTAATACTGTTTACCCCAACATACTATCAAGGTGTGAATCAATTACATCACCAACCACTTTAGGTATATCAGAACTTGATAGTGCCTTTTCAGCTAGGTTATAGGCAGTAATACCTGTATGTACCCATGAACTATCATCACTATTACCTGATACCCTTCTAAATGACATTACTGGACCTCCTTTCTGCTTCTGCTGTAAACCTTCATACACACTATGTTTATTCTGATACTCTGGCATTAGTGTTGAATCTGCCAACTTTACAGGAGATCTTGTCTTAGGCACCTTAAATTCATCAGGTATACTTTTTAAGTCCAAAACTGACTCTTGTCCTCTCTCTGACTGTCTTGCCTTAAGAGCCTTTGATACATCTTTAGGTAATACTCCTGTAAACTTCCTGCTATCACCAATTGAACCAGGTTGTGCCCAAGTGAATGGGATTGTTAAGTACCAACCTAAGACACCTTTACTATTTCTGGTTATAACACGTTTATCACTCTTCTCAAACCCCTTCTTCATATCAAAAGGGTCTGCTCCACTTTCAAGCATATTAGGCAACTCACCTACTAGTGTGATTATGTTTGTAAATCTGCCTTCTTCACCTACTATGATACTGTTCAAATATTGACTTCTGGTTGACTTAAGAGCTTTCTTTGCTTCCTCCCTCCAAGATGACTCTACAACCTTTGTTACTACTCTAACAATTGACTCCTTTAAATCATCCACACTCTCTCTGGTAAGGTCAAATTCTTGACTCAGACCCATAGTATCAATTATTATTGGAGGTAGCATTACTTCTCTCTTTTGAAACTGTTATCAAGTAACTTCGTACCTTGGAAGTTATCACTATCTAGTAAGTAGTGTGACTTTCTACCCACTGCATAAATTGGAAACTGTGCAGGTACTGTTGCCCCTGTACACTTCTCCTTCTCTCTCTGCACCATTACATCTCTCTGCAAGTCCACTATTGTATACTCAACATTATGTCTGTACCTAATAGAAATAGTTGGTTCTGACACATCCCCTTCTTCAAGGTCAAGTGTTTTTATCATTCTATCCTCTATAATGTAGTCTTCTCCTTCAACAAGTAAGATATGTTTCTCATGTATTGACTTATACATGAATACACTATATGTGTAAATTGGTTGATATCTTAGTACTCCATACAACTTATTACTTGTAGGTTGTTTCTTCAAGAAGATAACTTGACTATAATCTGACTCACTATCCAGAAGTATAATCCTGTCCATAAATGAGAGTCTATCCTCAGCTCTGGCAGTAATACTTGAAGTACCAATTCTCTCCTCTGACCACTCTCTATACTGTGTTGTTACGTTCATTGACTGAACTATCATTCTTGTCTGGGTTCTGTTCACATAGAACCAGCCCCCACCTCCACAATTCTTACAATTACTTTGTGCTGCAACTCCATCTCTGCTCGAACATGGGCACTTTATAGCATGGTCATGATATACATCATATCCCTTCTGCTCAATAGCAGCATCAAAGTCTGACTTAACCAAGTTTACTTCTGGCTTCCCTTCAGTATTCGGTGGTGTCTGTACTATAATCCCTTTACTTCCCATACTATAAACTTGTCATTGTAAACCCTTTGTAGTGACCTACTAACTTTGGCCATGTAGCTTTCATATCAGCTATGTATCCAACTATTCTTGAACCATACCCTGCGTTTGTTGCAGAGGAGGTTGATGAGATAGACTGACTCAAACCATCTATACCAATACTTTGAGAGGCAATACCTGCCCCTAAGATAAGATCTCCTAAGATATGGAAGAGATTAATTGAAGCTAGTTTCCCTATGAAGTTTAATAACTCTTTGGGTACCCTCTCAAAACCTGTAGTGTACCAGCCCCTCCAATAGTTTGGTATCTGTGAGTTACCTAAGAATCCAAGATGTGGAGTAATACCACTATACACTGCTGCATTAGTTGTAGACTTACCACTAGTTGGTACTAGATATAAGTTTCTATAATACAACTCCCCATCACTTGTCTTCCTTGCACTTAACCACTCTGGTGGATACTCAATCTGCTGAACATCATTAATAAACCCTTCCAGTTTATGTGCTACTCTAACAGGGTAAGTCATTTTAGTATAACCCCAATGTGACCAGTCGTTAAACCAGAAATCTTGGTCTTCTTCTATAACTTGTGGGATGATTTTAATACCTAGAGACTTCTCAACCTCTTCAGTTGCTGACTCTATAAACATCTCCATCATCTCTTCAGAAATAACCTGACCATCCTTACATATATCTATACCATAGAAGTAAGTCTCTATCATTTCTGTTGGTGACATTACCAGTTTGCTTTGGGTGTATCTACATGTAAGTGTTAGTCTGGGCATATTCCTTTTCTTATATAATTAGTTAAGTCTCTCCTCAATGTACTTAATAAGCTGGTCTTTCTTCAAGTCCTTCCACTCATTCTTATCCAACTCTGCCTCCTTACATAGATCTCTCAATTCATCAACCTTAAGAGATTGTAAGTCAAGTCCAGTATCTTCTGCTTTTTCTTCAGAAACTTTTTCTTCTGTCTGTTCAACTAGACTCTCTTCAGTAGCCTTCTGTTCTTCACTGTCTACTGTATTCTCTGCAGTATTCTCAAACTCTTCATCAGCTTTCTCAGCTTCAAGCCCTTTATTTTCATCAGCCTTCTCAGCTTCAGGTTCTGCACTTGAGATTGAACTGTCTCTTTTAACAATCTCCTCAAATCTATCTTCTTCTTTAAGATCACCTTGTAGGTTACTGTCAAAGTAAACAGATACTCCTTTAATTAATTGAACTTCCAGATTTGATCTGTTTAGTTTACTTGTCTTGATTTTCATATCTACAATTTTATAAATGTATGTATAAATATAATTAAAATGAATGAATTAAAATAGAAAAAGGGCTGGAATCTTAACTCCAACCCTTTTTGCTTTTGACACCTATTTGAAACGACTACTTTTCAACTCCGATATTGATAAATCTTACCATCTTTTTTGGTTGGTACAAGATTGGTGTACCATACAATAAGACCATAAATCTTTGTGCTGGTGACAACTGTGCTAATGGCATCTTCATTAAAGGTGCAAGTTGTTTGAACTCATAGATCTGAGAATCATTTTGTAACAACATTGCCTCTTCAGTTTCTGGTAACCATCTGTTGTTATCAGCTACGTGTCCTGCTGCAAGTCCATCATATCCTTGAGCTAACTGCTCTACAGAGATCTCAATTAGTGGGAATAAGTTTGCTGTAGCTGAAGTATCATCTACTTTACTTCTGTAGATAACAAATCCAGTAGCTGGATAAGAACCACCTGAGTTAGTAAACTCTAAGTCTACTGTCTCTCCTGCTGCTACAGTAATAGCACCTGCTGTGATCTGAGTCAGTGCAGACTCTCCATATCTATTTTTGGCTGCTACTGCGTAAATGTAATCTCCTGCATCTGCTGTTGTGAATTGGCTCAACACATTTGTTGAAGCTGTTCCAGAGACAGATGTTGGAGCTGAAGGAGCTTTGTTAGAAGTTGCTCCTGCAGAAACTAACTTTGGGTGTCCTTTGGTTGCGAAGATATCATAATCAAGCTCGATTTCACCAAACTGTGATGCAAAACGATTAACTGCTTGACCCATTACCCCTGCAGTAACCTGAGGAGAGTTTGGAGAAATTAATTTCTTGTCATGGAAGTTTGCAACGAAGTTGGAAAGAACTGATGGAGGTCCAATCAGTAAGTTTGCATGACCATAGTTTCTGATGATCTCTAAGGCACCATTCTCAATAGCACCTTCTGTCAATCTCTTACCTCTCATGTCAATAACTAAAGAGTTATTTTTCTGATAAGCATCAAGAGTTGCATAACCACCATTCTTGTGGTGTTGTGTGTACAAACCGTTCCACTCTTGTGTTACGATATCACTGTTAGAAGAGAATAACCCCTTGTTAGCTTTTCTAAGAATCCATTGAATACCATTCGTTGTTTCTCTCTGAACAGCATTACCGATATGGTTCTTAACCAAAGTCATTGGGTGGGTAACAGACTTAGTAACTCCTAAGAATTTTACCAACTCTGCCTTACGAATGTAAGTAGAATCTTCTTCTTCTGGTAACTCACCTTCATTGTTGAATCCACCACGATCTGCTCCATAAGAGTCAAGTTGTAAGTATTCTTCAACAGTGTTGAAAGCTGGGCTTTTTGGAATTCTCTTCCACATTTTAATATCACTCTCTGTAAAAGTGATAACTTTTAGACTCTTCTCTAAAGACTCCACTTTCAAAGGAGCACCTGAGGCAGTTGTCATACCAGTAGTCTCTCTACCTGTAATCGAACCAGCTTCTAATGCTTTAGATAACTCTCCTACAGCTTGTGCTGTCTGAGGTGCTTGTGAAAGTGCGTCTTCACCAAACCCGGCACCGTGTCCATAGTTGGCTAAATTTACGCTTGCATTGTCCATTTTTGGTCAGTGTTTAATTAATAACTAAATTTGTAATAAACCAATCTTCTTTCACAATCTAATATTTTGTTAGGACTATAGTCCTACTATGTCAATTCCTTCTGACTTCTGCAAGTCATCAATAACTCCTTTACTTAAAGCTCCTGAAGACTCAAAGGCTGCCATTGACTGAGCATATAGCATATTTGGTTCTGCAGAATCAAGTGCTGCTTTTCTATCTAAGATATCCAAGATCTGTGTCTTGTGTTGTACTGCATGTAAGGACTTAGAATTACCATCCAATGATTTCTCAAGAGTTGGGTGCTTCATATAGTTCTGACTTGTTACTGTCCTAGATGGGATTGGAGTATTCTCTACCTTCTGTACTCTTTCAAGTACATCCTGGATTGATTTCTCTAGGGTATTATTCCTTCCAATTTCATCCTCCAATGATTTCTCTAGGATTTGGTTCTTTTCTAAGATGCCTTTAGTTGCTTGTCCTAGTGATTTGATTAAGTCAGTTGTCTCATTGAAACTACCACCCATAATACCTTTCACTAAGTCACTAACTTCTGACTTACTCATAAATTCACCTACCTTACCCATTGAAGCAGCGTTTTCATCAGCCTTTGGAGCTGACCCTTCACCCTTCTCAATGTCTTTCTTAGACTTCTTAGAAGAAAGATAAGACTGTAGTTTACTTTCAGCTTCATCACGAGCTTTCTTTAACTCCATCTCTTCTTCATCTTCATCATTGTCTGCAGGGGCTGGAGCACCTTCACCTTCATCATCAAGATCTTCTGACTTAATAAGTGTAGTACTTGCCTTCCCTATGACAGCATCCAGTGACTTCATAATATCATCACTAGTAACTTCTGGTTCCTGGTTTTTGTTCATTTTGCTTCGTTTTGTTGCAATTAGTTTAGCTGCTTCATATACTTCTTCAGCTTTTACTAAATCATTGTTATAAATATAATTAAAAATTTCCGAATAAGCTTCCCCTTTACTAAGATTTTTTTGAATCTTTGGTAGTTCCTCTGTATTCTTTAACTCTTTATCAACTGACTCAACAGTTATATGACTGTTTTCACTTGCTGACAAACTCTTCTCCACCTGTACTGAAATAGGGGACTCTGTGATTTTAATGTTTAAGTCTCTATCTATGCATATAGTCTTACCATCTCTTTCAAGGTGTATAATATAAGTAGAGTCAATCTCTGACTTCTCCACAGTATGATTAGCTTCTTCACCCTCCATATAGTCATACACAAAGTCATCTTGGTGATACTCCCCTTTAAGAATATCAACCAGTGTATTAGGGTTTCTTGGATTGAGTGTTAAAGCACAACCTGTTAGAGTTGCTTTAAGAATCTTCTTTTCATTATATGGGTCCCTTTCAAGTACCTTCCCTTCAATACTGAATCCCATTCGTCTTGTTGAAGATGACTTCTGTAGCATTTTAGCAGTATCATATACTGATCTTGCTAACTTACTCTCAGGATACAAGAACCCTTTAACATAAACTCCTCTGGGTGTTATTTCAGCAGAGGTAGGTTCCCCTATTACTGCTGATGGGTTAAACTTTGACTGATGGTTGTAGTTGAAGAACCCATTACTAAGAAAGTAAGATACATCCCAACCTCTCTCATCAATCTCTTCATCTTGGGAATCTTTATCTCTGGTGGTGGCAATACCACTTATCTCCATTACATCATTCCCCTTCTCATCTTTACCACCTTTCTCTAGGGTGATGTTATCAACAAAAAACTTGAAACTGTCTTCACTATGTAATCCAACTGTACTCATTTTACTCACTTTTCTTAGTATGTTCTGCAGTCTTGAAAGGCTTAAATGCTGTGTAGCTCTTTATAGCTTTATTAAAAGTGGTATTGTCTACCAACTTTGACTCCCAACCTTTCTTAATTGTATTGTAATGTACATACATTGGGTCTAGTAATTGGAGTAGAGTACTCTTTAGGTCTAAGATAAAACCATCTGCTGGTCTTCGTCTAATTTCTTCAATTGACATAAAGGTGTAGTTGGTATGCTCCTCACTGTCAAGTGCTACCATCTGTTCACCTTCCTCTACATTTACTTCATAGTAGTGTATTGTTCCTCCAAGTGGTAAGTTTACTTCTGCCAACTTAGTACAACTTAATGCTGTAAGGTTAGTTTCTTCTTGTAACTCCCTTGAAGCAGCTATCTCAGGTTCTTCTTCAGCTTCAATCTTTCCACCAGGTAGACCCCATTTATTTGGTTCAAATTCATCATCCTGTTTTCTAAGAAGTAGTAGGACTTCACCATTCTGGTTTCTTACAATACTATCACTATAGCATTGCAGTAAGTTTGGGTTCCCTTTCTGCAGTTCTTCCAACTCCTCTTCTGCTGATTTTAAGCTAGCCTTCTTCTGACTTAGTGACTTGATAAGTTTAGCTTCATTCTCTCTATGTTTCTTTGAGATACTTTCTTTAACTATCTCCCCACCAGTAAAGCCTTTCTCAATTTGTTGGTTAGTTGTACTAATCATTTCATTGTATGACTCCTCCCCTATATCAATCTTCTCTATAAGGTTGGTAATCTCAGACTTGAGTAAGTCTATCTGACTCTCTTTTATCTCAATGGCTTCACCTACACTCATATCACTTGTAGTGGTATTACCTGTAAATAAACCTACTATCTTCTTCCCAATACCTTTCATTTCTAGTTATGTTTAATAACAAAGTACAATTTCACAACTCCAGAAGCAATACTACCTTTAGTAACCCTTACACCAATATACTTACAGTTGAAGTGGTCTTTCTCAAGTATTACTGAACTGTTATTAGTATCAAGATTAGTAGGCACATCAATCACAGCCCAATCTTCTCCATTATTTGATTGGATTAGTTGTAGACTGCCATCAAGGGAACCTGTAAGATCTGTGGCTACTGCTTGGCAACTTACTTGGTGTCCACCTAAAGAGAAGTCATCATGTATCATTACATCCTTACTAGAGGGTTCTAGACTAAGATCCAACTCTACTTCAAACTCCCCTACTGGGCTACCAAAGACTGCTGACTCTGTAGTTTTCTCAAACTTATATCTTCTTGACATCTTTAATTTGTTTATGCTGTGATTTCAATACTTAAAGCTGCTTCAACAACTGACTGTCCAAAAGCATCTGCTACTGTTACCTCAAAAGTTGCTTCTTCTGCAGTATCACAAACTCCGTGAATGGTTCCTGTATTTCTATCAAGTTCAAAGCCTACAGGTAGGGCTCCATCTGTTACCTCATATACTAGAGGTCCATTCCCACCCTCAACTTCTACTTTAGTATTATAAGGTGTACTTTCTGTCCCATTATCAAATGGGCCAGTTGATAAGATATCTAGTGCAGTAACTGAGTCTACTGCCTCAATTGTCTCAACCTCTGGGCTGATATCTACAATATCCATTAGTAAGTTGTTTGCCTTAGCAAAGTCTACCATCTCTGGAATAGATAGTGGTAACTCTTGCAACCCTACTCCTGCTTTTACTGCTTCATCAGTATTACCAGTGATAGTCATAATGGTAAAGTTCTGATTCTCTCCCATTAAGTCTGTCTTTACTTCTACAAACAATTTGTTTGTTGGTGTTCTTAGTACTATTGTTTTCATATCTCTTAAGTATTATTTTCTAGCTGTAGTTATAAATATAATTAAAATTCTTCTAAACTAGGTAATCTTTATCTCCAATCTTTACTTTTACTTTACTTCTATCTTTAACTCTCTGGTTCTTGATGGTTGGAGTACCTCTTACAAACTTACCTTCCTCATCTGACCATTCATACCCTTCAGGTACCTCATTCACTGTACAACGACAGTTACCACTTATCCATACTCTACCCTTTCTACGTACAACTAATGTATGATACTTCTCAAGTTCAACATCATATACCATACCATCATAGTCAACTTCTGTCAATCTATCCTCTCTCTTACTATTAAGTCTATGGGTGTACTTAGAGTTGCCTTCTGAAATCTTCCAGACTTCTCTACATCTGTAACCTTCATACACTACTGATGGCATCTTTGTATATGAAGGCTTCTTACCTGTCTTAAGAAGAATCTCTCCAATATCTGCAGCTAACTTATCTGAAGATGTATGGAAGTGTCTTTGACCCTTAAATGTATAACCTTCAAATACTGTACTCTTATCAAATGTCCCATCTCCTTTACAGTAGGATATAAGAAAGTACTGTAGTAATCTAGTACTCCCTGCTTTAATATATTTAGGTATATATTTCTGGTATGAGTGTCCAAGTGACCTAAAGCTATCTATAAATCTCTTAGAGTACATTCCATCTCTAAGATTAATTGGTATTACTATATCTTCTTTACCAACCCATATCTTACCAAATAATCTCTTACACAAATCTATAATCTCCTGACGATAGTGGCTCTTTAGTTGAGTAATACAAATCTCCCACCTCTCATTGCCTTGGTGTACACAACTCCCTTCACTTATATACCAGCCCATGAATGTAAACCAGTCTTCACTGTTAAACTCTACACCACCTACTCTACAACTCTTATAGTCTTTACCTTTATAGTCTGGTATAGTTCTAAGAAACTTACTCTCTCTAGGCAGCCTAGTGCCTTCAACTAGTCTTAGCTTATTATTACTCCAACCATCAAAGTGGACTACATGTCTATGATTTGGGGTTGTTAATGAGTCAAAGTCTCTTGACTGTATACTATGCATCTTACCTTTATAGTGATACTGTACTCTTTCAACTGCTGCTACCCAGTGACTATTCCCTGTATCAAGATTAATTGATAAGAACTTCTCTTTGAGTGTTAGATCTCTGAATAGTCTCCACCCTCTATCTGTCAACACCTCTGTATCATCTGAGAAGCAGTAGGGATGTAAGGGTCCAAGGGTTGGTTTCCAGTCAGCTGCTTTTCTGCCTATATTAGTACCATTCGATTTTAACTCTGATAGCTTGAATATTCTAGGCTTTGAACCAAGTCCTGCAGTTAGATACCCTGCTATACAGTGTTTACAAGCTCCTGGATAGACATCTTTATATACAAACACATCTTTCCCATATTCTCTTTCCAGAGTTGAAGCTCTACCTTCTTCATAGGCATTGTGTAACACATACTCTGCTATTCTACCTAAGTCTCTATCCCAAGCCCCTGTCTTATGTCCAATTTCAGAGATCATATCACTTACTGACCCTCTCATTTGAACTGCCTTGATACCTGCCTCAACAATAGAGGTATCTAGTTTTGACTGTAAATTAAGATCTTCATGTGTGATTATCTTTGCTACATCACCCTTAATTCTCCCACCTAGTACTCTTACATCATTTGTAATCTGATGTTTTAGTGAGTCAACTGCAGCTTCCTCCTTTCTTGTTAGAGGCATATAGTTTTTTGAATACATGAACTTCTTGAACTCTTTATAGTTCATAGACTTTGCTCTATTATCTGAGATAGCAGAGGATAGTAGTCCAAAAGCAAAAGCCTCATCTATCTTTCCTCGGCTGTCTTTGAATTTCTCCAGGTCAACTCCTGCATTCTTTAAAGACTGTCTCTCATATTGACTCAAGTACTGGGGACCAATGTTGGTTGTAATGAACATAGATTGATGTTTATCAATTATCTCCATTAGCTCCTGAACTTGTTTTGGTGTGAATATCAGCATTTACTTATCTTTTATGAATGATATCATTGTCTGAGCAATATCAGTTACCATAACCTTAGTAAGTTTACTATAGTTTGACTTCATCTCTCCTTCATACTGATATATCATAGGAAATCTAGGAGCATCCTTATACTTAGCTTTACTCTTCAGTTGTGGTATCTTCTTATTCATTATTTAGTCTTACTAGCAATCTCTGTACCGTCAACAAACTTAGTAAAGTTCTCAGTAGGTCCATACCCTGATATCCCTTCAGACTGATAGTCTGGGTGGTTTGTATTTACTACCTTTATTTCATGCAACTTACCTCCTCTCCCAAAATACTCTCCTTTACTATCAGTTACTTTATCTGGTACAGCTATCTTCCAGCCACTAGGTAGTGTATCTTGTATTTTTTGCAGGAACTCTGTACTCCCTAACTCTTGTTCTAGATATCTTCCAGTACTCTCAGGCTCCTTTGACATATGGTCTGTGATGAAGATCTGTTCTACTCTCTTCTCTTTATCAAAACTTGCTTTTGTAAACTTTAAGTCTCTCATCTCATCTTTACTATATGGTAGTGAGTTTGAAATGATTTTTCTTACCTCCTGTCCAGTAAGTGACCCTGTAGTCTTTTTACTATCAAGTTCCTTATTAATAGAGTCAGGGGTTACTTCTTTTGTTTCTCCTGGACTCTTCTTAGTCAAGTCAGTATAATCTATACTACTATACTTCTCTCCATCTGTCCCTTTAACATCTACTGTCCTCTCATCTTTAAATGAAGCAGTGACTTCACCTTCTATACTCTTCCCATCAACTGTAAATGAAACTTTGTCTCCACGAGAGAAACCTTTACTCTTCTCTTCTTCTCTCTTAGCTGACTCAGCCTCTTTCTTCTTTACAAACTTATCATACTCTTTATCATCTTCTCCTTCAAGATACTCTTTGATTTCTTTTTCTGAGATATTTAGTTGGTCAGCAATCTGCTTATCTGTTGCATTGGGGTCAAACTCTAAAACTTCTTCAATTTTATCTCCAATACTTTTCTCATCCTTCTTATCTCCTTTAGACTCAACTTTGGATGCTGTGTTATCCATATACATACCAGTTTTCCCTTCAGAATTCTTTACATGTAAGATATCACCATCAATCTTGGTCACCTCAACTGTCTGTCCCTTCATACCAGCTGGGTCTGACTGAATACCTGCACTTATCTTTACTGTATCTCCTACAGTGAAACCAGAAGACTGGTCATCTGACTTAGATCCCTCTTTGTCTCCTGTATCTTCCTTCTTTGGGCTTTTGCCTTCAGTATCAGGTATCCATTTACCGTTCTGTTTAACTACAGGTTGGCCACCATGGTTACTCTTTGAACCATCAGGCAACTCTTTTGCTTTTTGTAATGTGTCATCCGAAAAGCTATCATAGATATCTGAACCCTTCCACATATCCGCTCCTAAACTTAAGTTGTTGTTCTTTTCCATTTCTTATTTCTTTTTAGACAGTAATATAAATGCACTATCACCATACTTGCCTTTAGTTCCATCAGAGAACTGTACTTCTACTGTTCTACCTTTATCAGTAATGGATGTGATTTTGCCATCTTGTCCCTGCTTCTTAGCTGGGTCTGTTGTTAGATATTTTGATATTTGTACTTTATCTCCTAAAGAAACTCTCTTCCCATCTAAATCTTCACTAGTATTATCGGGATATGCAGCTGAACCTGGTAAAGCTTGCTCCTCTAAAGTTTTCTTATCAAACTCTTCTTGCTTCTTCTGTTTAGCTTTAGCTGCATCAAGCATTGAAGTCTTTGACTTCTTCCCTTCAAGTTCTTTACTTATAGAGTCAGGGGTTGATTTTGTCTTAGTGAGATATTCTACTGGTACTTCATACTCTTTGCCTTTACTCTGTATTACAGCATATTTCTTTGCACCTGAAGCAAACTCATGACTCTTAATCTTCGAAACTGTTAAGTTCTCACCTTCTAGTTTTGAGAATGATGTTAGATGTACATCACTGTTAAGTGTAACTGTATCTCCATCTTTAATAGTAGATCCCTCTGCACCCTTTTCATGCTTCTCTCTTGACTGAGTAATCATCTTATCAAGTTCCTGGTTTGTGAACCCTGCAGCTCTACCCTTCTCTTTAGCAACATCTCTCAATACTTCAATTGCATCTCCACTGTAGGTTCTTTTACCTGACTTTACATCTCCAAAATACTTACCTACTCTATCAATAGCTTCTTGGACCTCACCACTACTGGCTTTAGATGTTTTAGTTTCTGTACCACCTTTCTTACTATCAAGTTGGCTTTGCATTTCTTTTGTAATCCACTTCCAACCATCAGCTGTTTTTATTTCATTGTAGTTGTTGATAGTTCCGATTGGTGCACCTTTTGCTTTCTCAAGTAAATCATAGTCAGGGTTTATATCATCCATGTTACTAATTGATTTCTCAAGGTGGGTATTCCCTTGAAAGTCCTCTATTCCAAGTGATAAGTTATCTCTATTCTTCATCTCCTGTATTATTAAGTTTTTTAGCTTCAAGTTGCTCAACAAGTAAGTTAGGGTCTACACTTTCTGCAGGGTAACCTAACTTCTTTAAAGCTTCCTCTCTACTTATCTTCTTCCCTCCCTTTATGATAGTTGCCTCTCCTGTGGATGACATCTTATCTAGTAATTTATTATCTTCCATGATATTAGTTTTGGGTAAATATATAGTATATATCTTAGATATACAACTTATATCTTATATTTCTTTTAGTCATATCCTATTGATAAACTGTCTGCCATCCCTACTTCATTAAAACTCTTTTAGTAAAATCATTCAGCTCTTTGATAAATGGATTAGAGTCCTCTGACTTCTCAGTATTATCCTCATCTACTCCACCTACTCCTGAGTATCTGTCTTCATCATACCCACCAACATCAGAGTAGTCTCTGTCACCATCTTCAAACTCCCCTACAGCTTCATTGGATTCAGGATTACCCATCATCTGCATACTTTGCCATTGGATATACTGTGGATTAAGAATCACATCCTCTTTGCTCAGTGGCTCAAGTCCATGTTTTGCTCTTATTTCATTAAGACCCATAAAGGTACCTGCTTTCTTCAAGTCTAAGTCTAACTCCTTCTCTTCAGAATCATCATCAAGACCAACAAATACTATCTCCAACTCTGGATCTCTTGGATTAACTACATACTTATTCAACCACCCTTGATATGCTCTAAGAAGTGGTTTAAGTCCTTTGTCCTTACTATATTGGATATTCTCCTCTTTGCCTTGACCTGACATCTTATTTGCATTAGTATGCTGAAGGTCAAAGACTTCTGATGGGTCTATCTTATAGATTGCACAAGATACCTTGATTAAGTACTCCTGCCACTGTGAGAACTCCATATCCCTGTTATTTCTCTGCAAATCTATCCATTCCATAGTATCAGATTCAACAACTGGTATCTTATGTGAGTTTTGAACTCCAGCAGTAGTTGCTTGCCAGGACTGTCTAAACTCATTCAGTCTTGTACTGTTAACATTACCTGCTATCTTCATAATACCTTTAGGGGCAGAACCTTGTGAAAAGAACTTCCCATTATATGTATCAGAGTTTAACATCCATGTAACTACCTGCATTAATTCTTCAAGTTCTGAGTTACCATATCCATTATTGTAAATAGATGTGGAAGGGTTCCTGATACCAAGGCAAAGTTCCCATGGGTAGTATTCATTCCTTACTGCTCCATCAAGTACCTGTACATATCTAGGATAGTAACCATTTATAGACTTTCTCTCAACTGCTCCTCTGTAAGTTTCATCATCATATGAGTCAGCAATTCTCATTGTTGCAGCATCAACTCCTAGCATTTCAATAGGTATCCCTCTTCTGTTTCTTACAACTTCAAAAGCACACTGGTCCAGAGCCAATGAGTCAGGTATTACTTTCCTTGTTAGTGAGTCAAAGGTATCTCCAGACCACTGGTTACCATTCTCCCCACAGTTGAGTATAAACTCTACCATCTCATCTATTCTCTTTTGGAGTTGTGGGTCAGCCTCTGTCTTAGACTTTGACTCCTCTGAGAAGTATGAATTTTTCTTTTGCCTGATAATGAAACCAGGATAACCTTTATCTCTCTGTGGTGTTGTGAACTCAGATATCTGCTCAACCCTTGTCTTGATTATAGCAGATATGATTGGTGTCTTTGACATGGACCTTAGAGTGTGGAAGGTTAGTGGTGTTGCCTTTCTCAGAAAACCATCTCCTTGGTTTAAACTCTCTGGGTCAAAGATAATAGTTTTAGTCCCTGACTTAGTTCTCCTTTCAACATCCTCAAGATGTAGGTGAGCTTTAAGAAGTAAGTCAGGGTTATCTGATTCAAGCCACTTCTTAAGAGTGGTCTGTTCCATAAGTTCTAACTTCTTTCTTTCAAGCTGGTATCTTTCTATTTCATTACCTGCTGTCATTAGAGATTACCCTTTTACATAGACTTTAATCTCTTTACCATCAACTATTCTAGTTGACTCTACTAAGGATTGTAATTCACTTTGAGCTTTCTCAATGTCATCATCCCCCATTCTCCCTTCATCAATACTCTTAAATAAGTCATCTCTGTAATTACTTAAGTCATCTGAGGTCCAGAACTGGTCAACTGTATCTTCTGACTTCTGTAGATTGTCATTAACTCTTGGAGCTTCCTCTGTTTCGAATCTATCAAAGATTGCCTGAGCTCTTTGTCTATTTATTGCTTGGATTTCTTCTGGTGTATACATATCTTTTCTAGTTTACTAGTAATTAAAGATAAATATAATAAAAATCAATCGAATAAAAGTATAACTGGTTAGGTATTTTATTTACTCCACCTCTGGCTTCTCTTTCAAGGACTCCTCCAAACTCTGCTCATCCATCTGGTACTTCAAGTACATTGTATCAGAAAGTGTTACTCTAAGCCTATTCAGCTTGAACATCTTACGATCTTGGATTTCTTTCTCTGAGAAGATTAGTTTGTTTTGGTCTAACATTATTTCAACATCTGCCATCTCATCACACACCTCCCTAACCTTCTCCTGAGTTGGGTTCCTTTTAAACTTCTGCAGGGCAAGTGTTAGTTCTGCTAACTCTTCAATCAGCATTTCAATTTGACTTGGTTTACCAAATCTCTTCATTGCTTCTGTGTACAGTTCTTTATCTTCTTTATTCATCTTTGACTAATTTTAGGTAAATTTAATAAGATTATCTAAATCTAATTATCTTTTACTAGATAGTTTTGGAAAGCTTCCTTAGTCTCAGAGAGTGTATCCATCAACATATCCATCACCTCATACTCTCCAGTACCTCTACTGAGTAAGTTTATTACCTTACCGAATACTGGGTCTGTCATGTATCTCTCTTTACCATTCTTAAATCTATCTAGTAAATTAACTCTCCTCATATATGAAGAGTCCTCTCCTGGTACAGTGTTTAACTCCTCCACCATCTCAAGTATAGTTGAACACCAGCCCAGCTGTTTATCTGTGAACTTTAAGTTATTATCATTCAGAGGCATCCCTATGCCTATAAACATTCTCTTAATAGTTGAGATACGTTCTGTATTCTCATCTACTATACCTCTTAGCCTTTCAATCTCCAGTTGTTGCTTGGTGATTAACTTATCCTTATCCATAATCTTATACTTTATATGTGAAAATACTTTAACTGCCTTATTCCTCCTTCTCTAGGTATCCTGCTCTTCTTACATACTCTATGAAGTTGTCAATCTCTTCCTTCTCCATATACACAACTTTATTGTTGTGGTGATTGACTGCCAAGGCAACCCTATACCCTTCATCATGGATATATACTCCATCTCCAATATATTGTGGAGGTAATACTTCTTTCTTTGCCATCTTAGTATAGTATTTCAAAGATACCCCCTTCAGATATCTCTATTCTTAGACAAGAGTCACAGTAAGTTCTATTAGTATCTGTACCAATCTTCCTTACTTTAATAAGCCTCTTATCCCTTGAAGAGTTGCAACGATAGCAACTAGTCCTGTCAGCTGTCTTCTTTACTCTTATCTCTGTCTTCTTCTTTCTCCAAAATAATAATCTCTTCATATCTATACTAGTTGTTCCCAAAATCTATGGGGTAGGTGAATATTCTCAACATTCACTGCCTTAGTGAATAGTGGTGCTACTTGTTCAGGGGTGTAACCTGCTAGTCCACAGCCAATCTCTGTTACAAGGAAGGTAAGTTCTGGATTCTGTTTACTAAACTCTATGAATCTATCAACATATCTACTTATCTCCTCTAGTGTAAGTTGTAGCTCTATACTCTTATCTTTAGTTGGGATAGCATAGGTGAGCCCTTGTAGACCTTCTGCCTGGCCTATCTTAGCTCCAAAGTTCATTGCCATTCTAGCTGCTCCTGCTCCATGGAAACCAGACTCATTACTACCAAATACGAATACTTGATTCCGGCTTACTCTGGTAATGTTATCACTTGTACTTCTATTTTTCATAGTTTTATTATTAGAAACAATTTTTGTTATGTGGACTTACTCTAGTATTGTTAACTATACTACGGTACTCTTCAGCTGGTTGACTGTTCAGTTCTCTTAAGATCTGTCTTCTCATTCCTCTGAACAGTTCTTTAAGTTCCCTCTTTGTGTTCTCAATTTCTGTTTCAAGGAATCCCATCCCTTCATTGTTTACATGACCAAAGTTACGGTCTACAATCTCATCAATTCTCTTACAATCCATTACTCCTTCTCAGTTTCACTGTCATAACCTCTACATGGTTCAGTCTTTACTCCTGTACTACCAAAGCCTCCTTCTCCCCTACTGGTCTGAGTTAGTATGTCAGTTGGTACCCACTCTGCCTGCTTTACCTCAGCAAACACCATCTGGGCTATTCTGTCCCCATCATTAATGGTGAATGGTTGGTGGGATAGATTGACTAGAATGACTCCTATCTCCCCTCTATAATCTGCATCTATAGTTCCTGGACTATTCAGAACAGTAATACCTTTCTTTATTGCAAGTCCACTTCTGGGTCTTATCTGAGCTTCATAACCAGCTGGTAACTCCAAGAACAAGCCTGTTTTGACTAATGTTCTACCTAAGGAAGGGAGGACTATCTTTTTCATCCCTTCTGTGAAGTTAGCTTTAATATCCATACCAGCAGAGTTCTCTGTCTCATACTGAGGTAGGTTATGCTTTGATTTGTTAATTACTTTCACTTTCATCTTCTTTCTGTTTTTCAAATTTTAATTCACTTTTCCAAAAAGTATAAATCTTAGAAGTTAGTTTTTCATCAAAAGAACATTTGTACAATCTACCTTTAAAAGAATTTATAAACACTTTTTTACCATGTGCTTTAGAACTTGGTTTATTCACTATCGCTGTTCTCACTTTCTTTCTGTTTCTTAAAATATCTCTCCCACTTTTCTTCATGGTTTACTTGTATATCAGTAGCATCTCTCATCGAAAACTGTCCCCCTTTAACAACCAATTTTCTAAATACATCATTGATTAAATCAGTAACAACATGATCTACATTAATACCTGCCATGTTTAGAGCCATTCTAAGCATTTCTACTTCTTTATCTCTGTCTTTAATCTTTACCTTCATCTTCTTTCTCTTTTTTTCTTGCCTCCCAATACTCTCTCAGGAACTCATCCCAAGTATCAACATGACATTTCTTAAACTTCTTTCCACTGCCACAGGGACAGATATCATTTCTTTGTGGTCTCCAGTTTCTCCTGATTGGTTTTCCATTATTGTGATAAACCTTGTAGAGTCTTCTACCTGTCTGATCTTCCATACTTTTATCTATTCACCACTTGATTCTCTATCCTGAGGGAAGGTGGGTGAGATTACCTCCTCAGTACTTGGTTCTACTCTCTCTTTGATTCTACCTGCTGTAATCTTGATAAGTAATAGTTGACTCTTAATAAGGTCAGTTCTTGGTACTCCACCTTGGATAACTATCGAACCCTTATCAATAGCTCCAAACTGTCTATCTATCTTCTCTATACAAGCTAATATATCATTGATATCTTGTATCTGCAACTTTCTTTCTGACTCCTTCATCTCCTTAGTCATTTAGTTTATATGTAAGGTCTTGTAGCTTGATAGCCTGTAGAACCTCTTGCCTTTGTTCTTGTGATAAACAACAAGCATACTGGTTGAACTTAACAAGATCCCTAGATGATAGTAAGTGTATGTAGGCTTGGTGTTGGTTAAATGTGAAAGTACTCTCTGGATAGACAGTACTTCTAATTCTTAGTGTTGTGATATTGTGATTCATGACTTGAATATTAGTAACTGTTCATAGTCTACCTTCTCAGTAACAGCACTCTTTGAAACTGGAATCATTCTCCCAAGCTGGTTTCTGTAGTAGTATCTATCTCCTCTCTTCTCAACCTTAACTTCCTTACCATTAGGAAGTACTGTAGTATACTTATCTACTAGTCTCCAATAAACAGGTCGGTTTCTCTGTTCTACTACTAGGGAGATTGAACCTTTAACCATCCCCCAATTATTAATATCATTACGGGCATACTTAATCTCCTCTCTTGTTGGGTAGTCAATTACCTTCTGAACTGTGTTACCTACTCTGTCTTCTGTGTTGATAAAAATCTCTATCACTTTCATATTTACAATCTTTAATTTTTGATAAATATATAGATTATATATTGAGATATAAACTTTATATGTAATTATTTTTAAAAAGATTTAAGACTTACCATCAATTCCTGCAGATCTGTTCTCCTGGTCAGTTAAAGAGTCTTTCTTCTCCTGCAGTTTCTGTAGTAGTAGTTGTTTCAACTTAGTCATACCTTCTGGGTCCTTGGAGTCTGGTTCCTCTTTATATTCAATATCTTCAGTATCAAGCTCCTTACTGAGTTCTTCAATTCTTGAGAAGTCATAGACAAAGTTTGAGGGATAGGTAATCTGTGTATCCTTATCTAAACTGTTAGGCAGGAATCCTGTTAGTTTACTGTAGTATGAGGTGTGGAGTCTGTATAGAACATACTTAGGGTTAACCCCTAGTCTCGCACATAGCCTAGATATGATTATATCATTGATATTCAGATACTTAAGAATCTCAGAGTTGACATGAGATTGGACTGCCATTTCATGTTCAACCTCTATTCTTCCATTGATAGTCAACTTCTCCCCTTCAACCTCCTTTCTAATCTGCTCTAAGGTTTTTAGCATTAACTCATAGTCTGACTTCAGTTGGGTCAACCTGTACTTAGACTTCCTGCTCTGGTATAGAGAGGTCAGTTCATCAAGTCTACTTCTTTTATGGACCAATCGGACATTCTTAACATTACTCTGGTAATCTGCCCTAAGTTTACCTATCTCTGCAGAATGTTCTCTTTGGAATTGTAGTATCTGGTTATACTTAACATTGAACAACTTCCATTCATTAACAACTATCTCATGGACCTCCTTACCAGAATACATCTTACCGAACAGATCAAGTAACTCCTGAGACCTCTCCTTAGCCTTTGACCAGTGGGTGTTCTCCATGAAGTAAGGCTGTCCCTTCAACTTCCTATTAAGCATCATTAACCTACCTCTAAAAGTCTGGTACTCCTTACTCATTGTTAGTACCTCCTCCAGCTCCTCCCCTTCCAGATGCATTAACTTAACTCGGATGTTTCTTGCTGTGGTCTTATAGTTGACCTCTGTACCATCAGAACAAATATGTATGCCATCCCCCTTCAATAGTGGGTTCTCCTGTAGCTCAAGAGCCTCCTCTTTCATAGCTTCATAGTCATCCTTTATCTTATCTTTCTTCCCCATAGGTTTTGTCTATATATATCTGAATTCTTATAGTGGGTATAAATATAAGTATTATACATGTACTTTCAATGCTTTTACTTTCTATGGATATACTACTCCTGTGAACACATCTAAGTCATAATACTCTGCCTTCTCTGGATACTTCTTCTCTATCAACATTTGTGCTTTACTTAGATAGGATTCATATAATCTCTGTCCCTTCTGTGTAAATACCCACATCATCTTTCTCTCAAAAGTATCCCCCTCCTCCTGGTTTCTCTTACAACCATTCTCTATAGTTAAACTCTCTTCAACCCACTCCTGGATTCTCTCCCCTACCTTCTCTGTATAGTTAAATAGTTCCTCATCCATAGTGCTTACTTATCTTCCAGTTTTAATTCTATCACCATTATTATAAATTATAATTTTAAGCCCCTTGTAGTTCATATCCACTTCTTGACCCAATAAATTTAAAACTTTAACTACTTCTCTATCTCCCATATTAATTGATTTAATATGAAATCTTTCAAATTTGCCATCATAATCTGTTTGCTTCAATCTATAATAAACTATACCGGACAAATTAAATTGTTTATCAATATAGGAGTAATCTATCAAACTAGATGAATTTCCAGCACCATCAATTCTATCAATTTCTTTCCATGTATAACCGTCAAATGACCTCTCGATTGTAAAGTAATCATTATTCAACTCTGAACCTGTTGTCCAATTAACTCTAGCATTACCATTATACTTATCTAAACTAAAATTGACCAATTCAATAGGTAATTTTGATTGCGTCTTTCCATAGTATAGACATGTACTATGCTTATTGATTAACATATATAATGTTGTGTCATTTAATAAACTATCTGGACAATTAATTTTATCTATATTTGAATTAACACTACCATTTATATTACATACTATAGAGTCAACTATATTATAGTTTAAATCTATTGTATATACATATACATGGGTTTTCCCGCTATTACCCTTAAAATCATAACTTAATGATTCTGGGCATTTATTTTGACTATAAATATTTGATATGAGTAGTATAAATATTAGTATTATTAAATTTTTCATTTTACTTTTAAATTAAACATCTTTTCCTTTTGGTTCAGTATCCTCTATCAATGTGTATCCATCTTCAAAGGCTTTTGGTGGTGAGTAGGATTTGTATCCATCTTCATATACCACATAATATCCACCTTTCTTTGGTTTGTGTTTATTGATATACTCACTATCAATTCTAATCTCTCCAATATCTTCCTGCTCTGGGATGATTACAACATCTGCTAAAGGGTCTCCATACAATGGACTGCCTACTCTGATTCTCTTGATCTTTACAGCATGTACTTCTTTATGGCATCTATACTTTGGTAATTGTTTCATCTCTTATAATTTAGTAGTTGAGGAGGGATCGAACCTCTTCTTGTCCTAGTATAGTACAATCAATCTATACTACACAAACTCAACTATACCCTTAGTCTTCTGGTAGAACTTTCCAGTCTGTTGATAGTATATCTGTCTGGGAAGGTACCCATGGTACAAACTTATTATCTGCTGTCTTCATACCTATCCAAGATAGGAACTCAACATTATCATAAGCTTTCCACTTTTCAGGTGGAATGGTGATAATGTAGTCTTTACTTAAAATCAACTCAAGCCACATCCCTTTTCCATTCCAGCCCTCTCTCATTACCCTCTCACCTTCTTTAAGTAACTCAACTGCTTCCTCAAAACTATACTTCTCCTCTACTCCTACTGTCATGTTCCCTTTAGCTGTAATGACAGTACTCTCTCTCCTACTCTCCCATTTCTTTAATTCTTCGTAATAAGCTTCCTCTCCTCCTTCAATCATCCATCCACTTGGTTCAGGATTAAATTCACTTTGTGTACGCCATCCGTACTCTTCTTTGTTTGGTTTACTCTCCATATTCATCTTACTTGGTATTAGAATTTACCCTTATACTCCAGGTACTCCTCTTTACTTATCTCTTCTGTATTCATTATCACAAAGTCTTTATAGTATGAATTTCTTGCCTCTGACTCAGAGACTAGCAATTTCTTAATAAATGCCATTGGTGAGAGATCAGTTACAGTATTCCAGATTGATAAGCTACTATCACTATCTCTACTCATACCTCTGTATGTTATGAAGTAGTACTTACCTTCCTTAAGCTCCTCTGGTTCAACATCATAACTTACAAAGTCAACTGTCTGCAGAAATTCCTCAGAGTGGCTATTTGTACATACTCTATACAGTAACTCTTTCTTAATCTCCTCCTTGAACTCTTCAACTGCCTTCTCTACTTGTCCTTCAAAGTAACCATCATGGTTTGAGAAAGACCTAATCTTTACTCTTAACTCTAAGGTAACAGTTACTTCTTCTTCAACCTCCTTTCTAATCTGTGACATATCTTCTAATATTAATAATCCTCTGGATTGAACCCAATCTTGGTATTCTCTGTCCAGTACTCTATGTATTTGTCTCTATCAACTTTACTACCCCAACTCATTCCTACTGGAACTGTATAGATACCCATACTTGAAGCTAACTTCTGTGAAACCCACTCTTGTACTTCTTCTCTATCTCTTGACTTCTTTCTTTTTCCAAACCACTCGTGTTCGTGTATTAAAATTGTCAAGTTGTAAAGTGTGTTTATTTGTTCTTGTGTCATATCTAGAAAGGTAAATCATCATCATCACCTTCAGGAATACTATCTACATCTCTTGGTTTTTCTTCAATAGGTTCAGGGTACTCAATCTTCTGTTGTTGAGATATCTTATCTATTCTCCACCCTCTAACTGTTGTAAGAATTAACTCCTTACCTTCTTTGTTTGTCCACTTACGACCTCTTAGATTAATTTCAATATCTAACACATCTCCTTTACTACAACCATCAAGTAGCTCACATTTATCTTGTGTGAACTCTATAGATAATATTTGTGGGTATTGATCTGAAGTTTCAACCCAAACCTGTCTTATCTTAAAGGTATCACTAATCTGCTGTGTCTGTTTAACTTCCAATACTTTTACTGCTGCTAATCTCATTTTACTATCTGTTAATAATTACTTAATTTGTCTTCTTCTCTTCTCCTTATCCACTGTGTACTTCACTATCCAGGCCATTGCCACCAAAGATAGTATTAGAAATACTATAATCTCAGTAAAAGACTCATCTATAATACTCTGTAAGATTACTAGTACTACTAGTATTGCTGAGAATACTGAACTTAATATTGCTATCTCTCTATACAATTTTACAGCAGGAAAGATATCTTCATACTTTATCTCTTCCAGTCCTGAGACTGTATATCTGCCTGCTGCTCCTGCAGAAATTATCATAGTTCCATCACTATGTATCACTAAATAGTAAGGGAAAGGGATATTGTCTGGTATATATTCCAACGGCTGTTTACCATTACTGAACCAAACTATCTCCTCATCTTGTCTATCTAGAAGAGTGAGTATCTCTTTTAGTTGTCTTTTGTTTTTAACAACTATATATCTGCCTAACTTAATCCGTCTCATCTTACTGTGTTTAAATGGTTACTACACTAACAATACTGCTTATAAACCTCGTTTTTTGCTCTGTCAACAATTCTCATGGTGGCTACTGTATCATCAAGTAACCCTTCTGCCATTGTTTCACACTCTTTCAAAGTTTTGTATGGTTCATTTATACACCATGTCCTCATAAAAATCGGGTCTCCGTTATTCTTGAATTGTATCTGTAAGTACCATCTGTATTGTTCATTTTTCATAATCCGTGCTTTTACATTCGTCTACTTACCTACTTGAATTACTCCTGCAACTATTATGGTAGATAGTACTATACTGACTAATCTTCTCCACATACTATCTCTTCTTTCTGTTGCAACTCAAGATCTCTCCTCTCATCATCTACTCTAAGAATATTTCCATAGTGGATTGATAGATTCCCTATCTCCTCACCAATCAGCTCTTTGTTCTCTTTATCAGAACCAGCAAGATATTTCATTCTCTTATTAGCTTCAATCAGCCAAGCCCTTGTTTTCTCCTTTAGACCTCCTTTGAAATGTAACTCTTCAAGATCATCCCTTAGAAGTGTCATCAATCCTGATAGTCTTAACAATCTTTCATACTCTGTAATCTCTTCCATCTTAATTTACTTTACAGTCTCAAACTACTAACCTCTACCTATACTACTTATTGCCTCTATGAATGAACTTGCACGATTATGCTGGTCAACTATACCTTTAATCTGTATAGTACACCATACTGACTCATTTATGTGTAGACAGTGTTTACCAACTTCAGATATTACATCAACAATTGAATCCCTCTCCCGGATCTCCTTATGGATAAGTGTAATTAACTCATCTGTTCTCTCCTCTGTTATACCAAGACAGGTATCTACTCTATCCTCCTCTGGGTTAACAATTGTTAACTCAAATCTCCCATACTGTTTCAAAGTACTTGTATCAATCATCTGTACTACATTAAAGTACCCTGGAAACCATTTCATTAATAACTTTTTCATGTCTACTATTTTTTTAGTTTATATTAACTTACCTTGGTCTTAACTTCAAGTTAACACCACCTTCTCCATTCATTAACATCTTATTACCTTCAAAGGTAATGTATATGTACTTCTGACCAGAAACTCCCCAGTCAGTAAAGATAGTATTATCTTCCACTACTACATAAGCAGAGCTATCTCCTGGTTCTGGTAGTCCTATTATCAGTGAATCTGTAATATCTACATAGATACTATCACTCTCTACATTCTCCCAACCACTCCCACTATTGTCTGTTTCAAATAAAATCCACTCTCCACTAATCTTACTAGTAAGTAGAGTTGAGTCAATTACCTGCTCTGAATCATCTGCAGGTGGGCAGGGACAGGGAGAAATATTTTCTTTCTTACAACTTACTATTAGCATTAAAGCTGCTAAAACTATCATAAACTTCTTCATCTGTTCAATTATTAAATTTAGTACTTTTACTTGGCAGTACTTTAACCAGTTTATGTAGGGAGAGATTTCTCTGTCTCTCCCTGTTAATCTCTAGAATGTCCAGTCATAATAGTACTCCATTCTTCCAAAAAGAATACTAATCTTATTATACTCTTTCTTCTTCTCTGTAATCCCTTCAACTACTCTCTGTGGATAAGGTTCACCTTGATAAATTTCCTGTCTCTGTACATCTGTTAGAGTAGTTGAGAGCATATGCACATCTGGATATAAGTCTCTGTATGTATTCTTGAATCTTATAACTTCACTCTCCTCTCTCCAAGCACCCCACTTCCAAACAACTGTAATGAACTGGCCTGTACCACACAACTTCCAGTTCTGATGGCCCATCTGAGTATCAGTTGACTTATCTGCATGAGCACTATACTCTTCAAGCTTTACTCTCTTAAAGTCCTCACTAACCTCTACTACCTGATAAGGTAGTCTGTCTGAATATAGTAGCTTTGTTGCACCTTCTCCTACTACTGGTAAAGTAGAGTTATTCCCCATCATCATATTCATAAAAGAACCTGATGATGAAATTTTTTTGGTTTGTTTTCTGTTTACTGTTTCCATTTCTACAATCTTTATTAGTTAATACACTGTAAATATATAGATTATATCTCGAGATATAAACTTTATATGTAAAAGATTTTAAAAAAATTTTAAGATCTGCCATATTAACTACTGTTCTACTGATTTTTCTTTTCTTACAGCACCAACTATATCCCATCCTTTATCCTGCATATAGTTATTGATAAGCTTCTCCTGGAACAAGATAGTGTCCCTTGAACTCTTAATCTCTTCCTCAAGTAATCTGTTCTCCTCCTGAACTACTCTAAGAGAGTCAACTAGATGAATACACAGAAATAAGGGAATCACTGCTACTATACTACTTACAACACTTACAATTCTACCCATCTCTAAAACTGTTTACTTAGATCCATTTCTTATCATCTCAGCACCTCTAAGTAGTGTTCTGCCAAATATAGTCTTAGTCCTACTAGGTACTTCATAAGCTGTATGTACTAATTCACTAACAGTTTCTTCTGGAGTCTTGACTCCTGACTCAACTAACTGTCTCATTCTCCTTACAAGTACCTGCTTTCTTCTTGATGGATGTTGGCTTGCTACCTCTTCAAGTTTATCAAGCAACTCTTTATACTTAGTGTTCAACTCATACTCTTCTCTAGAGATGTCATTGTCCTCCAGTCTTTTCTTTACTTCTCTGTATAAGAATATCCCTATTCCTATCCCTACAATTGTTAATGACCCATACATCAACATACCTTCTACTGTTAAATTACTCATATTCATGATTATTTGTTTATAGTTATGGAAGACTTTCTATTCCTCCTTTTGATTAATACTAGTTTGTGATTTATTAAGTTGTAACTTCTGCAAATCCCTATACTGTCTCTCCATTGATTTGGCAGTTGAGAGAAAGGAGTTACTCCTCTGATAGCAACTAAGGATATAGTCCTTTATCTCATCTGGGTCCTCTGTCTTATAGTACCCTTTTGAGTTTGCTACTAATCCCTTAACAAGACCTTGGGCTCTGATATAGTGAATAACTCTTCTGAGTCTTACACCAGTTATCCCTTTAACTTTCTTCCTTGCAGAATCATTCTTACTGGCACCATACAGATAAGTCTTAGTACCTTGTACCATATCTGACATCTTTGTCAACCCTTCCTCTCCATAAGGTTTCCCATTCCAAGTCTTAACTATAAGAGGGACAAGTATTGTCTCCTCAAAGTGAGTTAGGGGTTGAGTTTTCTCCTCGAATCCTGTTATCATAGTCTCTTAATTAATATTTGGTAAATATATAGATTATATCTCGAGATATAAACTTTATATGTAATTATTTTTAAAATTAATCTAGACTTGGTGTCTCTCTGCCTGAAACACTGACTTCTATATCAGTTGGTATTTCTATACTAATCCCTGAGTTTGTAATCTCCTCCTGGATTTGAGACTTCTCTGCTTCTGTGAATCTTCCACCTATTACAGTGAAACCTGTAGTAGATCTATCTAGCCTACCTCCACAACTAGTAACTATAAACTCCAGTCTGTTCCAGAAACTCTTCTTAGTTGGAACATACACTCTTTGACCTTTATCATTAAGTTTCCAGCCCATATCTTCTGTCTCTGGTATGTGTATTAACATATCTTACAATTTTAAATTTCTATGGTAGGGGTAGGTTTTTACATCTACCCCACTACCTATCTTTACTTAACTAACTTCACAACTGCCTCCTGCACAAGCAATCTGCTGGTTCAAGTCAGTCATATCATCATCCTCAACAATGTCCTTTACATTAAGTGTATCAATATCAAGAACCATACTTTCATACTCCTGCTCTGTAATCTCTTCAAAAGGGGCTTGAACATAAGAACCTCCATCATAGTTTAGAACTGAAATACCATTGTAGAATTCTCTATTCTCCCACATCCATTCTCCAACTTCATCCCACTCATTCTCTTTGATTGAAACAGTACAAGATACATTGTTGTGGTTATCTCCTTCTCTATATCCTGCTCTAACCCAATCTCTATTGAATGAGTTTACTCTTTCAAGGAACTGGATTGCTGTTTCATCCTCTCTGGTAATACCTGTAGCTGGTGCCTTCTGAGGGAATTCAAGTACATAAGAACCAGGGATAGCCCTATACTCCTTAATTATCTTCGGATTATTTTTTAGGAGGTAAGGTATCAATACCTCATTACTACTTAATTGCATTCTCCTAATATAGTACTTTGAATACCATGGGTGTATACCAGAAGAGCAACCAAGTACACAAGATGTTGTCCCAGATGGCTTAACTGTTGTTGTTCTTGCTGCCTTATTTATTCCAATCAACCTTGCAACTTTCTCATTTGTACTCTTTACTACCTCTGCTGCTTGTACAAGATCTAAACTAGAAACTGTACCTGAAGCAATACCTGTCATCCCTACACCAATTAAAGCATCCTGCTGAGTGGTTGTCTTCCAGATTGGTCTAAGATAGTGAAAGTCAGTAATCCCTGCCTGTAAAGTACCTAAGACTGCTGCATCTCTTGCTCTACTATTAAGTTCCTCCTGTGTTGTAATGGTTGAGGCATTTAGTTCTGTTAAGTTACAGAACTGGAAAGGCTTAAGAGCTATCTCACAACAAGGGTTAGTTCCCCATTCAAGATTATTTGTAAGATAAACTCCAGGCTCTCCTGAACCTGACTCCTTAATAAGCTTCCATAATCTATTCCACTCCTCCTGAGTTACTGTACTTCTGAGTAGAGTAATTGAGTTATTAGCTCTACCTCTTTGGGGATTACATACCCACCAACCTAAGGTCTTATTACTTTCATACTGTTCAAGGTCCCAGAACTTACCTGACTTCTTGTCTCTATGGATTTCAATACCTTTATAGATATAGTTACCCTGTCTGATAGTCAGTTCCATTATATCAGTATTCTCCTGCAGCCCATTCATGTCAGTATATGTTGGAAATCTCTTCTCCAGAATCTCTGACTTAATTGCAGATGACTTTGCTGAAATCATTTCCATATCACTTTTACTGAATAGAGATATCATTGCAGCTCTTCTAATCCCTCCAGAAAGTACTGCATCAGCTATATGACATTGGATATCATGTACTGCAAGTGAAGTTAAACTCTCACCATCACCAAATCTAAGTAGTACTCCTTCAATTAATTCCAGACACTTCTTTAAAGGAGCTGCTCCAGGAGCTTTCCCTCCTGCAGTTACTAGCCTCTCTCCTTTTGAACGTATTCCAGAGAAATCAAATCTAGGTCTGGTTTTTCTATACCCAAGATAAGCTTTAGTCAGAACCTTTACAGCATCTGCCCAACCCTCTATACTATCATCAACCACATACTTCATTTCATCAATAGGTCTCTTTATTTTAGGGAGCTTATTAATGTGTCTGTCTTGAACTGAGTACCCAACCCCTGTACCTCCAAGAAGGAGAAACATTGTCTCTGAGAATGATGAATAGCTGTCAATAGGTAGATAAGCACAGTTATATACCCTTGATTCATTCTTCTCAATTGCTTGTCCTGCAAACTGCATACCTCTCATTGATGGTAAGATCTGTCTATCTCTAACACTATCCATTGCTACTCTGAGTATATCAGTTACATCTGGATATCTTAAAGACATCATATTTTCATATCTATCACAGACTTCCTCAAAAGTCTCTCTCCTCATCAAGTCTGGTAAGTACCTTGAGTACTTATTCCAGACTGTAACATCACTTAAAATCTTTGTACTATTATTCATTGTTTATACATTTATATATATAAGTTCTTTCTTTGGCCTACTGTAGGCAACAAATAACAATCTTTGTTCCTGTTCTTTCTCCCAAGCTTGTTCAGCATACTTACTTGGAATAAGTTCTTTATTTAGAAGGAATACATTATCTGCCTCCAACCCTTTTGCTTTATGGATGGTAGACAACATTACTCCATTACTATTTTCTTTAAATATACTAGTGATGACAGGGAGTACTTGAGATACTGTCTCATACCTCTGTGCAACTATCTCAAATAACTGGATATCTTCACTATACTTTACATACGATGGGTGTCTTCTAGGGAATGTCATCCCTGACTCTGATAATCTTCTTTCTTTCTCTTCAAGACTTTCATACAAACTCTCTATACAGGAAGTTACTGAATGGGTGGAGTAGTCTTTAACCATTCTCACAATACCCTTCCCAATGTCTGCTCCTCTTATATAGCAAGGTACTTCATTCTTTAGGAGTATAAAATAGAGCTCCAGTAAGGGTTTGTTGTTTCTACATAGTACCATATCTCCTCCCTCTATTTCTTCAATACTACCACTTCTAACTTCACCTTTAATAGCTCCAGGAGCTGCCTCCACTCCTTCATAAACTGTATTAATCAACTCAACAACATCAGTTGGACATCTGTAGGTTACTGATAAGGGTAGCACTTTTGTATTAGGTTTTGTGGCAAACTTACTGAAGGACTCAGAATCTGCACCTAAGAAGGCATAGATACTCTGTCTTTCATCTCCTACTGAGATAAATCTCCCACTTCTCTTTATTGTTCTATCAACTAGTTCATGTTGCAGTAAGTTAAGGTCTTGAGCTTCATCAATGAACACCCTATCATACTTTGGGATTGAGAAGTTCTTTATTACAGGTAAGTATATCATATCAGTATAATCTATCTCAAAAGGCTTACCTGGGTAACCTTTATTCACTTTCACCATAACCTTTATGAGTTCTGTTAAGTGTTGCAGTATATTCCCTGACACATCTAGTCCATGTCTATTACTTAGACTTACTAAGTCAGGACCAACCTCTGTTAATAGATTCATTCTATACACCTCATATAATTGAGAGATATTATAGTGGTAGTAATTTCTACTCTTAACACCTTCAAGTTCGTTTTTCTCAATCCACTTCTTTTCAAGTTTCCTTAGCACACCAAATGTCTTGGTTTGTACAACCTTAATATTCCCATACTCTCTAAATAGTATACCACAACCCAAGCTATGTAAGGTTTGTACTTTTACATGAGATGGTAGAGCTTCTTTTAACTCCTCAACAATACTCTTATTAAATGCTAGGAAGATTGACTTCTCAGATAGTGGAGTAAGTTTACACAACTGCTTTAGAACTGTTGTTTTACCACTACCTGGACCTGCCTTCACTGCAATATTACAATCTTCACTTCTGTAGGTATTAAAAATAACCCTCTGATTCTCTGACCACTTCATTCTACAATCTATTTACAATTATTAAATCTAATAAATTTTAATCAAACTTAAAACATATCTACCCAGATATATCACTCACATACAATATAGTTACCTGATAATCTACCTTCTCCTGCTAGTATATCAGCTATCTCATTTCCCATAACCCCACTGTGGCCTTTACACCAATGGAACAGGATGTTGTGTTTGGGAAATTTTCTATACTCCTCAAGACCTTCTTTAAGTAAGTCAACATTCTTTTTACCTGCAAACTTCTCCTTCTCCCACTTAAAAGCCCAGGAGGTAAAGATATTTACAACATACTCTGAGTCAGAGTAGATATGTAGCTTAAAGGACTTATCCTTTATCTCCTTCATAGCTTCAATAACTGCCCTGAGTTCCATTCTGTTGTTTGTGGTATTACTATAACCTCTTGATACTATCTTCTCAAACTTACCATACTGTATATATATTCCCAGTCCACCAAGCTTATCTTTGTAACTTGCTGAACCATCAGTATATATAACTATTGTCTTCTTATCCATAACTAGTTTATTTGGTGGAGAGGTTGATAGTTTAATATCTTCAATATCACCTTTCCTCCTATAGTATATACTGGTATACTCTAGGTTGGTTTTGTTAATAAATCGAGTCCTTGTAGCTTCTGTCTTGAAAGTTTTCTCACTATCAACCCACCACATTGTCCCTCCATAATCACACCTCCCTATCCAAGACTCATATTGATACTCTACCTTTAACATTCTTAAACTATCTCCATTCTTGAAATTAGATTAGTACTCAAACCTTCCCCTGTGTCAAGTATTCTATCACTCAACCTCCTTACCTTCTCCCCAACAACTGCACCTCCCCAACTTAATGTATTGAGAAACTCAGTAACCCTTCTTTTCCACACAGCAAATCCTGCCCTCTCAATCCTTTTACGGATAAGTAAGCCAGTTCTTGAGTTGGGTTCATACCCTAGTATAATCGAGGTTCTGTAGCAAGTTAGGTAGGGGGTAATCTTTATATACTTAAATCTTCTACCCTTTAACTCAGAGTACTTCTCAGCACTTAAATTTCCAAAGAAGTCTTCCACTGTTTTCAAAATGGTAAATCTACTCTCATACATAGAGTCAAGTAGTTCAGGTAGGTCTATTGGCCTACAATCTCTTATGTCTTTTTTTTCTGTATCAGAAAACTCAGATGACTTCAATATAGCTTCCCTTGCTGAGAAAGCTTGTCTTTGTTGGTGTATTTTTATTTCACAGAACTCTATCTCTTCCTTCAACTTTTCAATACTGTTGATTTTGAAGATAGCAAAGTTCCCTTTTCTGTCTTTTTTTGGATTTGGAGTTAGGTTACAACCTAGTAACTCCCAACACTTATCATAGGATACTAATGAGTAGGAGTATTTATGTCTCCTGACTAGTCCATGTTTAATAAGTTTTGTAAGATGTCTCCTCAGAGTTGAGGTAGATTTGTTTATGAATTCTGCAGCTTTATCCATACTATAACTATCCCTTCTGATAGTCCCTTGTGTATTGAGAGTTTTTAACTCACACCATATCAGATATGAAGTAAGTAACCCTTTCTCATTAGCAAGTTTGTATGTTTGTTCCGCAACCTTAATCATAATAGGTAAAAAGTAAAAGAGGGAATCCCTATCTATGTTGGTTGCGATATAGCATAGAAGTGACTTTTTAAAACGATAAGCTTTACAAGAATATTCTAACGGGATTCCCTTTACTTTAAATACTTTTGATTCTTATAATATACTCACTATTATCAATCTTCTATTTTTACTACTTGTCACAACCAAGGCTTAAATTTAATAAAACTATTTGGTTCTACAAACTTATTCTTTATATCTTTTAATAATAATTATATATCTACTATACTTATACTGTACTACTATATAACATATACTATAGTATAGCTATGTATAAGTCTTACTTGTCTGGATGTTTATATATATAGTAATAATAAGGGTAGGAAAGGGGGGTGAGTATTGAGGTTATATTTACTTCATATAAAGACTTCATATGTGAGATATATTTTATATATTTACAGGTAAATATAATAAGATTATGACAGAGAATAAGACTACAACAGAAAATAAAGAAGCTATCTATAAGGTTATTAAAATCCTTAATGATAATGGTCTGCAGATTATTGAAATTAATGGAGAGTACTTCTCTGTTATAAGATTCTCACCTGCAGATAGGAGTACTCCCTACCATATACTCTCAGCAAAACATATTACAAGTATAGTTAGGCAGAAGATTAATATTGGTTTGCAAGGCCATTCTATACAAGGGGTTATGCAGGAGATTGAAATGCTTCCAACTAGAGAGGTACAGTATTCTGAAGGAGTTCAGTGGGTTTGGTATATTAGATAATAGATATGGGAGTAAGAGACAATAATTTTGTAGACCCAATAACAGGGGAGAAGTTTTATATCACTGATTTCTCACTATCATTCAGTGGGGGTAAAGTTGTGTATAAGAATAAGAATAAGGAAGTAATAGTTAATCCAAAGACGGGTGGTGTGCTTCAGTTTATCGAAAGATCTCAAGGGAAGATTGGTGTACCTATGGTATCAAAGTTTAACCCGCACAGTGTTTCTGGCAGGGAGAATCTTAAGGCCTTCTTTGGTGAGAGGGCAAATAAGTTTGATACGAAGGGTGCTGGTGGTATGGCAAAGGAGGAGCAGGAGAGGAAGTTTAAGGAGCAGTTGATTGAAAGGAGGAAGGAGGGAAAGATCTAACTACTTTCCACCTCCATCAACATATAAAGTAATCCAGTCAATACACTCCTCTATTAGTAACTCTTTTACTTCTTGGGTGTTTATTGGCTGGATACCATGATAGGCCATACACTTAATGTATCCACTTATATAAATCAAGCACTTTACAACTACTTTATCTGTAACCTTACTTTCAAGGTCATGTCTTTTTGTGAATAGATGCCTACGTAAGACTTTCTTTAGATGACTCTTTGTCATCAGTCCTTCAAGCTCTATAAGTGATAGTGTTCCCATTCTATTTATTTTTGAATAATTCTGATAGCCCTATGTTGGCTATATCAGTTGCAAGATTCTTATCTCCTTGTCTAAGAAGTACTTTATTACCATTGAATCCAACTATTACTGACTCAATACCCTTAAACATTACTTTCCTCTTACTTGTAACAAGAGACTCTTTAATCCAGGCAATATCTAACTCTTCCATAATCAAAAATGTCTTCTACAATACTCTGCCATAGCCAGTGCATCAACTACACCATCATGAGGCTTGCTACTCTTTCTAGGTATCTCCTTATTTGCCCTACCTAACTTTCTGTTCTCTGCAGTATCAGCATAGTACTTAGGTTCTTGATACTCTCTTAAGTCAACCCCAGGGAATAACCTGTTAATTGCTATAAGAGTGGTCTCTTTTGTAAGGGTTTTATATCTTGGTTTACCAGTACTTGTCTTCTTACCTGTTGCCTCTTGCTGAATCTTTACTCCTTGCCAGATTTCTTTTTGCCAGGTCTTACTATGTACTAAGGTATAGGGTAGCCCATTTGCTATACAAGCTGTTTCTACGATAGCCTTACACTGACTTAATGACCAGTTACCTGAGTCAAAAGGCTTCTGTAAAGCTTTCACATCTTCAATCACAATGTGTGTTGACTTCTTTGGGAATGATTCAAAGATCTTCAAGATCCCGTGTATATCATACTCAGTACCAATCTGTGGGAAAGCATACTTAGTTATCTCCCCATCACTATCCAGGACAACAATCTGCCCTGTCTTACCTGGGTCCACCCCAACATACTGTTTATTCATAAAAATAAGTTTAGTTAAATATAGTATTTATTCTTCAATTATCCTATGACTCTACATTATTATGTAAAAGTCTCCTGAAGGAGAATCTTTTGTACCTTCTCATCTGACTGGCTCTTGATTGTTCAGGTAAAGTATACCTTTTCTTAGACCAGTGTCTAATTCTCTTTTTGAACTGACTCCTCTCTTGTGTTACTTCTTTATTAACAATAAGTGTCTTCCGCTTATACCCAATATGGTCAAAAGTTTCAAGTTTACTATTCTTGATACAATAAATCCCCCTCTCAATCTCAAACTGGAAGAGAGAGGTATCTGTTGTAAGAAACTGTACTATATACTCTCCCTTAAACTTAAAGGTGTATGAAGTGGAAGTATTATATAGAAACTCCCAAGAAGGAGCTGCAGCTAAGTACTTCAGTAACTTTTGATACAGTTCTCCAGACTCCCTAACTATAAAGTCATAATCTTTTGGAGTTCTACCATCAAGAATATCAACTATAGCTCCCCCTGTTAACTTTAAGGAGGAGCAAACTTTAAGTCTCTTTGCTTCAGCACTTAAAATCCTAATAACTTTGTCTTCTTCTATCTTCTTTGAGTACTCTTCTAAAATTTCTCTCATTTCTATCAATTTAATATATTAGTCTTGACACTCAACTCTTGAGTATCCATTCTCTTTAATAACATTTAAGGTATGTCTGTATGGTGACTTAGGCTCAACATGTGAGATAGCAAGGATTGATTGGTTCAACTTTGATAGTGACTCCATTGTTAATCCAACACCTAACCTGTCAAGACTACCCATTAATTCATCAAGTACCACAAAATTTAACCCTTTACCATGTTCACAAGATAGGTTTAACAATGAATTAAGAGCTAAGGTTGCAGCTATATTAATTCTTGACTGTTCACCCTCTGAGAAACCTTCTATGAAAGCTTCAGGGATACCATCCCTTGAGACCACTGTTGTAAACTTCTCTTTTATACTACCATCAGAGTTTACTTTATACCCACCAATCTCAATTGAAAGATTACTACCCATCTCCTGCAGATACTGGTTAGTACTTAGTTCAATTGACTTTACGGCCTTGTTGGATAGATGTGTAATAAACCTTATGAAAACACCTTCAAACTCCTTCAGCTTAACATATTTCTCTTTGATTAAGTCCAGTTCTTCAAGTTTCTTCTCTATATTCTCCTTATTCTCTGCAATCTTCTTCCCAATCTCAAGACTAGGGTCAACAACTTCCTCTACTTTAATCCCTTCTATCTCTTTTTCAAGTTCTGAGATAGTAGTTATTGAGGATTCAATCTTCTTTTTAGTTGTCTGTATCTTTAGGTCAATGTCTTCAATCTCTGACTTAAACTTACGGATACTTCTCTCTATTACACTCTTTCTATCTTCCTGCTCCCTTGACTTTAATCTGATAGTACTTATCTCTTGGTTAATCTTAGTCAGTAACTCCTTATACCTCTGGATTGAATCTTTATGAGATATCTTAGTCTCTTCAAGCTCTATGATAGTACTTTCAACTACAGGCAACTGGTTTCTTGCTTCTTCAAGATTATATGTTTCATCTCTAAGAATGAACTTATGTGAACAGTTGGGACAAGTGATGGAGTCTGCTAAATTCCTTTCAATTTCTGCCTTGAAAGCTTTGAATTCATTAATATCCTTATCTATTGCATCTATTGCCTTCACCTCAGTAAGGATACTCTCAGAGTACTTTGTATCGTTCTTCTTCTGCTGCAGTAATTCCTTTGTATAGTCAACTTCTTTGAAGGTAGATAGGTTATCTTCTGCAGTAAGTAACTTCTTCTCAACTTTGCCTCTATCAGAATCAAGGACAGTGATGGAGGACTCTAGTTGAACTATCAGGGTTTTGTGTTGTGTAATCTGGTCTTCTCTTGATTCAATCCTTCCTGCTTTCAGTTTTTCCTGGTCCTCAGAGCTTGCTATTTCAAGTTGCTCCTGGAAGGCATCTCTTCTACCTTCAAGTCCAATAAGCTCTCTCTCACATTGCAACTTCTCAATATCAATAGCTTTTACATCAGCTGTAATCTCATCCTTAATAGGGTGGAGTGGACCTGTACCTGAGAATCTAGATACAATACTCTTCTTTTCTGTATCTGACTGTGAGAAGAAAGATACACTCTTACTCTTACTTACAATAAAGTAGTTCACAATATCCTCTCTGCTAACCCCTAACTGGTCAAGTAGCCACTTGTTACCATCTCTAACTGTAGGGAACTCCTTTGTAAGTTTGTTCTCTGCAACTCTATTTTCTAGGAAGTTATCAGTAAGATCTCCTTCCTCTCTATAGCACTCAAGAATACTTGACTTGTTCTTGTTTGAATAGAGAGTCCTTACTATTTTAAGTGAATGCCTTAGAGTAGGGTTACGTAATGTAAACTCAACATCTGCAAACTCCTCACCATAGTAAATCAAATCACAGTCCTTTACCTTCCTGAAGGCAGAGCCAGTTATTGCTAAACTAATCCCTTCAATAATTCCTGACTTACCAGAACCATTACTGTCCTGACCCTCATCATCTCTATTCTCCCCTACAACCATTACAGCTCTTCCCTCTACAAAGTCATACACTGTCTCTCTGTGGGACAGGAGATTTACTATCTTTAATCTTACTGGTATATACATATCTACTTCTTTAGTTAAAAACCATCCCTCCCATTAAAGAACGGGTGGTCTATTGTTATATTTCTTCTTTCAAACTTCTGGATAAAACTCTCTATACTTCTGATATCACCTTCCCCAAGATTCACCATCCTTACATAGTTCCTCTTCCCTCTAACTGAGATGATTGCCCAGTTGTCACTTCTTGAATACTGGTCAAGATCTATACTTACATCATGTAGGTTAATAAATTGTTGCAACCTCCTTTCGGAAGCTGCAACTCTATTCTCAAGATCACTGATAGTACTACCTAGTAACCACTCTCTAATCTTCTTTTTCATAATCTTAATACTTTATCTTGTTTGTTACTACTTGTCTCAACTCCAACTGATAAGTTATGTTTTGACCCTGCCTTCTCTCCTTTAAGGAAAGCCCCTATATCACCTTGTGCTGTTGGGAGCTTAGTTTTCTTTGTCTTAATGTTTGTACTAATGTAGTTCTCTATGACAGAGACTTGGTTAGCTACCATTAGACCATACTCTTCAGTTGCCTCCTGTTTAAGCATCTCTTCCTTTAGACTTCTAAGCTTACCTGTAAGGCCATTAACACAACCATGTAAGAAAGATCTAATAAAAGTATCACTGTAGGATATTTTCTTAGTTTTCTCAAGGGTCTCTATAGGGATACCAGGGTTCTGTAACATTATACTTGACTTATGTGAACGGTACCCAGATCTACTTAGTGTTCTAAAAGTATTTCTAGCTTGTTCAAAGAAGTACTTAGCCATACTCACATCATTCTCCTCACCATAGAAAGTAATTCTCTTCTCTCTACTATTAAGGACAGCTCTGCAGTCTTGATAATCTGCAATAGCAAGTGCTAATGATGGCTCCCACTTACCTTCCATAAGAATCTTTGAGTACTCAACTTCGTTTATCTTAACAAAGTTCTCATCCATCTCCTGTTCAATATCTGCCTGACTTATCTTTAATCTAATCATCAACTTACTAGCCTTGGCAAATAAGCTCTCTGCTTCTGCAGGTGAATCTGTCGAATTTGCTTTAAGTAAAAGCTTCTTAATCTTGTCTACAATCTTGTCTTTCATATCTACAATTTTTGGTTTATTAATTAATCATAGGGTAAATATATAGATTATATCTCGAGATATAAACTTTATATGTAATTATTTTTAAAATAAACAGAAAAAGGAGGGAACCACCCCTCCTTCCTTTCTATGATTAACTAACGTAACTGCTGTAGACATGTTACTTTCTTTAGTTTCTTTACTCAGGCATTACCTCCCAATTATTATTAATTGAATATACCACCTTCTTCTCAATCTCAGCTAATAGTTCAAGATTATCATCAAGAAGACTCTTTACATTCATCTTACCTTGACCCAACTTAGTTTCACCATAAGAGAACCAAGAACCACTTCTCTTGATATATCCCATCTCTTCTCCATAGTCTAATATCTCTGTAGTTCTGTCTATACCTTTCCCAAACACAATGTTGAAGAAAGCTATTCTGTGCGGTGGTGCAACTTTGTTCTTCACAATCTTAACTCTAGTACGATTGGCAAGAACATTATCATCTGCATCCTTAATCTGTTCATGTCTTCTACACTCAATCCTCTGACTTGCATAAAATCTCATTGACTTACCACCTGTAGTTGTCTCTGCAGGACCATATACTACTCCAACATTATCTCTAAGTTGGTTTATAAAGATTACAGTGCAGTTACTCTTCTTAATTCTTGATACATTCTTTCTTAACCCTTGAGCCATCATCTTAGCTTGCAGTCCAATTACTGCATCTCCCATATCTCCTTTCAGTTCTCTCTCAGGAGTCATGGCAGCAATACTATCTACTACTAAAATATCAATCCCACCTGTATCAAGTAGTATCTCAAGAATCTCCCAAGCCTGTTCTCCTGTATCAGGTTGTGAGAATACAAGGTCACCAACATTAACTCCCAAGTTACCTGCGTAAACCCTATCAAATGCTTGCTCCATATCAATAATAGCTGCAACTCCACCTTCTTTCTGTACCTGTGCTATAGCATGTATAGCTAAAGTAGTCTTACCAGAGGACTCTGGACCATATATCTCAACCATTCTCCCCTTTGGATATCCACCACCTAAAGCTATATCTAGTGAGATTGATTGGGATGAAGTTACCTCAATATCTTGACCCTCCATACTCCCAAGTTTCCCAATAGTACCCTTCCCGTACATTTTATCAATCTTCTCAAAAGCTTTTGCTAATATATCTACTGTCTTACTCATTACTTCAATACTTTGTTTAAATACTTATTTCCAATCTCTTGATTCTCCTCATCTTCTTCAGTGAACTTCTCCCACTCCTCTTTGATCTTTTTATCATCAAAAACTGTGATCTCCATATCACTGTAGTCAACTACATTAGCATCATCCTCTTTAGTCTTTACATCAATCCCTAAAGAGATAAACTCATTCTTATCAATACTCTGCAACTTCTCTCTTTTCCCTATGAACTCAAATCTGATGTTATCAGTGGACCCTTCATACTCCTTCTTCAGCTCTATGATGTCCTGTCTTGTAGCTGACTCAAGGTCTATAGTTACTTTCTTATATTCAGGGAACTCTGACTTAATGAACTCAAGACTACCATCACTCTTAAGTATCTGGAAACCTTTCTCTGTATCTTCACCAAAATTTGATTGGAAGGCAGAACCTATATAGTTTATCTTCCCTCCCTTCAACTCCTGCTGGTCATGGAAGTGACCTACATACACTTTATCAAACCCACTAAAGATACTACCTTCAAGACTATCCTGGATTACTGTACCTCCATTCATTACTGCATCATTTACACCAATATGTGTAAGTAGTATCTTAGTACCTTGACAGTTCTTAAGCTTTGAGATATGCTCTTGGAGTACCTCACTGTATCTACCACTCTTTTCATCAAAGAACGGACAGAAGAATAGATGTAAGTCTTCTGGGAACTCCTCATTTGTAGAAGAGTCCTCACACCAGTAATCTCTCACCACCATAACATTAGGGTGGAATCTAAATGTGTGTAGAAAGCTATTTTCTGACTGATAGTCAGTCTTGTCATGATTACCTGGAATCATAATAGTTCTAATCCCTGCCTCACTAACCATCTCAAGTAGCTCTGACAATACAGTCAGCATCTCCTGTGTTTGTGACTTCCTACTATCAAATACATCACCTCCATGATATATCCTTGTAATCCCTCTCTCTATACAGGTATCAACTGCTTGTTTCCAGATTGATCTGTTTAACTCAACACTCTTTGGTTCAAGATGGGTATCTGTGATAATCAACCCTAAATCTGTCTTACTCATCTTCTTTTAGTTTTATGGAGAGTAACCAACTAGGTGTGCCTGGTTCCTGCCCTTCTGTTTGTAATTTCTCAATATCAACATCTAGTATCTCTTTGAAGTCAAGATCTTTGAAGTATGAATACATCTCTGACATATCCAGACCTGCCTCTTTTGCCTTCCCAACAAAGATAGCCATTATTGTTCTGATCTTTCTCAAGAACTCCTCTTGAGTATCAGTTGTCTTTAACAGTACCTCTAGACTGTCTCTTAGATAGTTGTAATCATGAAGTGACATACTTACTGTCCCTTTTGTGTTCATCAACTTCTCTCTGTGTAACTCTTGTTCCATTTACTCTAGTATTTCAAGTTGCTTTATATGTACTGTGGTCTTCATACCAAAACAATTATTCTTACCAAGATACCAACCATTACCATTTGATACACCTATATACTTCCCTGTATCCTTACACCAACCTTTACCTCTATCAATATCCTCTACAATAACCAGTGTTTTACTGTTTGGTTCAACACCTACAACTCTACCTCTACTAATCAGTACTTGGTCTGAGATGTACTCTTTATCACCCTTCCACCTCTTGTAGAATACTCTAACTTCTTTCTCTAGATAGTCCTCTGCTTTCATATTAGTTGAATTATGGGTACTACCAACTTAGTAGTACCCTTGTAATTACTTCTTTGAGATATCAATTGCTTCCTGGATAATCAAAGCTTTTCTCTTCTTCTTTCTCTGTATCTTCACCTTGAAGTCACTTTCCACTGTCTTAATAATCTGTGGTATTGTTAGTGTATCAAGGTAGTCTTCAGTATACACTTTATCTCCTGACTCAATCTCCTCTACTGCAGACTTAAAATTCTCTACTGCAGACTTTGAGTTAGCTACTCTTATAGCTTCACTTACAATATCAGCCTTTAACTTCTTTGTGATCTTAGTACCAAACTCTGCCTGGATTAAACTCTTAATAGCTTTACCTGATAGTTGAGATAGAGTTTCTTCATTGTACTCAAACACTGTCTTGGCTTTCTTAGAAGAGTTCTCATCATCACTTAAAGTTAATACAACTCCCCTTCTACTCTTTGCTGCAGCAACTGCTGAAACTTCATCAAATATGTCCTCCATCCTATATACAAGCTTCTCAGGATTTACATTTGACTTCTCTGCTAATCCAACTATTCTATACTCACAAACTCTCATCTTAGTTGCTCCATAGTCCCTTGGTACAGAGACAACATGTTCTGGTGATACTGTACAAGTAAGAATTACATCTGAACTCCAGTGATTCCTTACATAATCAGGTGCTCCTACATGTAGTCCATTTGAACACTCATTTCTTCTGTCACTGTCTACCATCTCAACTGGCATACGAACTGTCATTCCAATTGAATTATCTACTTTACCTGTATGGCAGTCAACAAGTCTACCATCTGATAATCTCCTTACACCTTTCTCAACAATAATATCACCTTGGTCAGTTAGTGGGATATTGTTCTTCTCCATAAAGTCAAACAACTCCTCTCTACTAGATTTATTTGGATTAAGTAATACCTTCTTCCAGAATCTAACTAGTGGTTGGTAGTCAATCCCTTTAGTATAGTGACTCTTAATCTTAGTAACAAGTGAAGCTGGCATTGGGGTGGAGGTATCACCTTTAAAGTATACTGCCCTCTTCTCACCATCAACTGTAAAGTTCCCTTGACTGAAACTCTTTATGTTCTCTGAGATAGATACAAATCTCTTGATAATTGTATCCATATCACCCTTCCCAAGTAACTCTTGAATCTCTGCAAACTCTGTAGGGTTCATCTTTCTCTGGATATTCAGAGTCTTCTTTTCGTAAACAAGTACAATTGTGTTCTGGCTTACTACAACTTTAATCTTACTTTTCATGTCTTTAAATTTAGTTATTAATTAATCATAGGGTAAATATATAGATTATATTTCGAGATATAAACTTTATATGTAAAAGATTTATGATTTTCTTTTGAGTTCAACATACATCTTAATGTCTTCAATAACTTCACCTTCTGGTCTGTTCCAATAGCTGTCTAAGTTAAAGAATCTCAGTAGAGGCATCTCACTGTAGAGTACTTTTTTATGCTCCTCCCAGATAGTCAGGAGATCAGTTTTTTTAATACTGTCAATAACTCTAGGGATTCTGTTTGACCAATATGGTACCTCTTTACCCTTCCTAGGAGCATTAACCATAAGCTCTGCAGGTATGAGTTCCTGTAAGTGTAGTCTGCAGAAGCTATAGCTACTATTATCATGTAGTCTCTCTGCTGAATTACTATTTACATAGCCTGTTAGTATAGCAATATTCTTCTTGTATCCAGTATACTTCTCAAATAACGCATCTGTAAACTCAACATGTCTTTTATCACTGAAGTACTTTAGTCTTGACTTACTGATTAGAACAGGAGTAAGACCTACTATGTCTTGCAGAATAGCCATCTTCAAGCCTAAATCACTTGACATACCAAACTCTGCCTCCTCCAAGGTCTTAACTACAACATAACAGAAGGATCTTCCTTGTTCAAAGTCTGAGTCACTTCTATACCATGTTGGACTAAATGGGGTAAGTGTACCTTCTGGTGACACTTCTCTTAAAGGTACACTTACCTCTTCTTTCTCCTCCCAAGTATAACTTGATGTTGAATCTTTAGGGATTTCACTCTGGATAACAGTTGAGTAGTTTGTTGGTCTAAGAAATTTATCAATCCAGATCTTCTCCTCAATACTCTTCTCCTGCCACTCTTTAATTGTCTCAGTATTATCAACTGTCACACCATCCTTATTAACCCACTCCTTGTAAGTTGGCTCTGGATTCTTGGTAATAAAGATAAGTCTCTTACCTTCAAGTGTCAAGGTAAAGTTTCTCTTGTTGTCTCTCCTTGTAAGATCTTGGTAAACTATCTCATTCCTGAAGGCTGGGGTAATTTTATTGATCTTTGTCATAGGGAAGGGTACACTACTGCTTCCCTTATCATAGTGGCATAAGAATGCTGTATGATACTTAAGTCCTAACTCACTTCTCAACTTCTCTCCTGCAACTTCATACTTACGTATATCTAAACTGAACTTCTTTGCTGCTGCAGCAAATAACTCTGGTAATTTTACATTTTCCATGTCTACAATCTTTTTGGTTTATTAATTAATCATAGGGTAAATATATAGATTATATTTTGAGATATAAACTTTATATGTAATTATTTTTAAAATAAATAGAGGGAGTCTTCTACAACTCCCCTACTTACTAGTACTGATTAGCTTGAACCATCTCTCCAACTCTTATACAAGACTCAAGATAATCATCTCCAACTCTTATATATTCAATGATCTGAGACTCTATCTGGGTCTCTACCTTTGCTAACTTCTCAGCAATTGTTGCTTTCACCTCCTCTGTATAGTGTACACCTTCTCTGTTAGCTGAAACTTCAATCTCACCGGTCTTAAAGTGTACTGCTATTGGATATGATTCACTTATCCCATGAGCTATCTTATTATCTGGAAATAAACCACCATCCAAATTGTAAGGGATACCTTCAATTATAAGAAGAACCTTAGAGTAGAAAAACTGTTCTTTGTCATACAGTATCTGGTAGTCCTCATCTTGTATAACTACAGAGAGGTCTTCAAAGTCGTAATACATACCCTTTAAGACAGGTTTAACTTCCCATAAAGAAGTTGCTCTATGGATCTCTTTCTCAAAGTTATATCTATCATTATCATCAAATGGTACAACTATCTGTGTACCTGTTTCATCCTCTGTCTCTTCAGAGTCAAACAGAACCATCTTACCTCTTTGAGTATCATCAATCATGGCAGTATAAGTGAACTTCATTCTCTTTTCCACCCCAGTCTCCTCCTCTGGTACATCACATACAGTAATAACTGTGAAAGTATCACTGTAGGCAAATGGTGTCTTAGCTCCTAAACCAAAACCACCTACCTCATCATTACTACCTCTCTTAGTTGATGCTGCATACTTAATGAACACATCTGCCATCCTGTCAGGTGTTATCCCTAGACCAGAGTCTTTAAACACTATTGACTTGTTTGAGATTGAATCCAGTTCAAATGGTTCAACAACCATAATCTCAATAGGTACATCACTCTTCCCATTCTCAATATTGGCATCTCTACTGTTACTTGATACCTCCCTACATACAGCTGCAATCTTATTTGTGTACATCTTATCCCTAAGGATGTCAAAGATTACTGATGAACTGGTGTCCACTGTGAACTCCATCTCTTCTACAGCTCCATATACTCCTGACTTAAAATTCGATTCTTTTAACTTCATATCTACAATCTTTTGGTTTATTAATTAATCATAGGGTAAATATATAGATTATATCTCGAGATATAAACTTTATATGTAATTATTTTTAAAATTAATAATCATCCCTACCTTCATCTGGGTCTCTTTCCCAGTAATTACTAGAGTCTAGCAGTTTTGAAACTTCCTCCTCCAATTCATCCCACTTCTCTGCAAAATCCAAGATTGGTCCTCCTGGTACTGCAATCTGCTCCCCTGTATCTTTATCACCAATAAAAGCTACCACCGTATCAGGGTCTATTTCTATTTCAGGAGGTGTACCTGGATGACCTGGGTCTCCATTCAAATCATAGAACTCAGGAGCCTCCCCTGGAGTATATTCCCCCTCTAGTGTAAAGCACAGACCATCTAGTTGTACTGTTAATGAAAAGTTACTCATAATATATTGTATTTGGTTTTAAGTATAAATGTATAAAGGTTCTAGCAATTTCCCTGTAAGTTACTGAGAAGATTAGTTACCCTGCTAGAACACCAAAGAAAAAGGGTATACGAAACTAATCCTATACCCTTCACCTTTCTAACTATGATTGACTGCCTTTAATCTTATTCTGCAGTTGTTTTAGTTTATCAGCTGCTGACATTGTACCTTTGTTACTTTCAACAGCATCCTCAAAAGGAGCATCTTCCTCCTCTTCAACAGGAGCTGCTTTAGCTACTTTCTTCTTCACTGGAGTAGGGTTTGGTTTCTTACTCTCCTCCTCTTTCTCTTCTTCTTCTTCATCATCTGGATAAAGTTCAGCTAACTCCTCACAAGTATCCATGAACTCATCATAAGAGAATACATTGTAGTCATGCTTTTCATCAAATCTCTGTAGACCATTAAGGGCATTACTAAAATCTTTAGAGTTGTACTTCCCTTCATACAGATCAGTTAATGTTGGTAAGTCAGTGTATCTATCTTCAAACCCTTCTGGTAATGGCCACTTAACCGGGATATAGTTCTTAGTACACCAAGATACCTGGTAATACTGCCCTGGGTCTTTCTTCCCTGCAACTGAATCTTTTACCACACTTACGATAAACCCATCATCTGGATCTGAGAATGGGTCAGTTGATAGTCCTTCATCTCCATCCTCTCCTGAAGACAGAGCTAACATCCCTTTTCTAACTGATGGTCTTAGTCTAACACGACCAAACTCTTTCTCAATATACTGACCATTGTTATCTTTCTTCATTAAAGAAGCATAAGCAACATAGTCAAGAACCCCTGTGATACCTCCTGTATATTTACCACCTTCATTGTAGCCATATACATGCTTAAGAAACTTCTGTCTCTTATCTCTATCATCAGAATAAAGTTCATCTGCTGTCTTCTCTAGGAAAGCAATATACTCATCTACAATATCTTTTTCTGTATCACCATGGATTCTAGAGTTGAATACTGTACCTCTTCTAACTTCACGAACTGGAGAGTCTCCATCCATTACTACCTTACCATCTTCATATTTGTCAAGTTCCATCTCAAGGAAATGTACCATTGTTGGTACCATGAAGTATGAATCTTGAACTGGTGTAGGCCAGAATCTCAATAAATACTCACCATCTTCCTTAATCTCAATCCAACCTGGGAGACTACTCCCAAAGCTATTGTCTTTAATTTTACTAGCTAACTCTTTCTCTTGTTCTGCTAGTGATTTTGAGGTCTTAAACCTACTTCTGTCAAACTTTGCCATTTCTGCTATTTTTAATTAAACTAGAATGTATACTTTATACATCCTTTCTATTCGCTTTCCAACTTGTTTTAAGCTTACTATTATTAGTAAGACTGTAAATATATAAAATATATCTTGAGATATACTACTTATATGTAAAGATTTTAAAACTTCTTCTGACTTATCTTTATCATTACACTATTTATCTCCCCTTCAAGTATTTCTTTCTCAAAGTCTTCAGGAGTTATCCCTTGTGTAATATGGTTGAGCTTCATCTCCTTACTCTTTACAGCCCAATATAGGGAGTCAACTACTGCTGCCTGCTTTACCACTGTATAATAGTTCATCTTACTCTCTTGTACAACTTCATCTAAGGTAACTGCATTCTCTAGTTGGGAAACAGTTGGTGACTTCCCATCACCTGCCTTAGTCAACTTTCTTCTCAACTCCTCACTCTTCTTTGCCTCAAGAATCTTATGACCTAACTTAGTTTCATTTAAAGCATTCTCTGCATTAGCCTTCAAAATACCAACCCTATTCATTAGAGTACTAATAGTCAGTATCTCCCCTATTAAGTTGTCATAGTGTATAGTTGTTAACTCATCCATATCTACTTCTGTAGAAAATGGTTTACCATGTAGACTGACAATTCTGTCACCATACTCTATAACATGTACATCTCTTTCCATTCTTATTATATTAAATTTGTAATATTTGGTAAATATATAGATTATATCTCGAGATATAAACTTTATATGTAATTATTTTTAAAGTACCTGTATTTTTGTGTTCTTATCTGACTGCAACACATTACACTTCTTAAAGTTATCAATGTGTACTGTAGCTGAACCTATAAACATTTTTGACTCTGAAGAACGTATTTTCTCTTTTGCTTTCTCCCAAGCATCAGGCCAGAGTAGGAAGTATACTGTCTCATCATTGGACTCAAGTGTTAGTGAACAGAACTCATCTCCCTTTCTGGTCTTTCTTACAATCATATCAGTGATTAGACCACAAACTACTGCTCTCTTCCCTACACTGCTTTCTACTTGCAACTTAAGTGGGTCTAGATATTGTGAAATCATATGTTGGAGATCACTATTAAGAATTATATTACTAAAGTTTAAGTTCCCTAACCCAGATAGTTTCTTCTGCATTACTGTCCAGTACCAGTTATACTTCTTGTCTTCACTAAGTACTATCTGCTCCTTAGGTTTAATTCCACGAATCTTGTAGAACTCCTGCAAAAGCAACTCTCTATCTTTAACATTGTCATCAATATCATAGATTTCATCAAAGGAACCTGATAGTATCAAGTTCTCAACTGTTCTCTTATTAACTGCTTTCTTTTCAACCCTTGAACAGAACTCCTCTAAGGAGAAGAATTCACCGTTCTTTTCTCTCTCTTCAATAATACTATCAGTTGCAGTATCACCTACAAACTTAATTTTATTAATAGCCCAATAGATTCTCCCTGTTTCAAAGTTACTAGTAAACTCAGTACTTGACTTATTCACATTTGGAGGTACAATAGAAACTCCATGGTCTAGTTTTGATATCTCAGAAACATATCTTGGTATCTGCTTATCTTCAGCAAACTCTAGGGCAGTTGTCCAGAATTCAATAGGGAACTTTACCTTCAACCACTGGCACATTATCCCTGTATAGGAGTAAGCTGCTGCGTGTGATCTGTTAAACCCATATCTGGCAAAGGCTTCGAGTTTATTCCAGATAGACTCTGCTATAACTTCATCACAACCTCTCTCTGCTGCTCCTTTGATAAAGACTTCTCTGTACTCTTTAATAAGGGACATATTCATCTTACCCATTGCCTTTCTTACATCATCTGCAGTTACCAAATCCATACCTCCTAACCCCTGTACTGCAAGCATTACCTGCTCCTGGTAGGCATATAGTCCATATGTACTCTTGATAACCTCCTCCAACATATAGTCATATTCTGGCTCTTTCAAACCAAACTTTAGTTTCACATAATCAGTATGTGCTCCTGATTCAATTGGTCCAGGTCTATACAGTGAAATCATTGCAATCATATCCTCAATAGAGTTTGGCATTACCTCATGGGCATAGGAGGTTAGCCCTTTTGAACCAAAGTGGAATACATCTGCAGATAACCCTTGTCTAAACAAATCATAAACTTCTTCATTCTCCAGGTCAACACTTCCCATTGATAACTCTGTCTGTCTATTCACCTCTACCTTGTTGAATATCTGTCTAAATTTATCAAGCTGCTTAATCCCAAGAATATCCTCCTTAAGGAAACCTGCATCCTCTAAGTATCCTCCCTCCCACTCTGAAACTAGTACACCATCAATCTTCTTTACTGGTATCCAGTTGTAGATGTTTCTTGGTCTACCCTTCTGGTCTACTTTAGGGAGGATGAGGGTTGCACAAGGGTGTACTGACTGGTTCTTTTGTTGTTTAAGTATTACTCTAGAGAACTCTACAATATCGGGTCTCTTAAGAATAAACTCTCTTAGTTGTGGGGAGTTTTGTGATTCTCTAAATATATCAAAGAATTCTCCACTTGCATATCTACCATCATCTCCAATTTTTGAGGTAATATAGTTTGTCTCCTTTGAGTCAAGGCCCATGTACCTACCAAGATCCCTGATAGCTGACTTTATCTTAAAGGTACCATATGTACCAACACTACATACATAATCAAGACCATACTTCTCCTCCATGTATCTTTTGACCTCCTCTCTTCTAAGTCCTTCAAAATCCACATCAATATCAGGTAGTCCACCTTGCTTATATACACTCCTCTTCTCAATATTAACTGTCTTTACTGTATCATCTTTGATTAGATCTCCTACCTCTATCTTGTTACCACTAATCTTTACAAAACTCCCATCCCTTATAACAGCAAGCTTCTCATGAAGTCCATATACTGTCTCTTCATTATTCTGGTTTGTTATAACCACAACATCTGAGTCTACATAACCACCTAGTCGTCCTTTATTTAGGAATCTCTCAAAGAGTAGTCCATATTCAATAGGGTCAATTTGTGTTATATTTAGTACGTATGAAACAAGTGAGCCTGCAGCTGAACCACGTCCTACTCCTGTTAGAATCTTCTTCTTCTCACACCACTTAATAATATCCCATAGAATTAGGAAGTAGTCAACCACACCACCTAGTGTGATTACTTCAACTTCTTTCTCAATTCTGTCCCAATACTCTTTATTATCAATAAGACCCTTCTCCTCCATACCCTCCTTGATAAGTCTAAAGAAGAGATCTTCATTACTCTCATCTCCTTCCCACTCAAATTTAGGTAAGTATCTTTGTTCTGTCTCAATTTTGAAGTCTACAGGGTCTGTTAGTTTTCTTGTATTCTCAACTGCCTTCAGAAACACATTGAATAGTCTTTCATCTTCATCAGTAAATAAGGATTGCCATTGATAGAAGATTTCATCAAGTGATTTAAACCACTGGTCTTGAGATTCAAACTGGAATCTTACACTACCAATCTTATTAAGTAGAGTCTTTACATATGAATACTCCTCATCTAGATAGAATGCATCCTGAATAAGTATGGGTTCAAGAGTATCTACATAGTTGTCTAGATAGTTCTTTATAGACAGTAATCTCAACTGCTCTTTCTCATGACCTCTATACTCTGTCATATCTAGTTGGTAGTAAACTTTATCAAAGGAGTCAGTATATTCTTTAATCCTACTTTTTGATAACTCAGTTTCTGAGTCAAACACAAAAGCTAGTCCCTCACCATACTTGAGAAGACTCTCTTCATCAATAAACTGACTCTCAGCATTGTCAACATTAATGGTCTTATTTATGTATAGTAAGTTAAACCACCCTTCCTCATTAAGTACATAGCACTTACCAAAAAACTCAGTAAACTTCTTATCTTTAATAGTGATAGTTTCACCAAGTACAAAGTTAATATCTTTCTTCTCACAAGTCTTCTGGAATAGTAGTGTACCTGCTAGGGTATTGTGTTCTGCAATTGCTAAGGTATCTATCCCTAGGAACTTTGCCTTCTGAACCCACTCAGTATAGTCCCCTGACCCATTACAGAGCTCAAACTGACCTCTCACCCCTAAGAAAGAGTAGTCCAGGTCAAGCTCTTTATCTGCAACACCTATATACTTCAGAATATTAAGTTCTGGTTTCTCAATAGTGTGAGCTGGGGTATAGTAGAAGTTGCTTCCAAACTCAAAACAAAAGTTCCCTACACCAATCTCTTTACTGTAACTCTCATCCTCCTCTGAGATATTTAGTTCAAAGTCATCTGTGAAGATACTTTCCCTAGCTTTCTCTCTCTGTCTCCTCTCTTCAATCAACTGAAATGAATCTTCTCCAATCTTAAATATCGTATCTGTAATGAATTCTACCTTAAGCTTATTTCTAACAATCCAATCCCTTAGTCTATCTTTAAGTGTGTCCATATTTATGTATTATTTCTTTACTAGGGTTTTTACATGGTCTACTACAGTCTCCCAGCTGACTGGACCAGATTCATCTGCATACTTTACAGGGTCTGGCAGTCCAAGTTTCATAAAAGCTTCAATCCTTTCAACTGATGATGATGACTTATAGTCAGAATACCATGTTCTAGTAGCCTCTCCATTCTCATCTAATGGTCCATTTGGGATAAAGATTGGCTTATATGATGTGTTTGTTCTACTGTAGAACTCTCTGTAGCTAATATCTAGTGATCTACAGATAGTAACCCCATCAAGTAAAATTCCATATTTATCATTCTCAAGATAAGGTGTTGCAAGAGTAACTTTCTCAGCTCCCCAGTTGCCTTGTAAGAAAGCTTCATAGTCAATATCTCTAAACTCTTTCCTGCAGTCAGGGTATATTGAGTGGTCTCCACTATGTATTCCCATAGCAATTACTACCTCTGAGTTTTTATTTTTCATTGATAGTGAGAGTGCTGCTGCCTGAATTATAGAGGAGAAGATTTTATTCCTATTAGGTACCACTGTATCTTTCATACTGTCCTCTTGGTAGTGCCCTTCAGGTACATCTTTCCCACCATCCACTAAAGTTGAGTGTAAAATACTGGATAGACCATCTATTTTGATAACTTTAAACTCAATATCCTTCTCAAACCCTGATCTCTTAAGGAGTCCAACTAGCTCTCCTGCCATATCCAGCTCTACTTTATGTTTCTGCCCATAGTCAAAAGATAGGCACAAGACCTTATACCCTTTAGCTAGTAAGTGTAGTAGTAGTGTGGAGGAATCCATCCCTCCTGATAAGGATAATACTGCTAACTTCTTCATTCTGTCTTTAAATTTAATTGTCCTCTTCAAGTAAACTAGTTAGTACTTCAAGTTTATTTGTACAAGCTATGTTTTTGTGTTCATACATCATTACAATACTTTTACTTGGGTCTTGTTCTGATTGAGAGAGGTAGAGACCTCTACTCTTAATAGTCCTCTCTCCCTTCCCAATACTCCAACTTACTTTACTGCCTATCTCAAAATTCATATCTATCTTTTTAGTTACTGTAAATATAGAATTTATATCTGAGATATAAAACTTATATGTAAAAATAATATTACTGCCCTTGTGTTTTCTCTGTATAGCAACTACTACTCAACAGCTGTCTTGGTATCATCTGGTAGTTTGAAGCTCTTACTGGATTAATATCAAGAGAGCCTCTCCTACTATACATTAATGTGACCATACACTCCTCAACATACCCTGTGTCAACTATGGATTTGAATAACTTCTCAGCACAAAGTTCATGGAATTCATCAACTTCCCTTAGAGATACTATCTCCTTAAAGAGAGAAAGTGTATCTAGTGAACACTCCTTTGTCTTAATATGTATAAAGGCAGTACCTGTATCTTTTTGTTTAGTATGTCTACATCTACTTCTCAACACATTAGTAAAAATCTTATACTCTTTACTAACTCCTTTCTCTTCAATAAATACCAAGTGACTTCTTTCTCCTTTAAAGTCAGTTATCTCAAGTTCACTTTGATTTGCTTCAACCAATAGGCTAAGATCCCTGTACTCTTTAAAGGAGTTCTGTCCCTGTTCATGTTCTCCACTCTCAAAGAATCCAACTGCAACTGAAGTGTCTAGAGCTTTCTCAAGATCTGTCTTTATCTGTCTCTCATAGTTTTCAATTGCTGACTCAATAGTTGCTCCCATTCTACACATATCAAATGAGTTTAAGTAAACCTTCATAGACTTACTCTCAATCATATCAGTTGAGTTTGAGGGGTAGACTATCTTTAGTGTACCTGCAACTGGTATTCCATTATCAGTTATGAATGTTGCTTCATGACAGTGCCATATATCAGACCCTACAAACAAGTCCTCTGTAATATTCCAATGATCTCTTGGGTCTTTTCTTGGTATTGGGTTAAGTAGTGTTGGGTCAAAATTATCAGTTGCAACTGCATAGCTGTTTGCTGACCCTAAACTCTTTGCTATCTTCTCCTCGTAAGATAACTCTTTAATCTTCTTCTCTTTCTTCTTCTTTGCCATCTCTATCTATTTACAAATTCCCTAAACTTCTTAAGATTATACTTTATATCTTCAATATTTACAATCTCATGGTCAATCATATCACATAGCATAATTGACTTCTTACTACCTAGTCCCCAGCCATTATATCTGATACCTAAGAGGCCATGTACAACTGGGTTGGATGTATCTAAGGAATCAATCCAGGAGTATCTGTCTCCATAGTAATGTACAAACTCTATAGGTAACCCACAACCTAGAAGGTGGTGGTCTTTCTCTGTATTAATAATCCCATCCTCTAGTAGTTTTTCAAGTAATAGAACTCTACCCATTGACCATGAAAGGTACTTGTTTTGATGTGGGAACAGTTCAAGATAGTAGCTGTAATTAAATGAAATTGCAATTTTATCACAATGTTCATCTACTGCCTTATAGCATTCAACTATCTCATCATAGTTCTTACCTTGTACAACTCCTATTCTTTTACCTTTAACATGACCAAAGTTCTCAACCCAGTTGTGTAAACTCTCTATTGTACCTTTAGAGTCCTCAAGAACATCTGGTACAATATACTCATCTGGTCTCAGTCTGTCAACCCATTTGGCAAACTCCTCACTATCAAAAGCAGTACCTAACTCAAAGATACTATTATCAAGTAAGACTGGTATCCCTTCATCTCTACACCTTTCAAAGTGTTCTAGATATTTTGGTTGCTCCTCTAGCAGATGTACCAAACAGTATTGGTAGTCATTAAAGTGTAGAGAGTCTTGTAGTAACCCTATTGGGGATTCATGTGAAATCTTAATCATTCCCTTCTATGTTTTTATTAGTAAATTGGATACCATCTTCTTTTATCCCTTCATTTTCTCTAATAGTTTCAATATTCTCACGAATAAATTTAGTAATGGGAGTTAGCTTTGTTACAACACCAAACCTATCACTAATCCACTCAAGCTCCTCAAGTAACTCAACATCCCTTACTGTCTTTTCATGTTTATATGGTAACATTTCACATAAGGCACCTCTCTCACCATCAATTCTCTTTAAGTTCCAACCTCTACCAAACAACTTATTGATCAAAATTGACTTCTTTTTCTCTTTAAAAGTTATGAACTTATTCAATTCAAACTCACAACTAAAAGGGTTTGCTTTATGTATACCACAACGACCATCTTCTTTATTCAGATGCTTACAATGATAGTCATCATGGTCTTTTTGTAAATCAGACCAAATAGCTACTCCATCTACTTCTCTTCTTGTAAAGTGTTTAACTTGATCTGGATATTGTTTCTTAAAATCTTCCCATCTTTGAGAACCTTCAAAGTAATCAAGTGAAAATCTAGGACAACAACCACCACACTTTGGTGGACAACTATAATCTCTAAAGAAATTCTTAGACAGTTGTACTGTATCCATACTAGCTGACTCTATGTAACCTTTAATCTTACCGATTGAATCTAAAAACTGTGGCATATCTTACTTTTTTAAATTATTAATAAATGAATAGAACTCTGCTCTTGTCTCACCTTCTTTATCAAAAGCTCCTGAAACCTTAGCAGTCTTCATAGTTGACCTGTGCTTAATACCACGATTACTGCAACAAGTATGTTCTGCCTCTATCATAACTGCAACACCAATGTTCTGTTCACACTTTTCATCAATGGAGTTATGTATCTGCATTGTCAACCCTTCTTGTATTTGTGGTCTTCTGGAGTAGAAGTCTACTATCCGGTTAAGTTTAGACAAACCAATTACAGTACCATCTTTGGAGGGTATATATGCAACATAGGCTTTACCTGTGAAAGGTAAGTTATGGTGTGAACACATACTCACTACAGGTATATCACCTTGGAATACCATCCCTTCATAACCATCCTCATTTGGGAAGGCAGTTATTTTTGGTGGATGTGATACACACCCACTCACTAAATCATTCACCCAAGCCTTAGCTACCCTGATTGGTGTATCTCTACTATTCTGGTCTTTCTTCCAGTCAAACCCTAGGGAGGTTAAGAATACTCCATAAGCATCTGCTGCCTCAAAGATCATCTTCTGTTTCTCCTCTTCTGTTCTGGGAATGTTCCCATTTGCTCTTTCAATTAACTTCATATTTACAATATTGAATTTTCTAATTTAGTGTAGATAGATGAATTAACATCATTCTCAAAACACTCTACTTGTACAACTCTACACCTTCCTGCATCAGTAAGTGAGAGTCTGTGATTAAAATGGTCATAGACAAGTTTTGCTAAACTCTCAGCCCCCATCTTGTCCATAATCTTCAACTTACATAACCCCAACTCCTCAAGTGCTGTAAAAGTTTCAAGTTGTGGGTCATCTTTCTCAATCAATGTTGTATGGTCAAACATATCATTCATCCAAGACTTAAGACCATTCCCTTGTGGGGCATCTTTGAACCCTCCATAATCAACTACCCAATTCATATCATCCAACTGGTTCTCCTCTAAGGGTTCAACTGAAGCAAACCATACTTTAAACTTTAAAGCATACCCATGCAACAATTGACAGTGTGAATGTTGAGCCTTATGCTGTCTTAAGGCAACTGAATAGTTTTCAAATAACTTTGTACTGATATACATTTCTCTTATGTTTAATTACAACTATACTCCTCTTCTTGTACCATACACAATAATGTGTAGTCTGTCTGTGTAGTTATATCCTTCCTTAATACAGATATCAAATAACCACTCTCTACTCTTCTTCAACTTCTCCTCTGTATCACCTTCTGGCATAAGATAACACATATTGTTTGGTATATCAAGAGTCTCCTGGAGCTCTTTAAACTCTTCAAGATCTGCTTGTGTACTGATTACTGGCTTTACTTGGTAGTCATGACCGTTCTCAATTTGGTTCTGGATTAAGCTACCCATAGCTCCATAGTTGCCTCTCCACTTCTCATGTGTTGCTCTATCCCTCTCTGTAACCAGCTTACCATCCCAAGGTCTTACTGTACCAGGTATAGGGGTTGAGTTACTTAGTTTTGGTGAAAGAGAAAGTAAGTCACTCTGTGTCTCTACATACTCACTCCCTTCAACCTCTATAGTTACATATAAACCATAAGATTTACACAAATCTACAACTTCTGCCAGAAAGTTACCCTGAAGTGTTGGACCTCCTCCTGTTATAAAGATATGTCTGATGTGTCTGTGGTCTTCTATGAATTTAACTAAATCTCTAAGTGTAAATGATCCCTTTTCTGGTGACCAACTTGCATACCAAGTATCACAGAATGAATCTGCAAACTGGCATCTTAATTTACAACCTGAAAATCTTACAAGTAGGTGTGGCACTCCTGTAAGTTTCCCTTCACCCTGTAATACTGCAGAGATCTCTTGAATAGGTCTCTTCTTGTCTAAATCTAATTCCATCATACTCTTTTTATTTTTGGTAAATATATAGTATATATCTCGAAATATAAACTTTATATGTAGAAATTTTATAATATTCTTGAAACAGTATTGAGAGTGTAGATCCCTTCTGTACTACTACCCTTGAGTTTAATATAGACAATATCATTCTCCTGGTCTACAGAAGTAAGTATACCTACACCAACTTCACCGGTCTCCAACTTTACCTTGAACTCACTATTCTTATAGTAGTAGTAGAAGAAGTCTTTTGGTCTCAACTCCTCTTCAATTGCTGTTCTCTTGTAAAAGAAATTTGGCATCCCCCACTCAGTGTATACTGCCTCAGATATAAGTTCCCTAGTTTCTCTACTGGTAAAGATAGATGGTAGAGTATTTCTTAGTGAAATATCTTCAATCTTCTCTCTCTTCCCTTTCATCACTCTACCAAAATACTCTCTATCTTTCTTTTTGGTATAGATCTTTCTTCTCAATTCTGCTACTACATACTCTTTCTGGAGCTCCTGTAAGTACTCATACATTGATAAATCTCTTGTCTTCTCTTTCATTCTTCTATAATTATACTTAAATATAATGATTAAAATTGTCTTCTCTGTAAGATATTAAGTTTAAATTCCTCAGGAGTTTGAAGATTTCTTAATACTTCAAGAAACTCTTCATGTTGAAGATCACCAGGGTCTTTATCTTTAAGAAATCCAACTCTTACCTCCTTAAAGTCTGTCTTTAACATAGACCCATATTTCTTACTGTCTTGTACTGCATCTGGGTCATACATTAATACCACTGAGTCAACCTCTTCATCCTTAAGTAACTTTACTTGGAAAGGAGATATCTTCTTCCCCCAAGTACAGCAAATCACTATACCATTATCCTCTAGGAATTTCTGGCTTATGATTTCAAGATTTATCTTATCAAATAAACCCTCTACGATTATCACATACTGAGTTGTATCACTGATTTCATCAACCCCATAGAGTATCTTACTGAAGTCAGTATCTAGTGAATTCCTGTATCTAAGAATAATACTCTCCCTATCACTCTTCTCTTTGCCTATATTTCTTTCTTTGATTATCCTATTAGCACTATCAATTTCATCTTTTGACTTTATATTTCTTGAAATAAATCCAACCAGATCTCCTCTCTGTCTAATTAGAAATACTACATAGTCACGATAGACCCTCTGCAGCTTTACAAGTCCTATTTCATACTTCTCAAACTGTTCACTTGTAAACCCTCTACTCTCTAGGTAATCATTAGTTGATACTCTTCTCCAACCTAGGGGTGGCTTTACTATATCTATAGTACTATCAAGTGTCTCAACTACCCTAAACTCTCTCTTTTCAAGCTTTGAGAAGACATCTGTCTCCTTATAGTAATCTTTATTACCTAAAAGCTCTGTTCTATCAAGGTGCTTTAGTAGTTTATATATATTACCTGTCTCCCCACAGTTTCTACCCCTGAAACACCTAAACAAATGGTTGTCTTCAAGTGATATTCCAAACTCATCTTGGTTGCAGTATGGACAAGTACCATATAAGTTCTGTCCTGAATGGTCCAGATGTGTACCATTTATTAAGGTCTCTAATACTTCTCTTGGAAACTTCATGGCTTAGTTTTGTGGTTTAAAGAATAACTCTCTAGTTCTCTGTCTATCACAGAACTGCTCCTTACTATAATTCTGTGCAATGGTAATAACTTGCTTTGACTTGTACTTCCTTAACTTATCACAGAACAGTCTCATGATGTTATTCTCTTTCTCATCATCTGTCTGATTCATAGTAATAAAGAAGGAGAAGGGGTCAAGTAAGTTTTTCCCCATTGAAGTATTATATCTGTCCATTACAAATTCTGGGTCATCAAGAAGTCTCTTTTCAAGACCGTGTGCCTGTGTTGCAGTTATTACTCTGGTATTAAACTCTACTGCAATATTCTTCATCTTCTGAGATACTGCCTCTCTTCTCTGCTTCTCTTGGTCAATAGTATATCTCTTACCATCTCCTGGTTCAACTTTCTCTAAGTAGTCAATAAGTACTAGGTGTATCTTACCATACAGTTTCTCAAGTTCAATTATTGAGTTCCTTACATCAAGCATTGAGGCTGTACCAAAAGTTTCATAAGCTTCAACAAATATCTCTCCACCTATCCCATTCTTCATATCACTAATCTGTTTGGCAATTCTCTTTTTCTGCTCCTCAGTGACCACACCCCTCTCAAGTGCATGTAGTAATACTCCTGACCAAGCAGCATCATATAGGTCTAAACATTCATCTTTACCACCCTCAAATTGGAAGTGTGCAACTCTATACCCGAGTCTTGAGGCATTAACCCCAATATACTTAAGCCCCTTAGACTTACCAACTCCTGACTGTGCAAGAAAACATGCTGTGTCTGATGCAGAAATCCCTCCTCTTGTAATATGGTCTAGTTCTGGAATACCAAATGGTATCTTAAAGTTATTCTCTACAAGTGTTGGATTAGTTGCAACTAACTCTCTGTTTCTCATTCTTAAATTGAACCCTTCAAATACTTTATCAAAGTACTGACCTCTAATAGAGAAGTCATTCAACTCCTGAGCATAGTCACTTAGTAACTTATAGGCATCATCTTTCTTACCACCTGTAAAGGTAGTGTAGAGTTCATCATATGCTAACTGGAACATGGAGTTCTTTATGTAACTCTCTAGCTGTTCAAGCAGCTCCTCTCTACTTGGCATCCCTACACCTTTAATATCAGCAACTAAACTTAAGCAGTCAGGGTAACCTGATAGTGTTTGTGCTAATATACCAATTGTTGGTGGTTTCTCCTGTAGTGTGTAGTGGTCTAGTATTGCTTTCCAGACTCTCTTATGTGTTTGGTCTGGCAGGTAACTGAACTTCATGTAAGCTCTACCTGTCTCTAGAATTGATGAGTTAGCTAAGCTACTTCTATAGAATTCTAGTAGGAAATCTTTATTTAAGCTATCTTGTTTTGACATATACAATCTTTATTTAAGGGTAAAAATAATAATAAAATCCTTATGTAGGTCCTTTTATAAGAAAGAAAAACTAAATGACCCAATTTTAGTTCCTGATATACCAATCCAGAGTGACATACAAGTATCATCATGAGCTCCAACTCCCTGTATTCTCTTCTTGTCCTCATCCCAGGTAAAGTTTGAGAGCTCACCTACCACAATATCAATAAGATCTCTTGAATACTGGTCTCCTCTAGGTAAATGTATCCTTCCTTGTTCAAATAAAGCTGCCATTGCTGGAACTCCTTTGTGTAAATCATATTTATTCTGTGCAGTAGTTGTCTGTCCAGTTGCAGGTACACTATTATCGTTAAGCATCTGGACAAAGATCTTCTGCATACCATTATCCTCAACCAGAACAACATCTGGGTTGAAGTCATTGTATATCCTCTTCATTGTCATTACTTGCTCATCATAAGTTGCACCTGACTTTCTCCACATATGCAGGATGTCATAGTGGTCATTATCAGTAACACCTAGTACAAAGAATACTGAGTAGTCAGAACCTATGTTAGCTGAAATAGCAAAGTCTGCAGAGAGTACAAGTTTCTTATACTTCCTCTTTGAACTATGTATGTTAGGGATCAAAACTAAGTCATTATCATAACACCTCTTTAACATATCATGGGGGAAGAGTGATGACTCTGTAGATATTGGTCTCACCAGCATCTCTCTTGAGAAAATAGTACTACCTTGGGTTTCTCTTTTATCAAGAATGTCCTGCAGAGTATATCTACCTGGGGAAAGTACTCTTCCATCAGGGTAAATTGCTGGATATTCGAATACTTTCCAAGTCTTGTGTTTTTTTAAGTCACCATACAGGTCATCTGTTCTAAATGGAGTACCTACAACTACAATATCACCTCCTGGCTCAAGCATATTCATTGCAACTGAGTGAAAGTGTGTAATATACTTTCTATTCTGCTCAGTTGAGTATAGTACTTGGTCATTTAAGTAGTCATCTCCAACAATCCAGTGAGGGTGAAACCCTCTCATCTTGGAACCTACTGACTTTACAGTTACCCTAGAACCTGTCTTTGTAATAATTGACTCTGCTCCCCACCCATCTCTTCTGTTATCAGGGTATAGTTTTTCTCTAAAGATTTCATTCTCTTCAATTTCTTCCTTAACTATACTGAGTAGATGGTTGGCAAGCTTATACTCATTAGTAATCAGCATACCCTCTCTCCCCCATACAGTATTTTCATGTAGTGCTTTTGGGTCAAGATTCTTCTTGTACCTATAGAGCCTCCATAAGACATAACCCTTAGAGAAGTAGAATGATTTACCATGGCCTCTGGCTGCAAGTATACACAACAGTCTGTACATTTGAGCTAAGTTCCCCCATTCAAGATGGTGGATATCCAGATAGAAGTCCGGCATTGTTGACTGCAGGAAGTAAGTTAAACTAGTAACTCTTAAGGTTTCCTCTACAGTATTAACCAAAGGCTCTATACTGTCAAGTTTCATCACATCCAGTTTCTGTGTTGGTACAGTAAGTATAGATCTTGTCTCATCAATCATAAGACTTAACATTCTATCTATATCCTGTACACTACCACTAGACAACTCCTGTATCCCTCTGTCATCAAGATTATCTATAATCTCTTCTACAAATGAATAAATTCCACCCATCTCCTGGAGTGTTGACCCATTACTCTGAAACATCCGTATACTCCTTTACTTTGTTCTCTGACAATCTATACTTGTTTACTTCAGAGCTTACTTGTTTAACCAAGACTATATCCAACTGGATAAGTAACCCCAGAATCTCATTTGACTGAGGTTTTGATAGGTTAAAACATTCCTTAAATTCTTGAAAAGTGAACCATCTAGAACTATACTTTGAGTATAGTTGTGATATTACCATCTTAGTCCGTAAGCTAATATAACTCATTCTTCTGTCCATATCTAGAATTTAAAGTTTCTTGTATAGCTATGTTTCTCTTCTTGTTCAACTACTACACCTTCACCTCTAAGAGATTTCAAGTATGAAACCACAAGTCTGGCATTGGCAGCAGTATCATTCATAGCTCTGTGTGCATCAACTAACTCAATCCCTTGTCTGCTGCAGGCATCTGATAGCTTATGTGTACCATACTGGTCTTTATCTTTTGGAGTCTTCATCCTAGACCACCACATTGTATCAATATAGTGCTTAGGGTTGATAAACTTCTCTAACTCTTTCTTCTGGGACTTAAAAAGTACCTGTAGAAAGGGATTATCAAAGTCTATTATATTGTGACCACATAAGATAGGTTTCTTTCTGGCACCAGTCCCATGTCTTTTCATGAAATCTGACACTTCCCTAACTACATCTTTACTCTCCTTACCTGACATAATCATATCCATTGTAATTCCTGTAACCTGCAGTGCCTGGCTATCATACTCAAGCTTCTTCTCTGTCTTTACTCCATCTTCACTAATCTCAGTAACTGAGTAAGGTTTGATGAAAGTTGTATATCTCTCAGTCTCCTCTAAAGTAAACCCATCAATTGCAATTAATGCAATCTCTGTTATAGCTACTCTTTTACAATCAAAACCTCCTGTCTCGAGGTCATATACAATATAGTTTTGTCGTTTCTCGTTTGTCTGTGTCATTCTTAATCTTCTTTATTTAGATTTCTAACTCTTACCACCTTTACACCTATCTCAGCATCTTCAATAACTTCGACTTTGTACATCCCTAAATGGTATGGCAGGTTCCCTCTGTCAATATATCCATATACATCTTGAGAAGAGAATCTCTTACCACTCTCTTTTGTAAAATTCTCGTTTAACCATTCAACGAATCTCTGTAGTGTCATATCTGTACCTTTCTCAAGTACTAATTGGTCACCACCTTTCTCCTTTTTTACAGGTACTAACTTCTCCTTCTTTCCCATTTCTATAAAAATCTTATATTTGTAAATTCTCCCAATCTTTCTCTTAATCTTTCGAGCTCGATATCTCTATCTGCCCAATCATCAAAACTAACTTCTTTATTCCCATTTAAAGTCCTAGGGTCATCTGACTCATTGATTATAATCTTAAAAACTGGCTCACACTTGTCTTGGTCATATGTATCAACTGTACCTAATGAGAACAGAGATGAAACCTTAATTGTACTTCTACCAATTGTTATGTAATCAATAGTTGCAGAACTTAAATCTTCAACATCTTGCTCAATGTCTAACTCAACCTCCTCCAGTATACTAAGTACATCAGAGTCAGGGATAGACTTCCAGTTACGTACACAACCTCTAAGCTTCTCAGGTATATCAATCATGCTTAGTATCTTACTCAGTTTGTTTATAATAGAACCATCCTCTCTACTGATAGGGTGAACTCCATTTGAACTAATACCATCATAACCATCAATACTATCTCTTATCCCTTGCTTCATACTATCTATTTAACATTATAATATTATAGTAAGTCCTATCCACTTCCTTTATATAATCCATATTACCAAGAAAGTCATCCAGTTCTTTCATCTCTTGCAAAGTACCATGTTCCCATATCAAGTGGCAACTGTTACAGTGAAAAGTAATATTGTCTGCCTCTGTAATAAGATCTCTCCTCTTACTCCTAGGGATTAGATGTGAGTGTTCTAGATTACTTGAAGTGCCACAGCCAGTACAAACACCATCTCTACTCTCCATCTCTTTATATACAGAAGATAGTTTAGTTGAGATCTTACTCTGCTTACTTGAAACCATCTTAATACTACCACCTGCAGATAGAGAGTTGCCTGAACTTCTTAGGCCCCCACTACTCTTAAGTCCTTTACCTTGTCCTAGAGACTTACTCCCTTGACTCAGTCCTTTTAAACTCTTAAGACTACTTCTTTTCATATCTCTAAAAATCTTCATTCACTATTCTCAAGTCATAGTCAGTGAAATTTGAGAAGTCTACCATATCAGTAGCTAATCTTCTTTCTGTAGTATCACCTGGCATCACTCTTGAATCTAACCTACTTCTTCTTATTTCCTCTGGGATATCAAGATAGATTACAAAACTCCTAGCTCTGTCCCCTTTACTTAACTGACTTAATCCTGAAGGTGTCATAGTAAACACATCACACTCCTCAAAAGTAGCTACTGAAGTCCCATAGTACCACCCATTGTGGATATTATACTCAATAAGCTGACCTTCTAAAATCATTTCAGTAAATTCATCTTTCGAGACAAAGTGGCAGTCAATACCATTCTCTTCTGTAGGTCTAATTGGTCTTGTTACATGTGTAACTGCAAACTTAAACCCTCTATCTTGGAATCTCTTTCTTAGAAAGTCCTTCCCTGAAGCTCCTGCTCCTACAAGTATAATCTTACTATCTATCATTTATCTATAACTTTATTACTTTTCTTTTAAGTGCAAGATCTGGACTCTTTATAGTCAACTCTTTCTTACACTCATCTGCAAATCTACAACTCTCACACCACTTACTCTTATTACTATACAGTGAAGTTTCAAGGAGACAGTTGATAAACCCTTCTGCTAAATTATGGAATCGACCCCTCTCATACTCCTCTGAGATACTTTCACTATATGTATTATTAACACTTAGTAAGTCAGTGAGAGTTGGAATGTTTGAGTGCTTAAGTAACCCTTCCTCATAAGAGTACTTAAACTGCTCTATTCTTCTATCCCATCTTCCCATCTGAGGTTCTCCAAGAATCCAGTTTAGAGGAACAGTCTTAAGGTCTCTACCACCGTCTGTCCAAAAGTTGTAAGAATCACAAAAATAGCTGTACAAGAATCTAATCCCTAGACTCTCTTTCATTATACCCCTCTTCTCCCATCTATCTAGAAATCTCTGAATAGTTTTATCATCTGTCTTGTTTGGAGTATATGTATACTCCTTATCAATCCCACTTGAAAATACTTGGTATAATAGTAATATAGATTCTTTAATATACATATCTTCTCTAAAGGGATAAATATATATATAATATCTTAAATATAAAACTTAAATTGGAGATATATTTCTAGTCCCATTCAAATACCACACTTACAGAACCTTCTGTCTGTGGTTTTATACGTGGGTTTGCAATGAAATTCTGGTACATTACATCTGGGTTATAGATATCTTTATCAGAGTCTGTAAGAACTCTTCTCAACCAGATCCCAATATATGAACCAGCTTCAAAGTTTGGTAGTATCAACTGCTTATTAGCCTCACCATCTGCTTCAACAAACACACCAGAATAAGGAGTTGCTCTAATACTCCCTATTGACTCCATAGATACTTCTCCATCAGAATCAGGTGTTAGAGCTACAGCTGCAACCTCATATCTACCTACACTCTGCAGAAGCTTCTCAAACCATAAGTACAGATTTAGTTTATCAGTAGCAGAATCATTATGTATTATGATTGCTCGTGTTTCTCTGAGGTTTTTATCAAGAGAATACATAGATACTGAACCAAATAAGTTCCCTACTATATCATTAGGGACAAGTGAGGAGGACTTATACCCTCCTATACTTAAGTCTTTATCAAGTTGTTGTGTATTATACTCTACTGAACCTGTGTAATAAATCTTCATATCTATAGTTGTTTAATTCTCTGGATAAACCCAATTACAATATATGGGGGTCTATTTTCATGGGACTCACTAGCATTCTGTAGTGCTGAGTAGTTGATACTCCCTCCAACAGTATGGGTATGTGCCCCAGCTACCCCTGAGTTACCAGAGAAGGAAGAGTTTGGATGGGTGTGGGCTGAGCCATTAGTTGAGGTCTGTGAAGTACCACTCCTCTGACCACCACCTGCTCTGTCTATATCAAAACTACTACCATTAGAGGTTGACTGACCTATGTGGTGTCTGTGTCCTCCAGAAGCTGATATAGAATAGGTCCCTTTATCATGACTGTGGTCCCCTGCAGTCCCTACACTTATATTGTGGTTATGACCGTGAGGCTTTACTCCTGACTGATGCCCAGTAAGTGTAACTCTCTCTTCTCCACCAGTATTCCCAATCTTACCGTAGTTCTGTGGGACTGACTGTGAGGCTGACTTAGTTTTATTAAACCCAAGTATGAATCTATCTCTTAAGTCAAGAGTTCCGTTAGTACCTTCACATAAAGCCCAACCTTGGTACTTAGAACCTATAGAAGCTCTACCCCCTGGAAAGTCTGAGGTTTGTATCTCTGAAACCATCTTAATATCACCAATCTTAGAACTATCCTCTTGGACAACATGTACTACCCAGTCTACACCATTATAAGTAAATCTAAGGATTACACTGCAGTCTTCAAGAGCTGGATAATCAAAGTGTTCCTCCTTTAACTCAAAGATCTTACTTCCCATATTTGTTGAACTAACATAGTTACTGTAGAAGCTAACCTTCTGTCCACCACTCTTTATTCCTGTGTCAAATATAAGTGTAAAGGAGTTACCTAGATTTGCGTTTGGCTTAAATCCAATAGTGTGGGCTGTGTTAAGACCACCACCACCATATACACCCTTACACCTCTGTACTGAGTAGTTGATACCAGACTCAAAGATCTTTTCTGGCTGTCCGTTATCTAACTCAAACTCTCCATACCCATATCTATCTCCAGTACTAAGTGAATTTATTACCTCTATATAAGAACTTGGTGCCCTAACCACCTCAATAAATCCAGAGACTTGGCTGGTGGTATAAGTCTTCCTACTATTTGTAGGGAGGAGTTGTCCATCTGAACCAAAAGATTGCTCATCATAGTATCCATTTATGGTATCACTAAGGATAGCTGTCCATTCAGTTGAACTCCCTGCCTTCAAGTATCTATACTCTATAATATACTTATAAGTACTCTGTGGTACTGGTACTCTTAATATGCCATACCCATCTTGGACTTCAA